>ENA-OZSH01000193-OZSH01000193.1-human-gut-metagenome-genome-assembly--contig:-NODE-193-length-7870-cov-4.161612_pt1 | contig 7870 bp, 1 predicted proteins | sample MGYA00244121_ERZ653964 | MGnify/ENA primary metagenome ERZ653964 (study PRJEB26926, sample SAMN06164408) | human gut metagenome | biome: ENVO:00009003; feature: ENVO:2100002; material: ENVO:00002003... | reverse complement strand
AGCGTCAGATGTGTATAAGAGACAGGGCCTGTCTGGCCGGACGGAGGATTTGAGAGCGGGATGCTGATGCGATAATCCTTGAATCAAACAAGGTTCAGCACCTAAATAATTTCCGATTCGAAAATCATCCATATCCTCTACAATCGCGATATCATTGGCGCCCACTTCATCAACATTTATCTCTCTGCCCTGATAAATAGTCTTTAGATTTTTAATCTTGATGAATTTTTCCGAATCGTTGATTCTTACAACGTCTCGAAGTCTCAGACTTCCGTCAATTATTTTTAGAAAACTTCTTTTATGTCCTTTGGGGTCATGCTCTATCTTATAGAGATAAGCTGAAAGTCTGTTTGAGACTGATGCCGGAGGAAGTATAAAAGAAGAAATGGCGTCCAACAACTCATTGATACCGATATTGAACATTGCTGATCCATGTAGCACCGGATAGACTTTGGCTTTTGCCACAAGAGCGATTATCGTATTCCAATAATCAGCCGGTGAAATTTCGCTATCCGCCAAATATCGTTCTAATATATTGTCGTCATGGTTGCATACAAATTCTTTGTATTCTTCCTTTATATATGTTTGGGAGCAAACCGGATAAACCGATCCATCGACAACATTTTGCATAAACAGGACATCTTGAGACAGATTTGCTTTTATATCCAGATACAAACGCTCCAAATTCACACCGGCACGGTCAATCTTATTGATAAATATAATTGTCGGGATTTGCAGCTTTTGTAAAGTACTGAACAGCAACTTTGTCTGCGCTTGTATGCCTTCCTTTGCGGATAAGATGAGGACTGCTCCATCAAGCATTTTGAATGTCCGCTCCACTTCCGCAATAAAATCCATGTGTCCCGGAGTGTCAATGATATTGCATTTCACTCCATTCCAGATAATAGATGTCGTAGAAGCCCGGACAGTAATTCCTCTACGTTTCTCTATATCCATAGAGTCCGTTATGGTGTCACCATTATCCACACGGCCGCACTTTTCCGTTGCTCCACTGGCAAACAGCAGATTCTCGGTTACGGAAGTTTTTCCTGCATCAATGTGAGCAAGAATTCCTAAATTTATAATATTCATTTGGATTAAGCAATAATATACTACAATAGATGCATTGTCGAAACGCACCTTTTAATACCTCCTCGTAGCATATGAGAACTACAGGATTACTAACTCGTATTAATATGTATATTATTACTGCCGCATAACGATTACAAAATTACACAAAAAAATATATCTAACAAAAGTGGGAGGATTTTTTAACTTTTTACCATAGACATTTTATTAGGGAAGCGTAGGTTCAACTGGCAAGTACAAATAAGTAGAAATGTTTGAACAACACCGTTTTAGGAAGTTGAAAAATCAAGTTTCTCTCTCGGTATAGCGTTTATTTTGGCCAATATCTTCTTTAGTTTGGCATTTGAGTATTTCCCATTCGTGTTCTATTTAGCTCCTTATTATGAGTATGTAGCAAGTTACTTATCAAATTCAGCCTCTTTGAGGGTCAAATATGGTTTTGCAAATGGTGACTGACAAGACATAAACAAGGTCAGCAGGAATTTTTTACATAAATGGACATGAATGTATATAACCTAAAATAAGAATAAATTTTAATAAGGGCTGCCCAAAAAGAAAAAAATGCAGTTGCCATCCTACAGATACTTGCAGAAAGGATAAAATTTACTTTTAGACCTTTTGGGATAGCCCTTATTAATACTTCAGATAAAATTCCTTAGGTTATATTTTCAATCCTTTGGACCGGGTTTCCTCCTTGGCATACAGTCCCGGACGCCCGATTATGACATGGTTGGCAACGATACTATCCGCCGGACTGCGTATCTGCGGCGGTGCATTTTCGGGATATTGCGCCTGCCTGTTCCTCACATCTTCCGCTTCCGGCTTGAGCTGTTGCCCTTCATTCTCCTTTTCTGCGACTTCGGGCGTGGGTGGCGCAAGCTCCAGCTGAATTTTTCGGTCAAGGGCGGCAAGTTCGGACTTCAACTGCTTCAGCTCGTCCTCCTTCTTCCACACCTTACCCGCTATCTCCTGTAACTGCGGTATCTCCATCTCCAGCACCTCGTTCTTCGCCTTGTACTGGTCGATAATGGAGGGTATCCTCTCCATCGCGTTCAGGAAGTTTCGGGCGGCAGCCATCGGATCAGCCATTGCCAGATGTCCGTTGTTATAGGTGTACTTGTAGTTCCCCTCTACCACGAAGCGGTTGTCGGTAAACTCCAATCCCTCTTTGAGTATCCTTTCGCTCACCACCTTTATCGGAAAACCGTAAAGTTCACCGACCTGCGTGTACAACCCTCCGGTCGTGGCATTCTTGGCTATCTCCTGCAAACGCTTTCCGATGACCTTCTCATCGGCGGAATCCACTCCGTCCACCTTTATTATATTAAGGCGGTTGCCCTCCCTGTCGGTCTGCGCCACCGAAAGGAAGCGGTTCCAGTCCTCCGTCATGGCATCTATGAAAGCCGTGTTGTTACGCAACTCGCCCGTCTTCGACTCTAACTTGAACTCCGAATCACGCTTGCCCTTGTTAAACGACTTGCGTTCCCCTTCGAGCGAGGCGATGCGCTTTTCAAGTTTCGCCTTGTCCAGCAGGTCGGTGTTGCCGGATAGCAACGCCATATATTCCGAAAAGTTCATGCCCGATTTCTCGTCCATTGCCCCCTCGTCGATGGTACGCGCCCCCATAGCACCGCTTTTGAGCTGGCTGATGAAAGTCTGCTTGCAGTGCAGGAGGTTGAACTTGTAGCTGTCCAGTGACTTCTCCACCGCGTAGATGATTACGTCCACGTTGTTCCCGGCGAAATGCTTGGCAATTTCGTTTCCGGCTCTAACTCCGCGTCCGTCACGCTGTTGCAGGTCGGACGGTCGCCACGGCGTATCGAGATGATGAATTGCCACACACCTTTTCTGTGCGTTCACACCCGTTCCGAGCATGGAGGTGGAGCCGAACAGAACACGCACCGTTCCGGCATTCATGGCGTCTATCACCGCCTTCCGAGCCTTGTCGGTCTTGCACTCCTGAATGAAGCGCACCTCGCTTGGCGGTATGCCGTAATCCTCCGTCAGCTTGCGCTTGATTTCCGAATAGACGTTCCACCCGTCGCCCGGCTGGTATGTCCCCAAATCAGAGAAAACGAACTGCGTGCCTTTCTGGGCGTCGTATTTTTGATAATACTCCGCGATCATCTTGGCACAGTGACTCGCTTTGTTGTCGGGATGATCTTCGTAATTCGGGTCTATCATGCGCATGTCGAGTGCCATTTTCCGGGCATAGTCCGTGGCGATGAGCATCTTCGCCTTTTCTTCCGTTTCCGAAAGCGGCAGCCTGCCCAACAAGGTGGCATCGCCCGTCTTGGCGAACTGCATCAGCTTCTGTATGAAGTCCTCCTGCTCCGGCGTGGGCGGTATGTGGTGCAGTATCTCGTTTTTGTTGGGACGGTCCACGCCCACATCCTCCGCCGTGCGGTAGTCCGTGATTTCATTATAGAAGGCGGCAAGCTCCGGCACTTTGATGAAGTAGCGGAAACGCTCCTTCTGGACCACATTGTTCGTCACGTTAAATTCAAAATCCGTCGTCTTCTTGGCAAATATCGCCGCCCAAGCGTCGAAACACCTTATGTCCTGCCGTTCCAGCTCCTTCGGGCGCAGGTACTTGAACAGCAGGTACAATTCAGTCAGTGAGTTGCTGATAGTCGTGCCGGAGAGGAAGGTCGCACCCAAGTCTTTTCCTGTGCGCTCCTGTATGGTGCGTATGGCAAAGAGCATGTTAAGTGCCTTCTGGCTTCCCTCGCTGTTGCCCAGTCCCGCCACACGGTCATGGCGCGTGTTGAACGTCAGATTTTTGAACTGGTGGCTCTCATCTATGAAGATGTGGTCGATGCCCATCTGCTTGAAATCCACCACGTCGTCCGTGCGTGACTTTATGGCGTGTTCCACCTTCTCCAGCTTCGCTTCAAGGTTGTGCTTGCGCTTCTCCAATCCTTTCAGCATCGCCCGCGACACGTTCTTTCCCTGCTGCCGTAGCACTTCGAGGTTTTCCTCCACCGTGTCAAGCTCTGCTTGCAGGATGCGCTGCTGCAATTCCGGCGACTGCGGTATCTTGCCGAACTGGTCGTGCGACATGATGACGCAATCGTAGTCGTTGTTCTTTATATTATTGAAGAAGCGCACACGGTTGGCGGTCGAAAAGTCCTTCTCCGAAGCGTACAGAATACGTGCGTTGGGATATGCCGCCTGATAGGTGGCTGCAATCTCCGCAACGTTGGCTTTCAGCCCGATAATCATCGGCTTATGTGCCAATTTCAGACGCTTCATCTCATGCGCGGCGATGCACATTATCAGCGTCTTACCGGTTCCCACCTCGTGGTCGCAAATTCCGCCGCCGTTCTGTTTCAACATCCAGACGCAATCCATCTGTGAGGGATAGACGCTCTTGATACCCCGGCTTGCCAGCCCTTTCAGGTTGAGGTCGGGAAAGGTCTGATGGGAGCCGTCGTAGCGCGGGCGCACGAAACAGTTGAACTTGCGGTTATACATCGTCACAAGCCGCTCCTTGAACTGCGGCGACTGCTCTTCGAGCCATTCGGAGAAGCCGTTTCGTATCTCGTCAATCTTGGCGTTGGCGAGTTGTATTCCCTCGCTGTCGCGCATCTTGATGTCGTTGCCATGCTCGTCCTTGCCGATGGACTTCATCATGTCAGGGCAGGTGTTGTGCAGGGCGTGTTTTAGGAGGTGCATACCGTCATAGTTCCGGTAATACCCCTTTACCAGAAACTCGTCCGTGATTTTCATGGTGCGGTAGCCGCACGCAACCGAAAACTCGTCCATGCTTGCGGAATAGGCGATTTTCACCTCCGTGTCGAACAGCCGGCTCATGTAGGCGGCATAGACACCCGTCGGAATCCAGCGTTCCCCGAAATTGAAGTCCAGATCCTCGAAGGCGATACGCGGCGGTTCGGCATCTTTCAGAGCCTCCAACGCCTGCTTCACCTCCGGCATACGCTCATTTTCGGGATTGTCACCCATCCATGCCTCTATGCGTTCCGCTTTCTCTATGACATTTCCGGCGATGAAACGGTCTTTGATTTCGTAACCGGTCACGAGCGGATTGTAGTAGATGCGCCCTTGCAGGGCAGTGAGCAAATCCTCCGCCGTGCTGTCGGTTATCTCCCGCATATAGTCGAGATTGACCGTACCATATTTGTTGAGCGACGCAGACAGGGCTTCTTCGGGAGAGCCTACGTTGGCATGGCTCTCCACCGCGAAGGAAACAGGATGCTCGAAGATGTCCGCCTTGACGAACTTTCCGTTTTCCATCCGTTCCAGCGAAAGGATGTCGCGCCCGCCCGCATCCATCATCACTAACTTCACGTTCTGCTTGGCGTTGAGGTTGCCGTAGCGCATGACAAACTCATCGTAACAGGTATTCAGATGCTCTCGCCACGGAACATTTGCCTCGCGCCGGAGCGATTCATAACGGTACAGACGCTCGTAGGCGTCACGCAGCGACACATACAACAACGCCTTTTCCTTCTGGTATCCTTTCAGGTCGAGCGGCTGGAATGTCGCCCCGTATGGCGTGATGTCTTTCAGGTAGCCGATGTTATGACGCCCCCGGTCAGCCACCAGCGACCCTTCGCGCAGGTGCATCTCCGGCGTGCGGTGGTAGGCACGCGGAGAAAGGTCCACGACTTCCTCCTTCGGCTTTTCCGCTTCGATGTCGGGGAAAAGGAAAGTCCCCACCGCTTCCGATGGGGTATCTGTAACGGCAGGTGCGGCGACTGCCTCCGGCTGTGTTTCCTCCTGTCGTGGCTGCTCACGGGAAGTTTCCGGCACGGCTTTCACTTCCGTCTTTTCCGCCACTTGTTTCTCGTTATGCTGCCTTGCCAGTTCCCGAAGTTCTTTCCTACGCTCCGGCGTCAAACCCATCATCATTTCATAGAAACCGTTGATGGGAGGATTGGTATCCCAGTCCAGTGTGGCATAGATGTCGTCCGGGTCGGCAGGCTTGGCGGTGTTCTCCGCTTTCACCTCCTTATTCTCCATTGCGGGTTTTGCAGTTGGAGCTGTCGGTGTAACCGTGACTTTCGGTTTGGGCGGAGTGGACTTTGCCGTAACTGCCTTTTTCACCGTCTTTTTCTTTTTGGAGGTTTTCGGTTGGCTGACCTCTTCCGTCATCCCCCAGAGGTCAAGCAGGGTGAGCTGCACGCCTGCGGAATATTGCGGGCGCGGTTCTATCTCCGGCTTTTCATCTGCGGGTTGCGGCTTTTCTGTCGGAGTTTCCACCGTCTGCGCCGAAGATACCGTTTCCAATTTTATAGCAGGACGCTCCGCCTCCTTTTGAACGGTAACCTTTTCTTCCGTTCCCGACTGCCAGATTGTTCCCGAATACAGACGCATGGCGAGCCTGTAATGGAAATCCTCGTTGAGCATCCGGCGCAAGTCCCCGGCGATACCTGCGGTCTTGCCCTCGTGCAGATAAACCATAGCGGGCTTCCCGTAGGGGTCTGTGTCAAGTTTCGCCATCGTATGCACGATGCGTTCCGGGTGGTGGATGAAATAGGCGTTGTCGGTCAGGTCGGTTTTCGTGTCCGTCTGTATCACGGTCATCAGCCGCTCGTCCTGCGACATTTCCTTCTTGCTGAGGTTCTTTTGCAGGACAATCAGGTCACTGCCCACCTCCGTGCCCGCGTTGTCCGTGAACAGGTTGTTGGGCAGGCGTATCGCGGATACCAGATTGGCCTGACTGAACAGCTCGTTACGCACGGAGGTCTTGGTGCTATTCAATACCCCTTGCGAGGTGATGAACGCCACGATACCGCCGTCACGCACGGCATCCAGTCCTTTGAGAAAGAAATAGTTGTGGATGGTTTTCTGGGCGGAGCGTCTGCCGAAAGAGTCGCTCCGCTGAAACTCCGCGTCGAACACGGCAATGTCACCGAACGGAATGTTGGACACCGCCAAGTCGAAATAATTGTTGAACGGTCTTTCGATTTTCTCAAAACCGCAGGTGCGCATTTTCTGGTCGGGATAGAGATGCCTCAAGATTGTACCCGTGAGCAGATCCTTCTCGAAAGCCATCACATCCGCATTGGGGCTGTGCCGCAGCATGGAATCCACGAACACGCCGACACCTGCCGACGGTTCGAGCATACGGGCGGGGCGGACGCTGTAATCTGCCAGCACGTCCGCGATGGTGTCGGTTATCTCTTTGGGGGTGTAGAAAGCGGTCAGCACGGACGCTTTCAGCGAATCCACAAACCGCTTGTACTCTGTTTCGTCCTTGCTGTTCTCACGGATAAGCCTGTGCAGCTCCACCGTCGGGGCGAACAGTTCGAGGTCGGATTTCGCCCACCGGACGGCATCCGTCAGTTCCTTTGCAGGGTTGAGGATACATTTCAGACCGCCGAAACCGCAGTACCTTTGAAGTATGGCACGCTCTTCGGTTGTCGCTGTCCTATTTTCCCTGTCAAGGATGAATGCCGTCCGTATCGCCTCGATGTTGTCCCGCAGTTTCTGTTTGCGGTTAAACGCCATATTCGTCTAAGTAAAGGACGGTTGCTCCCGTCAGCTCCGTGTAGAGCAGGTCGTAATCGGAAGACAGGGCGAAATTGTCATCCGAGAGGTCATAGACGGAGAACACGTTGCCGACAAGCGGCAGCAGTTTCAGGACAAAGGCTTCACGCTTCTCTTCCGGCACTTCATCGGCAAACTCGTTTTCCACGACTTCGCGGAGGATGGCGTAACGGGAATAATGCAGCCCGCGCAGCAGCGTGTCCATCGCCAGTTCCTGCTGTCTCTTATACACATCTCCGAGCCCACGAGACAGGCAGAAATCTCG
>ENA-OZSH01000177-OZSH01000177.1-human-gut-metagenome-genome-assembly--contig:-NODE-177-length-8284-cov-3.650018_pt1 | contig 8284 bp, 9 predicted proteins | sample MGYA00244121_ERZ653964 | MGnify/ENA primary metagenome ERZ653964 (study PRJEB26926, sample SAMN06164408) | human gut metagenome | biome: ENVO:00009003; feature: ENVO:2100002; material: ENVO:00002003... | reverse complement strand
CGAGATTTCTGCCTGTCTCGTGGGCTCGGAGATGTGTATAAGAGACAGAATCAGGTGCAAGGTCGCCGAGGCGCTTGAATGCCATTCCACCGTATAATATTAAGGCAAATATTGTAATCCACTGAAGAAGCATGTCTATAAACTCTGGGGATTTATGCCCTCCCATAGACATAATAAGATCCATTCCGGATATGGTAAACAACCCGAAAGAACAGGCCGCGAACTCAAGAAGGATTTTCAAAACTCCCATTTCGCTTATGCATGTCAATATCTTAAAAGGCCTCTTTCTCTTTCTTCGGATATAGCAGTGCTTGATACTTTTTATAGTAGCTAACAAAAGATTTATAGCTAATATAAACAATATAGAATATATAAGGTGGTGAATCTCCTGGAAATTCATCCACAATGCTGATAATCCGGAAATGAGAAAAGCCCAGAAACTTTCTAAATTCATCCTTCCTACAAATCTGTAAGCCATATTAGAACATAGTTACTTTCTTGCTACTTCCAAGAGAGTCATATACGTCAATATGGACCCAATTGGTACCTGATTCTAATCTAATAGGACAAGGAAGTAAATCCTGCGACTGAATTATTTTATTCCTTGCCTCCTCCGCCGTCATACCTTTAGCATCGAAATCGATGGCTGCCCCAAGCATATGAGGACTGACATACAAAGACCCTGATACGGTCTTAGATTTTACTATATCCGAAATATTGTTCCTAAACCCACGCTCATCAAACCTTCCACCCGACTTCCAGGTATTAACCGTCATCGGCGTTTTCAATATGTCTTTCCTTAAAACCAGTATCGTGTGAAGCAATTCAGTTCTTAAATACCTCCAGCAAAGATCTTTGTCTCTACCGTATTCTTTAGGACCAACTAATTCAACAATACTAAAATACTGACTCAATTCTTTTATAATATCACTTCTTTCCATAACTTAACCTTTTTCACAAAGATAATCAGAACCTTACCAAATATTAAAATAAGCGGAGTTTGGATTAAAGAAAAACCCCTGCATAAATAAATATACAGGGGCCATCCATAACATTAACAACAAATTACGACCTAAACAACCCTTACGTATCCGGCTGATACAAGATCAGAAAGATTCTCGTAAGCCAAAGGGATGCCTGAATCTCTTATGCAAAGATACTTAATTTCTTTGTCTATGTAATACTTTCCGTTCTCTAAAATAGAATTATATACCCAAGGAATAGGATCGTCTATCGTACCTGAATGCTTTTCTTGAACAACCATATACAGACTTTCGGCTCCACCTCCCTGACCAGGAACCCAATCAGCTTGTAGATTGTGATTTTGCCTTACTTCAAACAAAGTCCAATCCAAATCTGAAGGCTGGTTTTTACTACGAAAACGCTGCCCTTTTACAACAGCCGTTCCCATAGGAAGACCTTTGTCGCCGTAAACTCCATCCTTATCCCAAATAGGGTACAATCCCTTTATCTTAAGAGCAAGATTCTGATCAGTATTTTCCAGCATAGCCGGCGTATTGATCATCGCCCTCATATACATAGCTGTAGCCTTCTCAGGATCATTGGCTTCAAGGATCTTATTTTTTTCTATTATCTGATCCTTTGTCCTTACTAACTTTTCAGGATAGCCTTCATCCACTTTCATAGACTCAACTTCACTCCTGTCGGTTTTAGAAGCTATTTCCTTTTCTATGGCAGCAGTACGATCATTGCACTCAGATTCATATACATGCATTTCATTCATTGCCGTATTAGCAATATCAAGCTCGTATTCTGAATCTGCTACAGATACGGTATATATTCCGCTTCCTTTTGCTACATCAATATCATTCTTTACCCTAGAACGCATATTCTCATTATACCATACAGACTTACCGTCTAAGTTGTATGTTCGAACAGAATCAGAATAAGCATATTCACGAGCTTCCTTAACTTTCTTTTCTTTGGCTATAGCAAGCAACTCTTCTTCTGTTGGTCCTGGTGGCTCAGGATCAAGCTGCATAGCAATAACTTCTTTTACACTCGCTTTAGGATTGTCTTGGTGAAACTGTTTCCGTTCTTCATCAAGTTGAACCCATTTCCCATCCAAGAAATCTTGATAAGAATATCCTACTTCATAAGAAGATGGATCCAAATCATATCCTTCCCAATAAAAACCTTTTATACTCTTATTTACATACAACATAATTCATCCTTTCTATTAAGCATTTTCACCTACTCTTATAACCAACTTATCATTGATATACCAGATACTTAATTCAATAAAGCTATTGGCCGGTATCGTAACACTGTCACCTGACATGCTCTGGAACTGGCCAGTAGTAGGAAGCGGCTGCGTAATGTCAGAACTGGTAGTGTTGTTGACACGAACCTGCCACTCTCGTCCTACATCTGATGATGATACGGACATAGATAAAGAAGTGGCAGCAGATACATTTGCTATAATATTATGACGACCTTTAGGAAGATTTTCCAATGTTGTAACAACAGAAGGATCCATTGTCATAAATTTTAAAAAATCAATGTAATAACCATAAATATCATAATTAAAATCATCAACTGTAAAACTTTTATCCTCATTTAATATGATAAACCTATTGGCTAATTCCAACACATCCCTACTATAAGAATTTGAAATAGAATTTAATGAAATATTGTAAACAACAGAGGATTCAATTGTTGTTTTATATATCGTTATAGGAGTAATTGAGCCGTCAATTACTCCTAAAATAATCTTATTCTCATAAGCCGAAACAACGCTATTATAGACATCATCACTTACGGTTCCTGAACTTCCAGAAAACTGATCAAGATCTAAAAACGTCATTTCTACACCAGTACTTACCATACCAATAGATTCCAAACTCTTAACTCCTTCTGGATCTGTAACCAAAATATATTCATTATATACATTGCCAGTTTCAGTAGAAGCTAAATCATCTTTTACAAGATACATGACGTTATCAGCAGCCTCATCTACATTCGGCAAAACAGTAACAATTTGCTTTTTCCATCCAGCAGCAGAAACAGCATTATCTACGTACTGCTTTGTTATATGATCTCCCCATGTCATGTCACTAAGAAGAGTCTTGCTACCGTCTTGACTTCCGGCAGGGGGAGCCGGGATAAGGCCTCCCTTGCCCGACTCCGAACTTGTTCCAGGAGCGGCCTGCACCACATTCTCAAGTCTGGAATCAACCTCCTGGCCTTCGAATTTACTGTTATAACCTATTTCTGCCATATTTATTTTTTGTTAATTTTATCCAACAACTTCTTGACCTGGTCTACGATGTCCATCACCGCACCAACCTTGTTTTTTACGTCCTCAACCTTCTGATCGATCTTAGAATCCAAAGCCTTTAAACGATCTTCGTTTTTACGATACACTAAATACAGGGCTAAACCGATGATTGCTATCGTAAGGATATTAGCCAAAACGCATCCGATTATTATCTGAAACATGATGATTATATGGTAGATAACGCTACCACACGCTTTAATTATTCAACTTTTTACAAATATAGCAATTGTCTCAACCATAACAAGATCAAAGACGCTCGTTATTAACATCGGACACCCATTCTTTAGATGAAAGAACAGATTCAAACTCAGAAGAAGGACTGTCATATACCGGATACGGATATTGAGGATCATCATCAGCCTGCGCGTCTAAAGACTTAAATAGATGGTCATAATGCTCTACGTGTAAAATAACCTTAGAGCCGTCTACGCTCGCTCTTAGGCTACCTATTCCTAATTCACGTCTCTTTTCTTCAGATACGGAATCATATACTTCTTTTGGTATGATAATGAATTTCATATTATTTTGCTTTTAAAGTTTGTAAATAGTTGTAGGCTTTGATACAGTCGTCTTTGGAAAGAATCTGATTGTTGTAGATGCCTAAGTTTTTAAAAGCTATTTGGGTATAATTATTTAAGTTAAATCCTATATTCAAACTTGATTCAACGATCGCAAAATTTTGATCTACGGTATATTCATACTCAACCCAATTTCGATCATATAATCTACCATCTGAGCAAATAGCATGCAATGATTTAGTTCCAAAACTTTGTAAACTACGTGGATTATTAATAGATATAAGCAATCCATTAGCAGTGTTATACAGATAAACATTTTGAGCTTTTACAATGCCACAATTGATCTGAACATTTGATAACAATTCCCAATCTCCAACAATCGTCCAATCTTCGTTCAATGTAAAAGCAGCACTTCGAACCTCATCATCCACCCCATCAGTAACCAGGTATCCTTCGTATTCGGGGATTTGTTCGATGGTGATGTCACAGGTCTCTTGTACCTTATTGAACTGAAATCCATACCATGATCCCATGCCTGCGAAATCAAATCCAGGTAATATATATATACCATCTTGTGTTATAGGATAAGAAATGCCTCCCGATACCCTATAATTAACCGTTTGACCATCTGTAAGACCTGTAACTTTTATAGTATAAGAAGGAACGGTGTAGGGAGATTGTGATGGTTCTGCGATATATTGAATCTGAACTGCAACTTGATTGATAGAAGTAACATTAAATGTATCACTTTTTTTTGTAGCCGTAATACTGTTATTGATAAACCATCTTGAATTAGAATAATTCTCAGCATACAACCCATACCCGCTCCCTTCTGCAAACCCAAAATTCGACAGTACAAGATCATTACCATTGCCCGTAATGTTGGCAATAGTAGCACGATCTTCGTCCTCGTTGGTTTTGCCTACCACTGTCCATGCCTGGTCGGGGAAGAGCCAGGGATAGGTTTTGACGAAGTAGTCTTTGATCTTGGTCAGTTCTTCTTCGGTGGCATCATGATCGAGAATGACTATTTCCCAAATGGCAGCATTGGCATAATTACTTAATTGGCCAAAATAAGTTTTACAAATACACAGCTTATTAGTAGATTTAGATGTTCCTTTTTTTATTATTTGACCATTGTAACTACTTGATGTTTGCCATGTAATAGGGTTATTATCGTCAATATATACATCTGTAAAACTATTATAAGATCCCGTAACGTCATTTACATTTTCATCCTTTCTATATTCAATTAAAAAAGCGCCTTCATCATTTGTGTCAAGATTTGATATTAAAGGTCTTTTATATTGAGTTGCATCATATCGTGTTATCCAATTCCTCAATGCAATAATACTATATCCTTTTTCTTTAGGCAATAATGGCAAGTTGTCACATCCCGCCCAATCGTCTACTCCGTCAAAGACGAGTGCACCGGGATAAATATCACTAATACCCGATCCTTCCTTCCAAGCGAAATTCTTCATTTGCAAATCATGCCCATTACCTGTCTTATCTACCCATACAGGATTGGCAGCCATCTGCTCATTAGTAAGACCTAATGCTGAATAACGAGCTACAATTCCTTCTATATCAGGAAAAGAATCCACTCTACATGGTAAGTCTGATATCATTTTAGCATACTCTTTAAAAGGTATGGAAGTAGGTACATCATACCCTTTGGATATAAGGGCTTGCCTTATATCCTCTTTGGTATTTATAATCCTCATTAACTTGTCCGATATAGTCCCCATCACACTTCCTCCCCGTTTATGTAATCCAATACCGAACCTATATCTCCGATGTCCGATTTTATTGACTCACCTTGAGAATATATTTCAATAAGTTTCTGATATAAGGTATTATCCCCTATACGATTATTATCTGTAGCCTGCTGCTCGATCTTAGTTATCGTATCAGGATCTTCGTACTTAGTACCATCAGGACCATACCATTCATCCGTTAAATTAGTGTATTTATGACGGACTGGAGTCGGTATAGACTCCAATGTTATTAAATAATATTCGTTACAACTCATGACAATAAGATTTAATGGTTACAACAATTGCATCTACAAACCGTCTTTACATAGCCAGCAGGAATAGCAGCCAGCGTCGTCCCTACGGCTATCGCCGGGTCAGTGCTTTCCATAACCGTCAGTGCCATCTTGTCTATGTCAAGATCGTTGTTGTAAACTATTTCTCCCTCTACGTAAATGCTGCCTGCATCAGAACCATAGCAGTCTTTTACCTGTCTTATATGACGTTGGGTAGCAGACGCAAAATCGCACTCGATACTCAACCATCCTACCGGTATCTGATCAATATTGGATCCAATATTGTAATCAGGATCGGTTGTTTTAAGGACCATATGTCTCAATTCCCTTGTATTTCCGTATCCGTCCATTGTTATATACGTCCGGATCTGAACCTTTCCCTTTTCCGTCTTATAACAGTTTTCTACTATTTCTGTATCGGATGTAGTAGCATCAGGGAAATCACAAACAATACGCTGCCATCCTTCTTGTATTTTATTGAATGTGGCACCTCTTTGTATATCCGGATCGGTTGTTTCCATAACAATAAGATATTCGTCCCGGACTCCTATTATGCTATCTACCGACCTATATCCTCCAAGATGTATTTTACCACCAGGAGTTGTATAGCATTCATCTACGGACATGATATGCCTTTCCGTAAGATCAGGGAAGTCACATTCGGTTTTCGTCCATTCGTTAGGTATCTTATCTATTCTCGTCCACTGAGGATAAGCGATGTCCGTTGTCTTAACGATATAATAATACTGTTCCCTTACACCAAGAATAGCATCAATAGCTTGATAACCTTTTATATTGACCTTACCACCATCTGTCTTATAACATTCGTCCACTTCAACAATTTCCCGGTCTGTCATATCTGGAAAATCACATACCATCCTCACCCAATCTTCGGGTATGGAATCCAATACGGTCCCTACCTTAATATCAGGATCAGTTGACTGAAGGACAGTATAAACCTCTTCCCTGGATCCAAGAATATTATCTATGGCTATCAAGCCTTCTACCTGCACTTTCCCTTTTTTAGTAGTGTAACATTCAAGAACATAAGTTACATCTCGTTCTGTCATGTCGGGGAAATCACAAACCATTCGAACCCAATTTTCTGGAATTAGCTTAAAAACATACCCGGCAGGGAAATTATCGTCAGTTGACTGAATAACGGTATAAATAGATTCCCTGATGTTTATCTTGTCATCTATGGCTTCTAATCCTTCTATTTCAACCTTACCATCAGGAGTCTTATAACATCTGTTGACGAACGTAATGTCACGTTCTGTCATATCAGGAAGATCGCAGTCGATCATAACCCATTCGTCCGGTATTTTAGCAAGAACCTTACCTACCGGATTATCCATGTCGGTACTGTCGGTAATTCTATGGGTTTCTTTAAGAACATCCATCTGGTCGTTGAGAAGATACCAACTCCATACTTCGACCTTTCCACCAGGTGTACGGTAACAGGTTTTGAAATCTTTGATAACTTTCTCAGCTATGTTAATCCACTCCCATTCGGTTGTGGCCGGAATACCAGAAACAGGATGCTTCTTACCTTCTTCGTCAAGATACCAATAACAGCCATTTAAGGACACAACCACTTGGTAGATTTTGTCCCCTATTTTTATACCGGATTTGCTGTCATCTACCGGTTGGGAGGAACCCCATTTTCCAACTATGTTGGTTATTTTGTCAATGCCCCTACCAAAGGCACCGGCTAAAAAATCCACGCCATTCATATGAAACTAACTTATTTCAAATTGTTTTATTACAAAAAAGGGGGTGGAGGACCAGCCTCCTCCCCCTTGGGATATATAGAAAAAAGGAAAATCAAATCTTGCAGGGCTTGATATTTGCCGAAGCAGCTAACAAGTCCATAAGGTCTTGAATACCTTCGTGAGCGCCATACGGTACATGGAAGTGTACTGTAATATGATCATCAATTACCCTACCGAAGCCGTTAGAGTAACGTGCCGGCTTCAACGTTACTGAATAATCAGCATACGGAGCCAACAGGTCTAAGCGGGTTTCTTCGTTGGTAAACATACGTTCCATAAGTTCTTGATGAGTCTTACGGAAGTCGAAGAACATACGTTGTTCGCGTTCCTTATCAAGCAATTCAGCTCCAAGGTGAGTACGCGGAGCCCAGTGCTGTTTGTATTCTGTGTGGATCGGGTTGAAGTACGTGCTGATAGCCTCACGTTGTTCATCCGGATAACCACCATTTACAGCAATACGAACAGATCCTTCCTGGAATGTCAGACGGTCAATCAAACAGTCAGACGGAGAAATCATATAATCTATACCACGGAACAAAATACCGCATTTGCAATTCTTAGGTAACGGATCGGCAATAATTGTACTATCTGTCTCTTATACACATCTCCGAGCCCACGAGACAGGCAGAAATCTCGT
>ENA-OZSH01000174-OZSH01000174.1-human-gut-metagenome-genome-assembly--contig:-NODE-174-length-8365-cov-4.774850_pt1 | contig 8365 bp, 5 predicted proteins | sample MGYA00244121_ERZ653964 | MGnify/ENA primary metagenome ERZ653964 (study PRJEB26926, sample SAMN06164408) | human gut metagenome | biome: ENVO:00009003; feature: ENVO:2100002; material: ENVO:00002003... | reverse complement strand
CGAGATTTCTGCCTGTCTCGTGGGCTCGGAGATGTGTATAAGAGACAGACATATAACCTTTATCTCTAGTTAATATTTTTACATTTAAATCGAATAGATTTAATAATTTTTGGATGAAGACTGCTTCCCCTGACTCTTCTATTAATAATTCCATGTGATATCTGGATGTTTTAGGATCGTTGATACTACCAGAGCTTAAGAATGCACCTTTTAAATAGGCCCTGATTTCCTCATTGGCTCCTACAATATATTGTGGTGGCTTTTCTAAATAGTTTCCATCTTTATCTTGGTAACCAAGATCTTCTAAAATAAAATTTGTATTTTCTTTCAACTTTAAAACATATAAGTCTTTTTTACTAAAATTTAGACTATCTTTTATTTCTTTTTCTACTTTTACTTCATATAATGCTTCTACTTGTTTAATAATTCTATCACAAATCTGAGCATTTTCAGTAGTTAGTTGAAAACTATTATCTATTTTGTGACCATTATTTCTTATATAGCCTGATAGTTCTGCTATTATTTCTGATTTAGAACCGATATTTTGAGATATTTCATCTTTTATATCTGTAGTATATGACATTTTAACCTCTCATTAAATAGTTAAATATTAAGGAACTTAATTTTAAACTGTTGTGACGTAGTGTATTATCTTCAACAGTAACTAAGTCTTCTTCTATTAACTCTGTTCCTAATTTTTCAATAGCGTCATAATCAATTTTTACTGGGTCTTTTTGTTCAGCCGTTGCATATTTTTTAGCAATCTTTTGATCTATTTTGCTGTTACTTGCAATAACAACATCGATTTTTCTATATTCTAAATATTTATTTAATAAAGCAACGTGGTCACTTACTGTGAAATTATCTGTTTCTCCTGGCTGAGTTACAGCATTACACAAATACATGATTGGGGCCTTCGTTTTTTTCAAAGCACTTTTTACTTCGCTACAAATAACATTTGGTAAAATACTTGTGTAAAGACTTCCCATACTAAAAATAATTAAATCTGCCTCTTGTATAGAATCTAATACTTCTGGTAAAACCTTTGGTTCTTCCTTATAGTAAATCTTTTCAAATTTATGATTGGCTTTTGTTATTTGTTCTTCTCCTTCAATCACATTTCCATCTCGATCTAGCCCCATTAATGTTAACGAGGAGTCCTCAGAGATTGGTAAAACCTTATGCTTTACATCAAATAATTTACTTAGTGAAGCAATAGATTCTTTTAATGAACCTGTAATATCTAACATGGAAGTTAAAATTAAATTTCCCATAGCATGACCGTCAAGGTCACTAGAGGTATTGAAGCGATATTCAACCATTTTCTTAATTGGTTCATCTATTTCTGATAAAGCTGTTATTACTTTTCTGATATCTCCAACTGCTGGAGTATTGAATTCTTTTCTTAGTTTTCCAGTGGAGCGCCCATTATCTGAAACGGTAATTACCGCAGTTATTTCTAATGGAAAGTCTTTTAACCCTTTTAATAAGTAAGATATTCCTGTACCCCCACCGAATACTACAACTTTTTTATACATTTTATCATCCTCCTAGTTATAGTTATGTATTGTATGGCTTATTATCCTTTTTGCTTTTTAGATATAAAACTATTCCAAATATCACGAAAACAATAGAAACAAGTTGAGCCATTTTAAGTGGTCCTAACATTAAAGAATCAGTTCTCATTCCTTCGATAAAAAAGCGAATAATACCATACCAAACTAGATAGAAACTAGTTAATTGACCTACTTTTAAATACTTATAGTGTCTAATTATTAACATAGCTAAAAAGCCAAATATACACCACACTGATTCGTAGAAAAAGGTTGGTTGTCTATATTCTCCCAAAATATACATTCCATTAATTATAAATTCTGGTATTCCTAATGACTCTAGATGTGATGCTGTAGTTATTGGTCCATATGCTTCACTGTTAAAGAAATTTCCCCATCTTCCTATTGCTTGTGCAATAATTAGACCAACAACAACTATATCTAAAATTTTAAGAAGATTTACTTTATGTTTTTTGCAGTAGTAAATAATAAATAATACTCCGGCAATGATTCCGCCGTGAATAGCCAAACCACCGTTCCAAATTTCTAGCATTTCTATTGGATTTTGTAGATAATAAGGTAAGTTAAAGATAACGTAGTAAAGTCTAGCTCCAATTATTCCTATTATAATGGTATCAAAGGTTAAGTTTACTAAGAAGTCATCGTCAATACCTCTTTTTTTAGCTTCTTTATAAATTACAAAGCAAGCTACCAACATTCCGATAAATATAAAAATTGAATACCAATATATTTGGATTGGTCCTAAGTCTAGTGCTACTTTATCCATACAACACCTTCTTTATTACAAGATTTTTTTTAAAAATTGACCTGTATATGATTCTTTTATGCTTGCAATTTCTTCTGGTGTACCAGTTGCAACTATTTGGCCACCTTCATCTCCACCTTCAGGTCCTAAGTCTATAATATAGTCAGCGACTTTGATAACATCTAAGTTATGTTCTATCACTACTACAGTATCTTTATTATCTACTATTTTCTGTAAAATTGCAAGTAAGCGTTTGATATCATCTGTATGTAATCCCGTTGTAGGTTCATCTAAGACAAATAAAGTTTTTCCCGTTGCTTTTTTTTGTAATTCCTTCGCAAGTTTTACGCGTTCTGCTTCTCCTCCTGATAGTGTTGGAGCACTTTGACCAAGTTTTATATAGCCTAAACCAACATCTTCTAAAACTTGTAATTTATTTTTTATTTTAGGGACGTTAGCAAAAAATTCTAAAGCTTCCGATACTCGCATGTCTAATACTTCAGCAATATTTTTACCTTTATACTTTATGTTTAGCGTTTCTCTATTATACCTAGTTCCATGGCATACTTCACATGGTACATAAACATCTGGTAAAAAATGCATCTCAATTTTCTTTACTCCGTCTCCACGACAAGCTTCACAGCGGCCACCTTTTACATTAAATGAAAATCTGTTCTTTTCAAAACCATACATTTTGGCCTCTTTCGTAGTCGTGAAAAGTGTTCTAATATCATCGAATACGCCAGTATAAGTAGCGGGATTAGACCTTGGTGTTCTACCAATTGGGTTTTGCGATATAGCCACTAGTTTGTCGATATTATCTAAACCTAAAATTTTCTTATGTTTTCCAGGTTTTTCTTTTGAACTGTATAGGCTTGAAGAAACAGCTTTACATAAAATCTCATTGACAAGACTACTTTTTCCACTTCCTGATACTCCAGTCACACAAGTGAAGGTTCCTAAAGGAATATCTACATCTATATTTTTAAGATTATGTTCTTCTGCCCCTTTTATCTTCAGAAACTTTTTATTACCTTTTCTTCTTGTCTTTGAAACTTCAATACATTTTTTTCCACTCAAATATTGACCTGTTAAACTATTTTCATTATCCATCACTTCTTTTGGTGTTCCCGCAGCTACTATTTGTCCTCCATGATCTCCAGCACCTGGACCAATATCTACTAAATAATCACAGGCTAACATCGTATCCGTATCATGTTCTACCACGATTAGAGTGTTGCCTAAATCACGCATCTCTAACATAGAATTTATTAATTTTTCATTATCCCTTTGATGAAGTCCTATACTTGGTTCATCTAAAACATATAAGACACCAGTTAAATGGGATCCTATTTGTGTTGCAAGACGAATCCGTTGTGCCTCTCCTCCTGATAACGTTCCAGCACTTCTACTTAATGTTAAATATTCTAATCCAACATTTGCTAAAAAGTGAAGTCTATCTTTTATTTCTTTTAATACGAGATTGGCAATTTCTTGTTTTTCTTCTGATAATTCTAAATTTTCAAAGAATGGTAATAATTCTTTGATACTCATTTCCGTTACCTCATGAATATTTTTTCCACCTAGCTTTACGGATAAGACATCTTTTTTTAATCTAGCCCCATGGCAAGTTTCGCAAGTATGTTCTACCATATAATTTTCTAACCATTCTCTTACCCAATTAGAACTTGTTTCTACATATCTTCTTTCTAAGTTGTTAATAATTCCTTCATAGAAATCTTTGCTATTATATTTATTACCACTTTTTGAAGAATATTGAAAATGAATTATTTCATCTGAACCATATAAAATAACATTTTGTTGTTTCTTAGTTAATGATTTCCAAGGTTTAGTCATATCTATTTTATAATGCTTACAAAGACATTCTAACTTTTGGTAATCTAACCCTTCAGGATCATCTGTTAAAGTTTTGATACAGCCATTAGAAATAGATTTTGTTTTATCCGGTATTAGCAAATCTTCATCAATCTGCAATTTCATTCCTAAACCTTTACAGTCAGGACAAGCACCATATGGAGCATTAAAACTGAAAATTCTAGGTTCTAATTCTGGTAAAGAAAATTCACAATATGGACAAGCAAAAGATTCTGATAACACTAATTCCTTTTTATTTTCACCTAATATTTCAACTACTACTTTACCTTTGGATAACTTTGTTGCTGCTTCAATTGCTTCAAATAGTCTAGAGCGACTATTTTCTTTGATAATTAGACGGTCAATAACTACATCTATTTTGTGTTTTTTGTTTTTATCTAAAGTTATCTCTTCTGATAAGTCTAACATTTCATCGTCAACTCTAATTCTTACATAGCCTTCTTTGCGTAGAGTTTCTAGAAGATCTTTTTGCGTTCCTTTTTCACCATTTACAACGGGTGACATAATAATTATTTTAGTTCCTTCACTATATTCTAAAACCTTATTAGTCATCTCTTCTACACTTTGACTTGTAATTGGTATATTATGAGTTGGACAGTATGGTATTCCTACTCTTGCAAAAATTAAACGTAAGTAATCATAGATTTCAGTTACTGTCCCAACTGTTGAACGGGGATTATTATTCGTAGTTTTTTGATCAATACTAATTGCTGGTGATAAACCTTCAATACTATCCACATCAGGCTTTTCACTACCACCTAGAAATTGTCTTGCATAAGCAGATAGACTTTCTACATATCTTCTTTGGCCTTCTGCATAAATAGTATCAAAAGCTAAACTACTTTTTCCACTTCCTGATACTCCAGTCATAACCACTAATTTATTTTTGGGTATTTCAATATTTACATTTTTTAAATTATTCTCTCTTGCACCTTTTACAATTATTTTATCCATGTTCATCACCTGCCACATATTATAACATATTTTTTAAGTTTTTTATTACTAACTTTTGCACTATTATTTTATAGCAGAAACATTTGTTCGTCAATCGAACAAATAAAAAGAATAGACTTTATTAGTACTATTCTATTTTAGTTTTTTCGCTCCTTAAAAGTACAAGATTGACACAATTTTTCACTAGGTTTTCTGTCTTGAAATGATTTCTTCAATTTTTTATATCTTTCTTTTGATTGGATTGCTTCTAGTGTTTCATTATATATATTTCCTAAGTTAATGATTCCATCGCTATCTAGACAGCAAGGTATTACTGTACCATCAACTAAAATCGCTATTTGTGTTTTTAAAGCATGACAATATCCACAACTTTTGTGATTATTAATAGTTGGCCATTCAAATTCATTATCTTTATCCACATATATTGTGGAAGAAATTTTTACATTTTTTTCTTTTTTTAGTTTTTCCACTGTTATTGGGGATAATTCATAATATTTTTCTAACTTTTCAACTGTTTTATTAGACTTTTCATCCAGTTTATTGCCTTTTAATGTCCATAGCCTATAAATAACCACAGTATCTGGTGATAATTTTTCAACACTTTCAAAAATTTTTTCTTCGTAGTCTTTTATATTTTGTTCACAATGTAGCGAAAAATTCATCTTGTGTAAAGTTTTACATCCTTTTAATTTTTCTACTAGTTTGGGAAATAAAATTCCGTTTGTTGTTATGTTTACATTTAAATTGTATTTTTCTGTAAGCTTTAAAAAATCAATTATTTGAGGATGAAGTAACGGTTCACCTTTGACATGAAGATAGATAACTTTTGTGACTTTAGATACTTCTTTTAAGATGTGGTCAAATTCTTCTAAGGTCATAAAGCGTTTTTCTTTTTTCATGGGTGAACAGAACGAACAATTTAGATTACAATTATTTGTTATTTCAATATAGACTTTTTTATATTTATCCATCTTTTTTACCTACTTTTGACTTTTATATTAATTTCCGGATTTCATTTCAAATAAAATATCTCGTAACTCCATAGCACGTTCGAAATCTAGGGCTTTGGCAGCTTCTCTCATCTCTTGTTCTAGTGATTCTACAGTTTTAGCTAATTCTTTTTTAGTCATCTTCTTTTGTTTCTTTGTTCCTGATTCATCAGTATTACTAATTACTTCTCTTATTTCTTTATTAATTGTTTTAGGAACAATTCCATGTTCCTCATTGTATTTCTCTTGAATTTTTCTACGTCTTGCTGTTTCTTCTATGGTTTCTTTCATTGAATCTGTAATTTTATCACCATACATAATAACGTGTCCATTCGCATTTCTAGCGCAACGCCCAACTGTTTGAATTAAACTTCTACTACTACGTAAGAATCCTTCTTTATCAGCATCCAATATGGCAATAAGAGATACTTCTGGTATATCAATTCCTTCTCGTAATAAGTTGATTCCAACAACAACATCATATTTTCCAATTCGTAAATCATGAATTATTTGTAATCTTTCTAGTGTTTTTATTTCAGAATGAAGGTATGCTACTTTTATATCTAACTCTTTTAAATAATTTGTTAACTCTTCCGACATACGAATTGTTAAGGTTGTTACTAAGACTCTTTCATTTTTTTCAATTCTATCTCTTATTTCTCCGACCAAATCATCTATTTGTCCTTCGGTCTTTCTCACTTCAATAGTTGGATCTAGAAGACCTGTTGGTCTAATTATTTGCTCTACGTATTTATTATTTGTATGTTCTAGCTCCAAATCACCTGGTGTTGCGGATACATATATAACTTGATTGATTTTCTTTTCGAATTCTTCATATTTTAATGGTCTATTGTCTAGGGCACTTGGTAGTCTAAACCCATAATCAACTAAATTCATTTTTCTAGCTCTATCTCCGTTATACATACCTCTTACTTGTGGTAGTGTGACATGAGACTCATCAACTACAAGAAGATAGTCTTTTGGGAAAAAATCCATTAAAGTTGTGGGTGTTTCGCCTTTTTTTCTTCCAGCCATGGGAGCAGAATAGTTTTCAATACCAGAGCAAAAACCCGTTTCTTCTAGCATTTCAATATCATAGTTGGTCCTTTGTTCCAAACGTTCTGCTGCTAACAACTTGTTATTTTCTTTTAGTTCTTGTAATCTATCTTTTAACTCTTCTTTTATTCTTACAATAGCTGCTTTTAATTTTTCATCACTTACAACGAAGTGACTAGCTGGAAAAAGGCTTAAATTCTTCTTGCTGGAAATAATCGCTCCAGTTAAGGTGTCTACTTCACTAATACGATCAATTTCCGAACCAAAAAATTCAACTCTATATCCAGTTGTATTTTGGTATGATGGAATAATTTCGACTATATCTCCTCTTACTCTAAAAGTACCTCTTTTAAAATCTAAATCATTACGTTCATAAAGCATATCCACTAATTTGGTTAACATGTCATTTCTATCCATTTCTTCACCAACAGATAAAGTTAACATTTTATTTTTATATTCTTCTACTTCTCCTATACCATAAATACACGAAACACTAGCAACGACAATGACATCATCGCGGGATAATAAACTACTGGTTGCCGCATGACGAAGTTCATCTATTTCGTCATTAATAGATGAATCTTTTTCAATATATGTATCTGTTGATGGAACATATGCCTCTGGTTGATAATAGTCATAATACGAAACAAAATATTCCACTCTATTTTCAGGAAATAATTCTTTTAATTCAGAATATAATTGTCCTGCTAAAGTTTTATTATGGGCAAGGACTAAAGTTGGCTTATTAACTTCTTTGATTACATTCGCAATAGTAAAGGTTTTTCCTGTTCCTGTTGCACCTAAAAGAACCTGTTCTTTTTTTCCTTCTTTAATTCCCTTTACCAATTCTTTTATTGCGGTTGGTTGATCTCCAGAAGGTTTAAATTTTGATACTAGTTTAAACATATTTTTTTCCTCCTTACTATGACTATAGCCAACCAAACAATTAGTATTCTCAGTTGAAAAGTTCGTATTCCTCTGATAACATCCTATACTTTTTGGTAAAAAATGATAAAATATGGATCTAGGTCATAAATTCACTAAATACCACTAAACATTTTTATTAACCTATTTTAACACTTATTTTTCAATAAAACAAGAAATGCACAGTGCTGTCTCTTATACACATCTGACGCTGCCGACGATCGCAT
>ENA-OZSH01000158-OZSH01000158.1-human-gut-metagenome-genome-assembly--contig:-NODE-158-length-8920-cov-5.151833_pt1 | contig 8920 bp, 5 predicted proteins | sample MGYA00244121_ERZ653964 | MGnify/ENA primary metagenome ERZ653964 (study PRJEB26926, sample SAMN06164408) | human gut metagenome | biome: ENVO:00009003; feature: ENVO:2100002; material: ENVO:00002003... | reverse complement strand
ACGAGATTTCTGCCTGTCTCGTGGGCTCGGAGATGTGTATAAGAGACAGTTCTAACAGACTCCTCACGATCGGATTCATCTCTAACTTCCATTAATCCGTCAATTTTCTTGTCATAAATTATATCTGAAATCTTTTTTACTAATAAGGCCTTATTAACCTCAAAAGGTATTTCATGAATAACTACCTGTTTTTTTCCTTTATTTTCAACTATTTCATATTTAGCGCGAATTATAATACGTCCGCGTCCTTTAGTTAAAGCCTCAACTATTTGTTTTTTACCTTCAACAATAGCCCCTGTTGGAAAATCTGGTCCTTTAATAATATCAAGAATAGTATCAAGATGACAATTTGGGCTATCAATACGTTTAATCGTAGCATCTATAACTTCTCCTAAATTATGTGGTGGTATTTCTGTAGCATATCCCGCACTAATACCTTTAGAACCATTAACTAAAAGGTTAGGATATTTAGCAGGTAACACAGTTGGTTCATATAAAGTATCATCAAAATTAGGTGTCCATTCAATTGTATCTTTATCAATATCTTTAAGTAATTCACCACTAATTTTTGATAATCGTGCTTCTGTATAACGCATCGCAGCTGCTCCATCACCATCCATAGAACCATTGTTTCCATGCATATCAATATAGCATTCATTTTGTTTCCACCATTGACTCATATGAACCATTGCTTCATAAATACTAGAATCACCATGTGGATGATAATGTCCCATGACATTACCTACTGCTGTTGCTGATTTTTTATGGGCTTTATCATAAGTATTCTTATCTCTAAACATAGCATATAAAATACGTCTCTGAACTGGTTTTAATCCATCTCTTACATCAGGAATGGCACGATTTTGTATAATATCCTTGGCATACTGTCCAAATCGATCACCCATTATTTCTTCCAAAGTATAATCATAAATTTTACCTAGTATTGTATCTGTTTCATCTTGCTTTTTCTTCATACTTCACCTCTTTAGCCGATTTTATAAAACTAGTAATTATTTTATTATTTATAGGATCATTAAACGCTAATATTTCAGGATGCCATTGTACACCTATGACAAAATTTTTACCTGGCATTTCAACTGCTTCAATATATCCATCTTCGCTTCTCGCACTCACTTTCAAATTAGTTACTCTTTCTATATGATAATTATGAAGACTATTAACAGTTAAAGTTTCTCGACCAACTATATCATATAACTTAGAATCTCTATTTATTGATATTTTGTGTACATCTGGTATATCTATTTGTCTATGATTTATATGAGATTCATTTCTTATTGGAACATCATAGTAAGTTGAACTTGAATTATCTACATTGCACATAACTTGCATTCCCATGCATATTCCAAGTATAGGAATATCTTTGGATAATGCATATTTATATCCTAAACGATCAAATTCAAACTGACGTCCACCACCTGACATTAATAAACCATCACACATATTTATTTGTTTAAATAAAAACTTTGTTTCTTCCACTGTAATTGGTTTGATATCTTCGCCTTCCGTAGTAAAATAACTTACATCTTGTGGTGGCATTATAAATAATGGATAACAATCATTTTTTATAATTAATCTTCTAATAGTGTCATTTATATACAATTGTGGTTTATTTTCAATCTCACAAGCACGAGGCATAATTCCAATAATTGTTTTCTTCATAATTCCTCCTAATTAATTTTGTAATTATCCTCTAGAGAGAATTCAACATTTTCTTCAATCCATTCTTTTCTAGGGTCAACCTTATCACCCATAAGAACGGAAACACGTTTCTCTGCTAATGCTGCATCGCTAATACTAACTTTTATTAAACTACGAGTTTTAGGATCCATTGTTGTTTCCCATAGTTGTGTAGCATCCATTTCTCCTAGACCTTTATACCTTTGTGTCTTTGTTTGCTTTCCTTTATATTTTTCAAGTAATAATTTTCGATCCTCTTCTGTCCAAGCATACTCTCCTTCTTTACCGCATTCAATTTTATATAATGGAGGCATTGCAATATATAAATGTCCATGTTCAATTAATGGTTTCATATAACGATAAAAAAATGTAAGCAATAGGATTTGAATATGTGAGCCGTCAACATCAGCATCCGTCATAATAATTACTTTGTCATAATTACTATCATTAATGTCAAAATCACTACCAGCTCCAGCACCAATAGCGTGAATCATAGTATTAATCTCTTCATTCTTATATGCTTCTTCTAAACTAGCTTTTTCTGTATTTAATACTTTTCCTCTTAATGGTAAAATAGCTTGATACTTTCTATCTCTACCTGTTTTAGCACTTCCTCCAGCTGAATCTCCCTCGACTAAAAATAATTCATTTATTTTTGGGTTCTTCGATTGGGCAGGTGTTAACTTACCATTTATTATTCTCTCTTTCTTACCTTTGTCTTTACCATTACGTGCCTCATCACGAGCTTTACGTGCAGCTTCACGTACCGATTTACTTTTAATCATTTTTTCTACGATTTTGGTAGCAATTTCTTTATTTTCTTCTAAAAAGAATTGTAGCTTTTCAGCAATTATGCTTTCAACTACTGTACGAGCTGATGGTGTTCCCAATTTTGATTTGGTTTGACCTTCAAACTGTAATAAGGCTTCTGGTATTTTTAAACTAATAATAGCAGTTAACCCTTCACGAGTATCTGGTCCTTCAAGATTTTTATCTTTAGGTTTAAGATAACCATTAGAACGAGCATAATCATTAAAAACACGTGTTAGAGCAGTTTTAAAACCGACTTCATGTGTTCCTCCATCACCAGTTTTAACATTGTTAACAAAGGAGACAATATTTTCTGAATAAGTCTCTGTATATTGGAATGCTACAGAAACATCAATATCATCCTTTAATCCATTAAATTCAACGACCTTATGCAATGTTTTGCGATCATCATTTATATATTCAACAAAAGCTTGCAATCCACTTTCATAATGAAACGTTTCTTGTTTTTTATCTTCTTCATCAATAACTTCAATAGTTAATCCTTTAAGTAAAAAAGCACTCTCTTGCATTCTTTCACAAATAGTTGTAAAAGAAAAATTAGTTGTTGAAAATATTTCATCATCTGGCATAAATCGAACTTTAGTACCTGTTTTAGAAGTTTTATCTCTTTTAGCAAGTTTTTGCGAAACTTTTCCTCCATCCTTAAACGATATGAAATATTCATATCCATCTCTTTTAATAGTTACTTCCATCCATTTACTTAAAGCATTAACAACACTAGCACCTACACCATGTAATCCACCAGAAACAGAATACCCACTAGATTCAAACTTACCACCAGCATGTAATACTGTATAAATTACTTCAGGAGTATCTTTACCACTAGCATGTTTTCCAACTGGAACTCCACGGCCCTCGTCTTCAACACTTACACTATGATCCGCATGTAAAATTATTCTAATTTTATTTCCATAACCATTTATAACTTCATCAATTGAATTATCAACAATCTCCCAAACTAAATGGTGTAATCCCTTTTTATCTGTAGACCCAATATACATACCAGGCCTTTTCCGAACAGCTTCTAAGCCCTCTAATATTTTTATTGAAGATTCATCATATTTATTCATATCATTCACCTCTACGTATTATATCAAAAAAATTTAAGCTTGACAAACAAATCCTTTGTTTTATCGATATTTATCAACCTTTTCCGTCAAAAAAGAATTAACTCTTATTAGCTAACTCTTTAAGTTCACACAATAGATTTAAAGCATCCATTGGTGTTATATTTAAAGGATCAATTCTCTTAATTTTTTCCTCTATTTCCGATTGTGGTTTTTCACATAACTCATCCAATGGCAAAGATTCTTGAATTTTTATATCCCTTTTTTCTTCTTTAGCCTCATACACTTTTAAAATCGAGGAAGCTCGCTTAATTAATTTATCTGGTAAATTAGCTAATTTAGCAACATGAATACCATAACTCTTATCTACACTCCCAAGTTCTATTTTGTGTAAAAAGGTAATCTCTCCATTTTCTTCATGAGCACTAACATGTATATTTTTTAAATACTCAAGATTATTTTCTAAGTCTGTTAACTCATGATAATGAGTTGAAAAAAGTGTTTTACATTTTATATGGTCATGAATATACTCAATAATAGCTTGTGCTAAAGCCATTCCATCAAAAGTAGCTGTACCTCTTCCAAGTTCATCAAATAATATCAAACTCTTACTAGTAGCATTACTAATAGCATTATTAGCCTCTTTCATCTCAACCATAAAAGTTGACTCACCACTAACTAAGTCATCACTAGCACCAATTCTAGTATATATTGCATCAAATACAGGCATAATAGCCTCCTTTGCAGGTACGAAACACCCTATTTGAGCCATAATTACTGTTATCGCTAATTGTCTCATGTATGTACTTTTACCAGCCATATTAGGACCTGTAATAAGTTCAATATTAGTACCATTATCTAATATAATATCATTACATACATATTCAGTATCAAGAACTTTTTCAACTACTGCATGACGATTATCTATAAGACGTAAATTGCGATCATCAGTCAATGTAGGTCTTATATAATTATTCTCCTCTGCAATAGTAGCAAATGATTGTAATACATCCATTTCACTAATTATTTTAGAAACATCTTGCAACTTTGGAATATAACTTTTAATTTCATCACGAATAGAAATAAAAAGATTATACTCAAGTTCAATAATACGTTCTTCAGCATTTAAAATCAATGCTTCTTTTTCTTTTAAAATAGGACTTATATAACGTTCACAATTGCTCAAAGTCTGTTTTCTTTCATAACCATACTCATCTTTAACTTGTGATACTTGTCCTTTAGATATTTCAATATAATATCCAAAAACTTTGTTATAACCTACCTTTAAATTTTTAATGCCTGTACGTTCTCTTTCTTCCGTTTCAAAACGTGCAACAAAATCCTTACCACCCTTTCGTAAAGACTTAAGCTCATCTAATTCGCTATTATATCCTTCTTTTATTAAATAACCTTCTTTTAAACCAACAGGTGGATTTTCATATATACTACTATCTAATAATGAATATAATTCATCTAGCACCGAAAGATTTTTATAATTAAGCGCCATTAAAATATTGTTAATATCAGGTAAAACTTTTAAACTCGATTTTAATTGTAACAAATCCCTAGCATTAGCATTTCCAAAAGCAATACGACCAGATAAACGCTCCAAATCATAAACTTCATATAATAAATTTTTTAAATCTTCTCTTAAAATAAACTCTTTAATTAAAGATTCAACCACATCATAACGACGATTAATTTCATCTTTATCAATTAAAGGATTCTCAATATAATTTTTTAAAAGACGTGCTCCCATAGCTGTTTTGGTTTTATCAAGAACCCAAATAAGTGAATAATTACGTTGTTTTAATCTAAGTGTTTCTGTTAATTCTAAGTTTCTTTTAGTATGCACATCCATTTTTAAAAAGCTATTATTCTCCTTAAGAATTGCTTTTTGGATATGAGCAAGTGAACGCATCTGTGTTGCTGTTATATATGTTAACAAATGTTTAACTACATCTCTTAATCTAGCATCAGATAAATCTTCATAAACATATTTATATTCATCGTGTTCGATAATCTCATCATTAATACTAATAACAATTTTGAATTGATTTTTCAATATATTAATAATAGAATGTTGCAGTTTGGAATTGGTAACAACTTCTTTTAAATTTAAAGACACAATTTCACTAACTAAACTATTAGAATTATGTCCTAATAAAGTAACATAAATAATTCCTGTAGTAATATCCGTATAACTTAAAGCGTAGGAATTATTAAAATCTAAAACACTACCAATATAGTTAAAATCATTTTCATTTAATGACTCTCCATTAGTAACCGTTCCACGACTAATTATTTGAATAAGTCCACGCTCAACTATCCCTTTAGCAGTAGCAGGATCTTCAAGTTGTTCACAAATTCCAACCTTATATCCTTTATCAACTAACTTTTCAATATAAACACTAACTGCATGATGAGGAACCCCACACATTGGAACTTTTTCTTCTAACCCCGCACTACGTCCTGTTAAAGTTAATTCTAACTCTCTTGAAACTGTAACAGCATCTTCAAAGAAAATTTCATAAAAATCGCCTAAGCGAAAAAAGATAATAATATCTTTATTTTTGTTTTTTATATCTATATATTGACGCATCATAGGCGTAATCTTGTTTAAATCAACTTCAGACATTTTCATAACATCACCAATGTTTATTTTAACACAAAAAATAGACAAAAGTCTATTTTTTGACAACGTTATTTTCTAGATATTCTAAGGCATCTGTAAAACTTTTGACTTCTACTATATCGATTTTATAATTACGCTCTTTCTTTAACTTTATAGCATCTTCATAATTTTCCCCACTAGGTACAAAAAAGATATCCGCGTGTTTCTTAACAGCACCTTTTAACTTATAATCAATTCCTCCAATTTCACCAACTGAACCATCAGCTTCTAATGTTCCTGTCCCAGCAATAGTTTTACCCCCAGTAATATCTGTTTCAACTAAACTATTATATACAGCTAAAGCAATCATCAATCCTCCACTTGGCCCATATTCATTTTGATTAAAATCCATTTCATATTCTGGATTAGTTTTTAAAACATATTCCACACCCAATTGAATTCCTATAGCTATTTGTCCATCAAAATCTTTATATTCTACTGTTTTAACACTTTCTTCACCATTTTTAATAACGACTAATTTTGATGTGTCACCTTCTTTTTTATTTTTAACTATACTACTTATTTCATTACAATGATCTATTTTTATTCCATCTACGCTTATGATTTGATCAGATACTTGAAGATCAGTTTTCGAACCTTCAAAAAGATAAGTAACATAGCATTTTTCTTCTTCAATTGATACATCTTTTTCAGCTGTTTCATATGCATATTTTATAGCAGAAGTATATGATTGCCTCATCAAAATCTGTTCTCGTAACATATAGTTCTCATAATCTAAAGTTCCTATATTAGTACTCGTCTTAGATTCAATCTCCCAATCTGGATGAAAATAAGCAATTAAAAGAAGTGGTAATGTAGCTTTTAATTCACTTACATAAGTTAAGTTTATACTTCCATCAGCTTCATATGCCCCTTCAATTTTAACTTTGTTATTAAGATTATCCAATCCCCCAGGAGCATCAATATAATATGGAAATTCATATAAACAAATAAATAAAGTTAACGCTAGAAAGATAACATATTTAGCTATAAATTTCATTTTCATTTTCATTTTCATATTATCACTATCCATACTATAAAATCATAACACAAAGAAAAGAAAAAAGATAGTACTAAACTATCTTGTTTTTGAATCAGTATTTTCTAATTCACCATTAGTAAATATTAAATAATCTTCATATGATGCCCAAACAGAACCATCTGGTGCTATATAATAATTATTCTCTTCTATAGTTCCTTGCCCTTGTTGATCCTCTGTTACTTGTTCTGTTGTTGTTTCAGCAGGTTTTTCGGTTACTTGCTCTGTTGTTGTTTCAACAGGTTTCTCTGTTACTTGTTCTGTTGTTGTTTCAATTGGTGGTTCTCCAATATTTGGTTCAACAGTTGTAACAGTAGTTGTTGTAATTTCCTTTGTTTCTTCTTCAGGTGTTGTTGTTACTACTGAATTATTTATAGAATTATTATAATCTTCTTCACTTGCCCAAAGTGTTCCATCTGGTGCTACATAATATTCTTCATCTTGTGAATTTACATGTTCTTTATATTCCTCTTCTGAATTCCAATATGTACCATCTGGTGCTCTATAACCATCAGTTTCTTCTGTAACGGGATCCTCTAATTCATCGGAATCATTTGGTCCATAAACTTCCTCTATATCCTTCAAATAATTATTATAAGCTTCTTCTGAATCCCAAAGCGATCCATCTGGTGCTACAAACAAATCATCATCAATATAATTTGGATTAATAGAGTCATTATAAGCCTCTTCGCTTGCCCAAAGTGTTCCATCTGGAGCGGTATAACCGGCCTCATCACCATAAGAATCATCTTCACTATTCGTACCATTATCATCATTAGATGGTACTTCAACATTAGTTGTACCTTCATCTAAACTATTAATATATTCCTCATAGGAAGTCCAATAATTTCCATATTCATCTACATATAGATCATTATATCCACCATTATCTATTATTGTTGTTGAACCTTGGTTAGAATTACTATAATTTTCCTCACTTGAATATATTTGTCCATCTGGTGCTTCATAATAGTTTCCACTATAATATACATCTTCTACAATTTCGCCATTACTATTAACAGAACCTGAAATATCATTTCCATTTTCATCGATAGCTACAGCTGATACTACATCACCAACACTTTGAGCTATTTGTTCTGCAATTTCGTCTGTATTTAACTCGTCAGCAACATTAATATCTATATTGTCTAAAGTATCTGATAAAAATTCGGTAGTCGTTTGTGTTGTTTCTGTTGCCACTGGTACAGTTGTAACTTGAGGCATTGGTCCTACAACTTCATCTATCTCATCAATTGTAGATGTCGTTGTTGGAATATTAAGTGTACCAACTTCCTCATTTGTTTTTCCATTATTTATATGACAAGCAGTCAACATAGTCATAACTACAGCAAATGATACACCACTTGTAACAGCAAAGGCTTTCTTCTGTTTTTTACTCTTACCATTCCAAAAGCTTTTTACTTTACCTTTCAATCCTTTTAGAGCACCAAAATTTACTTTAAGATTTTTAAATTTCATATATATATCCCCCTTCATTACGAGACGTGGATTATGTTATCACTTTTTTTTGATTTTGTCAATTTTTATTGTTTATTTAAATATCTGTCTCTTATACACATCTGACGCTGCCGACGATCGCATAAGTGTAGA
>ENA-OZSH01000152-OZSH01000152.1-human-gut-metagenome-genome-assembly--contig:-NODE-152-length-9148-cov-5.557132_pt1 | contig 9148 bp, 6 predicted proteins | sample MGYA00244121_ERZ653964 | MGnify/ENA primary metagenome ERZ653964 (study PRJEB26926, sample SAMN06164408) | human gut metagenome | biome: ENVO:00009003; feature: ENVO:2100002; material: ENVO:00002003... | reverse complement strand
CGAGATTTCTGCCTGTCTCGTGGGCTCGGAGATGTGTATAAGAGACAGGTTATAGGTGATGGTTCTTTAAGCGGCGGCGAGGCTTTGGAAGGTCTTGATTTCGCTTCTGAATTAAATGGCAACATGATTATTGTTGCTAACGATAACGATATGTCTATTGCTGAGAATCACGGTGGTCTTTATGCCAACTTAAAGCTTCTTCGTGAAACAAATGGACAGGCTGAATGTAATCTTTTCAAAGCAATGAACCTTGATTACATCTATGTTGATAAGGGTAATGATATCGCTTCTTTAATTGAAGCATTTGAAAAGGTTAAAGACACTAAAAAAGCTGTTGTTGTCCACATTAATACTCTTAAAGGCAAAGGTTATGCACCTGCCGAGCAGAATAAAGAAAAATGGCACTGGCATATGCCTTTTGATATCGCAACCGGTGAATCTCTTTTCAAGGACGAAGAGCCTGATTTCTCTGACGCTTCTTTAGAATATCTGTTAAAGAAGATGGACGAGGATAAGAGTGTTGTTGCAATCACAGCCGGAACTCCTACTGTTATGGGATTTACTGCTGACATGAGAGCTAAAGCAGGAAAACAGTTTGTTGATGTTGGTATCGCAGAGGAAACTGCTGTTGCATTAGCTTCCGGTATCGCTGCTAACGGCGGAAAGCCTGTATTTGGCGTTTACAGCTCATTTATACAGAGAGCCTATGACCAGATTACACAAGATGTATGTATCAACGGAAATGCAGTAACATTTGCAGTATTTGCAGGTTCTGTGTACGGGATGAATGATGTTACACATCTCGGACTTCAGGATATCCCTATGCTCAACAGCATTCCGGGACTTATATATCTTGCACCTGTTACCAAGGAAGATTATATTGCAATGCTTGACTGGTCTTTAACACAGAATGAGTATCCTGTTGCTATTAAAGTTCCGGGCGGCAGCATGATTTCAACAGGTGTACCTGTAACTAAAGATTTCAGCAAGCTTGACACTTACGAGATTACTAAGAAAGGAAGCAGAGTTGCTATCCTCGGGCTTGGAACTTTCTATGAAACTGCTGTAAAAGCCGCTAATATTCTTAAGACTTCACACGGAATTGACGCAACTGTTATCAATCCTTACTATATCTCAGGTATTGACGCAGACACTCTTAATGAATTAAAGAAAGACCACGCAGTAGTTGCAACTCTTGAGGACGGCTACCTTGAAGGCGGCTTCGGAGCTAAGATTGCAGCATACTATGGTTCTTCTGATATGAAGGTATTAAACTTCGGTATTAAGAAAGAATTTATCGACAGATACGATGCATCAGAAGTATTAAAGGACAACCACCTTACTCCTGAACAGATTGCAGAAGATATCGCAGCAACATTATAACTATATTGTTTCATTATATTCGAAAAGACATGGCTATCATTTTTATCAATGACTGTCATGTCTTTTTAGAATTTATCCCTGTCTTTAGTTTCCATAATGGCTGTGGCATGATTAAATACATGCATATTTGACGTGATACCTATAGATAGTCGCATTAGTCAAGTTCTTATAGGACAATTTCAGCAAATTGCCTGCTAAACCAGCCATTTTATCTCTCAATCCACCTATCAAAAGCTTCCTCGTGCCAACCTTATAGGTAATTCCGCACCGAAAACACTTTTTCTGTCTGAAAACAGCCTATAAAGTCTCTATAAAAAACAATCTTATAGGACACGCCAGCCTGAGCGCCATATTACAGTTATCTCACCAACAGTCTCAAGCACCACGCCTCAGCACGCCTCAACATTCCTTAGCAGCCTCCACAAACTCCACAGCCCAGTGCTTCCACGACCACATATCTTCTGCATACTGAACGCCTCTTGCCACTTTCTCCTTCATAGAACCCACATCAGCCACAAGGCTTTTAATCTTCTCTCCAACATTTTCCAGTTCATCAAGAGAATAATATTCAACTCCTGAATCCATAGGAATCTCACGCCGCATATAAGTACTTCCGTCTGTAATACTAACACAGCCATTCATTAACGCAAGCGGCGTCCTGTCATGTATTCCTGCCTTAAACCACGGAAGCTGGTTAATCGACAGACGGGCATTATTATATATATTTGGAAGCTCTCCATACATTACCTCTCCACAGTCCTTAACATGCTCCTTAATGAATGTCAAATCCTCTTTCATAAGAACCTCTGCCTTCATAAGAAAAGTATCCCAGTTATGTCCATACAGCTTCACAGGCACATGATTTCTTATAAGTTGAACCACAATCTCCTGTCTTATGGCCGCCTGAATATAAACATCAGCCATGAAATTCTGCTGCAGCTTCTCTGCGGTCTGTGTTCCGCTGATACCCGGATACATCTTCCTTATGGCTTCCTCCTGCGTAAGCTCCGGATTATCAAACAGTATTTGTGTAAATGTATTAAAAAAATCAACATTTTCACTATCCTGCTTCTTTGCCTTAAAATACACCATATCAGGGTCAGTATAAGACGCTGTGAATATCAGGTCATTCTCACGCATATCATATGGCTTCAGACCGCTCTCTGCCTGCTTTGCAGCAAGCGGAAGAACAATACAGCTGTTAATATGAGGATAGGTTTCATCAATAAACTTTTTATGCATCTCATCAAGACATATTACATTCATGTTCTTTAAAGGCACTTTGAGACTGTCATGATGATAGAACGGATGGTCAAGAATATAATGCCATACCGCTTTTCCAAGTCTGTCAAAGCAGTATCTTCCTGAATCATCACATACTGCGTCCAGCTTTGTATTAATATCAAACACATAATCAAAAGGCTGGGAGTCATACTCATCAGCCAGCACACACAGCTTATCCTTCTGTGTGGCTTTATCTAATCTGATATGCATGACTTCCCAGCCCATAGCTTTTAATTCTTCACCTATACATTGAATAAAGTAAGTTGTTGAGTCATAGCATATAGAACCATTACTTAAGAAAAGTATTCTATCTGACACAACCAATCAGCTCCTTAATATCTGCTACATTATTCTTTTCCATATATTTCCTGATTCCATCAATAACCTTAATAGTTGTATATGGATCATTAAAATTCGCTGTTCCGACAGCAACTGCACTTGCACCAACCATAATCATTTCAAGTGCATCCTCTGCTGTTCTGATTCCACCCATTCCGATTATAGGAAGGTTAATTGCATTGGCAACCTGATAAACCATTCTTACTGCGATTGGATGAATAGCAGGTCCTGATACACCCGCAGTCTTGTTAGCTACTGCAAATGTTCTTCTGTTCACATCAATCTTCATACCTGTAAGAGTATTGATAAGCGAAACTGCGTCAGCACCACCTGCCTCTACAGCCTTTGCCATCTCTGTGATATCAGTAACATTAGGACTTAACTTCATAATAACCGGCTGCTTTGCAACCTTCTTAACCGCCTTAGTAATAGCCTCTGCAGAAGATGGAACCTGTCCGAAAGCAATTCCACCCTCTTTGACATTAGGGCATGAGATATTAATTTCAAGAATGTCAACCGGCTGTTCACCAAGCTTTTCAACAGCATCCACATAATCTGCTTCAGATTTTCCACAAACATTAACAATAATCTTAGTATCATACTGCTTAAGAAATGGAATATCTCTTTTTACAAATGTATCAAGTCCCGGATTCTGTAATCCGATAGCATTCATCATTCCACCATAAGTCTCAGCAATTCTTGGTGTAGGATTGCCCGGCCATGGAATATTGGCAACACCCTTTGTTGTTACTGCACCAAGTCTGTTAAGATCAACATATTCCCCATACTCCATGCCTGAACCGAATGTTCCGGAAGCAACTGTCACAGGATTCTTTAATTCAACTCCTGCAATATTGACTGACATATTAATATCGCTCATTACAGTTCTACCTCCTTAACATTAAATACCGGACCTTCCTTGCACACTCTCTTATTCTTAACCTGAGAATGGTCGTCAATCTCAGTTGATTTACATACACATGCAAGACATGCACCGATTCCGCACGCCATCTTCTCTTCTAACGAAACATAACATGGAATATCATTCTCAAGTGCATATGCCTTAATTGCACGAAGCATAGGAGTTGGTCCACATGCAAATATAACATCTGCCTCAACCTTTTCCTGTTTTACAGCATCTAATACATTACCCTTTGCTCCAACACTTCCATCTTCAGTTGCAATATACACATCTGTATCAGCAACTGCTTCAAAATCTTCCTTAAGGAAAGTCTGGCTGTTTCTGTAACCAACTACAACATTCTTGTGGCAGTCTAATCTTCTTGCAAGCTCAAGCATAGGAGGAACACCTATTCCGCCACCGAAAAGAATAGCCTTATCAAAGCTTCTGCCTTCTGCCTTAATCTCTGCAGCAATTTTTCCCAGATCATAACCATTGCCAAGGGGTCCCTGAATATCAAGATATTCTCCTGCCTTCATCTTAGAAAACTCTTCTGTTCCCTTGCCGGCAACTCTGAATACAATTCTTAAATTATTATTCTCAACCTTACATATACTGATAGGTCTTGGTAACATTCTTGAACCATCATTAGAATATACTGATATAAACTGTCCTGCCTTAGCGGCCTTAGCAATATCCTTTGTTTCAAACCATATTTCATAGATTCCGTCAGCAAGACAATCCGCCTTAAGAATCTCCGCATTTTCTCTGTACGCCATAATAATCTCCATTATTAACCTGTGTGTAAATATGTATAATTACTTGCCAAGTGCTCCGTTGATATCAGCAATCATATCAAGAGCAGCCTGTCTTGAAGCTTCTCCGAAGTTCTTCTCACCAAACTTCGCATACTGCTCCTTAGTATATGCTGCAATAATTCCTCTTGAGCTGTTTACAATAGCTCCAAGTCCGTCAGGATTAAAGAAATCAACAAGATCCTTGCCCTGTCCGCCCTGTGCACCATATCCCGGTACAAGGATATACGCCTTAGGCATAACCTTTCTTAATACTCTTCCCATCTCTGGGTAAGTAGCTCCAACAACCGCACCGACATTACTGTAATCTCCGTCCATGCTTGAAGCTCCCCACTCATTAACCTTCTCTCCAACTAACTCGTATAATGGTCTTCCGTTAATAAGCTGATCCTGGAATTCTCCACTTGAAGGATTAGATGTCTTAACAAGTATAAATATACCTCTGTCCTGCTCATTACAAACCTTAATAAATGGATTGATACCATCAGAGCCAAGATATGGATTAACAGTTGCAAAATCTTCGTCAAAAGGAGTAATTGCCTTAGAGCCAACATTTACCTTTCCAAGATGTGCTACCGCATAAGCCTCAGAAGTTGAACCAATATCGCCTCTTTTAACATCACCGATAACAATCATGCCTTTCTCGTGACAGTAATCAACTGTTTTCTTGAATGCCTTAAGTCCTTCAATTCCAAACTGCTCATACATTGCAATCTGTGGTTTAACAGCTGGAACAATGTCATATATATTATCTATAATGCCTTTGTTATACTGCCATATAGCCTCTGCTGCTCCCTCAAGTGTCTCACCATACTGCTCAAATGCAACATCTGCAAGATGCTTTGGAAGATACTTCATCATTGGATCAAGTCCTACAACTATTGGTGCATTAGTCTCTACAATCTTATCAACAAGCTTCTTAATCATTAATCTACTTTAGCCTCCTTAATTCATACGCAAAATCACTTTATTCTACAACTTTGGAACTTCTCTTTCAATAAGAATTTCTGTTCCATTATGGTCTGAATACACAACTCTTCCATTAACAAGCGTATATAAAACCTTTCCATACACATGCTTTCCTTCAAATGGAGTATTCTTTCCCTTTGAAGCAAATCTGTTGCTGTCAATATCATACTCTTCTGTAGGATTAACAACTGTTATATCAGCAACTTTTCCCGGTGCAAGAACTCCTCTGTCAATTCCAAGTATCTTAGCTGGATTATAGCTCATTTTCTCAACCATCTGTAACGGAGTAAGCACTCCTGTTCTTACAAGCTCAGTAATAGTAACCGGAACTGCTGTTTCAAGACCTACTACACCAAACGGTGCTTCGTCAAAAGGTCTTTCCTTCTCAGTAGGATGATGTGGAGCATGGTCTGTTGCAATAACATCAATAACCCCTGATGCAAGCGCTTCTTTAAGAGCCTTTACATCATCTGCCTTTCTTAAAGGAGGGTTAATCTTAAAGTTTGCATCATCCCCGTTCACCGCATCCTCTGTCAGTGTGAAATGATGTGGGGCAACCTCTGCTGTCACTGGAATCCCCTGTTCCTTGGCAATCTTTATAATAAATGCTGATTCCTTATTAGACACATGACTTATATGCAGCTTTGCACCTGTATTCTTTGCAAGAAGAATATCTCTTGCAACAATAACATCCTCAACGGCATCCATTATTCCGAAAAGACCAAGTTCCTTGGCTCTCTCTCCGGCATTCATAACACCTCTTGCAGCCAAGTTAGTATCTTCACAATGTGCAAATACCGGAATGTCAACCTCTGCTGCCTGCCTCATAGCCTGCCTTGCAGTTCTTGCATTCATAATAGTTCCGCCATTGTCACTGACTGCAACAGCACCTGCATCCTTAAGAGCCTCAAAATCAGTAAGATATTCACCCTCCTGACCTGCCGTCATGGCAGCTATTGTATACAGATTAATGTCAGTAACCTCTTCTGCCTTATCTGTTACATATTGCAGCATATCAACATTATCAATTACAGGTTTCGTATTAGGCATCATGCAGACTGTTGTATATCCGCCTCTTGCTGCTGCTCTTGAACCTGTTCTGATTGTTTCCTTATGCTCAAGTCCTGGTTCCCTGAAATGTGCATTAAGATCAACCAGTCCTGGCATAACCATGCATCCTGATGCATCAATCACTTCATCAGCCTGTGACTCATCAATATTCTCTTCCATTGCTGCAATAAATCCGTCCTTAATAAGCACATCCATAACTTTGTCTGTTTTACTTGCAGGGTCAAGTACTCTGCCTTCTTTAATCAGTATGTTCATTCGCCCAATCTCCCCTCTAAGTTTTTCTCTTCAAAAATATTGGCTGGTACAGGCTTTCCAAAATAATATCCCTGTATATAATCCACGCCAAGACTTTTAAGCAGTTCAAACTGCTCCTTATGTTCAACACCTTCGACAACAATCTTAGTACCGATAGTCTTGGAAAGGTCAACTATAAGCTTAATAAATGCCTGTGCATAATCATCTTCAACAATATCATCAATAAATGTCTTATCAACCTTAATGATATCAAGAGGAAGTTGCTTTATATAGTTAAGTGAAGAATAACCTGTACCAAAATCATCAAGTGCAATCCTAGGTCCTAACTTCTTAAGTCCTGTAATAATATCCATAACTCTCTGCATATCATTAATTGCAAATGATTCTGTAATCTCAAGTACTATATTCTTAGGATTAACACCTGTCTTATCAAGAATTCTTTTAATATTCTCAACCACATTCTTCTGTAAAAGCTGCACTACCGACAGATTCACATTAATATAGAAATCCGGATATCCATTATCATTCCATAGCTTACATCTTCTGCATGCCTCCTCAAGAACATAGTCACCAATTGAAGTAATAAGCCCAAGATATTCTGCCAGCGGTATGAACTCACCCGGTCCCATAAATCCCAGTGCTTTGCTGTCCCATCTTACAAGTGCCTCACAGGAAGTACACATCTGTGTGTTGACATCAACAACGGGCTGATAGAATACTACGAATTCCTCAATTCCTGTAGAAACTGCCTGTCTCATGTTATTCTCGATATCAAGTCTCTTGGCTGTCGAATTCTCAACCTCACTGCTGTAATAAGTATAGCCGTTCTTTCCTGACCTCTTTGCCTCATACATCGCAACATCTGCCATTCTTGTTATTTCATGAACATCAACACTGTTATCCGGGAACACAGCAACTCCCATACTCATTGTACAGAAATATTCAGTTTCCATAAGATACCACGGCTTATTAAACAAAGCAGTTATATTGCCAATAATATTATTTATGTCTCCAAATATTTCAGGTTCAACTATTATTACAAATTCATCTCCACCCATTCTGTAACAATGTCCACGCAAACCTGGAATTCCCGTAAGTCCTGCCGCAATCTGCTGAAGAAGTATATCCCCATACTGATGGCCAAGTCCGTCATTAATATGCTTGAAATCATCAAGATCAATAAACAGTACCGCTCCTTTAAGTCCTGCCTTTTCCGTTCTTCTTATAACTTTTCTTAAATCGACTTCACATTTCATACGGTTATACAGACCTGTAAGAAAATCATTATGTGCCTGATATTCAATCTTCTGCTGATTCTTTTTCTTCTGGGTAATATCTACGGCGGTCACAACAATAACCTCACTTCCGTCAATCCACTCCAATTCAGAAAACCTCACCTCGAACCACAATCCTGACTCTGTATTGTAGCGTTCCATGGATGCTCCGATATTTCTATGTACATCTTTGCATGTAAACACATCCTCCAGACATTCCCTTATTGTATCCCGAACCTCCTGTACATTAGCTGCCATCTCATTCTCAAACAATATATTGCCAGAATACCTGCTGCACACAATAATTCCAGATCCTATATTATCAAGAATCTTCTGTAAAACATCATAAGATGATATAAGTGAATTATTAATTACCTTGCTCTGTGCTATACCATGAAGTACCAGTGCCATGTCGCTTATGTATTCCTTAATCTTATTATCTGATACTGCCTGTACATCATTACTAAGAACTATAAGATACATTGCTTTTACATTATTAATTAAAATCGGTACTGTTATGCTCAGCTTTACTCCAAGTCTGTCCAGAAGCCCTTTCTGTGCTGTATCCGCATTTCCTTCGTATGTAATCTTAATTGCATCTGAACATAATACAAACTCTGACCGTTTAACCGTGCCTGATTCATCTTTAAAACAATTTCCGGTTTCAGATATCACATGCATAGTGTCACTTTCCCTGTCTATCTGCATTACAACAGCATCACATATATCCATGCTGTCAGTTATGCATTCAAGAACACTATCTGCTGCCTGAGTAAATGTAACATTATTTTCAAGCATACGTATAATCTCTGTCTCTTATACACATCTCCGAGCCCACGAGACAGGCAGAAATCTCG
>ENA-OZSH01000149-OZSH01000149.1-human-gut-metagenome-genome-assembly--contig:-NODE-149-length-9408-cov-4.304394_pt1 | contig 9408 bp, 11 predicted proteins | sample MGYA00244121_ERZ653964 | MGnify/ENA primary metagenome ERZ653964 (study PRJEB26926, sample SAMN06164408) | human gut metagenome | biome: ENVO:00009003; feature: ENVO:2100002; material: ENVO:00002003... | reverse complement strand
TCGTCGGCAGCGTCAGATGTGTATAAGAGACAGAACTAATAACAATTGATAAATTTACATTACCTGTAGAAAACAGTCATCGCAGTCTAGTAGTAATAGGAAAGAAAGGATAATATTATCCTTTTTTTATTTGCTAGTTCTTGAAAGGAATTAGGAAATAGTTTATAATGATAACATAGGGTTACTATAAATAAAGAATAAAAAGTGAGTGATGATAAATGCTAGAACAAAATAAAGATGAAGTAGTTTATCTATATTTAGATGATATAATACCAAATAGATTTCAACCTCGCGAAGTTTTTGATGAAAGAGCATTAAAAGAATTAGCTGTATCAATTAAAGAACATGGTGTTATTCAGCCCATTATTGTAAGAAATGTAAATGGAAAATATGAAATTATAGCCGGAGAAAGAAGATATAAAGCATCAGCGATGGCTGGTTTAACTAAAATCCCAGCTATTATTAGAAATTTAGATGATAAAGAAAGTTCTAAAGTAGCTTTGTTAGAAAACTTACAAAGAAGAAATTTAAATCCAATCGAAGAAGCTAGAACCTATCAAAAAATCTTAGAGTTAGACCAAATGACTCAAGAAGAATTAGCTAAGACTATGGGAAAAAGTCAATCGGCAGTTGCAAATAAAATAAGATTGTTAGGATTATCAGATGACGTCCAAGAAGCCTTATTAAAAGAACAAATTTCTGAAAGGCATGCTAGAACATTATTAAATATTCCTGATAAAAGAAAACAAAAAGAGATGTTAAAAAAAGTAATAAATGAAAAGATGACTGTTCGTCAGTTAGAACAAGAAATCAAAGAAAAATATCCAAAGGAAGAGAAAGGAGAGCCTATGAATAATTCTGCTATGAATATGTCATCTAATTCTATTTCAGCAACCTCATTTGTAAATAGCAATCCACTAATTCCAACGGCTGATTTACCAGAAGATACATCTAATTATGGTCAAGTAACAATTGCTCCTCCAGAAGGGGAAGAACATACCCCAAGATTTATTAATTATGGAGAAATAAATGACGATGATTCAGATGATGATCCAGTAGGTGGAATTAATCCTTTTAGTACTCAAAATCAACCAAATATCAAAGATATAAAAGCAAGTGCTACTGATATTAACGCTCCACAATCAAAACCAACGGCTGACTTGGATAGTTTACTAAATATTACAACTAACTCGATGAATAATGATAGTAATGTTCAAGAAAATTATCGTTTCATAACTCCAGCAGAAGAAATAGTTAAAACTGATGCCAGCAAAGCTAAACAAGAAAAAACAGAGGATTATTTTAAGACTCCAGACTTAATACCTGTTGATTTACCAAGCGAAGTTCAAACAAAAAATACAAATACCGTATCATTAGATGAAATAGAACAGCATCAAAGAAATCCAATGAATATAAATACTACCAATGACAGACCACAAAGAGATTCTAGAGTTGATCAACCGATATTAAAAAATAGTAACTTAAATACCAATTTATTTGGAGAGATAAAACGACCAGAAATGTCTTCTAAGAAAAATGAACAATTTACAGTACAAAAATCAATAGATATGATAAGAAATTTAGTAGATGAATTAAATCGTCATGGAGTAAAGGCGGATATAGATGAAATGAACTTTGCTAAATCTTATCAAATCATTATAAAACTAGATAAGACAGCTGAATAAAAAGTAGATAAAAATCTACTTTTTTTGCGAAAAGCATTTCAAAATAAATAGGTATTTGATATAATAAATTAGTAAAAATGGAAACGGGTGATAACATGGGAAAGGTGATATCTTTAGTAAATCAAAAAGGTGGAGTCGGAAAAACAACAACCAGTATCAATCTTTCAGCTTCATTAGCAGTATTGGGTAAAAAAGTATTATTAATAGATTTAGATCCACAAGGAAACACAACAACAGGAGTTGGTATCAACAAGGGTGATATCGAAAGAAGTGTGTATGATGTTTTAATTGGTGAATGTAAAATAGAAGAAGCTATGATCAAAACAAAATATAAAAATTTATATGTGTTACCAGCAACAATTAATTTAGCAGGGTTAGATATAGAACTAGTAGAAAAAAGTAAACAAGAATCAGGTTTTTTAAAAGGAGAACAACTAAAAATTCATCTACTAGATATTAAAAATAGTTTTGATTATATTATTATTGATTGTCCGCCATCATTAGGTGTAATTACTACTAATGCTTTAACTGCATCAAATTCTGTAATTATTCCAGTACAATGTGAATTTTTTGCTTTAGAAGGAATTACACAGTTATTAAAAACCATCATGTTAGCACAAAAAAGCTTAAACCCAACTTTAGATATTGAAGGTGTATTATTAACAATGCTAGATTCAAGAACTAATTTAGGATTTGAAGTTGTTGATGATATTCGTAAATTCTTTAAAGAAAAGGTTTATAACACTATAATTCCAAGATTAGTAAGATTAACAGAAGCGCCATCACATGGAGAACCAATAATCGCATATGATCCAAAGAGTCGTGGCAGTGAAGCATATCTAAATTTAGCAAAGGAAGTGATTGAAAGAAATGGAAAATAATAAGCGTAGGGCCTTAGGTAGAGGCTTAGAAGAATTATTTTATAATGAACCAATCGCCTATGATAAAATGGAAGAAAAAATTTTAACAGAAACACCAACCGAAGAAATAACAAAAGTAAAATTAGATGACTTACGTAGCAATCCCTATCAACCACGTCAAGTATTTAATGAAGAGGCTTTACAAGAATTAGCTGCTTCTATTAAAGAGCATGGCGTATTTCAGCCTATTATTATTAAAAAAAGTATTAAAGGTTACGAAATTATAGCTGGTGAACGTCGTGTTAAAGCTTCTAAAATAGCAGGTCTAGAAGAAATACCTGCCATCATTAGAGATTTTACAGATGAAGAAATGATGGAGATAGCGCTTTTAGAAAATCTACAGAGAGAAAACTTAAATCCAATGGAAGAATCTCGTGCTTATAAAAGATTAATAGAAGCTTTAAACTTAACCCAAGAAGAATTAGCTAAGCGTCTAGGAAAAAGCCGTAGTTATATAACTAATATGATAGGATTACAGACTTTACCTGAATCTATTCAAAATATGATTTCAGATAATAAAATGAGTATGGGACATGCTAGAGTTTTAAGTAAGTTAGAAAGTAAAACACAACAACAAGAGTTAGCAGATAAAATAATTACTGATGGAATTAGTGTTCGTGAATTAGAAAATATAACAAAATCAAACGAAGAATATGCCAGAACTCATCAAATTCAAAAACGCACTCCAAAAACTAGTGAATATCAATATCTAGAAGAAGAATTATGTGAGAAATTAGGAACAAAAGTAAAAATCAAATCTAACAAATTAGAAATTAGTTTTGTTAATGGAAATGATTTAAATCGGCTTTTAGAAATTATGAACCTAGATACAAGGAGGTAATTTTTTTTGAAAATATTTGATACCATAACAATAGATATAAAACAAATTATATATCCAGTTATTTATATTGTCTTAGGTTTTATTGCTTATAAAGTATTAAAAAAAGTAGTAAATAAAGTCTTATTAAAGCCAAAAATAAAAAAGCATCAACAACAACGAGCGAATACCATTAGAATTGTTATTTTAAATGTTATTAAATATACCATTGTTGTTTTAGTATTATTAGCAATATTAGCAACCTTTGGAGTAAATGTGAAATCTATCGTTGCTGGACTTGGAATTACAACAGCGATATTAGGACTAGCTTTTCAAGATTTAGCCAAAGACTTAATCGCTGGAATTTCTATAATAACTGAAAATCAATTTGAAGTTGGAGATACTATTGAATATGATGGATTTATGGGAGAAGTTATTTTTCTTGGCTTAAAAACAACTAGAATTAGAGACTATAAAGGCGCAATTAAAATAATTGCTAACCATAAACTGGATACAGTAATTAACTACAGTCTTCATGATTCTCTAGCTATTATCGATTTAGGAATTTCTATTGATCAAGATACAGAAAAAGTTTCAAAATGCTTAGAAGAAATTAAGCAAGAATTAGATGGAAAAGTTCCAAATGCAACAGGTGAAATTCAAATTTGGGGATTAGATAGTTTTGATGATTCAAAAATGAAATATAGAATTGCAGTTGAAGTAAAACCTATGCAGCAATGGGGAACAGAACGCTTTTTAAGAAGTGAATTTAAAAAAGGGTTAGATAAAAGAAAAATTAAAGTAACATATCCCCAGATAGAGGTGCATAATGGAAAATAATAATTATCAAGTCGGAACCAAAGTTGTAATGAAAAAACAACATCCTTGTGGAACCAACGAATGGGAAATAACAAGAGTTGGAGCCGACATAAAAATAAAATGTATTAACTGCGGAAGAACTGTATTAATTCCAAGAATCGAATTTAATAAAAAATTAAAAAAGATTATTTCCCAGGAAGGATAAATATATGAAAGAAAAAAGAAAATTAAAACTCAAAAAATTTTATTTTCATCCAATTACAGTTTTCTTATTTCTAATATTACTAACAATGGTTCTAAGTGGTATTTTATCAGCATTACAAATGCAAGCCACGTACAATACTATTAATCCAAACACCAATGAATTAGAACCAACTTTAGTAGCAGTAGAAAACTTATTGAGCTTTGACGGTATGAAAGCATTTATAGGAAATGCTACCACTAACTTTATTAGTTTTGCTCCATTAGGAACTTTATTACTAGCCTTGATTGGAATTACGATTGCCGAAGCTACAGGATTAATTGAGACATTGACCAAAAGACATATATCTAAGATACCAAAAGAAATATTTACTTTTATAATTCTTTTTATAGCAACTATTTCTTCATTAATTAATGAAGTAGGTTATGCTATTTTAATACCTTTGATAGCTCTGATTTATTTTATAAATGGTCGAAATCCTATTTTAGGAATAATAACGGCATTTTGTGGAGTTGCTTTTGGTTATGGAGTAACTATATTTGTAGGAACCATGGAAGTTGCTTTAATGAATTATACGCAAACAGCAGCGTGGCTAGTTGATGATGGTATGCATATTGCTTTAACATCTAACTTATTCTTTATTATCGCCACATCTATCTTAATTTCAATAATAGGAACGTTTATAATTGAAAAAATAATTGCTCCTAAAATTGGCAAATATAAAAAAGAAGAAGAATTTGCCAAAACAGAACAATATAGAGTTATTAACTTAGAAGAAGAAGAGCAAAAGAAAATTGAAAAAGATAAAAATGAAAAACGTGGTTTAAGGTTTGCTTTAATTACTACTATAATTGTGATAATATTATTCATTTATGCTTTAATACCAGGTTTACCATATTCTGGTATGCTATTAGATATGACAGAAAAAACATACTTAAATCAAGTATTTGGAGAAACGTCATATTTCCAATCAGGTTTTACCTATTTAGTAACCTTATTGTTAGTTTTAGCAGGTTTAGCCTATGGTATAGGTGCTAGAACAATAAAAAACGATAAAGAACTAATTGAAGAAATCGGTAAAAAATTCAGTAAGATTGGATATATATTTGTTTTGATGTTTGTAGTTTCACAATTTATTGCAGTATTCAAAGAAACAAATATCGGAGTTATTATTACAGCTTGGTTAGCTAATTTATTAGAACACCTAGAATTTAGTGGAATACCATTAATTGTAGTGACCTTGTTAATTATTGCATTCTCAAATATATTTTTAACAAGTCCAACCACTAAATGGATGATTTTTTCTCCAATTGTTGTTCCGATGTTTATGCAAGCAAATATTTCCCCACAATTTGCTCAAATAGTTATGAGAATTGGAAATTCTATGACTAACGGATTTACTCCAATTTTGGCATCATTTGTTATTTTTCTAGGTTATTTAAATATCTATAATTTAAATAAAGCTAAACCAATAACTATTAGAAAGTCTTTGAAAATGATAACCCCATACTTTTTGTTAATAGCCATAGCTTGGATATTAATAGTAGTGGGTTGGTATATCACAGGACTTCCAATTGGACCTGGAGTTTTTCCAACATTATAAAACACCCATGGTGTTTTTTTGCTTTGTTGCTAATTAAAAAGACTCATGATATAATAAATCAGAAAGAAAAGAGGTATAAATATGAGTTTAACAGCTGGAATTGTAGGACTACCAAATGTAGGAAAATCAACATTATTTAATGCAATAACAAATCAAAAGATATTAGCAGAAAACTATCCGTTCGCTACTATTGAACCAAATGTAGGAGTTGTTACTGTACCAGATGAGAGAATGGATAAATTAAAAGAAATGTACGAACCTAATAAGTTTATCCCAACAGCTTATGAATTTACAGATATTGCAGGTCTTGTTAAAGGAGCATCTCAAGGAGAAGGTCTTGGAAACAAATTTTTATCACACATACGAGAAGTAGATGCAATTGTAGAGGTAGTGCGTTGTTTTGATGATGGTAAAATTATTCATGTTGATGGTAATATCAATCCAATAAGAGATATCGAAACAATCAACTTAGAATTAGCTATCGCTGATTTAGATGTTATTAATAATCGTTTAGAAAGAGTATCAAAGAAAGCTCGTACAACCAAAAATAAGGATGATATAATAGAAGTAGAAGCTTTAGAAAAAGCCAAACAAGCTTTAGAAGAAAATAAGGCATTAAGACAAGTAGAATTTACTGAAGATGAGAAAAAGTTATTAAAGTCATACAGTTTTTTAACCCTAAAACCAATAATTTATCTTGCTAATATCAAAGAAAGTGAGTTAGGAAATCCTGATAATGAATATGTAAGACAAGTAAAAGAATATGCTACGAAAGAAAATTCTGAAGTAGTAAGTTTATGTGCTAAAGTAGAAGAAGATTTAAGTGAAATGACTAAAGAAGAAAAACAAGAAATGTTAGAAGCTTTAGGTCTAGAAGGTTCAGGGTTAGACAAATTAATCCAAGCAACCTATGATATTTTAGGTTTAGCAACTTATTTTACTGTAGGAAAAGATGAAGTTAGAGCATGGACTTTTAGAAAAGGAATGAATGCTAAGGAATGTGCTGGAATTATCCATACTGATTTTGAAAGAGGATTTATTAGAGCAGAAGTAATCTCATATGAAGATTTAATAGAATATGGTAGTGAATTAAAAGTAAAAGAAGCAGGACGTGCTAGACTAGAAGGAAAAGATTACTTAATGCAAGATGGAGATATCTGCCACTTTAGATTTAATGTATAAGAATAGTAAAAGAGATAATCAAATAGGTATATAATAAGTTAACAATCTATAAATAGAAAGTGGGAACATGAATAAATGAAAGAGTATCAATTAAAGATATTTGAAACCAATAAAAATGATGGTATAATGAGTTCCAATAAAAAATTTTATCCAACAGAGTATAGTGAAGAAGACATTCAAAAAGCCTTTTTTATGGTAAGAAGTGCACTTGGCAAAAAGTATCATTTCGATGGCTTAAAGATTTTACAACCAAAACAAAAAGATGTTGAATTTATAGAAGAATATCCAAATGGTAAATATGTAAAAATAACGGAAAAAAATCTCCAAAAAGAAGATTTTTGGCAAGAATCTATTCCAGCCGATATTTTAATGATTGATACTAATAACCCTAATATTGTGATAGGTCATCGTCATGCTGATTGCCCAATTGTGATTGCTGAAGATAGAAAACATCAACTAGCAGCTGTTGCTCATTGTGGAGCTTTACAAATAAACAGAGAAGTTCCTAAATATCTTATTGAAGCTTTAAAAAACGAAGGAAGTAATGTTCAAAATATATACGTTTATATTGGAAGTTGTATAAAAAAAGACTCATACAAATATGATTGTTACCCTAAATGGGCAACAAGAGAAGATATATGGAAAAATAATATTGAAAAACATCAAGAATTTTATTATATCGATTTAATAGGAGCTATAAAAGAACAATTAGCTAAAGAAGAAGTTAATATGCAAAATATCCATATGAGTCCCTACGATACGTATAAATCTGATGAGTTTTATTCACATGCTGCATCCATGAAGGAAATTAATGCCAAAAAAGGTCAAAATTTTGTCGGTTGCTTTTATCAAGAAAAAGAGTAGACAATATTAGAATTGTTTGTTATAATACTAACGAGTATTTTAAATACTCCTTGCTACAATATGTAGCCATAAGTCCAAAAGGAGGTGTATTAAATGAGAAATTATGAAATTATGTTCATCGTAAGACCTGACATGGAAGAAGCTGAAGTTCAAAAAACAGCTGAGACATTAAAAAAGGTATTAACTGATCGTAACTCAAAAATGCTAGAAGAAAAGGCAATGGGTCCTAGAGAATTAGCTTATGAAATTAAAAAGTTTAAGACAGGATATTATTACTTATTCGTAGTAGAAGCAACTCCAGAAGCAGTTGCTGAGTTTGACCGTGTTGTTAGAATCAACGAAAACTTACTTCGTCACTTAATCGTGAAAAAAGAAGACTAAAAGAAGAGGTAAAATATGAATAAAGTATTTTTAATAGGAAGATTAACTAGAGACCCAGAATTAAGATATACGGGAAGTAATACAGCTGTTGCAACATTCTCTTTGGCTGTAAATAGAAATTTTACCAATCAATCTGGTGAAAGAGAAGCTGATTTTATTAATATTGTTGTTTGGCGAAAACAAGCCGAAAATGTAAAAAACTATCTATCTCAAGGTAGTCAAGTAGCAATCGATGGTCGTATTCAAACAAGAAGTTATGATGATCAAAATGGTCAAAAACGTTATGTAACAGAAGTAGTAGCTGATAATGTAGAATTCTTAAGTTCAAAAGGGTCATCTAATAATGCTAGTGGAAGCATGTCTCACCCATCAAATGAGGCAGCCCCTACACCTTATGACTTTGGTCCAAGTACTGAACCAAAGGGAACAGATGTAGATAGCAATCCTTTCGCAGATTTCGGTTCTAGTATCGAAATAAGCGATGACGAATTACCATTCTAAAAAAGGAGGAATTAAAATGGCAGAATTTGGACGCAGAAAGAAAAAAGTATGTATGATGTGTACTGGTGCCACAGTTGATTACAAAAATCCTGAAACATTAAAGAGATACGTAAATGAAAAAGGTAAGATTGTTTCAAGAAGAGTAACTGGTAACTGTGCGCGTCATCAAAGATATATATCAACACAAATTAAAAGAGCTAGAGCAATTGCTTTAATGCCTTATACAAGATAAAACTAGAGCCATCAAGGCTCTTTTTTCATTTTACAAACGATAGAAAGTAGTATATAATAAGTAAGAGGAATGCAGGAGGCAAACATGAGAATCATTGAAGAACGCAGACAATTAAATAAACGTATCAAAAAAGCCAAAGTAATCTTCTTAATCTGTCTCTTATACACATCTCCGAGCCCACGAGACAGGCAGAAATCTCGTA
>ENA-OZSH01000145-OZSH01000145.1-human-gut-metagenome-genome-assembly--contig:-NODE-145-length-9577-cov-6.680844_pt1 | contig 9577 bp, 12 predicted proteins | sample MGYA00244121_ERZ653964 | MGnify/ENA primary metagenome ERZ653964 (study PRJEB26926, sample SAMN06164408) | human gut metagenome | biome: ENVO:00009003; feature: ENVO:2100002; material: ENVO:00002003... | reverse complement strand
TTATAACCGTAATTAATACATATAACATACATATAGCATACATAATTATTAAAGATTGGTCGAATTTTTTAACTTAAATATGTATGTTGTATGTATCTTGTGCGTATATCACATGTACACTATATGTATGTCACATACATAAAATAATTGACTTAGAAATGAAGCTGTAGTATCATTAAAGCATAAAGAGCAGGCTCAGGTCTGAAATTTTAATTAAAATGAATTGGAGGAATGAAGATGGGAAAAACAAAGATAGTCATTAGCAGTGATGTGGGATTTAACGGGTTTAAAACGGTTGTAGGAGAGAAGAGTGGAGATGATATCATTGAGTTATTCAAGACTCATAACAGCTCTGACATAGCACGATACAAAGGAGAATCTATTATTAATGTTGTAGAGGATGCTTTATATGCTGAATATACAACAGCTACTGAGAGACGTAAGTATGTCATAGGCAATGCAGCTAAGGATAGATATGCAGATCAGGTTGCAGCTGACGATATAGTTTCTAACTTTTATACGAACTCTGAGGACGCATATACTGACTATAAGAGATTCACAACACAGGGAATGGCAATAACACATCTTTCAGTGCTGAATGAAGCCCTCGAAAAGCTTGCCGGAATATCAGAAAAGTATTCAGATATTATTATTGAGCCTGATAAGTATGAGCTTACAATAGTTATAGAGCTTCCAGAAGCAATTGCAAAGGAAAACAATTATCAGTCAATCATAAGAGACTACATAACAAACCCGGCAAGCAATTCACAGTACAAAGTTTCAATAGAAGGTTTTGACAAAGTAAAGGCAGTGCCAGAAATCTTACAGAAAGCAAATGTTGTATTTACTTCGCAGGTATATGCTGCAGCTGTGTGTGAGATATCATCACTTGACTATGACGAGGATAAGGTAAGCTCAGAAATGCTTCCAATGTTCGTTTTTGACGGTGGTGGAAAGACTGTTGGAATCGCTACAATCACAAAGACTTTCGATTTGGCCGAAAAGAGAGAGTCAAACAGAAATTACTCAATAACTAAAGTCTGCATGAATACCTCTGATGTAATTTATAAAGAGTATAACTACAGAATTGAACCACAGCTCATAGAATCTAAAGCAACAAGCAAAGACATGTACATGATTGCCGATGCTAATGAATCAGGGGACTATGTAGAGATTAATGTTAAGGATATTTACGAGAAAGAATTGAAGAAAACAATAGAAGGTCTTTACAAATATGTACTTGATAACTACAGGTCAGAACTTTTCTCTGCGAGATCTTATCTGTTCGCTGGTGGGGCAGGAGAATTATATTTCAATGACCTTAGCAAGCTGATTAAGAGCAATTTTAAAAATGCAACAATAGAGAAAAAATATATACTCGCTAAAGGAAAGTACGGAAGAGAAGAAAACGGTTCCATATTCTCTGTAGCAATCGGAGGTCTTGTTCTTGCTAACTCTGTTGTAGAATAAGTGTTCACTTTTGGGAAGGATTACGATGGGTAAATATTGTGATATTAAAATAATTCTAGACAGCTCTGATGCAGATATATATGAGTGGATTAAGGAAACTGGCAAATCAAATGCCTGGAATATATTAAGAAGCATGATTGGGAAACTAAGAGATGCGGATACCATGTATCCATCATTCAGGCTGTCAGAAGATTTCAAGAATAAATATATGGATGAAATAAAGGAGTTCAAGCCTGCAAGAGTAGTGATCACATCAGAGTTTGATGATGTGATAAAAAATGTTAAAACTGCACTCGAAAATAAGGCAGCAAAGACATCCTTATCCAAGTCTGCCATATGTAAAGCAATAATAAGGGAGACTTTTATCTATCCTGATAGAGAGGACAGATATAAATACATGATGAATCCTGCTGTGGCTGAATATATCGAAGAAATATGCCATATTACCAATGGTCTGTATACTGCAGACAAAGTAAACCGGGAAAATGTGAAGACATATATAAGTCCGGATATGCTGAATCAGCCAGCTAAAGAAAAATCAGTTGAAAATAATGAAGTTCCTAAATATTTTCAGGATGATACGGATAAGCTGGCAGAGGAGAAAGAGCAGGATATCGATGATAAAATAAATGAAATAAGAGAGCGTAACAATGCTGGTGAAAACAGCAAAGTAACAAGGGTCGTTAAAGACACCAGAAATACTGCTCAGAAAAAATTGGCCAATCAGTTTAAACTTCTTTAAAATCGAAAGCAGCACAGGCAGTAAAAACCTGTGCTGCTTTTGTATATAATCCAATTAAAAAAGTTCCTCAATCATGGCAGAACTCTCATTCTGCGTATTTTCACATGTTATGAGAATTCCCACAGCCCTGTCATTGGAATCCTGAATAATAGTACCGAGAAAATCACCGCCGACAAATGTTCTAAACGAAATACCACCACTTATCTGAACAACACCGCCATTGCTGCATTTCTCCAGTATCGAATCGCTCCAGGAAGTATTAGGAACGCAATTGATAGAAGATATTATGACAGGATCATCGTAATCTGAAACATAAGGATATATTCCCTGTTTCGCCTGATTATTAAGTCTGTTTAGTGTATCTCTTCTTATATGCTTCTTTCTTCTTAATGCAGAATACATCTTGCCCGCATCAAAACGGGCTGATTCAACATATTCAGCAACCGTATGGCTGCATTCCTCAACAGAAGATATGCAGATTACTCCGGAGAAGGATGATGAAAATTTTTCTGAGTATGCAAATCTTAAAGATTTGTTATGCTCATAATCCCGTAAAATCAGCAGAAAATTTCCCTGTCCATCTTCATGCAGAGAATATTCCCCTTCAACCGGCTGGAAAAGCATTTTTTTCTGCTGATAAAGTGGTATGCCATAAGAACTAATATTAATCTTATTAACCATCGGATCAAATATTAACAGCTCATCACCAGAGAGCTTATAACTGCCTATAAAATTTAACATAAATACCTCAAACAAAATAAATCATATATCTGTATTCAATAGTGAAGCAGGTCTAAATTAAAGTCAACAGAAAGAAAAAGAAAATAGTTGACATTTAATAATATATATTATATAGTAATAGTATACAGAGAAAGGATGATAATTGACACTTAAGGTGACCTGGCTTAAAGTAGGATATGCGAATGCATAACCCTATGTTTTTAATAGAAACAGAGGTGATTATAATGCTTATGAATGATATCAAGGAAATATGTCATACTTCATCAGCGCTTAAAGCAGTTAAGGAAGCTGTAAACAGGGCGAATGAAACAGCCGATTACAAATTTCCTGTCAAGGATATAGCAGGTATGATAAAAGAAAAAGGCTTTGATTTTTCAATAAAAAGCCGTAAGGTAAATGCAAGGTCTGGCGCAGCAGGAAAGGCGGTATATATTGACTTTGACTACTGCGGTAACAGGATTCATGTACTAGCGGTTAAAGAAGGAACGCGCAAGTATAAAACCACAACAGTATATTCCTGCAGAAGACCAGCAACCGTATCAAAGTATCTGATCGCAAGAAAACTTTCGACAGCCCTAAAGGATGGCAGGTATGAAAATTTTGCCGGATACTGCTGCACGATTGATAATGGCAGATACAACTCGTCATATTGCATCAGGCATGGTGATGAGGAATATAAGTTCAACTGCAAACCAAAGGATATAGACATAATAGTATATTCCTATATATGCAGAAGTGAAGAATTTCAGTCTATGATGCTTTTGCAATAGAACAAATGAAAGAGGTCAGCTCATGGATAAACAGAAATTGATTGAGAAGCTTAAGAAATCAGGATATAAGGTAACAACGGACTCCAGTGTGGTAATCGTTCTGACAGACGATCATAAGCTGGGCATATACGGAAAAATTAAAAAGATAATAGACGAATCAGGATATGATGCATCATGGGGAGTGCGGTATGATGCATCTGCACATCCGGCAGTAGTTTCTGAGAACGCACAAGGCTCATATGAAGCAGATTTTGATACAAATGAGCAATCTGTCACTGAAAACGAAAAAACGGCAGAATGGCAGTATAATGACGATACAGATGCATATGGGCAGATGTCGTTAATGGATTTGTTATAAAGCAACATATAGAGTGAATGATGGAGAGGTGCCATGTATAAATACAAGGTGAGATTCAAATGTGGACATGAAAAAGAGTATGAGGTTGACTATAAGCCGGACAGTGCAGTTAAAGAAATAGATTCTGAATGTGAAAAGTGCCGGGCTAAAATCAACAGCAGAATCCTTACGATTGCAGAACTTGATAAATTAAGTACTCCGCTTACCGGAACAGAAAAGCAGGTTGCAGCAGCAACTAAAAACAGGGAGCGTTTCATAAGCCAGTGGGTTAAAACAGCATCAGACAGTCAGAGTGATATTGTAAGGGATATAATCAAAAATGAAACATATGCAGGCTGGTGGATGGATCACTACAAGGAAGTATTTTCTAATGAATTCGTAAATGATTACTACAGAAAGTACAAATCTGACAAGAAGAGAAAGAGAAAAACCGGAAGTAGCGTAAAGAAAGAAACACTTCCAGATACCAAGAAGCAGGAAATTATCAGGCACATGATAAAGCCAGCGGGGGCAGGGAATGTTCTGATATTCATAGAGCTGGTAGACAATACAATGAGGGCGGTACACTCCTCACTGGATGACAATCTGATGAATATCATGGTTGAAAACGGAATGTCATACCTGCAGGATAAGGATATTTTCATTAAGGATATTAATGAGTATACCGGCAATTACTCAGACCGGGCTGCAGAACTTGGTATTTCGCTGCTTAACGCAGGTTATTCAGTAAGTGTCCTTAATAATACCATAATTAACATGATAAAAACAGGCAGATATATACCGCAAAATGACAAATGGGTAAAAAGCTTTAATTCGCAGAGTGTATATCTTGACTGGAAAGGATATGAAAGGGTATTGTGTAACAGGGCGTTATCATTTATTGAAAATGCCCACTGGGACAACAATTTTAAAAAGGTTATTGTGCCAGTCACATCCTACAGACAGTTAGAAGATTACGCCCACAGATATGGGTTTAATATTGATAATAAGGCTCTAAAGATGCTGGAACAAGCCAAAAGAAGAGCACTGTAAAAGATACCTAACAGGGGGTTAATCCTGAATAAATATATAGCTTTTAAGCTGGAAAGGAGAGATTACATATGGAGATAATCTTTCGCGAACAGGCAGACTTTTATTCTGTGATGAGAATAAATGATTTGCCAGAAAATTTTTTGAAAAAATTGGTGGTGGTAAAGCCGCTGGGAGAGGAAAAGCCTCTCACTGTAACAGAAACAATAAAGAAGTGCCTCAAAGAAATGAAACGCTATGTCAACGAGAGTGCTATACAGAAAGCACTTGTTATTGATGTGGGACGGGAAGGCACGTCATTTTACAGTTTGAAACTGAATGATGAAGAGCTGGCGGATTGTTATGAGTTAGCTAAGGAATATGGATTAGGAAACCGAGATGAGATAATAAGTTTTATCATTGGTACAAATTGCAAGAAAACAGAGAGAAAGGCAGCAAGGGGATAGTATGAAAGAAAAAAGAGAAGTTAAGGAAAAAGAAATAGTCAGATATACAAACAGGGAGCTCGATGCATTGGGATATGATTCATTTGCACGATTTGCAAGACACAACAATATATCGTTTGCTGCTGTTAAGCGCCTTTCTGTATATGATAAAATACCAGTTGTCATAAGCAGTGAGGGTAAGCCATATGTGTGCCCGGGAACGGTATTAAGACTCAGCCAGATAGAAAGAGAAACACTGGATAGAAATGCAAAAATGTACGAATTTTCAGTCAGGGAAAAATTAATCAGAATCCGCCTGAGAAAGAAGGATATAGAAGCAGCTTATGAGGAATACAGTGAAAGAAGATTCAGAAACGAAGATGTTGAATTATACTACAATGTCCTAACGAAAGAGCAGATAGTGGCCAATGAGGAAGCAATAACAGATAAGGTGCATGTAAAGTGTGTTACATCAGGCATTGTTGCAATTGGAAATCCTGTGAATACCTTTACAATCTCAAATGAAGAGCGTTGGATATGTATTGAATACCTTTATGGGCTGTACAGGGTTGCTTATGAGTATGAGCTGGAGGAAAAGAAGAAGAATTTTGAAACTCTGGAAGAGGCAAAAAAATGGATAACTGACAACGATAAGAATATCAGGAATGTTTCAATAAGACATAGAGGATATTGCCTGTATAAGTACAGCAATGGAGAATTTGACCTTGTTGATGAAGAGAAGAAACTCGCCCAGAAGAAGCTTCACGATGGCAACTTTAAGAAGATGATGGCAGAAATTAACGAATAGTTCGTCTTCGAAATGATTGGAAGGAGAAAATTATGAGAATATAAAATTAAGTTTGAAAGACTGTTTTGCGCAGGTATTATACTTGGAGCAATGATACTTGGAGGCTCATTTGTGATGTATGCTAGGAATACATTAAATCCTATAGAAATTAACAGAATAAGTGAACAGAGCACTGAAGGGAAAGGCTTCTGGAAGAGAATACTAATTTAGGTGAAGACGAAAACGGTCAAATGTCATTTTGGTAATACAGTAAGCTCTAACATGTAAAGAAGTAAAAATTAGAAAAGAGAGGTATTTAGAAAAATGAGTGAGAATAATACAGGAACGATTAAAGAAGCTGTAAAAATGGCAATCCAGCTTAAAATGAAAATAGTGATATTATGTGATTACAATTATGTACCTATTGAGGGTGAAGAAAAAACAGAAATTTGTGTTGAACAATTCAGTGATGGCAATGATATTAATAAAATACTAGACAGGTATGAAAAAACAGAAAATACTATGTTCATACTTGATTTTAGAAATTTATCAATAGAAAACCGTGAAAAAATAAAAAGTCATGATTTCATTTTTTCAAGAAAAAATGGTAATTGCGTTTTGCATTTATCAGATAATGAATGATCGAATTTAAAGAAAAGTCCATCATATCCAGAAGAAGCTTCACGATGGCAACTTTAAGAAGATGATGGCAGAAATTGGAGAATAGTTCATATTTGGAATGAGATTGGCAAATAAGTAAAAGAAATGTAGGTGGAAAAAGATGGAATTATTCCAGAAAAAAATAGGACCTATTTTCTTAAAAGAAAATAGTGATGCAGCAACATTTATTGAAAAAATGAACGAGCTGCAGAACAAGGCTACAACGCCAGAACTTAAAAAAGAAATAGAAAAGCAGATAAAACTTGCCTCATATGGTTCTGTAGGTGAACAGAATATAGCATACGAACTGAAAAACAGTGGAATGGATATGTATATACTGCATGACATTTATCTTGAGTACGAAGACCTGTCAGCGCAGATAGACTATATTATAATAACACGAAAGAAAGTGTTCATAATTGAGTGTAAGAATCTTATTGGCAATATTGAGATAGACAGCCAGGGAAACTTTATCCGGACATATGAAATGTTCGGGAAAAAGATAAAAGAGGGGATATATTCACCTGTCACACAGAACCAGAGACATCTTAATGTATTAAAAAACTGCAGAAAAGCCGCCAAAGGTAATTTCATTACAAAGGCAGCATATGAGCATTTCTTTGATGAAGGTCATAAGTCACTGATTGTTCTTGCCAACCCAAAGACATACTTCAATTATAAGTATGCTCCAAAGGAATTAAGAGACAAGGTTATAAGAGCAGACCAGCTTGTGGCAACGATTAAGAAAATTAATGATGCTTCAAAGGAATCAACATATACTGAAAAGGAAATGAGAGAGCTGGCAGAATTCTATCTCAATGCGAATAAGTCTGAAAGATCAGACTATTCTAAAAAGTATGAGGACATGCTCAAGCAGGTATCAGAGGAAAGCCAGAAGATAACTGCTGCCGGAGAGAATTTTATTAAGAAAGAGCAACAAGCATATTCAGCCAGGAAGCAGCAAATGTCCGAAAAAGAGTGCAATGGTGCTGATGAAATAGAAAAGTACTGTCCTAAATGCGGCTCAAAGCTTGTATTAAGAAAAGCAACCAAAGGCAGCAATGCAGGAAGAAATTTTTATGGATGTTCAGCATTTCCTAAGTGTCGGTATATAGAGAATATATGAAAAAAGCATTGCCATTGGCAGTAGTTTTCTAGACTAATTTTAAGGAGACCAGCTATGAAACAAAATTTGATTACTGATATTATTAACAAAATGAGACCAGCTGTGATAAAAAACAAATTCACAACAGTGGAAGAATACAAAAGAAATAACCTAATAGAACAAGGTATGGACATAACAGAAGAATATAATGGGGTTCCTGTTGTAATTGAGAACAAGAATTTTAACAACGGATTCATATTAAGCAGTATGGATACGGATATACAGCATTTCATAGAGGAAAAATTGACATGTAGATGCAATCGTAAGGATAACGCACCAAGCTATATCGTAATGACACATAACTCAAAGAATTTTGAGAAAGTGTACCAGACTTTAGAAGAAAATGGATATAAAATCTATAATTACAGATATTGGGAGAATGATAAGAATATAAAGAATAATCAGGATTACAGTCCATTTGAATGGTTTGATGATAAATATTACAAGTATGATATAGATGGATTCATAAAATCCCTGCTTCCTTACATGTGCGAGGAAGAATCTAAAAGGCATGAAGAATCATCGGGAAATTACTTTGTGACAAATACAAGTTTTCTCCTTAAATCCATCATGTTATATGTGAATTATTCAAATAACAGATCGTTATCAGAAGTTATGAGAATTTTAAATAACATGAAAGAGTATGAAGAGATTGTAAAAGAAGTAGATATGCCCGGCAAAACAAAAGAAGAAAATAATATGCCATATCACTATCTGCAACCTTATCTTAGTGCAGGTTATGCGCAAACGGAGATAGTAGATTTGCTCAAAGATGTACTGACACCAGTTATATCTGCAGCAGACGAAAATCTAAAGGAAAATAGTTTTGATTTTTCAAAGCTGGAAGAAAAATGTGTAATATTCATAGATAAAAGCGCTGATATGAATGAGTGGTTAAGTACAGAGATACTTATGTCATTCGTTGGAAGATTATCAAAATATGGAGAAGTAAGCAAGAGACATATTAAGTTCTTGTATGATATTTCAGATTGCGAGTACGCTGAGGATTTAGACCGCATACTATCACTATCAAGAACTCATAATATCTCTTTTGATATCATCAGACGAAACATGAAGCTCATCACCTCAGTTCCAGATGATGAAAAACGCATGTATGATAAAATCTTTCCTTTTATTAGAACTTTTGTATATATGGGAGCTGAAGAACAAGACCGGAAGCAAGCAGAATCAATAATGCAAGAATTCAATCAGGAATCAAAAGAAAATATACAGCTGGATGATATACCAGCTGAACATTGTCTTGTATTGATAAGGGGAAAGAACCCCATATTAGCTGACAAAATGCAAAAATAATAGGGGTATACACCCCTATTATACCTATAGCAAATGTCGGAATTTTCACTTTATTATGAAATTAATATATAGGCTGTCTCTTATACACATCTCCGAGCCCACGAGACAGGCAGAAA
>ENA-OZSH01000125-OZSH01000125.1-human-gut-metagenome-genome-assembly--contig:-NODE-125-length-10421-cov-7.344877_pt1 | contig 10421 bp, 10 predicted proteins | sample MGYA00244121_ERZ653964 | MGnify/ENA primary metagenome ERZ653964 (study PRJEB26926, sample SAMN06164408) | human gut metagenome | biome: ENVO:00009003; feature: ENVO:2100002; material: ENVO:00002003... | reverse complement strand
ACGAGATTTCTGCCTGTCTCGTGGGCTCGGAGATGTGTATAAGAGACAGGTCTACCACTATGGAAATAGGAAAAACCGTACCATATTTCTTAAGATACCAATACAATGCATTATCAAGCATTATCGGCTTTCCAAAAACCTCCTCACTTGCCATACAAAGTTTATATAAATCATCTATTGAAAGCTTAAGTGAAAACCAGTCTTGATACTTCCAAATCCCAGAGCAATACCGCATCTGTTCACAAATATACCTAAAATATCCCTCTGAATCCTCGAAAACATTATTATTTATGTACTCTACAACCTCATCTGCTGATAGTGGCAGACATGTGTATCTCTTAATGGCTAATAGTTTTTCTATAACAAATCTGATACATAAAACTACAAGATAAAGAAACAGAAAAGCTATAATTATAAGACCTAGTAAAATTACTCCTCCTAGAATTCCTATAATAGCAGAACGGGTAACAGAATGCCCTAATGACAGCTTAATTCCTATAGTACTTGCAATTATAATATATAACGCAATGCAACACATAAAAACACCTATTGGCGAATGCTGAACTATAGCCCTTGCAAATGTTTTGTATCTTTTCATGTTGGTTTACTTCCTCTTTAATATATGTTAACTTCTCTTTTTTCTTATGGGAAATGCCATATCACGCAACAACCCTATACTATACTTATGATTATATATCACATCATTTATGAAATCAATGTCATAATCGTCTATATCTGAGACACTGCTACTTATCTGACGTATCTTTTCTACTAATAACGGAATTTCTCTATCATATGTTATTGTACACATGCAAACTGTTCTATAACCTTTTATTAACCGCCTTTTCGCCAATAAAGCATTACGAAGTGCCACTTCTTTCGAAATATTACTCATCCATCCGCAAAGCTTCTCTCTTTCGACCTGTGACATATACCACAAAACTGAAGCATCTTTTACAGGATAATAATTTTTAAAAACCTCACTATACAGCATTTTCACACACTCCCTTTCATAATCAATTCTGAAGGAAAATCCAAACAGACAATTTCTGTCACCTATATCACCCCATATTTTACTAGTTACATTTATAAGTATCAAACAAAATTAAAAAAATCCTATTAAGATTAAGATAAAAATCCTTCTCATCAAAGCAGCCATTAAAACCATAAATCGCTAACCCATTCTGCTCAGTATCAGTTACTCTATGCCCTCTAAATTCAATAATAAACTTATTATTAGGGAAATCCACACTCACATTAAATTCATCTTTATATGCCGGATATCTTTCATCAAATGCCCGCTTTACAAGTATTTCTATAGAACTCGGATTATTAAATTGTATAATATTTTTCATCTGAATGAATTGCTCACCTTTTGGAAGATATCTATTCATCATATTTTTGTAATCAGAAACGAAACAATATTCCCTTGCTTCATACAAATCTATAATGTACGTATCATTCCCCAAATATTGATATCTGGATTCAATCGGTAGATTTAACTTATTAAGAAACTGTTCATTATACCCACTTTTTACATCATGCGCATCATAAAACTTCTCAAGACAACTTAATAAGCACTGTTCATCCAACTCAATCGAAACATCAACAGTATCCTCCAATAAAAACTGGACAGAGCTGCATATTTCAATAACTTCATCTACATTTCTATCCATACTGACAACTAAGCAATTTTTTTTATGGTCTATGTAATAATAATGATCCAAAATATATATCATAATAACTGTTTTCCTTTCTTCTATTCGATAACCCTCATATTTGCATTAGCTGAATCTTGTAATGTATACACCACTATTTTTCTATTTTTTACAGTGTAATAATACACATTATCATTACTTATAAATTTACTTTCAGCTTTTTTATAAAATATGCATCTGTATATTCGTTTCTAATAGCTTTCCTTACATTAATATTAGAAACTTCTGAACGTGTTATCATTATTACGCCGAAAGCAGCAAAGCAAAAACAAATGATAATTAAACCTTGACTCACTATTTTAGAATATTTTTTATATTTTGCCATAATTCCCATTACTGATATAACTACTACTAACACCAAAGCAAATACAGCAAGTGGTATCACCCAGATAGAATCACCATACTCTAAAAAAATTTCTGATAAAATATGTACCATTTTATAATTCCTCCATTTATTTTACTGTATATATTTTACAAGACATTCTTCACCAATCTTTGGTAATTATATCAAACCATATAACACATCTAACTTTGAAAAATCGATAACTCCGCTCTCTTCATCAACTATTTGTGCCAAATAAGGTCCAAAATAATATTTCTCTTGTTTCTTGCCTATTGGAATAGGGTGCTCAACAACCAATGTATCATTTGTTTCATTTAAACTATATGTGTACCCTGTATCATCAGCTATATGCCTATATGAATCAATGAACTTCATAACATTATCATACACATCTAATATCTGTTTCTCAGAATCTTTAAACACATTTTCAACTATACTGCCATTCCTGACACATTTTTCATAGATTCTGCGATTTTTATTAATAAAAGGTCTCCTTATAAGCATCATCACTATGAACCAGGCAAATACATACCACATAAACCACAAAGCGCCATACTCGCCAGACATCATAAAATCATACGAAATAGGGAATGTTACATTATAAAATATTAAGCCACACATAATTATGTAATATATCCCAAAAAACATTATATTTATTATATATTGCCCAATCTTTATTTTTACATATTCAGCGTTTTGCCAGTTTGTAGTTGATTTTTCTTTAGATTCCGTAATAAGCTTCCTTACATCTTCAATTTGCAGTGCAGATGGCACACACATAACCTTTCTATTTCCATATTCACTCATAAATTTTACCTTCCTTAGCCGCTTTGTAATTAATTTTTATTTACGCAAATATAGAATACACAACTATAATAGTCTGTGCAAGCAACAAAGTTCACAAAAAATGTTACAAAAGAATTTCAGCAGGTACGATAACTGTCAATTTTCCATGCCAAACAATATCATCATATTTTCTTGCAAAATTTCTTGCCTTATATAACACACCTGACATATAATTATTATGCCAATATTAAATTCTTCTAATTTAGTAATGGTTGTTGTTTCCGCTGCATTACGGTGCAGCGGTTTTTTATTTGAGATAAAGTCAGATAGAGTTTTCTTTCCATCCTGCTATAACAGACTCAAGTTCTCTGACCTTTTTAAATTCAAAAGGAATCCTAAGTACACTCATCGTGTTCATGTGTGTATTAAGCTCTGCTGTATATGGTCTATCTGTAAGAACACCTTTTCTCAACACGATATACTTAGCCAGCACATTCCCTGTTATAACCAATCCATTTTTCTCTCTCTTTACACTTGTTATCTCAGTAACTTTGTAATCTACTTCCTTATGATAGTAACCCATTCCGAATGTAGAGATTTTCCCCTGTCCGAAGCTGTCAGTTACAACATCCCTATACATAAGTTCCCTTGTCTCAGGTGAAACACTTACATACGAATAATTCTTCCTAAGGTTATTAGACACATACTTATCAAGCTTTCCTGATGTTAATGATTTTTTCTTTACTTTCTGTTTTGCGATAATCTTCTCATTCATTATTCTCATATAAATGCAAATATCAAAAACTATAACAATCACAGCAACTAAAACCATCGCTGCTGCCATATTAATCTCCGTCTTAAAACTATAAACCACGGCAATACCAGCACCCTCTGTCATCAATACAGATGCAACCACAGCTATAAGCAATTTTACAGCACTCTTACCTTTAAAAAAGTTATGCTTTATCCACATCCCTCTATCAAATTCAAATACCATAAACTACCTCCCACTGATGACTCTATGTATAGAAAAAGCATCTATTCCACATTCCTTAGCCACATAGTTCAACATTTCCTTAAATCCTTTTGTTATCAGATGATGGTCTGTAATACCAAAAAATTCAACTCTTATTGATGCGTCATTGTTAATTCCAACCTCAAATACATTATTAACATGTATTCCATTAACATTATCGATGAATGATATAACATTTACATCCGGGCCGGAAGCAGGTTTTTCTCCTTTAACTATAAGATCAAACGCAGGCAGATTACATGCAAACCGCTTTGCCTCCATCATTTTTCCTCCAGTATAACCAAGAACCATCATATTAAGACTATCTTTAAATTCAAAAAGACCAGAGAAACCCACACACACAATCTTAATATCTGCACACTCATCTGTGTATCCTGCGCAATACTTTACCTTGCCAATAGTAACAGGCTTCATCTCGCCCTCACTGCTTTTGACACATGAATATACTATCTTTTCATCTGTTACATCACACACTATGACCTTTTTATCACAATCACTCAGAGTAATAGCAATATACATGGTTATATCCAATAAATCATAGCCATACAACACTACATACTTTGTCGCAGTTCCATTAACAACCTCAAACATAAATTTACTCCTGCTGCCTTTCTTCTAACCTCGCAATCCAAAAAGCATCTTCTTTCTCTTTCGCTGGTTATTTGTCATAATATCATTAAATATGATTTCTATTTCCTTTGACGGCATATCCCAATCCGGGCATATAGGCACTTCATATACATTCGCTCTTGCACCACCCACACTGCATATCTTTCTTATCTCACTCATTTTATTTCTTGACATGAATGTAATAAGATAATTAATAGAACTTTCCAGACTGTTCTTCAAAGCCACCTCTTTAACATATCGCTTAAGTTCAACAATCTTCCACTCTGACGCTGATGCTACGACAATCCTCTTGCTCATCCTGAAGAAATTCTCATCTGCCATCTCATTTCCATAGTCCACTATTACAAAGTCATAATCATCTCTGAACCTTGCAGCAAACTGAGCATAATTGCAATAAGGATAAAAGTCCATTCCCTTATATGAAAATCTTGGAATAACATTACTGTTAATATATGTATCAGGGTATAAATTCCTATATACATTAGCAAATGTATGAACGTGTCCCCCTCTTGCATTGTCATACGGGTGATTCTGCTCAACAATAGCAACCTTATAACTTGATGAAAGAGAGTACGCAAGCATAAGAGCAGTATGTGTAGTTCCCACACCTCCGCATACGCCGCCAACACCAATCTCTACAGTTACCATGTTTACTCTATCGTGTACTTTAGTAGATGAAGCTTCTCTGCTCTTCCTGAGTTTCTTTTCCTGCTTTTTCTCTTCTTTTCTTTCAGCTTTACTCTTAACCTGTTCTTCTGCTACAACAGGTTCACCAGCCTGCTCCATGACACCAAACCCGCATAACTCCGTAAGTCTGCACAACTCTCCCTGATAGTAAGGATATATCATGTCACTCCCAGCCTTTTCAAACACTGCATTCTCAAGTACCGGCAGAGCCACAACCTTATAATCCCCACCTATATATCTTTTCAAGTCCTCTGGAACTCCATCTGTACACCTGTTTACTACATAAGATATATCCACTCCGGGATAATTTCTCTTAAGGTCTCTTACATACAGGAAATCATCCTCATTCATTGCGATAGTGCTGTCAACTACTACAATCAGATGTTTAAGATAAGGTATAAGTTCCAGGCATCCGTCAGCAGCATAATAAGAACCAAAATCTATAATCTTAGGAGACGACAGCGCTAATAATAATCTATATGTCTCCTCATTCCCCCAGCTGTCACCCGTCCATAAATCCGTGTATGAATTAGGAACACAGAAATTAATATCAAAAAATGTATTTGTCTTATCCGGACACTGATTTCCAGATGCAACCTCTGAAATATGTGACACATAATCTGTACCAAACACCTCAGCAAAGTCAAGCCTCTCGTACAGATCTGATTCTGTATTAGGAAGCTGCACAAGAGAAGGATGCAGGCCCTTAGTGGCAAGCTCCCTTGCAAGGTTCAATGCTACAAATGTGCTTCCTGATTCTGCAGTAAGTCCTATTATACCTATCGTCTCTGACACATCAACAAACTGCACATCATGCTTAATTACCTCTTTTATAACTTCCTTTTCAACTACCTTCTCTACTTCCTTGACAACAACCTTTGGCTCTTTTGTCTGCTTTTCTTTGTTACCGGCAGTTGCTTCTTCCACTTTACGCTTAATTATCTCCTCAGGAAAATACATGTCGAATTTCCCTGAACTTATAAGCTCTTCCCTAACCTCCGGAAGAGTCTTTGAAAGACACATGGCAAATTGTTCGGCCGTTAAACTGGACATAAGTTTTTCTGCACGCTCTGTTGCAGACAACTTCCCGGAAATATCATTAAGAATAGCAACTGATTCAACAGGATCAAAAGAAGATACAGCCTCTTTCGCTTCTTTTATGTTGCTCGTATCTATATTGTAATAGATTTTGCATACCTTTCTTGACCTGCCCCTATCTTTGATAACTGCAGCAATATTAGCCATTGTAGCATCTGCATCAAACAAAGCGCCAGTTATTCCTACAGCTTCAAGCCTTTTCATGTAATCAGTACCCTTATAATTGTTTCTTACTATAGGAATGATAAGAGTTTTCTCATTCTCTGTCCGTATATAATCAAAATCATCAGTTGTAAATGGCGCACTTCGTTGTAATGACTCTGACAATATACACACTGTGTAGTCACACTCTTTGTCTGTAAGAGCCCTAATGACCGCATCCTTTGTCCGCTTATAATCATCTTCTGCTCTCCCTGGTGCAAACTCAACACCAAAATTCGCAATCTCGCCTTTTACTCCATCTATCATGTCATTATTCAAATTAAGACCGAACAATATTTTCTCCATATTAACCTCCAAATGAACTGCTCGCAACCAACTTATGTCAATCAAAGCCCTCTTACTTCATTACAATAACCAAACACATACAAATATGATTAAACAGGTCGCCCTTTAAGTCAATACATTTTATCTTATTTTGATTTTTATATTTTTTTGTTTTTGAGTCTAGTACAGAAATTTTCGGTTACCTGTTCCTGAACAGTTCACTTCTCTGTAATAATTCTGTAATCTTTTTTGTTCATTCTATTAATAGAAATACCCTACACCATATGCTATACTACAGTCACACCACTATTATAAAATATATGGAGGATAATGCCATGCTCGATAATAATGTTGAGAACTATAACAAAAAGATAACATCACCATTAACGGAGATATTCCTTTCTCATACACACGAAATACTGCAAAACTGCGTATGCACATTTTCACCAGCAAAAACCGCTGCTTCTTTGTATGGCGACTGGAGCGATATTCTGCATTCCCTTATAATGTTTCTTAGTGCTGCACCAAATGAATTCTCGGATGCGCTCTACTCCACCCCATTCATCCCTAATATTATGCCTACAATATCCAGAGCAGAGGGGCTTATCCATTATGACATTGTTAATAGAAAAAAAGATACCATCACACCGTACATGATTTCAAATACATGCATTCTTATAAAACCCCTGCTGCCAGAAACAATAAAATCATCAGAGGAATACATTATGTCTCACTTTCATTATATACAGAGTAAATCAGATGTAATGAGACATGTAGATGCTTACTGTCTTGCTATTGAAAAATTGCTACACAGTCCAAACAAAGAATGCTTTAAGTCCCTGCTTCCTTTCAAGGATACCATTGCCTACATATCAGCGTATATGACTTACACATATGCCATGGAACTTCTTGAATGTATAAACGCCAGAGAATTTAATCTGAAGACAACCCTTGAGGACTTTATCAGGCAGGACTATGACACAGAACATATTGACATGTTTAGCAGATACTTCAATAAAGGTGTATCAGTATTAAAGAATTTCCGTAACTCTCAGAATAATATATATGACCTAACCAACAGCTTAGGTCGAAGTTACATAACTGGGGAACACTCATACATACTGACACCTTTCACTAATATAACACTTGTAAACTGGACTTCTCTTTCGAATATTGCAGAACTGGCGGAAACGGGCTATTCCAAAATGGATAAGCTGAACATGAAAGGAAATATGCCATACACTTACTACTCTGGCGAACATGAAGTAAAAAACTTTTGTGATAACTACAAGGACATAGCAAATGATTTTAATAATGATCTTTCTTATCCAATAAATGATGATGCAAGCCTAACTGCTAAATGTATGCAGATTCATGAAAATATCCGCGATTACAAGGATAATGCCCTGCATCTTATTGAAAGCTTCACTGAGAATAGCAAAACTGACATATTCCGATATCTCGTTGAAAATGGAATCCAGCTACTATGCATATCTGACTGTTACAAAGATTCAGTTGATATCATGCTGGCTCACAATGGCAATACCCGTATCAATACAGGCATATTTTACAATAATAGCCTTGATAATGGTTCACTTGTATTATCTATAGTTGATAATAATGAAGCGCTCTTTTTAAGCAAAGCACAGAACCCATACGTTACAAGCATCATCGATGCGCTTTTGCTTCATCTGCCGCTATGGATAATCAGACCTGATGAGTTATCTGAATCTCTGGATGATTGTCTTAGCAGCTTAAATACAGTGTTTAAATCATTTGCATTAAAAAATGGCTTTCTATATCCTGCCTATAGCGAACAATCTAACAGCATTATAAACTCATATCTGAGCCATTTCTGCTCTAACGAGGAGATGTTGCTGGCATATGAATATGTAATGCTCTATACCTGGTACAATAACAGCCCATACACCCTGTATAACCAGCTTAAAAAACTTTTTATTATGAGTATTGATGATGACTATCCGGCTGAACTTATAGGATACGATTTTGAGGAGTACGACGACGATGCAATATGCCATTTCCGTAATTTCTTTAAAGAGTCAGTTTTTACCATAATCAATATAATATCCTCAGCTGACCACACAATGTCAGATAAAATAATCCGTCTTGAAGCCCTCACTGATTCATACAGGAATTTTGCGGATGAAAACTAACTGCTCTATTGACTTAAATACATACCTGAATAATAATAAATCGCATAAGAACAAGGCTAAAGGAGAATATAATATAGACATGACACGAAGCAGAAAAGAAAAATACAGACTGAATATGGATGCCCTATTTGGCACAGATATAAGTCAGGACAGACTTATAAATGAACATTTTCATAAAAAGAGAAAGCTTATATACTCTGTGATTTCACTCCTCCTAACCATCATTACAGTATCAGGCATTATCTGTATGGTAATAATACACAACAATGGATACAGATTTGCCGTAGGCAGCAAAAAAGGCGGTGCTTCATATGTAGGAGTAGTTTCAACCTCACAAATTGAAGAAGAACTCTCTAAATCCTCAAAAGATGATTTGATATATGAAAATCTTACTGTATTTGAACCTCTTACCGAGGGAACTGTTGTAATCGTATTTATATATCTTATACTACTCATAATAGTACTTGATAAGAGAGCAGAATCTGCTACAGCGCTTAAAGCCAAAGCAGAATATGACAGAAAAGCAGCTATAATAGAACAAGAAAATTTAGAGAAGCGTGCTGACTTCATAAGCAGCATACACAAGCAGGCTCCTGACATAATCGAAGAATATGAGGAAGAATCAGAGGAAGAACGCGGGGAGGATAATAAGTAATATGAGGAATAAATTAAGATACGGCTGTATAGCTACAGCCCTTCTATCAGTACTTACAACAACTGGCTGTGTACAGTATGATTTCGTCTCTAACATAGACAGCTATGAAACTTACACATACACAGAAACCCATGCCGAAACAGTAACTTCAAATGTAAGTCTTTCAGGCGATAACTCCGATAAAACAGATGAACCATCAATTTCACACAACATAAGTTCTGATGACAGCACGGAACCACAACAGCCCGTTGCGCCAGAAAACAAACCTGCAGAAATTGTGGCAGCCCCAAAAACTAATACAGCTAATGCTCTATCGTATCCTGATGGTAATTATACAGTAATCACATCTGACTATCTCAGTGCTGTATTTGATACAATAAACTCCGTAAGAGCAGGATATGGACTAACCCCACTATCCCAGTCTTCTGCTTATACTACAGATGCGGACATATATGCCGCCAATGAAGCAGCATACAGCAAATTCATATCCGAAAACACAAACAATAGTGCAATTATTGCTTCCTGCATGTCTTCAAGAACTTCAGAGAAGTCAATATGTTCAAGCGTCAGTTCCATGTTATCAAGCAGACCAGGCGTACTTAATGCCAGTTCCATGTCCGTAGGCATTGCTACCAACAGTTCAACAGGATATGCATATGTGTGCATATTCTTCAATTAAAAACATACAAAATAAGGTGTGCAGCTCAATCAATGAACTGCACACCTTATTTACAAATTAATATCTATATTCTTATAGAACTGTCTCTTATACACATCTCCGAGCCCACGAGACAGGCAGAAATCTCGT
>ENA-OZSH01000121-OZSH01000121.1-human-gut-metagenome-genome-assembly--contig:-NODE-121-length-10594-cov-4.567511_pt1 | contig 10594 bp, 9 predicted proteins | sample MGYA00244121_ERZ653964 | MGnify/ENA primary metagenome ERZ653964 (study PRJEB26926, sample SAMN06164408) | human gut metagenome | biome: ENVO:00009003; feature: ENVO:2100002; material: ENVO:00002003... | reverse complement strand
CGAGATTTCTGCCTGTCTCGTGGGCTCGGAGATGTGTATAAGAGACAGGTATATTTGAATTTTTTTGACATATAATATTGTGTAATCAGTAAAGAAGATGTATAATCAATACATCGGTACAGATTACGTATCAATAGAATATTTCCTGGGACGTTCGCAAAACCACATTATTTTGATCCTACATTTCATCGACGGGATTCCTATATCTCCATTCCAATGTCAAGCCTCCTTAGTCAGTGGAAGGCAGCGGTCTGGATGCGGTTGCCCACCTAGCTTCGCTAGGAGTCGAAAGCGTGGGGAGCGGCGTTTTGGGATATTATTAACAGGCTGTCACATAAGTGACAGCCTGTTTTTTGCGCGAAAAGCGATGAGAATATAAAATTATAAAAGCGGCCATGCTTGCATGCGTCGCTTTTTATGATTTTATATTCGAGGAGCAACGCGACAATGCCAGAACTTAGTTCTGGCATATAAGCTTTTTGCGCGAAAAGCGATGAGCATACCTAGTTCTAAAACTTCAATTCTCAGCATATACTATCAAGAGCTTGTCTGAACAAGGACACTTAATTTAGTATGGAGAATAGTATATGAAACAGAGAACAAAAATAATATTCTTAGCCTATTCTGCACTGGTGATTTTTATGTCATCAGCATGTATATATATGTCACATATGATTAAATCAAGATATCAGGACACATCGTCAGAAATCAATATTTATAAAAATGTATATGTAACTAATATAGAAGACAACACGATAACTGCCAATATGTATGGTAATATAAAGAAATTCAATAGTGGAAAGATAGCAGAAGATGTAACCGGGTGTTTATGTGATATTACCGTTGAGGATGGAAAGATTGTTGGAGTTAATACCAAGACGGATGTTGTAAGTGGAAAGGTGCTGTCAGTTTCACAAGACAGCGTTGAAATTGAAGGTTATGGTTCTGTTAAGCTGGATGAGGACTTTATTATGTATGAAAAAGAAAACTCATTGATAAGTAATTACAGCAGTATAATTGTCGGTTATGCATTACAGGATTTTATTGTGGCAGATGGAGAAGTCTGTGGTGCTATTAAGAATAAACCTTTGCAGGCTGACAATATAAGAGTAATTATCAAGACAAGCGGATTCAGAGATATATTTTTTAATGAAGCAGCTTTTTGTGCTGATTCAGGAATGATAGTTGAGACTGGTGAAGAATCTTATGAGACGGCACCCGGGGAGACGGTTGTGTTTAATACGGATACAGAAGACTTTAATGATGGCAGAATAAAACTAATTCCTAAATCAGGTGAGATACAGTTCCAGTCAGTAAACAGAGGCATAGGAACACCTTCATATGGCGGAACTCTTGAAGTTTCACTGTATGATGAGGGAATTGTTGTTGTAAATGAAGTGGGGATAGAAGATTATCTTAAAAAAGTTGTTCCTAGCGAGATGCCGTCAGGGTTTAATCTTGAAGCACTGAAATGTCAGGCTGTATGTGCAAGAAGCTATGCTTATACGGAACTTTCTAATAACTATTATAGTGCTTATGGAGCGCATATTGATGACTCAATACAGTTTCAGGTATATAATAACTCACCGCGGGCAGAATCAACAGATACTGCAGTAGATGAGACAGCGGGACAGGTGCTATCATATAACGGAGAAGTTGTTAAGACATATTACTATTCAACCTCATGTGGAAGCACAACAGACGTTACACTTTGGGGCAATACAACAGAAAACTATCCGTATTTTGTTGCGGAGTGTGTGGGTGGAGTGGACAGAGGACTTACACTGACAGTAGAATCGGAGTTTAATACATTTATAAAAGGTGAAAATGAGGCTGATTATGATTACGACTGCACCTTGTACAGATGGAGCATGGAGGAATCTGTTAAAGAGATAAGTGAAGGATTTGCACGTTCTACAGGGAAGAATGTAGGAAACATAAAAGATATTGAAGTACTTGAGCGTGTTAATGGAGGAGCGGCAGTAAAAGTTAAGGTTACAGGTGATAAAGGCGAGACAGTGATAGACAGTGAATCAGCGATTAGGGCAGCATTTGGCAATGCAAATGTGGATATGAACACTAAGTCAGGAACGACAAGATATGCTAATCTGCCAAGTACATTCTGTGTGTTTGAGAAGGTGACGGAGGGAAAGAAGCTTACAGGATTTAAGATAACAGGAGGTGGCTACGGACATGGAATCGGCATGAGTCAGAATGCTGCCAATAAAATGGCAGAATCCATGACTTACGCGCAGATTCTGGAATTCTTCTACAGAGGGACTACGCTTACTTTGATTTCTTCCCAAGATAATGTTTGAATATTTTTTCATCATTAATGAAGTAGTTAATCTCTGCACCTATGAATATTATAATCATACAGGCATACATCCATATAAGTGCTATGATAATAGTAGCAAGACTACCGTACATGTATGAAAAGTTCGGTGAGTGGCCAACATAAAGAGAATATAGAGCTGTAAAAAGATACCATCCCAAAGCAGAAAAGAAAGCTCCAGGAATCTCTTTATAGAACTTTTTTCCTCTTCTTGATACAAGTGAGAATGCTATAGTAAAGAAGAGTGTGAATATACTTGGAAAGAGAAAATGTTTACTGTTAAATATTCCTCTGAATATCACGACTACATTAGTAAGCTGTGGTATATATTTCATAGTGAAGTTCATAATATTGTTACCAAATACCATAAGTATAAGGCTGGCAATAATAAGAATCATAAATATAAGGGCATAGATACTTGCTCTTATTCTCTGGAAAAGCCAGTTCTTCTGGTTATCTTTTCTGTATATCTGTTTTAATCCACGGACAATAGCCATGAAACCTTTACCGGCAGCCCATATGATAGCAATTGCAGTAATGAGGGTTAATGCAGTTGTTGAATTGTCATATATATCAGTGAGCATTGCCCGGACAATAGGCTGCAGCTGAGTTGGAAGAACGCCGTATATGATTTTTAAAAGGTCTGCCTTGGAAACTGGCAGAAACTTTATAAGACTTAAAAGACCAATAAAAAACGGGAAAAAACTCAGCATGAGATAGTAACATGCTGAGGATGCGTAGTCGCCGATGCGGTCTTCAGATATTTTAGTGACAATTCTTTTGATTAATAATATTAAATTGAGCATTCTTATACCTTAATCCTTAATTGAATGTTTTCAAGATATTATATGTTATTTTATAGAATTTAGCAATTACTTGCAAACAGCAGTTATTTTATGTAAAATGTGATACGTGTAATTATGCACAGTAAATATAGCGAGGCAGATATGGGAATAAGTGTTAAGCTTCAGGTGTTTGAAGGACCTTTAGATCTTCTTTTACATTTGATAGATAAGAATAAAGTTAATATATATGATATTCCGATTGCAATGATTACAGAACAGTATATGGAATATGTTGAGCAGCTAAAGAAGGAAGATCTTAATGTGGTAAGTGAGTTTCTTGTAATGGCGGCAACTCTTCTTGATATTAAGTCAAGAATGTTACTTCCTAAGGAAGTGGATGAGGAAGGCAATGAGGAAGATCCAAGAGCAGAGCTTGTTGAAAAGCTGTTAGAGTACAAGCTGTATAAGGCTATGGCACAGGAATTAAAGGACAAGCATACAGATGCAGAGAGAACCTATTATAAGAAGCAGAGTATTCCGGAGGCAGTTGCAGCATATACACCGCCGGTTGATCTTACAGAGGTTATTGGTGATACAACACTTATGCGTCTTAACAGAATATTTGCTGATGTTTGTAAACGTAAGGAAGATAAGATAGATCCTGTACGAAGCAAGTTTGGAAAGATTGAGAAAGAAGAAGTTACCATGAGTGAAAAGCTTGTGGATATTAAAGCATTTATGATGGAGCATGAAGATTTTAGTTTCAGGGAGCTTTTATGGAATAATCCGTCAAAGGTTGCTGTTATAGTAACATTTTTAGTTGTGTTAGAGCTTATTAAGACTGGATTTGTTGAGGTTAAGCAGGAATGCCCGGAGGATGATATATTCATAAGGGTGGTCAGGGATCCTGAGCTTATTGAAGATATAACAGAGGAGTAGAATGATGAGTTTAGAACAGATGGAAGGCATAATTGAGGCTGTGCTTTTTACTATGGGTGATTCTGTGGAAGCAGGTAAGCTTGCAGATGCCATAGAACAGGATGTGGATACAACTGTTAAGATAGTACACAATCTTATGGATAAATATGAATCAGAGAACAGGGGAATAAGAATCATTGAGCTTGAGAACAGCTTCCAGCTGTGTACCAAGCAGGAATATTATGATGCACTAATAAGAGTGTGCAGCCAGCCAAGAAGATATACACTGACAGACGCGGCATTAGAGACATTGTCGATAATAGCATATAAGCAGCCTGTAACTAAGATAGAGATAGAGAATATCAGAGGTGTTAATTCAGACAGAGCAGTAAGCAAGCTTGTTGAGCTCGGTCTTGTGAAGGAAGTTGGAAGACTTGATGCACCGGGAAGACCAATGCTTTTTGGAACAACAGAGGATTTCTTAAGGTCATTTGGAGTACAGTCGATAGACGAGCTTCCAACAATCAGTGAAGATATGGTTGAACAATATAAGGAAGAGGCAGAGTTAGAGCTTGCAAGCGAAAGCTTTGATGCAGATAATCAGGAAGATTCTGATGGTCAGATAACATTAGGAATATAGAAAGGAAGTTGACATTATGGAAAGAAAGAATGCATGGAAGAAATATTCAGATGAAGATAAGAACAATGTATTCACATTTGCAGATGAATATAAGACTTTTATATCTGAGTGTAAGACAGAAAGAGAATGTGTAAAAAAGGCTGTAGAACTGGCAAAGAAAGCCGGATACAGAGATTTACAGGAGATAATAGCAGCTAATGAGACACTTAAAGCAGGTGATAAGGTATATGCTGTTAATATGAAGAAGGCAATAGTGCTTTTTAATATTGGAAGTGAACCGATAAGCACTGGTATGAATATACTTGGGGCACATATTGATTCACCAAGACTTGATATCAAGCAGAATCCTATGTATGAAGATTCAGACCTGGTTCTTCTTGATACACATTATTATGGAGGAATCAAGAAATACCAGTGGGTAGCAATTCCTCTTGCACTTCATGGTGTTGTTGCATTAAAGAATGGCGAATGTGTTGAAGTTGTAATCGGAGAAGACGTTTGCGATGCGGTTGTCGGAGTATCAGACCTTCTTATACACCTGGCTGCTAAACAGATGGAAAAGAAAGGAAGCTCGGTGGTTGAGGGCGAGGATCTTGATATCCTTATAGGAAGCATGCCGGCAGCATCAGACAGTGATAATACAGATGAGGATAAGGAAGAAAAGGAAGCAGTTAAGAAGAATATTCTTGCAATTCTTAAAGAAAAATATGGGATTGAAGAGGAAGATTTCTTATCAGCAGAGCTTGAGGCTGTTCCGGCAGGACCTGCAAGAGATTATGGTCTGGACAGAAGCATGATTATGGGATATGGCCATGATGACAGAGTGTGTGCTTATCCGTCGCTTATTGCACTTCTTAATACACCACAGGTTAACAGAACAGGTGTGTGCATACTTGTGGATAAAGAGGAGATAGGAAGCGTCGGCGCAACAGGTATGCATTCAAGATTCTTTGAAAATATGGTCGCAGAGGTTATGGACAGATGTGGTGATTATTCAGAGCTTAAATTAAGAAGAGCACTTGCTAATTCTTATATGTTATCATCAGATGTAAGTGCGGCATATGACCCTAATTATGCATCAGTATTTGAAAAGAAGAATTCAGCATTCTTTGGAAAAGGTATGGTATTTAACAAGTATACAGGTTCAAGAGGAAAGAGTGGTTCTAATGATGCTTCTGCTGAATTCATTGGAAAGTTAAGAAAAGTTATGGATGATGCAGATGTGTATTTCCAGATGGCAGAGCTTGGAAAGGTAGATGCAGGCGGTGGCGGAACAATTGCATATATCTTAGCTAATCTTGATATGAATGTAATCGACAGTGGAATTGCTGTACAGAATATGCATGCACCATACGAGGTAATAAGCAAGGCTGACCTATATGAGACATTAAAGGGGTATGAAGCATTTTTACAGATGTAAAATGTTTGTGTTAACGAAAGGACAATAATATGAAGTGGAATAAATATTCAATCCAGACAACTACAGATGCAGTTGATATGATAAGCAGCGCGCTTAATGATATAGGAATTGAAGGTATCGAAATTGAGGATAATGTACAGCTTACTAAGGAAGAGGCTAAGTCAATGTTTGTAGATTTCATTCCTGACCTTCCACCTGATGATGGCAGAGCTAAGGTTAATTTCTACATTGACAGTGAAGAAGATGATGGCTCAATGCTTGAAAAGGTTAAGGCAGAACTTGAAGATTTAAGAATGTTTATTGATATTGGTGAGGGTACAATCACAGAATCAGAGACAGAGGATAAGGACTGGATTAATAACTGGAAGCAGTACTGGCATACATTTACAATAGGAGACTTATTCATTAAGCCTACATGGGAGCCGGAGACAGAGGAGATGAAGGGGCATGCTGTACTTAGCATTGACCCGGGAACAGCTTTCGGAACAGGTTCACATGAGACTACAAGAATGGTTATAAAGCAGCTTCAGAAGTATGTTAAAGATGGTGATGAGGTGTTAGATGTCGGCTGTGGAAGCGGTATACTTTCAGTAGTTGCATTAAAATATGGTGCAAAGCATGCATTTGGTACAGACCTCGACCCTAATGCAATTATTGCATCAGAGGAAAATGCAGAGCAGAACAATATAGATAAGAAGCAGCTTGAGGTTATTGAGGGTAATATCATTGATGATAAAGCTGTTAAAGATGCCTGTGGCTATGAGTGCTACGACATTGTGTGTGCCAATATCCTTGCAGACGTATTAGAGCCACTTTCTACATGCATACATGAGCATATGAAGCACGGCGCTTACTTTATTACTTCCGGTATTATAGATACTAAGGAAAATGAGGTGGCAGAGGCATTTAAGAAGAATCCTGAGTTAGAGATAGTTGAGATTAACCATGATGGCGAGTGGGTTAATATCACAGCAAGAAGGAAGTAGTGTATGTATCATTTTTTTGCAGAGCATGAGAATATCCACGATTCATATATAGATATAGTTGGAAGTGATGTTAATCACATTAAGAATGTATTAAGATTCAAAGAAGGCGACAAGCTTCTTATAAGCAGCGGAGATAATGTTGATTATGAATGCAGCATTGCTTCTATGTCGGATGAATATATAAGGGCAGATATACTAAGCAAGGATGAGCAGGGGAAAGAACTGCCTTCAAGAATAATCCTGTTTCAGGGACTGCCTAAGGCTGACAAAATGGAGCTTATAATACAGAAGGCTGTAGAACTCGGAGCATACAGTGTTGTTCCTGTAGCAATGAAAAGAAGTGTTGTAAAACTAGATGCGAAGAAAGCTAAAGCTAAGGTTGAACGCTGGAATGGTATTGCATTAAGTGCAGCCAAGCAAAGCAAGAGAAGTATCCAGCCTGAAGTGACAGAAGTTATGACATTTAAGCAGGCACTTGAATATGCAGGAAAGCTAGATAAGCTTTTACTGCCATATGAGTGCGCAGAAGGCATGGAAAAGACCAGAAAAGTGATTGAAGAAATCGGACATGGAGAATCTGTTGGTATATTCATAGGCCCTGAGGGCGGATTCGACAGGTCAGAGCTTGACGAAGCTGTAAATGCAGGCTGTGAGATAATCACACTAGGTAAGAGAATATTAAGAACTGAGACAGCGGGAATGATGCTGTTGTCAGTGCTTATGTATAATATGGAAGAATAAGCGGAAAAGAGGCAATATGGAAGCATATCTTGATAATTCTGCTACAACGAAGTGTGCAGCAGAGGTAGTAGAAACAGCAGTAAAGGTTATGTCAGAAGATTATGGTAATCCATCATCAAAGCATATGAAGGGCGTTGATGCAGAGAAATATATCCGTGAAGCTAAAGAGGTAATAGCAAAGACTCTTAAGTGTCAGGATAAGGAGATACTCTTTACTTCTGGTGGAACAGAATCTAATAACATGGCAATAATCGGAACAGCAATGGCTAATAAAAGAAAAGGAATGCACTGCATAGTATCATCTGTAGAACATTCATCAGTTAAAGAGCCATTCAATTTCCTTGAAAAAGAAGGCTTCAGAATAACATATCTTCCAGTTGATAAAGATGGAATAGTTGATATAGAGGCTCTAAAGGATGCACTTGATGATGAGACAATACTTGTTTCAGTAATGTATGTTAATAATGAAATTGGTGCAGTTGAACCGATTGAAGAAATCGGACATATAATTAAAGATTATAATCCTGATATTGTATATCATGTTGATGCGATTCAGGCTTATGGTAAATATAAGATATATCCTAAGAAGCTTGGAATTGATCTGTTATCGGTCAGTGGACATAAGATTCACGGACCTAAGGGGAGCGGATTCTTATTCATTAATGATAAGACAAGAATCAAGCCTATTATATATGGTGGAGGACAGCAGAAGGGCATGCGTTCAGGAACTGAAAATGTTCCGGCTATAGCAGGACTTGCAACTGCCGTAAAGCTTATATATAATAATGACTTTGAAAGCAAGATAGCACATTTGTATGAGTTAAAGGATTACTTCATAGATGAGCTTGAAAAGCTTCCTGATGTGCAGGTAAACAGCAAGAAGGGTACGGATTCGGCACCACAGATTGTAAGTGCAAGCTTTAAGGGAGTAAGGGCAGAAGTGCTTCTTCATTCACTTGAAGATAAAGGAATCTATGTATCATCAGGTTCAGCATGCTCATCTAACAAGCCGGGACTGAGCAATACACTTGTTGCAATCGGACTTGATAAGGAGCTGCTTGATTCTACACTTCGGTTCAGCTTCTGCTATGAGACAACAAAGGAAGAACTTGAATACACAATAGAAACACTTAAACAGCTGCTTCCAATGCTTAGGAAGTACACAAGACGATAATTGTGTGAAAATAGATTTTCACACACAAGATTTGTGCTTTGCACAAATCTTGATATGCAAAGGAAAGGCGGAAAACGATGTATAAAGCATTTTTGATAAAGTATGGAGAAATAGGCGTTAAAGGAAAGAACAGATTCATCTTTGAGGATGCCCTTGTAAGACAGATTAAGTTCTCACTTAAAGATGTTGAGGGAGAATTTGATGTAAGAAGAGCAGATGGAAGAATCTATGTTAATGCACTTTCGGACTATGATTATGATGAGGTAATTGAGAGCCTTACAAGAGTATTTGGTATAGTTGGAATCTGTCCTGTAGTTCAGATTGAAGATAACGGTTTTGATGACCTTGCTAATCAGGTTATCAATTATCTTGATAAGGCATATAAGAATAAGAATCTTACATTCAAGGTTAATGCAAGAAGAACAAGAAAGAATTATCCAATGAACTCAATGGAGATTAATATGGAGCTTGGTGGAAGAATTCTTGATGCATTCCCAGAGATGAAGGTTGACGTGCATAAGCCTGAGGTTCTTTTACAGGTTGAGATAAGAGGAGATGTAATCAATATTTACTCTATCGAGGTTCCGGGTCCTGGCGGAATGCCAATTGGAACAGCAGGAAAGGCTATGCTTTTATTATCAGGCGGTATTGACAGCCCTGTTGCAGGATATATGGTTGCCAAAAGAGGTGTACAGATTGAAGCAACATACTTCCATGCTCCTCCATATACAAGTGAAAGAGCAAAGCAGAAGGTAATTGACCTTGCAAAGATTGTATCTAAGTATTCAGGCCCTATTACACTTAATGTTGTTAATTTCACAGATATCCAGATGGCTATATATGAGAAATGTCCACATGATGAGCTTACAATCATTATGAGAAGATATATGATGAAGATTGCTGAAGATTTAGGAAAATCAAGCGGATGTCAGGGACTTGTTACAGGAGAGAGTATCGGACAGGTTGCAAGCCAGACAATGGCAAGTCTTTACTGTACTAACGCAGTGTGTACAATGCCTGTATTCAGACCGGTTATCGGTTTTGACAAGCAGGAGATTATTGATATATCAGAAAAGATTGGCTCATATGAGACATCAATACAGCCATTTGAGGACTGCTGTACAATATTCGTTGCAAAGCACCCTGTAACCAAGCCTAATCTTAATGTTATCAAGCAGCATGAGACTAACCTTGACGGAGTTATTGAGGAGCTTTACAAGACAGCAATTGAGACAACAGAAAAAATCGTAATTGAATAAAATAAAACCGCTTTATCTGTAAAAGATAAAGCGGTTTATATGTTCTTACACATCATTACTCAACGATGTATGGCTTTAATACGGCAAGGATTGTATCAATATCATTGTCTGCATGAATGTTCAGGTCAATTGGCTTAGAAAGATCAAGACTGAATATACCCATTATAGACTTGGCATCAATTACATATCTGCCAGAAACAAGATCAAAGTCAACATCGAATTTAGTGATATCGTTGACAAAAGATTTTACTTTGTCGATTGAATTTAATGAAATCTTTACAGTTTTCATTAGAATACCTCCTTAAATGTTTTTCTATAAACTATAATATCTATTTG
>ENA-OZSH01000118-OZSH01000118.1-human-gut-metagenome-genome-assembly--contig:-NODE-118-length-10720-cov-5.691608_pt1 | contig 10720 bp, 10 predicted proteins | sample MGYA00244121_ERZ653964 | MGnify/ENA primary metagenome ERZ653964 (study PRJEB26926, sample SAMN06164408) | human gut metagenome | biome: ENVO:00009003; feature: ENVO:2100002; material: ENVO:00002003... | reverse complement strand
ACGAGATTTCTGCCTGTCTCGTGGGCTCGGAGATGTGTATAAGAGACAGGGGTAAGATTTCGTATTTTCTGTCATGGTGTAAAGTCAGAAGCTAAGAAGGTACATTGGCCAACTAAGAAAGATATGGTTAAATACTCTATTGCTACTGTATTGTTTATCGTATTTTGTTCTGCATTCTTTTATATTATTGATATTATTTTTGCGTTAATTCAATCAATTTTTAGATAAGAAGGAGTTTATATTATGGAAAAGCAATGGTATGTTGTTAATACTTATTCTGGTCATGAGAATAAGGTGAAAGAAAAATTAGAGATGCGTGCTGAATCTATGGATATGCAAGACTATATTTTTAGGGTTGTTATTCCAGAGGAAAAAGTTGTAGAAATAAAAGATGGTGTTCAAAAGGAAAAAATTAAGAAGATGTTTCCTGGTTATATCTTAGTTGAAATGGTTATGACTGATGAAGCTTGGTATGTTGTGCGTAATACACCTGGTGTTACTGGATTTATTGGATCAAGCGGAAAGGGTGCTAAACCAACTCCGTTACAACCATACGAAGTTGATAAGATTTTAGGTAACATGGGTATTAGTCGTATGGATGTTGATACTGATTTAGTAGAAGGTTCTAGCGTTAAAATTGTTGATGGACCATTCAATGGAATGTATGGTAAAGTTGATAGTGTGGATCTTCCAAATCAAAAAGTTATGTTACTTGTCGATTTATTTGGACAAGAAACTTCTGTAGAAGTTGAATTAAATCAAATTCAAAAAGCATAAAATGGTTGCAAAAACTGAAATTGTATGTTATTATTTAGGGGCTATATTGAAATTAATATAGATTTAGTGGGAAGCATGGTTTGCATTTATGAAAGCGGGAATCAAGCTATTTGGACCACTCGCGAAAACTAAAATTTATAGGAGGTGTTTTTCGTGGCAAAAGAAGCAATAAAGAAGATTAAATTACAAATCCCAGCAGGAAAAGCTACGCCAGCTCCACCAGTTGGAACTGTTCTTGGACCTGCAGGAATTAATTTACAAGATTTTTGTACTAAGTATAATGATGCTACTAGAGATAAAATGGGTGACATTTTACCAGTAGAAATTTCAATTTATGATGATAGAAGTTTTGATTTTGTTATCAAGACTCCACCAGTAGCTTTTTTATTAAAGAAATATGCAAAAATCAATAAAGGATCAGTTAAAGGAGCTAATGAAGTTGTTGCTACATTAACTGTTGATCAATTAAAAGAGATTGCTGAAATCAAATTACCAGATCTAAATGCTTATGATGTGGAAGCTGCAATGAAAATTGTTGCAGGAACTGCTAAGAATATGGGTATTTCAATTTCTGGTTATACTGATAAGTAATATTCTTACATGTAGGTTATACCTATGTGGAAGGGACAATCCGCTATATACCACATAAGGAGGAAGAAAATGAAAAAGAGAGGTAAAAAATATACTGAAGCTTTATCTAAGGTAGAGCGTAATAAAGTATATGCAAAAGACGAAGCTGTTAAGTTAGTAAAAGAAACTTCTACTAGTTCTTTTGATGGTACTGTTGAAGTTGCTATGAGATTAAATATCGATACTAAAAAAGCAGATCAACAATTAAGAGGTGCTATTGTACTTCCTAAGGGTACTGGAAAAAGTACAAAAGTATTAGTTATTGCTAAGGGAGATAAAGCTAACCAAGCAAGAGAAGCTGGTGCAGATTATGTTGGAGATGTTGATATGTTAGAAAAAATCGAAAAAGAAAACTGGTTCGATTTCGATACTATGATAGCTACTCCTGATATGATGCCACTTCTTGGTAAATTAGGTAGGGTTTTAGGACCAAAAGGGTTAATGCCAAATCCTAAAACTGGAACAGTTACTTTAGATGTTGCTAAAGCAGTTCATGAAGTAAAGGCTGGACGTGTTGAATATCGTGCTGATAGCTTTGGAAATATTCATGGAGTTATTGGTAAGGTTTCATTCAGCGATGAAGACTTAATTGAAAACTTAAATGCTTTTGTAGCTGCTATTTTAAGAGTTAAACCAGCAACTGTAAAAGGTGATTATGTTAAGAATATATCTATCTCTTCTACTATGGGTCCTGGAATTAGAGTAGAAAATAATTTTGACAAGTAAGAAGAAATAGTATATAATAAAGACAATTTGTAGGTGCCATAGACAGTAGGTATTAAAATAAATCCTACCGAGGACTTAATCGTAAGTATATAAAAGGGTTCTCGTGTGTTTAGCATTTGAGAATCTTTTTTATGGCATCCCGAAAATATAAAGGAGGTGTTTTGATGGCAAGTGAAGCAATATTAAAACAAAAGCAAGCTGTAATTGATGAAATTAAAGAGCGTGTTCAAGCTGCTAACACTATTGTTTTATTCGATTATCGTGGTATTACTGATAGTGAGGCTAAAGAGTTACGTATCAAATTGAGAGAAACAAACTCTGATTATAAAGTATATAAAAATACTTTAATGGCTCGTGCTTTTAATGATTTAAATATTGATTTAAATGATTCATTAAATGGACCAAGTGCATTTGCTTTTGGTGAAGATCAAATTGCACCAATTAAAGTATTGTCAGATTTTGCTAAAGATCATCCAGCATTAGTTTTAAAAGTAGGGATTGTAGATGGAGAAAAAGCTGATCAAGCTAAACTTGCAGAGTATGCTACAATACCATCAAGAGATGGATTACTTACTATGCTTGCTGGTGGTATGATGGGAATCGCAAGAGACTTATCAATCTGCTTAGACTTATATAGTCAACAAAAAGAAGAAAATTAATTTATAAAAAATAAAGGAGGATATAAAAATGGCTAAATTAACAAAAGAAGATTTTATCAGTAGTTTAAAAGAAATGAATTTATTAGAAATTAAAGAATTAGTAGATGCAATGAAGGAAGAATTTGGTGTTGATCCATCTGCTGTAGCTGTAGCTGCACCAGCTGCTGGAGCACAAGCTGATGCTGCACCAAGCACTGTTACAGTATCTATCGCTGATGCTGGAGCTGCTAAAGTTGGAGTTATCAAAGTTGTTAAAGAAATCACTGGTTTAGGATTAAAAGAATCTAAAGACATCGTTGATAACAATGGTGTAGTTAAAGAAAATATTTCTACTACTGAAGCTGATGAAATTAAAGCTAAGCTTGAAGAAGCTGGAGCTACTGTAGAAGTTAAGTAATTAACTTCTTTTTTTTGCTTATTTATGGTATAATAATGTTAAGATATAGAGAAAATGATATGGAAGAAAAATTTGATGTTTTAAATGAGTGGGGAGAATTTACAGAAAAACTTGCTACTAGAGATGAATGTCATAAAAATGCATTTTGGCATCGTGCTGTATATGCTTATTAATGATAAAAAAGAAGTGTTGTTACAGAAACGTAGTTTTAATAAAAAAACAGTGGTCTGATATGTGGAATGTTATTGTTGGTGGACATGTTTTAGTGGGAGAATTTAGTAGAGAAGCATTAATTAGAGAAACTGAAGAAGAACTTGGTATTGATATTGATGACTGTGATATTAGATATTTGGTTGGTTCTACTTCTATTGATACGCATAAAGATATTATTAATAAATATTTTAATGGATGTTATATTATTACTAAAAATATAGACTTGGCAAAAATTAAACTTCAAATTGAAGAAGTCTCAGAAGTTTGTTTTTTACTATAGAAGAAATTAGGAAAATGATTCAAGATGATTATAAGTGTATCACAAAGAAAATTGGTCCATGGAATTTTTTAATGAAAATTTTGGAATATTATGACAAAGTTATATAAATTTTCTTTTGTTTGTGTTATTATGTTTGTATGATAGGAGTGAGTTTATGGAAATGGAAAATCAAAAGAAAAAAAGTCATGTATTATTGTATATAGTTATAGGACTATTTATAGGTATATTATTATCTTTTGCTATTGGTTATGTGTTGTACTCTCAAGAAATTTTGAAGTTTCAATCTACTAAAGCGGCGGTTAAAGAAAGTAATAACCAAAAATCTAATGAAACACCATTGAAATCAGAAGAAATTAATTATATTTTTGATTCTAATAAAGTTTCTAATGCTTTAGCGGAAGGTTATGCATTAACTGTTCCTTCTCATGCAGTCGGTACTAACGTTAATGTAGATAGTAGTCAGACAAAGGTTACAATTTCTATTAATCATTATTTGGTTAGCCAAAATTATGGACTTGGTTGGGTTACTTCAAGTGAAGATTATAATTATGAACCTCATGAAATAGTATTTGATCAGAAAGTGGTAGATATTTTCTTTGGTGGTATTGGCCAAGATGCTTCTGGAGACACCATTTTATTTTTAATGGAAGATGGTACTGTTCAATATTTACCATTAAAGAAAGCTTATTCTACTGACCATGAAAATTTAAAGTCTTATGGTACACTATCTGGAATTTCAAATATTGTTAAATTTTATTCTGCTGATGCTTTAGCACAAATGGGTGGAGGTGTTACGATATTAGCTCAGGATAGAAATGGCAATCTTTATGATTTATCCTCAGTATTGCAACAAACAGGAAATTATTAGTAAAATTTTGTCAAAAAATAAAAAAATATTTGACAAATTAAAACATTTCATGTATCATATGTTTACGAAAGGGAGAAAACTTATCTTTTGGTATGAGTTTTCTCCTTCTTTTTTGGTTTTAGAGGGGATAAGATGGGGCATTATTTTACAAACGAGAAATTACCTAGTGATATACATGAAACGTGTTGTACTGTTTTAGGTAAACAATTTAAATTTTTAACTGATAATGGTGTTTTTTCTAAAGACGGTTTGGATTTTGGCAGTAGACTTCTTCTTGAATCAATCCCGCAAGAAGCAGTTGGAGGCAAAATTCTGGATATGGGATGTGGCTATGGAGTATTTGGTATTATATTATCGAGCGTTTACTCTTCAAAAGTAGATATGGTTGATGTCAATCTTAGAGCATTACATTTGGCTAAACGAAATGCTAAACTAAATAAGGTTGATGGTAACGTATCTATTTTTGAGAGTAATTGTTATAGTAATATTACTTCTAAATACTCAACCATTATTACGAATCCTCCCATCAGGGCTGGTAAAAAAATTGTTTATGACATAGTGATGAATGCTCATAATTATATGGAAGATGGTGCTAATTTATTCTTAGTTATCAGAAAAGAGCAAGGTGCTAAATCGCTAATTGTCGACTTACAGAAAGTATATACTGTAAAGGTATTAGAGAAAAAGAAGGGCTTTTTTATAATTTGTTGTCATTTATAATTGACTTATAGTTTTCTGTATGCTATTAATATAAATTGGCAATATATTTTTTGACTAAGTATATTCTTTGAAAAAACAAGTGTTAGGGGTGAATATGAGTGGCTTATAAAAATATAAAATATGGCGACTACCGAGAAAGAAGAAATTTCTCACGTATTAGAAATACTTATGAGTTGAAAGACTTATTAGAGATTCAGAAAAAATCATATGAAAGATTTATCAATGTTGGTATCAAAGAAGTATTTGACGATTTATTTCCAGTAGAAAATTTCTCTGGAACTTTATCGCTTGAGTTTGGAGACTATCACTTTGATGAACCTCGTTATTCTATTAAAGAAAGTAAGGACAGAGAAACTACTTATTCTGCACCGTTAAGAGTTGATGTTCGTCTTTTTAATCGTGAAACGGGTGAAGTAAAAGAACAAGAAATTTTCATGGGTGATATGCCTATGATGACTGAGAGTGGAACTTTCGTTGTTAATGGGGCTGAACGTGTTATTGTTTCACAATTAGTTCGTTCTCCTAGTGTTTATTTTAATCGTGAAGTAGATAAAAATGGACGCGAATTAATCACTTCTCAAATTATACCTACTCGTGGTACATGGCTTGAATTTGAAGTTGATGCCAGAGATGTACTATATGTTAGAATCGATCGTACAAGAAAAGTGACTTTAACAACATTATTACGTGCTTTTGGTCTTTCTAGTGATGATCAAATATTATCGATGTTTGGTGAAGATGATTATTTAAAGAATACTATTGCTAAAGATTCTACTAAGAATACAGATGAGGCATTGATTGAAATTTATGAAAAATTAAGACCTGGAGAACCAGCAACTTTAGATTCTTCTAAAAACCAAATCATTACTAGATTTTTTGATGAGTTTAGATATGATTTAGCTAAGGTTGGACGTTATAAATTTAATCGTAAACTTAATGTGGTTGACCGTTTATTAAATCAAACTTTAGCAGAGGATATTTGTGATGCTGATGGTGTTGTAGTATTTGAAAAAGGTACACAGATTACTAAAGCTAATATCGAAGAGTTAAAGAATGTATTAACTCAAGGATATGGTGTTAAAGAAGTTACAGTTAATGAAGAATTAGATACTTACAATAAAGTTCAAGAAATTATGATTGTTGATCCTAGTGATAAGAAGAAAAAACTTGTTGTTATTGGTAATGATCAAACTATTGATGTTAAGAGATTAACTATTTCTGATGTTTATGCTTCTGTTTCTTATTATTTAAATTTATTACATGGTGTTGGTAACTATGATGAAATTGATCATTTAGGAAATAGACGTATTCGTCAAGTAGGAGAACTTTTACAAAACCAATTTAGAATTGGTGTATCTCGTATGGAAAGAGTTATTCGTGAACGTATGACTACACAAGAGATGGAAGAAGTTACTCCTAAGACTTTAATTAATATTCGTCCAGTAACGGCAGCTATGAAAGAGTTTTTTGGTTCATCTCAACTTTCTCAATTTATGGATCAAACAAATCCTATTGCAGAGCTTACTAATAAACGTCGTTTGTCAGCGCTAGGACCTGGTGGTCTTTCTCGTGATCGTGCTGGTGTTGAAGTTCGTGACGTTAATGCTTCTCACTATGGTCGTATTTGTCCAATTGAGTCTCCAGAAGGACCTAATATCGGTCTTATTACTTCACTTGCAAGTTATGCAAAAATTGATGAGTATGGATTTATTATGACTCCATATCGTAAAGTTGAAAATTGTAAAATCACTGATGAAGTATGCTATTTAACTGCAGATGAAGAATTAGACTATATTATTTCTCAGTCTACAGTAGGAACTAGTGAAGATAATACAATTACTGATGAGTTTGTTAATGCTCGTTTCCGTGGTGATAATATTTTAGCTAAGCCTGAACAGGTTGATTATATCGATGTTTCTCCACAACAAGTTGTGTCTGTTACTACAAGTTGTATTCCATTCTTGGAACATGATGATGCCACTCGTGCCCTAATGGGAGCAAACATGCAACGTCAGGCTATGCCTTTAATTAAAACAGAGGCACCTTTAGTTGGTACTGGTGTTGAGTTTATTGCAGCCAAAGATTCTGGTGTTGAAATTATTTGTAAAGCTGACGGTATTGTTGAATATGTTGATGCTAAAAAAATAGTTGTTAAGACGGCTCATGGAAAAGATACTTACCGTTTATCTAATTTTGAACTTGCAAACTCTAGTATTTGTTCACATCAAAGACCAATCGTTCATGTTGGTGACAAAGTAAAAGCAGGAGTTACTATTTTAGCTGATGGAAACTCTACTGATAAAGGTGAACTTGCTTTAGGTAAGAATATGACTGTTGCTTTCATGACATTCAATGGTTATAACTATGAGGATGCTGTTATCTTAAATGAAAACTTAGTTAAAGATGATAAATATACGTCATTACATCTTGAAGATTATGAAATGCAATGTCGTGAAACTAAGTTAGGACCTGAAGAGATTACTCGTGATATTCCTAATGTTAGTGAAGAAGCACGTCGTAACTTAGATGAAAATGGTATTATTACTATTGGTACCGAAGTAAAAGAAGGGGATATCTTAGTTGGTAAAGTTACTCCTAAAGGTATGGCTGAACTTACTTCAGAAGAAAAATTATTACATGCTATCTTTGGAGAAAAGACTCGTGAAGTGCGTGATACATCACTTCGTGTTCCACATGGTGGAGATGGTGTAGTTCATGATATTAAGATTTATTCTCGTAAAGATAATGATGAATTACCGGCAGGTGTTAGTAAAGTAATTCGTGTTTATATTATTCAAAAACGTAAGATTCAAGTTGGAGATAAGATGTCTGGACGTCATGGTAATAAGGGTGTTATTTCTCTTATCTTACCTCAAGAAGATATGCCTTATATGCCAGATGGTACTCCAGTAGATATTATGCTTAATCCACAAGGTGTGCCATCTCGTATGAATTTTGGACAAATTTTGGAAATTCATATGGGTATGGCTGCTAAGAAGTTGGGAGTTCATGTTGCTACTCCAGTATTCGATGGTGCTCATATTAATGATATTCAAGATATGATGAAAGAAGCAGGAATGGATGAAGATGGTAAGACTGTTTTATATGATGGTCGTACTGGTGAACCATTTGATCATCGCATCGCTGTTGGTGTTATGTATATGATTAAATTACACCACATGGTTGATGATAAATTACATGCTCGTTCTACTGGACCTTATTCTTTAGTTACACAACAGCCACTTGGTGGTAAAGCTCAATTTGGTGGACAAAGATTTGGAGAAATGGAAGTTTGGGCATTGTATGCTTATGGTGCTGCTCATACATTACAAGAAATCTTAACTGTTAAATCGGATGATGTTGTAGGACGTGTTAAGGTTTATGAATCCATTATTAAAGGTCAAGAAATTAATCAAGCTGGAGTTCCAGAATCATTTAGAGTATTGATGAAAGAGTTCCAAGCATTAGGTCTTGATATTTCAATCATTGATGATGAAGGAAAAGCATTAGAGTTAAAAGAAATAGAAGAAGCAGAAGATAGAGAAGATACTAAATTAGATATAGATGAGGTGGAAAAATCTCCAGTTACTCCTATTGAAGATGATAGTGAAGATGAAGATTTTGAAACTGACGATGAATTTGATGATGAATTAGAAGAAGATATGGAAATGGAAGAAGAATTTGAGGAAGGAGCTGATCTTTAATGATAGAAGTAAACAAGTTTGATGCATTAAAAATTGGAATCGCTTCACCTGAAAAAATTCGTGAATGGTCTTATGGAGAAGTAAAGAAGCCGGAAACTATTAATTATCGTACTCTTCGTCCAGAACGTGATGGTTTATTCTGTGAAAAAATCTTTGGACCAACTAAGGATTTTGAATGTGCTTGTGGTAAATATAAGAGAGTTCGTTATAAAAATATTGTTTGTGATCGTTGTGGAGTTGAGGTAACTCGTTCTAAAGTTCGTCGTGAACGTATGGGACATATTGAGTTAGCAACTCCTGTCTCTCACATTTGGTTCTTTAAGGGTGTGCCATCTCGTATGGGACTTGTACTTGATATGAGTCCAAGAGATTTGGAAGAAGTTTTATATTTTGTTAGTTATGTAGTTATTGATAAAGGAAATACTCCACTTGAAAATAAGCAAACATTATCAGAAAAAGAGTATCGTGCTTATTATGAAAAATATGGTACTGGTTTCAAAGTTGGTATGGGTGCTGAAGCTATTAAAGAACTTTTAAAGAAAGTTGATTTAAAGAAAGATATCGATGAAATTACTAAAGAATTAGAAACTGCTCAAGGACAAAAGAGAACGCGTTTACTTAAGAGACTTGATGTTTTAGATGCTTTCTATAGTTCTGGTAATAAACCTGAGTGGATGATTATGGATTGTATTCCTGTTATTCCACCAGAATTACGTCCAATGATTCAACTTGATGGTGGTCGTTTTGCTACTAGTGATTTAAACGATTTGTATCGTCGTGTTATTAATCGTAATAATCGTTTAAAGAAACTTATTGATTTAGGTGCTCCTGGTATCATTATTCAGAACGAAAAACGTATGTTACAAGAAGCAGTTGATGCTTTATTTGACAATGGTCGTCGTGGTCGAAGCGTTACAGGTGCGGGAAATAGACCTTTAAAATCTATTTCTAGTATGTTAAAGGGTAAACAGGGTCGTTTCCGTCAAAACTTATTAGGAAAACGTGTTGATTATTCTGGTCGTTCAGTTATTGTTGTTGGTCCATCTCTTAAGATGTATCAGTGTGGTATTCCAAAAGAAATGGCTCTTGAATTATTTAAGCCGCATGTTATTCATGGGTTAGTAAGCAAAGATATTGCTCATAATATCAAAGCTGCTAAAAGACTTATTGATAATCAAGATCCAGTTGTTTGGGATATTGTTGAGGAAGTAATTAAAGAACATCCGGTATTATTAAACCGTGCTCCAACGTTACACCGTTTAGGTATCCAAGCGTTTGAACCTGTTTTAGTTGGTGGTAAAGCAATTCGTCTACATCCACTTGTGTGTCCTGCCTTCAATGCAGATTTCGATGGGGACCAAATGGCGGTTCACGTACCACTTTCTGAAGAAGCTCAAGCTGAAGCTAGACTTTTAATGTTAGGTTCTGGAAACATCTTAAAACCATCTGATGGGAAACCAATTGTTACTCCAGCCCAAGATATGGTTTTAGGTAACTATTATATTACGATGGAAAAAGCTGGAGAAGAAGGAGAAGGACGTGTATTTAGAAATGCTAATGAAGCTTTAATGGCTTATGAAAGACGTGAAATTACTCTTCATACTCGTATTGCTCTTCCTGTTGATTCTTTTAAACATAAGTTATTTACTGAAAGTCAAAAAGGTAAATATTTAGTTACAACAGTTGGTAAAATTAAATTTAATGAAATTTTACCCTGTCTCTTATACACATCTCCGAGCCCACGAG
>ENA-OZSH01000109-OZSH01000109.1-human-gut-metagenome-genome-assembly--contig:-NODE-109-length-11499-cov-6.469154_pt1 | contig 11499 bp, 11 predicted proteins | sample MGYA00244121_ERZ653964 | MGnify/ENA primary metagenome ERZ653964 (study PRJEB26926, sample SAMN06164408) | human gut metagenome | biome: ENVO:00009003; feature: ENVO:2100002; material: ENVO:00002003... | reverse complement strand
TTACAGAATATCTCCGTGATTTCATCCAAACTATATAACCTTATAGGATTTCCTTCTTTCATTTCAGGCTTATAAAGTGCTTCTCCATACATATAGTCTACCTGACCATATATCAGCGTTTTTCTATCCTTCTCCCATTCAAAAGCAGATAATGTAAGTCCCTTTTCTCCTGCATCCCATAACTTGCAAGGGAAATGTGTTTGGGCAAGATACAGCAACTATATTTTATCAAGAAAAGCCTTACTTTACTGGTGATAAAATCAAAGTTATGTCTTATCGTGACTGTGAATTAAATCCAGAGCTTGCTTGCTATCTTCTAACAGTAATGAGAAAAGCATTTCAAAATTTTGCATGGGGACAATCTTCGTTTAATGAAAATGTATTAAAAAATATGGAAATACGTCTTCCTGTGGATTCAAATGATAACATCGACTACACATATATTACAGCATTCATAAAAGCACAAGAAAAATTATCAATTAAGAATGTTATTGATTGGAAAGATAAAATAATAAATACATCAAAGAAATGTATATAGAAAATAGGACTTCCTCACTTTTATATCGGGAAGTCCTATTTCTTTAGCGTGTTCTCTTATTCTAATATAATTTTGCTCCTGCTGGAATATGGTTATCAACCATAAGAAGATGAAGTTCCTCATCCTCTGAATCTTTCAAATTGTTTACTGCTGAAAGTAACATACCACAGGATTCAATTCCCATCATTGCTCTAGGTGGAAGGTTTGTAATAGCAATCAATGTCTTTCCAACTAATTCTCCTGGTTCATAATATGCATGAATACCAGAAAGGATTGTTCTATCTAAACCTGTACCATCATCAAGAGTAAACTGTAAAAGTTTCTTGCTCTTAGGTACTGCTACACATTCCTTAACCTTAACTGCTCTAAAATCTGATTTTGAAAATGTATCAAAATCAACTGTTTCCTCAAACAGTGGTTCAATCTTTACATTTGAGAAATCAATCTTTTCTTCAACAGTCGCAATCTGGTCGCAATTCTCTGTTGAATTACTCTTAGACACCTTATTTTCCTGCTTATCCGAGCCTAAACTCTTCATTGTCGGAAGCTTTTTCGCTCCTGCTGTAAAGAGCTGTAAGATGATTTACATTTCTTTAAATCATTACAATATTTTCTTTAGCAAGCTGTACTAAAATAACCAAATTTGCAGTCTTTTTTGTTCATATATTAGTCATATTAAATTTTTTTGGTCAATTGCCTAGTCCTCAAATCAGAGGACTCTTTTCTATATTATATCGTTGTTTCTAAAATACATCCATGTTCTTGGCAAGTTTCTCCAAAGCCTCTCTAGTAACCTCTGGATTTGCCTCCGCATAAATGTTCATGGTTGTGCTGACATCAGCATGTCCCATTACTTCTTGAATAACTTTTACATTGGTTTCGTTCTCACAAAACCTCGAAGCAAATGTGTGTCTAAAAATGTGACATGAAAACCTGGGCAACATTATAGGTTCTCTCTTCTTTTTCTTTGCCTCTACCTCTTCTTCGGCATTGTGAGTATCAACGATTCTCTTGATTGCACCATTTACTGCCTGCGGATTATGTGGATTTCCAAACCGATTAGTAAATATAAAGTTTGTCATTCCATCAACCTCTGCAACACAAAAACCTTCTTCCTGCTGACGCTGATATTCAGACTTGAGCACTTCATACACCGGTCCCATCATTGGAATTGTCCTTATTCCTGCTTCTGTTTTAGGTTCTGAAACCCGAAACTCACACTTAAATGAATTGTCAGATCTTGTGTAATAAGTAAGACTATGGTTAATATTGATTGTTCGTTTCTTCATATCAACATCGTCCCATCTGATGCCTATTGCCTCACCGATTCTGCATCCAGTTCCAAGCAGAAATACAAAAAACGGATACCAATGGAAGAAAAACGGATTCTTTGCAACATAATCAATAAATTCTCTCTGTTGCTCTACTGTCAGTGCTCTTCGACTCTTTCTAGCACCACCGTTTCTTTTTTTCACCTCGGCATAAGCTCCATTTACAGGATTTCTTCTTATAATATCATCTCGTACTGCCAGCTCAAATGTAGGTCGCAATACAGTATTGATACTCTCCAAAGTATTTACCTGCAATCCCTTGTTAGTAATCAAATCCGTATAGAAAAATAAGACATCAGAATACTTCACATCCTTAATCTTTTTCTTTCCGAACGTATCCCTGATAAAATGATCCCATGTATATAAGTAATTTGCTTTTGTAGTGCTTCGCAACTCCGTCTTGGTAGAAATATATCTATCAAACAAAAAATTTACATCTGCACTTCCAGCAACATATACATTTAACCCGTCCATCTGGTCACGAACAAGTTCGTCTTCTTTCTTCCTAAGTGTTACAAGAGATTTCGCATATATCGTCCTTTTTTTCCCTAATGGATCAGTATAAATATATGAATACCTGCCATCAGTTTTACGATAATGCTCTCCTTTTCGTAATACTCTTCCTTTACCATCTTTTCTACAAGCCATCTTTTCTCCTTTCTCAAAAAGAAAAGAGTCTGCATTACTTCTGGTCAGCCATATCAAAGTACTTTAATATGCTGGTGGAAGATGTATTCCATGTGGAAGATTGAGTCGGAGCAGCAATTTTTTTGATTCTCCTCGTATGCCTTGTAATTCTTTTTGCGTGTTTCTGCTACTCTCATTCTGACACAGATAGAAGATGCCATATCCAAGAAGCCCCGCCACAGAAAAAACAAATATCACCGCTAATAAAAGTTGCAGAGTCAGGCATTTCCATTCCCATACACGCCTTCTGCTTTGATTCCGTCTGTGTCTTTTCTTTCGCCTCTTCCGCAGCGTACACTCCCTGTTGTGTTTTCTTTGAAGAAAAGACGGACATACATGCCCGCCTTCTCCATGGTTATTTTCTCGTTTTATTTTTTAACTATCGTTTCTATGAATTCAAATTTTCTCTGCGTTTCTTTACGGTAATAATCAATCCCGTTCCGGAAAGAATTGATAGTATAAACAGCCATACACTCGGTGTGTTGTCTCCGGTTTTAGGTGCAGTCACATCCTTCTTATCAGTTCCACTCGATGGCTTGTCATCAGAGGAATTGCTATTGTTATTATCATTCTGGTTGTTATTACTGTTATCAGAGATATTTGCTTTGGTGGTAAATGTGGTGCTTGCAGAACCATCCGTCCAAAGGATTTCAACTGTATGGTTTCCTGCCGAAAGTGTATTCAGGTAGGAAGCTTTCAGTGTGATAATGGTAGAGCCTTCCTTTGCAGTGTAGTTGCTCTTGTCTATCAAATTTCCGTCCACCTTAACTCCGGTAAACTTGGAGAAGTCTCCGTTACCCCGGATTGTGATATTACCATCACTGTCATGCGTCCAACTACTGTTTGCTCCATCAATAATCTGATAGGTGTTATTCGGTATGTCAGGATTATCGGAACCGCCCGCATCCTGTACGGTCAATGTTGCAGAATTACTCTCTACGTTTCCTGCGCTGTTTGAAACAACACACTTATACTTAAATCCGTTGCAGCTTATATTGACTGTGGATGTGGTATAGCTCGTTGCCGTTGCACCGTCAATGTTTACCCATCCTTTCCCATCATTTCTGTCTATCTGCCACTGATAGGTAAGATCTGTACCGCTTGCTGCTATGGTAAAGGACGCAGTCTCACCTACCTTCACTGTCGCATTTCCAGGCTGTGTGGTTATGCTTGGTGCAATCACATCCGGCACATCCGGTGTCTGGCTTTCCTGTTTAAAGGTAACTTCTATGGTGTGATCAGTATTCACATCACTAAAGGTGTAGCTTGTGGTTGCTGTCACTTCCGAACCATCCACCTTTACGTCCGCAATATAATATCCTTCGTTCGCCTTGATTGTATATGTAAGCTGACCTGCGGCAGATACCGTTGTCGTGCCACCGGGAGAGATTGTTCCACCGATACCTGCCGTTGCGGTAATCTTGTAGCTTGCTGTACCGCTCGGAGGCGTTATCGGCGCTGTATCCGCCGTAAAACTCCAACTTCCACGGAATACCACGGTTGTGCCGTTTAGGTTGCCGGCATCCCAGCCCGAAAAAGCCCATGTGCCGTTTTTACCATCCTTTTGTGCCTGAATGCGTGTTGTGGAGGTATATTTCTTATCCACAGCCGCCTTCGCCTGTTGCACACTCGAATAGGAGCTGCTATTTAGCGGCAGCGTTGCGCCTGTCGGGAATACAGAGCCCCAATTGTATTGCACCGTATAATTTTTTGTCACCGGCGGCTCGGGGCGTTCCTCAGACCTTTTATAAATATAACGAATCGTCATACCACTGTTCGGGACAGCATTTTCCATCCCCTCCGCTTTAACAAAAGTGTAGCCGTGCAGTTCCTGCGGCGGCTGCCAATCAACCTTTTTGCCTACCGGAACAGTAAAGGTAGTCGGCATGGTGTTTGGAACATCTGTGCCATCCTCCAGCTGATATTGGATGGTGACATTGACATAGCGCTGCTGCTCCGTATCATCATCAGCCAATACCTCGCCTGTCGCATGATCTACAATCTCAAAGCCGATGGTATCGCCGGATTGCAGAATGGCATTCTCCGGAATCGTGTAAACCAGAGAGCAGTTGACAAGGCCGGAATTAAAGTCGCTGCCCTCGTAATCCAACGCACCCTTTGTCCAGAATTTGCTTTTCTCTTTCCAAACAGGGATGTCAAACTCCTGCGTAGTGAAAACCTGCTCCCCATCTGTCGTGACCGCTTTTTCGCCGTTGGAATGTTCCACCCACAGGCGCAGGGTCACAGTCTTCGCTTGGGTATTCGAAAGATTTTGTATAATGGTGCGCAGCTCAACCTGCTGCCCCTTCATGCTGCTATAATCAAAGCTGTTTTTACTGCCGCCGCTTAATAGACGGCTATTCCTGTCATTTTGATAGCTCGCATATGCGGAGGAATTCGCTGCCTCAAAGGCAGAAGGATCTTTTGTGGGATTTCTGTAACCGCCGATATACTTTTTCACCTCAGGAACAGCCACATAAAGCGCAGGGGGATTTGTAATGAGCTGACTCATGACCTTTATGCCCTGTAGCTTGCACACATCGCAAAAATCATTCTGAAAGGTCTCTCGCATCAGACAATCCCTGCTGGAATTATAGGTATAAGGATAGTAGTCAAGATGCGGGCAGGTATAGGTATTACGGAAGCCAAGCAGCTGCTTCCACTTCACTTTCGTGGGATCTTTTGTTGCAGTCATATTCAGTGATGTAGTGTAATTCCACTCATCTACAGGAACAGTGCTATAATTATATTCATCTCCCAGATGGAACAGACCGTGTCCCAGTTCATGCCGCTGGGTAAACGCAGAATATGCGTTTCTCGCTGACGCAACAATATAGTGAATACCATATTGTTTATTATCATGAGAGCCACCGAAATACTCACCGCTATTCGCCAACACAACGAATTGGTTGATATTTTCATACACATAATCATACTGTCTATAATTATGATCCATCGTGTTTTCGTTTGGATGCGTTTCATTAGGAATATGTGCGTCATGAATCTTCTCGATAAACGCAGGGCCTATGATGCGCTCCAAAACATGGTTGCGCCAGTTCCCTTTGTTAGTAGAAATTCCTCCTTTGGCGGTCGCAGCAAAAAATGTGCTGGTACCGCCATAGCCATCCACCGATGCCGTGCAGAGTGCATAGACATTAAAGCGATCCGCCATGCTGCGATATGGCTCTATCTGCAATACCTCCCCCCACAGCTTTTTTACATCCTCGACAAACTGCTTTTGCTGGCTTTTGGTGTAGCCCTCGGCGCAGTACACAATCACCATGTTCTCCTTATCGCTGCGAGGCTTCTGGATTGTATACACCGGTACGGTTACATTTGCATATGCAGGATCCTCAGTGTAGAGGGTACTCATCTCCAGCTGTAGATACTCATCCGTGTTCACATTCCAGTCACCATTCACATCCTCTCGCACAGCGCCGGATATGCCAATGCTGTCATCCGGCGCATCCGGTGCGGAAACAACATAGGGGTCCTGTGCGCTCTGTCCTGTGCCGGATGATACGGTGTAATTTTCCGTATTCAGATAGAAGGCAGGACGAACGCCGTAATATCCCTTATAGGGTGCGTCACGCAAAATATTCCCTTGAGGGGTCACAAATCGCATATCATGGTTACAGGTTGTAATCGGTGTACGCAGCCAATAGTTCCATGCTACACCGCTTCTGTTTTTTGCGATATGGTAGCCGTTCAGGTTATCATTAACCGTTTTGAGCTGCTGAACATCCAGCAGAAAAACTCTATCCCAAATATATTCATAATGGGCACTGTCATACCCATCCGCTACCGTATCAATTGTGGTGTTATAGGGAAGATCAACACCGGCTGCGTCGATATAACCTGCCGTATACTCCGGATGGGAAACGATAGAACGCTGCTTCACCGTTCGAATCGCTCCCAGCTCATCCGAACGAAAGCTGCGAAGGAAGCCCTCCTTTTGGTCATATGCTGCCGTTTTAGGATAGACAGAATCCTCTGTTGGCGGATTTCCGCAAAGCCATTTCACTTTTCCTGCTTCAGCGTTGGAATTGAGCCAAGAACGTATGTTGCTGTCTCTCCAGTGGTTAGAACCAAAATTATCTCTCCAGCTATTGCGCCGGTGCGAGCCTGTTTCGGCATTTTTGTTGGTTTTTGCATCATAGGGCATGTAATCACACAATACTCTATCCGAAAGCATCAATGGCCCATTGCTATCCTTCGCTACACAACGCCACACAATTGGCACTCCCCCATAAGTACCCATCTGAATGTAGTCACCAATTTCGATGGTTGGCTTGTTATCTGCCGCCCTAACCGGCAAAGGGCATAGCACCAAAATTACCGCAAGCAGCAGAGATACCGTTCGTTTGCCATATTTATGTTTGATAATATTCATAAAGTCCTCCTTTTGTCATTCTCTCCTGAGCGTCATTCACGGTCAGTAGGCTTCTACCCCCCATTTTTGACATATGTCAATTTATACAATTGCTGCATCATCGATATTCACCTCATTTCTACTTGAGTTATTGCAAAAAATAGGTCTTTCTGCGATAACCCCTTGTGCCAAATGCTGAAACACCTTCATAAAGATGTAATAGCTTATTTATTTTAGAAAAGTATCCGACAAAAAACTCTACACTTCCGACAAAAAATATATATATTTCTCAAACCATATCATGGCGATGTACATTTGTCAATGATGTGACACCTCAAGATCACCACAGTCCTGATACTTCTTATACATGTCATTGATATAAATCGTAGGCGAAATATTCCTGCCTTCCTCTCGTAAGATGATGCCATCAAGAGTCACATTCACCTTTTCCACGGGTTCTGCCACAAGCTCCATTCCTTTGAACTTCTCAGGCATATAATCCATAAACTTTTCTTTTACTACTTCCTTAAAAATCTCGTAATTCATCATATTACGGTTCCTCCTTAATCTAAATTGTCATACAAAATCCCTTTATCCTCGGGATTTTTGTGTTCTCTGTAACTGTTGTCTTCTTCGATTCCCATATCAAAAGTGGTATGAGATTTTCTTTTCTTTCTGTAATAATTCTTGAGAAACATGCACTTTCTACAGTCCTCACAGAATAATTCTTCCGGCGGAATGCCAAGTGCCTTTGCAATCCTGTTCAACGTTCCCGTCCTTGGAACTCTTGAACCATTTTCGTATTGGGCAATTCTTACATCACCTCTATTTTCAAAACCACTTTTCTCGCCCAGTTCCCTGAGTGTCATTTTTTGTCGTTTTCTGTAATATCTGATTCTTTCTCCTACCACTGTTTGTCCTCCAAATCAAAAAAAGCAGGGAACATAAGTCACTGGCTTACATTCCCCGCAAGGTTAATTGTTACTGTTTATTCTTTTTCTTTCTTCCACGAAGTCCTACTCCAACACCTGTAATAAGTGCAAGTGCACCAATTCCAAGATAAAGAAGCGGATTTGCATTGTCGCCTGTCTGTGGAAGCTTAGGCTCTGTCGGTACATTGATAAGCTTAAGAGTTGTTACAACAACATCCGGTGCATTGTCATCGTATCGAAGAGTTACATCGTGAGCTGTCTCATCGAGGATATATCCGTCAGCTGCTTTTGTCTCAACTACTGTATAATGGATATCTTCCTTGAATGATCCATCCTCGTTGTAAGTACAGATAGGAAGCTCCTTGCTCTCTGCATGACCATTCTTGTCAGTAGTGAGTGTGTCAAGCACCTTTCCGTCCTTATCTCTTACTTCAAATACAACACCATCGATCGGCTTTCCGGTTACTTTGTCAGTTTTCTCAATGACAATCTTTCCGACTGCCTGCTCGTCCTTCATGGATACCTTCTGGATTTCTGCTGTCTCCTTTACTTCAAAGGTTACATCACTTGCCACCTTATATCCATATGGTGCAGATTCCTCTCTGAGTGTGTACTTTCCGACAGGAAGTCTCTCAATCATATGAGTCTTTCCTGCTTCTGATGACTGTTGCAGTATCTCCGACACCATGCTTGACCATATAGACTGCCATGATGTCATAGTAATTGCTTGGATTTTCTTCCATACCTTCATAATCCACATAGACAAGCTCTCCAAGGTCATATCCGGTATGCTCATTCACTTTCGTGTTCACATCCCGGTTAAACTCCTGCACATAGGCACTCGTTACTGTCTGCACGGTATCTCCTGATTCAAGTGGTGGCAGGAATAAAGCAAATGGAGAATTGTAAAGGATTGCTATCACCGCTATAACCGGAACCGCAATCATGGCAACTACAAGAACAAGTAATAAAAGCACCAATCCGATAATCGGTGCAGCTGCCTTTACCCAGGTAATCGCTTTTCGCACAATCAGATCCTTTACCAGCTTTGCCACACTATCCGTCTGATTCTCCTGTGCTTTCATCTTATCCAGAAAGAACTTTATCTTCCTGCTCCGGTTTGTCATCTTTTCATCCTTGACCTCTATGGACACACCTGCCGCATATCCGGCTGCCATGCCGATTGCCGTGCCTACTCCCGGTGCAACCGCTGTTCCTGCCGCCGTAGCAGCTGCCTTTGTAGCAGTTTTCGTTGCAACCTTGGCAGTAGTCTTTGCTGTTTCTTTTGCCGTCTCTTTAGCTACAGTCTTGGCTGTATCTTTGGCAGCTTTCTTTGCTGTCTTTTTTGCCAGCTTCTTTCCTGCCTCTACCTTCTTGATACGCTTCTTTGCCTCGGCTGCCGCCTTTTTCCTGAAAAGTGCAGCCCCCTTAGAAGCAGTTCCGGTAACAGGGCGGCTTGCTTCATATGCAAGATATGCTGCCTGCGATACCTCCTGACCGCCTTCCACCTGATCTGTTACTGCCCCGGCTACAAGTGCTCCAGTTCTTCCTGCAATGTGAAGATTCGTGTTCTTGGTCTTGATGGAAGTGTTTGATTCCTTAAGGTTTTGCTTGAATCTTGATAATCCCTTATTCTTCGGCTCCGACTGATGAATGGTACTCTTGCGATAGGACTTCTTTTTATCATCAGATACCTTTGCACCGATAGTCTTAGGACCTCTCTCTACTGTATAGATGTTGCTGCCTTTAATCTTGGCTCCCTTTGGTTCGTGGGCATGAATCTTGGCTTTCTCCTTGGTGTGAATGACCATCGGTTTGTCATCAACCTTTCTAATTTTCAATTTTCTCACCTCCTACTTTGAAAAATAAAATAAGCCGCTAGGGAGCAAAAATTACTCCTTAACGGCTATGTAAAATCATTCAATATTCAATTATTAAAAGCAACATGAAACTGAAATTTCACGCAGACTATTCCTATACCGTAATGTCTATTCTGACCGATGATTTCTTCTCACCAAAATGCTTTATTTCGATATCCTTCATTTCCTCTATAACATCTTTTTCAATTTGGTGAACATCACTTAATTGTAAATCTCGCTTCGAATCATTTACTATTTTTGCTGCCTCATCTACTGAAACAGTTGTATCTGATGTTAACTGTTCAGACATTTCAGTATCGTTTGAATCCTCTGCAACCTGCCCCTTTTCTATAGATGTCTCTACAATTTCCTCTTCTGTTGGCAAATCCCTATATTCTGTACTTTTTACAAATCTTGTGAATGACTCTACAGCTCTAAAAGTATTTCCCATGATACGTTGAGCTTCCTTAAGCTTTTCACTCTTTGGAATATTTGGATTATTCACGATACTTTTTAGTTCTGCCAAATTTCCATTCATCTCATTTACTTGAAGCCTTTGAGCCTCTTCTTTTGTCTTACATCTCTCCAACCTACGCTCATAAGCTTCTTGTTCCATTCTTGCCGCTTTATATTCCATATAGGCTTTAGGGTCTTTCTGACGAATAGCATCTTCTTCTGAAGCTGTTAATTCTTGACCGCTTGCAATCTTGTTATAAATCTGACTATATGCAGAACTTTCTTTGTCTCGCTCAAGTTGCTCTCGGAAATGCTGAATCATGCTTTCTTCCTGACTTGTTACAGTCATACCCTCTTGCTTCTTTACAACATCCCCGGTAGCCTTCTTTTGCTCCCAATCATTTACTAACTGCATCTGATTCACAGCGTTTCGTATTGTACCTGCAATCATAGCACACCTCCAATTCCCGGTTAATGCTACGATTAAATAGTGATATCAAACTTCATACCCTGTGTTGCCTTTTCTTCTGTTATCTTACTCCAATCCAGTTCAGAAATCTTTTCAAGTAATTCTTCTTTTGAATTTGCCTGAATTGTAGTCCGCTTAACAGTTACATCCTTCTTTTCCTGCTTTTTCTCCTCTGCACGTTTTTCCTTTAATTCTTCAAGCCGTTCTTTCTGCTTTTCTGTAATCTTCTCCAAATCAGCAAAAAGTGTCATCTTTCCATCATCATCAAAGGACATAGTTAACTTATTTAATACAGTTCCACTATTGTCTGTCGTTCCCCAAGCACGTTCAAACCCAAACTGTTCATTGATTTTATCTGACATCTCAACTGCAGTTTTTACCGTAGACAATTTTTCCCGTGCATATTTCTCATCGGATGCCATTCTTTCAAGTTCAGCACTTGAAAAAACAACTGTAAATTCCTTATCGCTTTGGTCTACTAATCCTCTGAAATCATCGCCTTTATCAGCAATAATAAAATCGAAATCCGCATTATCCTTACGCAATGTTTCCAGATATTTCTGTGCCTTAGAAGATAACTTATCTTCGCTGGATTTTATTTTCTGTGCATTGGGCTGCACATCTTTTGCTTTCTCTGTGTTATTTTGCTTACTAACAGTATTGCTCTTATAATAATCTGTTACCTGTGTTAAATTAGCTGCTCTAATCATGGTATCATCCTCCTTGAAAATTGATACAGAAATCCGTTTCTATATCTGTAATATCGGCACTTTATATCCAAAAGTTAATAGTGCGTAAAATTCAAATTTTCTTTTCCCTAATAATTACAAATATTCCTTGGAAATTGCTTCCACA
>ENA-OZSH01000106-OZSH01000106.1-human-gut-metagenome-genome-assembly--contig:-NODE-106-length-11780-cov-5.340810_pt1 | contig 11780 bp, 13 predicted proteins | sample MGYA00244121_ERZ653964 | MGnify/ENA primary metagenome ERZ653964 (study PRJEB26926, sample SAMN06164408) | human gut metagenome | biome: ENVO:00009003; feature: ENVO:2100002; material: ENVO:00002003... | reverse complement strand
CTATAACAGGATATTTTGCAGATGATAGTAAATATAAAGGATTAAACGAAATGAAACTAGGTTACGGTGCAGAAGTAACAGAATATATTGGAGAATTTGATATTGTTCTAAACAACTTTAGCTATAATCTATATAAAAGTTTAGGGAAGAAATAAAACTATGAAAAATATTGTATTATGTGGTAGTACCAAAGTAAAAGAAGACATCCTAAAAATAAAAGAAAAACTAGAAGACAAAGGTTATCACGTTTTGTTACCGGAAGAATGTTTAAAAGATATACCCAAAAAAATTGCATCACGCACACATTTTTCAAGAATTGAAAATAAGAACAATCAAATAGTTTTAATTGTAAATACAACTAAAAACGGAATAGAAAACTATATAGGCCCAAACTCTTTTGCAGAAATAGCTTTTGCCTTTTATTTTAATAAAAATATATTTCTATTAAATGATTATTATGAACCTTACTTAGATGAATTAACTGCTTGGAATGTAACACCACTAAAAGGTAATTTAAACAATATAAAAAAGGAACTATGATATAGTTCCTTTTTTATTTATAACTTTCTTCTACTGCTACTGCAACAGCTACGCTAGCACCAACCATTGGATTGTTACCCATTCCAATAAGTCCCATCATTTCAACATGAGCAGGAACAGAAGAAGATCCAGCAAACTGAGCATCAGAATGCATTCTACCCATAGTATCAGTCATACCATAAGAAGCAGGACCAGCTGCCATATTATCAGGATGTAATGTTCTTCCTGTACCTCCTCCAGAAGCTACAGAAAAATATTTCTTACCTTTTTCCCAACACTCTTTTTTATAAGTTCCAGCAACCGGATGTTGAAAACGAGTTGGATTAGTAGAATTTCCTGTAATAGAAACATCTACATCTTCCAAATGCATAATAGCAACACCTTCGCGAACATCATTAGCACCATAGCAACGAACTTTACTACGTTCACCATCAGAATAAGCAATCTCTTCTACAATAGATACTTCATTCTTGAAAAAATCAAAATCAGTTTTTACATAAGTAAAACCATTAATTCTAGAAATAACTTGAGCAGCATCCTTACCCAATCCATTTAAAATAACTTTCAAAGGAGTCTTACGAACTTTATTAGCTGATTTTGCTATACCAATAGCTCCTTCTGCTGCCGCAAAAGATTCATGACCAGCCAAAAATGCAAAACACTTAGTCTCTTCAGATAAAAGCATACTAGCTAAATTTCCATGACCTAAGCCAACCTTACGAACATCTGCAACAGAACCAGGAATACAAAACGCTTGTAATCCTTCTCCGATAGATTTAGCAGCATCCGCAGCTTTTTTATCACCTTTCTTTAATGCAATAGCCGCACCAAGAGTATAAGCCCATGCAGCATTTTCAAAACAAATTGGTTGAATAGATTTTACTATTTCATAAGGATCAAATCCTCTATCTTGACATAATTTTCTAGCTTCTTCGAAACTTTTAATATCATATTTGTCCATAATAGGTTGAATCTGATCAATTCTTCTCTCATAACTTTCAAATAATGCCATAATTACGCCTCCCTCGGATCGATAACTTTAACAGCTTCATCAAAACGACCATAAGTGCCACTAGCTTTCTCTATAGCTTCCATAGGATCCATTTTAACCTTAATATTATCCATCATTTTTCCTAAATTAACATATTTATAACCAATAATTTCATTATTTTTATCCAAACCAATTTCTACAATATAACCTTCTGCTAATTCTAGATAACGAGGCCCTTTTTCACGAGTAGAATAAATAGTACCAACTTGTGAACGATGACCCTTTCCTAAATCTTCAAGACCAGCACCAATTGCTAATCCACCTTCTGAAAAAGCAGATTGACTTCTTCCATATACTATTTGTAAAAATAACTCACGCATAGCAGTATTAATAGCATCACAAACTAAATCAGTATTCAATGCCTCTAAAATTGTCTTACCAACTAAAATTTCACCTGCCATTGCAGCAGAATGTGTCATACCACTACATCCAATAGTCTCAACTAATGCTTCTTGAATAATCCCTTCTTTAATATTTAAAGTTAATTTACATGCACCTTGCTGTGGAGCACACCATCCAATACCATGAGTAAAACCAGAAATATCTTTAATTTCTTTTGCTTGTACCCATTTTCCTTCCTCAGGAATTGGAGCCGGACCATGATTTACCCCTTTAGCAACAGGACACATATTTTCAACTTCTTTTGTGTACATAATCATCCCTCCTCTAATATTATATCATAAAAAGCCTATATAAATAAATGGTTAAATAAAAAAAGCTAAGGAAACCTTAGCTTTTAAAAATCATTATTCAACGATTTCAGTAACGTTACCAGCACCTACAGTACGTCCACCCTCACGAATAGAGAATTTAGTTCCTTGTTCAAGTGCAATTGAGTGAATTAATTCAACTTCAATATTAACGTTATCACCTGGCATTACCATTTCAACACCTTCTGGTAAAGTAATAACACCAGTTACGTCTGTAGTTCTAAAATAGAATTGAGGACGATAGTTTGCGAAGAATGGAGTATGACGTCCACCTTCTTCTTTGCTTAGTACATATACTGCAGCTTTAAATTTATGATGAGGTGTAACACTTCCTGGTTTAGCAAGAACTTGTCCACGTTCAACTTCTTCACGAGAAATACCACGTAATAATACTCCAGCATTATCTCCAGCTTCAGCATAGTCTAATTGTTTACGGAACATTTCAATTCCAGTAACAACTGTCTTCTTAGTATCTTTGATACCAACGATTTCAACTTCATCATTAAGTTTTAATTGTCCACGTTCAACACGTCCAGTAACAACTGTACCACGACCAGTGATTGTGAATACATCTTCGATACTCATTAAGAAAGGTTTGTCATTATCTCTTTCAGGAGTTGGAATCCAAGTATCAACAGCTTCCATTAATTCGTCAATCTTACCAACCCATTGAGGATCTCCTTCAAGAGCTTTAAGAGCAGAACCACGAATAATTGGAGTGTCGTCTCCTTCGAAACCATATTCATTTAATAAGTCACGAATTTCCATTTCTACTAAATCTAATAATTCTTCATCATCAACCATATCACATTTGTTCATGAATACTACCATTTTAGGTACTCCAACTTGACGAGCAAGTAAGATATGTTCACGAGTTTGTGCCATAGGTCCATCTGTTGCAGCGATAACTAAGATAGCTCCATCCATTTGAGCTGCACCAGTAATCATGTTTTTAACATAGTCAGCATGTCCAGGACAGTCTACGTGTGCATAATGTCTGTTTTCTGTACTATATTCGATATGTGCAGTATTAATAGTAATACCACGTTCTCTTTCTTCTGGTGCTTTATCAATGTTAGCAAAGTCTACTGCTTCATTACCATTTTTACCAGATAAAACTTTACTAATAGCAGCAGTTAAAGTAGTTTTACCATGATCTACGTGTCCAATTGTACCAATGTTAACATGTGGTTTTGAACGATCAAATTTTTCTTTTGCCATATTATAAATTCCTCCTTTTTCATTTACAACATATATTTTATCTAATAATTGAAGTTTTTTCAACTATTTTGATACACTTTTAATTAATTTCCACTCTTTTTAATAATTTCTTCAGCTATATTTTTAGGAACTTCTTCATAATGATCGAAGAACATAACAAATGTTGCACGACCTTGTGTATTAGAACGAAGATTAGTTGCATAACCAAACATTTCTGAAAGTGGAACCATAGCGCTTAATTTAACAGCGTTACCTTGTGATTCTTGTCCTAACGGACGTCCACGACGACTTGTTAAATCTCCCATTACATTACCGAAGTATTCATCAGGTGTAGTAACATCAACTTTCATAATTGGTTCTAATAATACAGGATTACATTTATTCTTAGCTTCTTTTAAAGCAAAGCTAGCTGCAATCTTAAATGCCATTTCGTTAGAGTCAACATCATGATAACTACCATCGAATAAAGTACATTTAACATCAATCATAGGATATCCAGCAAGAACACCTGTTTGTAAAGCTTCTTGTAATCCCTTATCAACAACTGGAATATATTCACGAGGAACAACACCACCAACGATTTGGTCAACGAATTCATATCCTTTATCTGGATTTGGTTCAAATTTAACCCATACATGACCATATTGTCCACGACCACCAGATTGTTTAATATATTTACCTTCACAATCAGCAGCAGTTTTAATTGTTTCACGATAAGCAACTTGTGGAGCACCAACATTAGCTTCAACATTAAATTCACGCTTCATGCGGTCAACCAAAACATCTAAGTGTAACTCACCCATACCAGCAATAACAGTTTGACCTGTTTCATGATCCGTATGAACTTTAAATGTTGGATCTTCTTCAGCTAATTTTTGTAATGCCAAAGCCATTTTATCTTGATCTGCTTTAGATTTAGGTTCCACAGCTAATTGAATAACTGGTTCTGGAACTACTAAACTTTCTAGAATAATTGGTTTCTTTTCATCACATAAAGTATCTCCAGTAGTTGTATTCTTAAGTCCAACAGCTGCGGCAATATCTCCAGTGTAAACATCACTAATTTCTTTACGAGTATTAGCATGCATTTGAAGAATACGACCAATTCTTTCTTTAGAATCTTTAGTTGAGTTTAAAACATAACTACCACTTGATAAATGACCAGAATAAACTCTAAAGAATGTTAAACGTCCAACAAATGGATCAGTCATAACTTTGAATGCTAAAGCAGCAAATGGTTCATTATCACTTGGATGACGAACTGACTCATTACCATCTAAATCAACACCTTTAATAGATGCAATATCTAAAGGACTTGGTAAATAATCAAGTACAGCATCAAGTAATAACTTAATACCTTTATTTCCTAAAGCAGTACCACACATAACTGGGAAAAACTCTGCACTTAATGTTCCAGTTCTGATAGCTTTCTTAATCATTTCGATAGAAACTTCTCCACCATCAAGATAAGTCATCATCATTTCATCATCAAACTCAGCAACAGCTTCAATTAATTCAGCTCGTTTTTCTAAAGCTATATCCTTTAATTCTTCAGGAATTTCAATTTCTTTAGCATTTTCAGCTTGTTGTCCATCATACTCGTAAGCCTTCATAGTAACTAAATCAATAACACCACGGAATTGATCTTCAGCTCCAATAGGCCATTCAATTGGCTTTGCATTTACTCCCAAACGATCAGTTATAGTTTTTAAACTAAACTCGAAATTAGCTCCCATTTTATCCATCTTATTTGCGAAAATAATTCTTGGAACTTTAAATTCAGAAGCTTGTCTCCATACTGTTTCAGTTTGTGGCTCAACACCAGCTTGAGCATCAATTAACGCTACAGACCCATCTAATACACGTAAAGAACGAGAAACTTCAATTGTAAAATCTACGTGTCCAGGAGTATCAATAATGTTTAAACGATATCCCTTCCAATGAGCAGTAGTTGCTGCTGAAGTGATTGTAATACCACGTTCTTGTTCTTGCTCCATCCAGTCCATTTGACTTGCACCATCGTGAGTTTCTCCAATCTTATGAGTAACTCCAGTGTGGAACAAAATTCTTTCGGTACAAGTAGTTTTACCTGCATCGATATGAGCCATAATTCCAATATTTCTTGTCTTTTCTAAAGACGTATCTCTTGCCATAAAATGACTCCTTTCCTACCATCTATAATGTGCGAAAGCCTTATTAGCTTCTGCCATTCTATGAGTATCTTCACGTTTCTTAACAGCTGCACCTGTACCATTAGATGCATCTACGATTTCGTTTGCTAAATTATCAGCCATTCCCTTACCACCACGGTCACGAGAATATTTAATTAACCATCTTAAAGCCAACGCTTGACTTCTAGCTAGAGAAACCTCAATTGGTACTTGATAGTTAGAACCACCAACACGACGACTCTTAACTTCTAATTGCGGTTTAATATTTTCCATTGCTGCTTCAAAAACTTCAAGCGCATCTTTACCAGTTTTTTCTTTTACTTTGTCAAATGCTTCATACACGATTGTTTGAGCAATTCCTTTTTTACCATCCAACATTACTGTATTAACTAATTTAGTAACAACTTTAGATTTATATATTGGATCTGGTAAAACGTCTCTTTTAACTGCACGTCTTTTACGCATTTTTTCTTCCTCCCTTCAAATTTCTAATTACTTACTATCTTTTGGTCTTTTAGCACCATATTTACTACGGCCTTGTTTACGATCTTTAACACCAGCAGTATCTAAAGTACCACGAATAATGTGATAACGAACTCCGATTAAGTCCTTAACACGACCACCACGAATTAATACAACACTATGTTCTTGTAAGTTGTGTCCAATTCCAGGAATATAAGTATCAACTTCCTTACCATTAGATAAACGAACACGAGCATATTTACGTAATGCTGAGTTAGGTTTTTTAGGTGTTTTAGTACCAACACGAGTACAAACTCCACGTTTTTGAGGTGCACTAGTATTAGTAGCTTTCTTTTTAAGAGTATTTAATCCAACATTTAATACTGGAGCACTACTCTTTTTAACCTTTTGTTTACGCTTATTATGAATTAATTGGTTTATTGTAGGCATAAAATATATCTCCTTTCTTTACACATATCCAGGTGTATCATCATAACTTCTAAATAAAACTTTGCCATAAAGCAAAGATATTTAATCAGCAGATATAATATATCATTAACATATGACAAAGTCAATAGGATTATTCAAAAATTATAAATTCTTCCTGTATTAATTGGATGTCTGAATCTTTTTCATGATCAACATCATAAACTAAGAAAGCAATAATGAAAATAGCAAGAATAAAAACAACTAAAAAGCCTATCATATCTCCAACTCCAAAGCCACTTCTATTTAACTTTGCCATATCATCACCTTCAAAAAAATTATACTAAAAAAAGATGGAAAAGTAAATAAAAAAGAGTAGTAAACACTACTCATTCTCTTCAAAATGTTTTGTCCAAGATAAATTATTATAATGAATGGTATTATCTATATATTTAGGAATAAAATTATAAGATTCTTTTTTATTATTTAATTTTGAAAAATCAAGATCATATGAGTTACCAATAAAATTATTAGGCATTATGCCGTTATTTAACCTTAATACAGTTACATTTTTATAATTATGACTAAAGTTTTTAGCATCATCAAAGTTATCTTTCGTTAAATATGCAAAATCTATATTATACCTTTTATCTCCTACTTTTATATTATGCTTAGACATAGAAGTAGAATTTAAAACAAGATCTTTTTTGTTATTTTTTACCTTACCAATATAAATAACTATATGTGCATCTTTGTCACTATTTTTCCCAATGATTAAATCACCTGTTCTCAACTTAAAATGTTCTTTTGCAGAATAAAGTGTATATTCCTTTTTATCACTTTTTAACTCTCCAACATATTTAAATGTATTAATAAAATAATCAGTGCCAAACTTAGAACTCTGTGGATGACTTAAATAATGTCCTGTTGACCAAGGATTATTTTTAATAACCCTATCCCCAACTTTTTTAGTATAATCAAAAGGAAGTCCAAAAACATAATGATAAATAAATGATGTAAAGCCAGAACAGTCTAAACCTATATAATTTCCCTTTTTAAAATCTCTTTTATAATCATCACCCATATACGCCACAACAACCCCATTATATAAATAAGAAGGATAATAAACTGTTTGCAACTGATAAGCTTTATATTTACTTAAAATGCCATACTGTAATAAACCACTCTTATTTCCATCTCTTACAAATTTACGTGATTTATTATAAAAATAATCTGATTGTTCTTTAGTAAGTGATGCTGAATTATCATATCCAGTATAATAAAAATCATAACTAGCATTAGCATAATCGACATCCTTTATCATAGGCTCTACATGATGATTAACATAATAAGCTGCATTTTTTCCAGCCTCTGATCCAATAATATCTAATCCATATTGTGAAAAATGCACTTGATCAATCATCATATCGGAAAGTCGATAATCATCTTTGCTAGCAGCAATAGTAGGATTTTTTTCCAAAGACAGTAATGCCGCCTTAGTAGACACTAAAACTGCTAAATCACTCTTTCTTGCAAATTCAGTCTGCAACTTTATCATATTACTATAACGATTAAATTTTTGCTCTTGAATATCATCATTCTTAGTGGAAGAGGCCTTATACAAATGACCTATCCTAATCATAAAATTAGCATCCACTCCATCTTTTTTGGCATTCGTAAACAAGTTTTTAAGTTTTTTTTCATAATCTAAATTTGGTTTGTCAGCCTCCCCTTGATACCAAACAAAATAAACATTCCTTAAGCTAAAATTATTAGGGTGATTCTTAACATAATCAATTGCAGATTTCATCTTCTTGATTGCTGTTTCATAATACTTATCCCCTTCTTGCCAAGAATTAATAGATGAACCCGAAACAGCAGTTTGAATAGCTATAATAGGTACACCCGTATTATTATAATAAGAATTAGCAAAAGCAGGAATCAAAGAATTCTTTAAATCTATCGAATCCTTTAAATATTTAACACCCACTGCCTCATCTTTAGAATTATAGCGCATCTCATACCCTGCGTTAGTTATTGTTGGAATAGAACTAACTCCTTCTTTGTCCTTTCCCTTCATATTAGATTGCCCAGCAAATACTACTATATCTACTGACTTATCAGTCTTAGGTGTTGTATGCTCTAAAAGACTTCTTAATCAAGCGGTTGGGAAGTCTCTTAGAACACACAACCTAAAACCGAAGAAAGGAGCGCAAGTTATGAGAAAAAACGAGAAAATCACAGCTCTGTACGAACGACTGAGCCGTGATGACTTTGGCAAAGATGATGACCAACAGCGTGAGAGCAATTCCATTTCCAATCAAAAGGCTATGTTGGAGGAGTTCGCCGCACGGCAGGGCTTTACAAACATTGTCCATTTCACGGACGATGGCATTAGTGGTACTTGCTTTGCTGGGGTTAGATAGCGATACTTTTTACATCTACCATGTTACGGCGGTCATGGTTGACAACTTGCGTCGGCTCCTGCTCGGTATCAACCTGTCCGACAAAGCTATAATGGATTTCGATTTTCCGGGTGTTGGTTTCCCGGTCTAATTCATGTATCAAAATACGGTCGATAAACTCATGGACGTTTTCATAGGTCAATTCCTGTATGTCGCTGTATTTCCCGACAATCTGAATAAACCTTGATATATCCCTTTTTCGCTCGGTAACGGTTGCGATCTGCTGTTGTAACTCGTCTATCCTTGCGGCAAGGGATTTCTTTTCGTCCTCATAGCCGGAAGTTAGAAACACAAACCGTTCATCTGTCAGTCTGCCTAATGCGTTGTCCTCATACAGCTTGCGGAAAAGCGTGTCAAGTTCGGTCATACGCGCCTGTGCTTTGAAAAGTTCCTTTTGCTGCTGCGCTAATGCCTTTCTCGCTTCCATGTCGCCGTACTCGGTAGCTTTACAGATAAAGTCCTGTTCGTGTTCCTTAACATACCGCAAAACCCGCCGCATATCTTCCAGCACTAAATCAAGAAGTACGTTTTTGCGGATATAATGAGAGGTACACTCGCTGCCTGTCCTTGCCCTGTTGCGCCATGCGCCGCAAGAATAGGAAAACTTGCGCGGCTCGATATTTACGCCCTGTTGGTAATACATCTTATGTCTGCAACCAGCGCAAAACAGCAAGCCGGAAAAAATATCAATCTCCGCTGCTTTTGTCGGGCGGTGGCGGGTAGCAATCCGCTTTTGCGCAAGTTCAAAGGTTTCCTCGTCAACAAGCGGCTCATGGGTGTTTGGGAAGAAATAGCGTTGTTCTTCTTCGTTCTTCCGGGTCTTTTTCGACTTGTAGGATACCTTGTGAGTTTTCGCGGTTATGGTATGCCCTAAATATTCTTTCCTTGTCAGAATGTCGTACAGCGTCTTATCCGGCCAGTTGTACCATGCGTTGAGCTGTGGGCGGGGGTGGCGTTTGCTCCCTGTCCTGCGGTAGCGCAGTTCCCCGACGGTCAATATCTCATTGTCCCGCAGCCAGTTCTGGATTTCACACATACGGTCGCCCCGTACATACATTGCAAAAATCTGTTTTACGACGTGTGCCGTTTCCGGGTCGGGTATCAGATGATTGCGGTTATCCGGGTCGATAAGGTAGCCGTAAGGAGCTTCGCCGTTGACGCGCTCGCCTTTCTGCGCCTTTGCCTGTTTGACAGCCCGGATTTTCTTTGAGGTGTCGCGGGCGTAAAACTCGTTGAACCAGTTCCGCAGAGGGGTAAACTCGTTATCTTCCCTCGCTGTGTCTACACCGTCGTTAATGGCAATGTAGCGCACTTCATATTCGGGAAAGACAATCTCTATCAGCTCCCCGGTTTTCAGATAATTACGTCCCAGACGGGAAAGGTCTTTTGTTATGACGGTCGCCACGTTCCCGGCTTCAACCTCATGCAGCATGGCTTGAAGCCCCTCACGCTCAAAGCTCACGCCGGAAAATCCGTCGTCTACAAAAAAGCGTGTGTTGAAAAAGTGGTGTTCGTCAGCATACTTTTGTAAAATCAGTTTTTGGTTCTGTATGCTTTCGCTTTCCCCGGCTTGCATATCTTCCTGGCTCAATCTGCAATATAAAGCGGTAATCTTGTCTGTCTGTAACATTTTGTCCTCCTTTCCGACGACAGACAAGCATGGTATTTGTACTGTCTATATTATACCACATACCGCTGCCTGTGTCATGTATAAAATGTGAAGAAACGCCCTATTTCCGGGCGTTTGCGGGGTTCAGCTCCATGTCCTTGCGAATGAGCTTCTTTATCTTTTTATCCAGTGTGTCCGTTGCGCGTTCACTTGCGGACGAACATACAAGGTAAGTAACTTTTCCGATTTTATGCTCCGTTGTGGTAACGGGCGTTTGGTTTTGCGTCAAAGAAAATCCCCCTTTCTTTCGCAAACATATAATACAGTCTATGAATAGCAGCAAGTCCACTATTCAATAAAACAAAGGCTTTAATCGGACGGTTATTAGCATAACCTCATGGGAATTTCACCCCGGCATGGTTCTCATGCAGCCCTACCCATTGCCTGCGACGCTCTTAACGCTCGGACTGTGGCTGTAAGGAAGTATCATTGTATATTTTGCGTGTCGTCGCCCGCAAGCCGCTACACTTGCTTTCCGGCGCGGTGTTGGTCGCTCGGCTGTCCGGGCGGGGATAACCTCACCCGGATAGCGTCATGGCGCACCCACCGTATGGCTCGGCGCAAAAGGAACGTATCCGATTTGCCCTATACTGCGTCGCCGTTATCTTGCGTCGCTTTCTTTGTCAAAGAGCAAGTAAGGTCAAGTCAACAGGCAGCGGAAAGGGGGACGCTGCTTGTGGTTATCTCAAACCTTGAATGAAAGGACAGCCCGCATAAGACGCGAACGCAAGCGGTCGCGTATATCCTCATCTATGCCCCAATAGATATTTCCGCGCTCATCACGCAGCTTTCGCATAGACAGGGACGCTATGTAACTTTCGTAATGCTGTACGACAATGTTCATAGCTTCCGGGTCGCCCTTAGTAGCGGCTATGATTACCGGGTAAGGCAACAAGCCGCGTTCGTCCTGTTCTGATTTACTAATCTGTGCAGTCATAGGCTTTTTCCTCCAAATAGCGTTTTAACAGCTTCATTGAGCTTGTCCGGCGGGACTGTACCGTTGTCCTTGACAGATTACAAAACTTTGCAATCTGGCGTTCGCTCATGTCAAAGAAATAATACAGC
>ENA-OZSH01000102-OZSH01000102.1-human-gut-metagenome-genome-assembly--contig:-NODE-102-length-12118-cov-7.519937_pt1 | contig 12118 bp, 6 predicted proteins | sample MGYA00244121_ERZ653964 | MGnify/ENA primary metagenome ERZ653964 (study PRJEB26926, sample SAMN06164408) | human gut metagenome | biome: ENVO:00009003; feature: ENVO:2100002; material: ENVO:00002003... | reverse complement strand
AAGAAGTGTATAAGGACGCTGGTTATGCGGTAACTGTTAAATGTGAGAATCGTGGTGCAAAAGCAGACGGATATAAAATAAGGACAACTGAATCAAAGGCTTTATTCTGGGAGACAGCGATACCGGAGGATAATGGCGGAGCAGGAAATTCAGAACTGAAAGTATATCTGCCAGATAACAGCCTGTATGATGATATAAGCAGGCTTGCCAGCGCAGCAGGCACGACAGGCTCATATACAAGCAATATTCTGACAGATAAGTATACTGAATATCCTGCAGTAGAAGTTTCATATTCACCTGAGCATACAGGTGATGATGAGCTGACAGCACTTGTAAATCTGTCCGTAAACTATTTTCCGGCAAAATATACAGTCACATTTTATGATTATGATAAAAGTACTGTTCTTTATACGGAAGAAGTTATAAAGGGCGAAAATATTACAATGCCTGATTCTCCAACGAGAAATAATACAGTTACAGACACATCAGTTACTTCATACGTTTTTTTTGAATGGAGAGACTGCATAACAGACAGCCCGGCAGAGTTTGATTCGATTGATAAGGATATGGATGTATATGCCGTATATACAGAAATCGTAACATATACAACAAAACTTAAACTTGAATATTACACTGTGGCTGATCTTGAAAAAGAAGAATATGATGCTAATCCGTATGAAACTCTGGTGACAGATTATAACGATGTAATAAAAACGAGCAGTTATATACCTGGAAATATAGTTATTTTTACAACTACAGAAGATGGTTTTGTTAATACACAGGTGTGGAGCTTTGACAAATGGGAATCTGACTTAGAATACCAGCTTACAGGTATATTTACAGGTACAGAAAATGTAACTGTTAAGCTGTTTGCAAAGTATAAGCTCGCAAGTGAATCTTACATAAGTACAGAGGAGCTTGACAGAATTTATATAGCAAAGCAGCCGGATAAGACATCATATATTGTAAATGAATGCTTCGATAAGACAGGTCTTGTTGTAGATGCAGTATATAAACAGACATGGAATGACGGACATGTGACATACAGGACAGAATATAACACAACATATGATGTTGATACTTCAACAGAGCTTACGCTTATGGACACAAAAGTAATCGTAAGTAAGACAGACAAAGGAATAACTAAAACGACAGATGTGGCAATAACTGTAGCTGATGAGATAGTAAACACAGAGTTAGACAGTATCAGTATTGCTAATCATGCAGATAAACTTAGTTACATTAAGGGTGAGAGCTTTGATAAGACAGGACTCGTCGTAGATGCTGTATACAAGAATACATATCGTTCAGGAAATATAACATATACAGTTAAGCCGAATGTAGCATACAGTGTTGATACTGCAAAGAGTCTTATTCCTGATGATGTAAGTATGGATATAATTTTTACGGACAACGGCATTACAAAGCATACGGAAGAGAATATTACCGTAAAGGATATATTCTGCGTAAACTATTATTCATATGACCGTAAAAAATTAATAAAGACGGATATGGTGGTAGAAGGAGAGGATTCTGCAGCTCCTGTTGCACCGGAGAGAGCAGACTTTGTAACTGATACATCAAGAACGGCATATACATTTTTGGAGTGGAGGGATACTGTTACCGATACAAAGGCATTACTTAGTGGAGTAACCTCAGATATGAATGTATATGCTGCATATACTGAGAGCGTAACGCATACAACAAGGCTTACGCTGGAATACTATACTGTGTCTGATCTTGAAAAAGGTGAGTACGATACCGTTCCATATGCGACTGTCGTTACAGATTACAATGCAGAAATAAAGACAAGCAGTTATATACCGGAAGATAAGATTATTCATATAACTACTGCAGATGGTGAGAGAATCCAGACATGGAGCTTTGACAAATGGGAATCTGACTTAGAATACCAGCTTACAGGCAGATTCACCGGAACAGATAATGTAATGGTTAAGCTGTATGCTAAGTATAAACTTGTAAATGAATCTTATATAAGTACAGAACCGGAGGAGGTTACAGAACCAGAGAAGCCGGAAGAAACAGTTAAGACAGGTGATAATATGCCTGTTCAGATATATGTATTGCTCATGTTTGTATCCGGAGCTTTAGCATTAACTGTCAGCAGTGTCAGTAAATCGAAAAGACAGAACAGACAAGATTTTTAACATGATTAATAAGCAATAATGAGAGTAGGAAATCTTTGCCGGACTGAATCCGGCGGGGATTTCCTTTTTACATATTTAGAAAAATTAAATTTTTAAAAATCATATTGACAAAGTTTTCTGAACGTCCGTCAAATTATCAAGGGTTGGAATATTCAACCGTTAAAATTTAGAGAGAAAGGAGAGAAAAATGAGACGGGAGAAACATGTAAAAAGTTTCTTGAAGAGGTTAGCCGCAGGAGCAGCAGCAACACTTATGGCAGTGACAACCATAATCGTCAATGTGGAACCGATGAAGGCGAGAGCTAATGATGGTTATTATACAGTAATTGACCAGTATAATGAGTTCTACGGTTCTGTATTTGGTGATCTTGATCCTGATATGCCGGGATGGTGGTCTACACATTTCACGGTAGAAGATTCTGATGGTGAAACATATTCAGCAATGTGTGCACAGCCTCATGTAAAGACAGCTGAAAATGGTCAGGTTGTTATTGATGGGGATACATACTCGAGCGATGAAGCTGACGATGATCGTGCCACATACGCCAGAATACTGTACTGGTCTATAGGACATGGTGGTGAAACCGGTGGTCCGCTGTATGGTTACAGCTATGAATTACGATGGATTATAGCACATCACACATTTGCACTCGCAAAAGGTGATGAAAACTGGAATACGTCACAGAGTGGTAACACATTCTTAAGAAGTGACAGTATAGGATATGATCTTGTTATGGAATTATTGAATTATGCAGCAAACATCACTACCGGAGATTGGCATTGTTCCGTTAAGTATCTTGTTAATGGTGAAGGTTATCAGGATTTGTTACTTTATTCTGAAAAGTACGTTGAACCACCATACGATGGTAGCATTAAGATTAAGAAATCTTCCGATAACGAAACCATAACAAATGGAAACAGCTGCTATAGTCTTGCAGGTGCAGAGTTTTCTGTTTATAACGATGAGGATTGTACAGATTATCTTACAACTCTTGTAACAGACGAGAATGGTGATACAGATACATATACTGTACATGATATTCCGAAAGATGAGACAAAAACACTGTACTATAAGGAAACCAAAGCTCCAAAAGGCTTCCTCTTGGATGATGCAGTCCATTCCGTCACTATTGAAGGTGAAGGCACATGGACTGGTTATGTTGAAGACGTACCTGAGACTGACCCTGTAACTATCCTTCTTAAGAAGGTTAATAAGGAAACAGGAGGAGTATCTAACGGAGAAGGTACTCTTGAGGGTGCTAAGTATGTGGTTAAGTATTATGATACGGATATGACCACAGATCCTGCTGCCAATGGTAAGAGTGCTAAGTATACTTGGCAATTTAAAACAAACAATAGGGGAAGATTGGATTTAACAGATCCAGAGTGTTATGTCGGAGGTGATGCTCTGATAATGAAGGAAGATGAAGTGTGTTTTCCATTAGGAACATTAACTATACAGGAATATGAAGCACCAACTGGATATCTTGTTGATGATACTATTTTTGTTAGTAACTTATTTAGTAGAAAAACATATGTTAATGGTGTGGAACAGACAATTGCAACTTCATATCAGGAAGCATCAGATACAATCATTCATTTGGAGCAGGAAGTCAAAGGAAAGGTTTCAATCAGGAAGACTAAGACAGTAACTAAGGATGATAATTCTAAGGTTATTCTTACCACACAGAAAGACGACTTTTCAAAGACAGTGGCAGAAGGAGGAGCAGTATTCCAGCTTTACCTTAAATCTGCCGGAAGTTATGACAATGCCGCAGACAGCGTAAGGGATATCCTTACAACAGATTCAAATGGTTTAGCAACCTCTAAGGATATGCCATACGGAAATTATGTGCTTCACCAGATTGGCGGAGAAGAGAATTGTACTTTCATGAATGATATGGAAGTTTCCATTACAGAAAATGGAAGAACTTATGAACTTACAGGAAATGATGCTCAGAAGTATTCTAAGATTCGTCTGTATAAGAAGGGTGAAGTACTTACAGGATTTAATCAGGAAACCGGATTTACATATGAAGAAGGATATGTTGGAGGCTGTACATATGTTGTATATTCGGATCCGTCATTTAGTGACGAATCACTTGTTGAACAGATTACAACAGTTGATGGAACATATGCAGAATCCAGATATGAATATGAGCCGGGAACTTACTACATCAAGGAAGTAAGTACTAATGGTAAATATCTTCTTGATCCGGAAGTACATGAGATTACAGTAACCGCTGATACCTATGCAGAAGTTGGATTTACTAATGTAACAATGGAGGACAGCAGACAGAAAGTAAATGTATCTGTTAATAAGACAGATATAGATACGGGAGCTGTTCTTGCCAACACAGTATTCGGAGTATACGCTACAACGGATATTAAGGACAGAAGCGGAAAGGTTGTTGCTTCTAAGGGAACTGTTTTGGAAAAGATAGTAACAGGAGAAGATGGAACAGCAGCCACAACATATGATTATCCGACAGGTTATGTATATGAGGTTAAGGAACTTACATCACCGATTGGATATGGCAATAAACACGATACCAAGAAAGTTGATGCAAGTGAGATTAAGGGTAATTCCGAATCTCAGGATTATACTCTTAAATACACAGACAAGCATACCTCTATCGCAGGAACAAAGGCGGCAGAATACAAGACCGGTGATAACCAGGGTGCGTATGATGAGAACTTTGTTTACAGGATTATAGACAGCGTAGACTGCCGTGATCTTGTTGTCGGCGAGGAGTACACTATTAAGGGTATGCTCAAAGACAAGGCAACAGGTCTTCCATTCGTTGACATGGATGGAAATACTGTAACAGGTGAAACAACATTTACCGCAGAGACAAAAGACCAGATTGTAAATGTTGAATTCAACTTCAAGGCAAACCTTGAGGGACTGTCAGTTGTTGTTGCTGAGAGGCTTTACCAGCAGGGCGTTGAGATTTTTGTTCATGATGATCTGGAGGACAAAGACCAGACGATAGATTACCTTAAGTTAAGAACTAAGGCGCATGACAAGGATACTCTTACCAATGTAGGTACTGTTTCAGATAAAGCATCTATAGTTGATGAAGTAACATTTAACAACTTACGCGTTGGTAATACCTATGAGGTAAGAGGGTATCTGATGAATAAGGATACCGGTTTTGAACTTCTTGACAAGGATGGCAGCAGGATAACAGCTACAAAGACATTTACAGCACAAGCAGCAGACCAGACAGTTGAGATGGAGTTTATTCTGGATTCATCACTTCTGGAAGGTGTAACGGTAACTGTTTTTGAAGATGTATATTATAATGGTGTAAGAGTTGGCTCGCATTGCGATATAGCTGATGCAGACCAAAGCATTTTCTATCCAAAAATAAGAACATCTGCCGCAGACGGCAATACTAACAGCCATGTAGGTGTTGTCGGTGGTAAGTCAACGATAATCGATACAGTAACATATACTAATCTGATTGTCGGCAAGACTTATACGGTAAGCGGATACCTTATGAATCAGGATACTAACACAGCTATACTTGACAAAGATGGTAATAAGATTACATCTTCAAGGACATTTACAGCTGCAACAGCGAATGGTTCAATAGATATTACATTTGAATTTGATTCAAGTGATATGGAGGGTTCTACAGCCGTGGTATTTGAGGATTTATATCATAATGATATACGCGTGACCACGCATAGTGATATAACTGACTCTAATCAGTCGATTTTGTATCCAAAGATTAGGACTAAGGCACATGATAAGAATACAGGAGACCATAATGGTACTGTAGGACCTGAAACAACAATCATTGATACTGTAATATACAGTAACCTTGTTGCAGGCCGTGAGTATACATTAAAGGGATATCTTGTTGACAGGACTACACAGATGCCTGTACTTGACAGCACAGGAAATATTATAACAGCGACTAAGAACTTTGCTGCAGACGGTTCTGATGGAACTATAGATATGGAATTTACACTTGACTCAACAGGACTGGGAGATCATATTCTTGTCGTATTCGAAGATATTTTTGATACAGAGACAGGTGTTAAACTCACAACCCATAGTGATATTGGAAGTGAGGAGCAGAGCATTTACTTTATTGATATAAAGACACAGGCGCATGATAAATATACAGGAAACAATGTCGGCACAGTTACAGAGAATGCCGTAATTGTAGATACAGTAACTTATCATGGATTAATTGTGGGTAACACTTATACAGTAAGCGGATATCTCATGGTTAAGAGTACTGGTAAACCTCTGCTTGATAAGAAGGGAAATAAGATAACAGCCAAAACAACATTTGATGCTGAACAGGCAGACGGAACGGTTGATATGGTGTTTGAGTTTGATTCTTCCCTGCTTGCAGGAGAGACAATTGTATGCTTTGAGAAGGTCTACCACAATGGAATTGAGGTAGCTTGTCATGAAGATTTAAGTGATGAAGATCAAAGCACTTTTTATCCTGAAATTAAAACAACAGCTAATGATGGTATTAGCGGAACTAAGTATAACAATGGTGCAGAGGATATCGTGATTGTCGATACTGTATCATATAAAAACCTTATTGTTGGTAAGGAATATGTAATTAAAGGTGTCTTAAAGGATAAGGCAACCGGAAAATCAGTAATTAATAAGGCAACCGGAAAGGAAATCACAGGTGAGGTTAAATTCACAGCTGAACAGAAAGATGGCAGCATTGATGTGACATTTAATTTTACAAGAGCTGATTTAGCAGGTCGAACAGTAGTAGTTTTTGAAAAATTATATCAGAACGAAATTGAGGTAACTGCTCATGAAGATTTGAGTGATGAAGGACAGACGATTGTTGAGCCTACTAAAATAGGCATTATTAAGATTGATGATACTTCCAAGACGAAAAAGCCTTTATCCGGAGCAACTTTACAGATTCTTGATAAGGATGGAAATGTAGTAGAGATTGAAATCCTTACTGAAACTAAGGACGAGAATGGTAATACAGTGGCAGCAGTAAAGAAGGTAACTTCTTTTGTGTCAGGTTTAGAAGAAACAGTAATCGTAGGATTAGAGCCGGGAACATACAAGATTCATGAAGTGGCAGCTCCGTGGGGCTACGAACTTACAGAAGATGTTGTATTTGTTCTTGGAGATAAAGTGGAATTACAGCATTTTGTAATGGCTGATGAAGCCAAAGTGGGACTGATGAATTTCAGCTACAATGAGAAAAAGGATTTTGAAGTTGCAGCAGATTCAGCATTAGTTACACCACAGACAGGAGACAGTTCAAACATGTTAAAGTACATGGTTATTATGCTGGTTTCTGGTATTGCACTTTTAGGCTGCTTATTCGGAAAGAATAAAAAAGCATTCATAAAGGTGTTTGGAGCAGTTTTCGTATTTCTTGCGGTAGCATTTGCAGGTAATAACAAAACTTACGCAGCAACTACATTCACAGAGGAAGAGAAATTTGAATCTGAGAATAAGGAAGCTGAATATGATTTTAAAAAAAATAAATCAAAAGATGGTGTGGATTACACCTTAACTGATGTTAAGTATGATGTAAAGGCTAAACAGATTGCTAACATCACAAAAACCAATACGGTTCTTGTAACAGATGCAGCTCCTGTATTTGAGGAATCCATTGTCGAGAATGGAATAACTTACAGGCTTAAATCAGTCACTACGGCTGAAGGCGATATGGGAAGCCGTTCTGTTACATACACAAAAGTATATACATACAATGGTTTAACAAAAACCGACGATATTCCGGCAGTTGTAGCAGGAAGTGTTCGTGACGAGGCAACTAATGAGGTTAGCACTATAAATATGACTCAGACAGGTCTCGTAAAGAAGAATGAACAGAAGAGTGATGATTTTGTTTTTTCAATTAATGTGGTTAGTGGAGCTTATTTTATGTATAAGGATAACCTTGTTGAATATAATGCCGAGAATCCTAACCTTATGCAGTATAAGGACAGTATTCTTGAGGATTTAGGGTTATCTAAGGATATTTATACAGTTGAATCAATCGAATGGACAAGTGAGCCGGAAGCTGATGCAGACGGAATGATCCACAGGGAAGCAACTGTTAAGGGTTATAAGGAAATTGCTGATTATGAAGCAACATATGTGGCTACGGTGGATTATCCAACAGCTAATGTAGTTTACACTGCAGATTATGAAGCAGATACAACAAAGAACACAACTTTTTATGAAATTAAGGGTACAGCAACATACCAGCTTACAAGTGAAATTGTTGACACGAATGCATCAGGCACTAAGAAAACTGATTTTAAGTCAGTGTTTAAAAATCCTGTTGTAGTTGGCAGTTTTTCGGCAGTAGTAATTGTCATTATTGCTGTTATTGCTATTGTTCTTTGGAAAAAGAAATCAGAAAAAGAAGTAGTGGAATAATCTATTTCGCACTGGTCTTAAATTGAAAAATGTCACAATCCCCTCTCTTTCCAACGGAGAGGGGATTTGTGGTATTAATAGTGCATGTAATTATTTAGTAAAATGCCGCTTCGTAATATTTCTGTAACAATTTTTGACATGTGTATGTATTGAAAACTACAGGAAAAGGCTGTATTTTAAGGTTAAAGATAGCACCAACCACATTTTGCTATCAGAAAACTATTAATTATCTAAAAATCTTTTAGGAATAGGGTTTATCTCGAGTAAAGAGGAATCGAGGTAAGCTGGTATGATTAAAAGAAATTTATTAAAGGGTGCAGCAGTGTTTTTATCATGCTGTTTAGTATTTACATCTGCAGGCTGCGGAAAGAAGAGTAAGACAGTAACCACCGAGAGCACTACTAAGGCCGTTACAGAACAGGAAACTAAGAAGAATGCAGGCAGTGAGGAACAGGTTACTATTGCAGTCAAGGATTCAGAGGGTAACACGGTAGAAGTAGCCGGTATTGTTGAGACAAAGGACAATGGCGAGAAAGTTGTTATCATTCAGGATAGAGACGGCAACAGAAAAGAGATTAAGGCAGATAATTTTGAGGAAGGTGATAGTAATTCAATTATAACAATCACTGATGAAACTGTAGCAGAGGAAATCTCAGAAGCTGCAAAAGACGATAAGATTCCGAAGGCTGATGAAATTATTCCTACTAAGCCATCAATTGATATAGCTGATAACGGCAATAACAGCAACGGTGGCAGCAGTTCAGGCTCTGCTGATAACAATAATGGTGGCAATAACAACGGCAACAGTAATAACAGTGGTAATAATGGCAGCAGTTCTTCAGACAATGGCAGTAACTCAGCCCCTAGCGAAGCTGATACAAAGCCATCAACACCAAATATACCTTCACATGAGCATAACTGGGAGCCAGTCTATGATTATATACCCCATGAAGAAGTAAAGGAAAAAGTTTGGGTAGTTGATAAGGCTGCGTGGGATGAACCTGTGTATAAAACCGTCTATATTTGTTTGCAGTGCGAAAATGGTGAATGTAGCGTATGTAGGGAAAGAGGAGTAGAACAGTCAGAGTTTTCTTCATCACAGGAAAGAAGAGAACATCAGTATGATTGTCAAGATAATGGTGGTAGCTGCATGAATTCAACCAATAGAAAAAAAATAGTGGATTATATTCATCACGATGAAGAAGGACATTATGAAACAGTTACTGTAACTGATGCGTATGTTGAGCAGAAATTAGTTGGCTACAAGTGTTCTTCTTGCGGGGAGACAAAATAATGATAGTAACAGGCATGATTAAGGTATCAGTATTGAATCTCACCTGATGCCAGGTTTTCCTATCTTTCCTATCTGCAAACTGCGGAGAAAGAAAAAGACAGTAACAGATTAGGAAATCAAGAAAAATGTTGGCGATAAAAATAGAGGGGCATAATAATATGCCCCAATGTATTCGCCATAGAAAATGAAGTATGTCGGAAATTTTTACATGGGAATACAAGGCTAGATTATATCTTTTTATATGATTTAGCAACAGAAATTATCAACAAATAAGTTCTTAATATTACAAAAAATAGGAGGCGTCAACATGTTCTCAAAAAGACCGATTGGAATAAAATACGAGATATTTAACGACGAGATTAAGGAGCAGCTCTTAAAGGAAAATTTCATGAATATGCTGTACAGTCCAGACGGTACAATCATGAGCTTTAGATGCCCCGGAAAAAGTTGCGGAAAACCTGTAAAGATAGGTTTTCAGAAATGTCCGTTTTGCCATACTCGTCTGAAGTGGAAGTATCCTTTTAAGGAGAGAAAAGCGAATCTTGTAGAGACACCTATGCTTAGTAATGATAAATAATAATTGATATAATCAAGGAGAGAATCATAAACGATAATGGTACAGTTTATAAATAGTAAATTATATGGAAGGTATTACCCTGTTATAGAGAGTGAGGAATACCTAAAAGAGCATTATATGTTTTTTAAGGAAATGGTTAGACACGAGGTAAGTTTTCTCGAAAAATTTTGCTCAGAGTATGAGTATGAACAGAGAAAAAGGCATTTAAAACGCACTACAACATTACTAGGATATCCAAAATATGGGAATATGCTGGAAAATGAGCGGACAATAAAAAATATAGAGAGAGAACTTAAACCTTCAATACAGCAAATGCAGAATTTAGAGAATATACTTTATAAGCCTGTATTTGAAATTTCTATAGAAGATATTAATTTTGTATATGAATTAAGGTATAAGAGACGAAAAAAAGAACTTGTAAAATTAACTGTATTTGTTGCTATTATAGTTATTTGTATGTTGGCACACTATTATCTGATATAATAAATAATACAATAAAGCATTAGTCTTTTTTCCGGCACGTAAGCAGTTAAATTTCGTTACAGATATAATTACGCGGGAGGATTAAAAAATGGTTGTAACTTTACCTAAAGAAATCTGCGGGCATGGAAATCCAAAGCCGGAGCAGGAAGTAAAAGATATAGATAAAAAAGTAACATATATACCATCTAACCTTCGGGTAGGTGAAGTTAAAAATATTCTCAGGGAATCTGGAGAGAAAGCAACTGACAATTGGAAAAATCCGGTGTATAGGAAGTTTAAAATAAAAACATATATAGGGAATTTACTGGCATTTTCAGTTTGTTATCTAACTATGTATTATCTTGTGTTTAAGCATGTTACATTTCCAATAAAGTATGAGTATATAATTTCAGTGTCTGGATATGGATCAAATTTGTTACAAGATTTCATATTTGTGGTTTATATTTTTTCCTGGTTTGGTATTGCAGGTAGTATTAGGAAAATCTTGACACCGGGTGAAATAACATACAGGAAATATGTTGAAAATGGTGAAATCATTGAAGACAAAATATGAGGCAACAGCATTGCAGATAACAGCTGTATATAATGAAATAGAACGCTTCATTGATTTTTATGGTCGAATAAATGATGATTCAAAATATATATACAGTATAAATGAAACAAATGATACATTAATTGTCGAATATCCTCAGAGAATAGGAACAGGACAGGAAAAATTTTATTTTGGACCGGAAATAACTGAAATTGTTGATGAAAAGAGAGGAATAATTGATTTCTAGAAGTTAGATAGATTGTATGGGTTAGTTTGATATTGCGGTAAGAAATTTGGAGGTTATTTATGAATAAAAGACAATATAAAAAATACATAAAAAAAAAGATTAAAATACTTTTAAATAGTGAAACATTTCAGATTCCTCATGCATATAAGGAGTATTATCAAGGAAGAACGGTGCCAATGCTACTTGATGGACTTGCTGAAACAGTTCTAAACCTTGTAGCTGATAAGAAAATGATAATAAAAATAAGAAAAAACAGAACATTAAAAATTTCATGTAGGAGATAAAATGTATGAATGAAGTGATAAACGGTGATTCTCTGATAGCCGTAGTGGGACAATTTAGGAGAGAACTTGTAGAAGTATTACATATGCCAACATTGCATATTGAATTATTTAAAATCTGTCTCTTATACACATC
>ENA-OZSH01000098-OZSH01000098.1-human-gut-metagenome-genome-assembly--contig:-NODE-98-length-12407-cov-5.113747_pt1 | contig 12407 bp, 10 predicted proteins | sample MGYA00244121_ERZ653964 | MGnify/ENA primary metagenome ERZ653964 (study PRJEB26926, sample SAMN06164408) | human gut metagenome | biome: ENVO:00009003; feature: ENVO:2100002; material: ENVO:00002003... | reverse complement strand
ACGAGATTTCTGCCTGTCTCGTGGGCTCGGAGATGTGTATAAGAGACAGTTGTTATAATTTATAATATTGTATTGTAAACCATATTATTACAATCAGCCATTATCCTAGAATCCCTTACAGTTACCCTTAAGAGTTGCTCCTGTAATATTAACTTTTCCATTAATATTAGTACAATCCTCAATAATAGCCTTGCCAAATGTTACTTTATAACCAAGTGCAGATGGTTTTCCTGTAAGTGGCCAGTGATAATTATTACCCTTATTAGAATCTGAAATACAATTCTTCATTGTTACAACACCACTCTGGTTGTTTCTATCGAAACCATTAGCATAGTTTCCCTTAGCTGTACATCCAATAAGCTTATGGTTAAGAGGATCAAGGTGAGCTGCCTTTCCTGGTGTTTTATTATCTACTCCACCCATCTTAAATCCATTACCATCACCATATATTCCATCACAGTATCCATTGTAGTTAGCCTGGCAGTTTACAAGTGTTACTGCTCCATGAGCTGCATAACAATCCCAGCCATCATCACTATTATATTCAGCTACACAGTTTTCAAAATAATTGCCTTCACCTGAATGAAGTTTTACTGCGAAACCATCAGCATTCTCACCCTTGGCATCTGCATTATGATGAGACTTGCAATTATAAAACTTGTTATAAGCTCCTCCGTTGCTTACCTGAAAACCTGCATCTTCATTATAGCAGCATGTTACATACTTCAATGTATTATTAGAACCTGAAATAAAGATTCCATTATCAGAAGCATTCTTAACTGTAATGTTAGAAAGTGTACTGCCATTACCTGATATTGTAATTCCTCTTCCTGAACTTCCGCTTGTCTGTGAGAAATCTATTGTTGCATTATTCTTTCCTGTAAGATTAACACCTGCTGGAAGTGAAACAGCTCCGGACTTAACTGTTCCATCAATAACTACTGTCTGTCCTGACTTAGCCTCCTTAAGTGCATCTGCTAAAGACATTCCACCTGCCTTAACCACATAATCACCTGATACAGATGAACCTGATGATGTACCTGATGAGCTGCTTCCTGATGAAGAACTGCCCGAACCTGATGAACTTCCTGATGAAGAACCAGATGATGAGCTGCCCTTAGAATCAACCTGAACCTTATAAATGTTGATTCCACTGTTCTCTGAATACAGATATATGTATCCCTTAGAACCTGAATATGAATATGTTCCTAAAGAAGCTGTCTTATTAGCTGCAATAGTTCCAAGCTTCTTTCCATTAGAATCAGCCACAATTAAATTACGGGTAGAACTTCCACTGCTTCTTAACACTACCTTTATTGTATCAGAACCTGACACCGGTACCTTAACTGAACGGTATGATGGAGTGCCTGTACCAGAAAGAGCCAGACAATATGTATATGCTGTGCCATCTACTGTTACAGATTCCGCCTTAACCTTCATATTCTTACTGCTTGTTGCCATAAGACCAAGTCCGTCTACTGTAGTACTTGATTTAATAGTTCCTAACTTCTTAAAATTAGAATTCTTGAAATTCCATGAATTCTGTGTTGCCGCATTAGCTGACAACACTGGTGCTGCTGTAAAACATACTAATAATACCGCAACAACAGCTGCAAAAACCCTTCTTGCCTTCTTAATCATGATTAACCTCCCAAACATTATAGATTAAATAGCAAAAGAGGCGTTATTTTGCTGGCAGTGTCCGATATCATGCAAAATAAATCGCCTCTGATGCTAAAAATACCATAATAAGGATAAAAATGAAATGGCTTAAAATTACAAAGATTTACGCAAGTGTTTGTGCATTTTGTATAGTTAGTTCTGAAATATACCGTTTTCTTAATACATTTTTACTTAAGAACTGATTTATTGTCATTAATAAATTACTCTCTATTATCTTTCAGGCTTTCAACCATATCAACCCTGTCAGCCTTTCTTCTCACTATAAGAAGTGATACTGCATAGCATGCAATCACTATTACTATAGTCAGTATTATGCTCTGTGCTGTTATTACCGGTGTGTAAAGCACCCCCTCCATTCCAGAATATATCCTGAATACCACAACCATCATAAAATACCCTGTAAGCATTCCGACTGCTATGCCAAACGGTATTATTATATGGTTTACATCAATAATCATTCTGTTAATTTCACGATTCTTAAGGCCGAGTACTTTAAGCATTGATATGTTGTGGCGGTTCTCTGAAATAAGCATATTTACAGATACATACAATGCCGCAATACATATAATCGCACCGATTACCGCAAGTGAATATATAATTGCGCCCATCTCTGTAAGAATTGTCTGCATCTGTTCCCTGATGTCATCAGATGTCACCGTCTTAGATATCTCATCACCTAAATCAAGCTTTTTCTCTGAAAGCAGTCCGTTGTATGTTCCGTCATCCCATACGAGCAGTTTTCTTGCATTGTTCTGGCTGCACACAAGCAACTTCTGGCTGTCATTCATTATAATTCCGCTTATTGTAACTTTCTTTTCTTCCATAGTAACAGGATTAACAAATGTAAATTCGTCTCCAACTTCGAGCTTGTAGGCGTATGCCATTACATTTGTAACATAATATCCATTGGAAAGGTCTGCCCTGCTGCCATCCTCAGTATCAATATTCAGATACTTCACATCTGTGTCTGCGCCTATCAGTGAAAATGATGAGCCATCATACTCGTATTTTCCTATAACAAGCTCATCTGCGCCTGCCACTTCATCTGTCTTTAGGCGGTTAAGCACATATTCGTACTTAAAACTACCCATGCTGTCTGAACCTTTGTCAATTACATTGTTAATAGAATCTATAAACATAAATGCAACCGTTATCATCAATGCCCCTAAAAATGCACCTAAAAATACAACAAAGCTTCTTCCTGAATTGGCAAGTATGCTTCTTAATGCGAACTTATTTCTTACCTTGCCCTTCTTACCGACTAATACATGTCTTGTTCTGCTGTCACCATCTGCATTGCCATTAAGCATTTCTACAGTGTCTTTCTTTAAGAGCTTAGACACTTTATGTGCTGCCTCAAGCATATAGATAGCCGTAGGAATTATTATTCCTATAACCGCTATCGAAATTGGAAGTGTGAAATGGACCGGCATTGGCTCATAATCTGCAAGGCTCATTTCGCCATATGGCTGCTGTATTATCTTGGTAATAATTGTAACAATAATGCCGCCGGCAAGTCCCGGAATCATTGCAAGCACACTATAATGCCACATAAGCTGTCTTTTTGTGTAGCCAAGTGCTGACAGTGTACCAATCATTTTCTGTTCCTGCTTTATCTTTCTGCCTATTATAATAGCTATAAGTGCAACTGTAATAAGCGGCAGTGTGAACAGAAATACAAATGCCATAATAAAAAACATCATTGCCTGATCATCAACCATTGTAATTCTCTGGTTGTTGTCTTTAGCAAGATAGCTGTCTATCTTGTACTGCTCGTTCATATCTTTTCTGAACTGTCTAACATCACTGTCGTCACTGTATACGACCTTGTACTGGCATGAATTGGCCTCAAGCGCATCGTATGCACTATCTGTCATGTATGCAAGGAAAAATGATGTGATATTCTTGTATGAATCATCAGCATTTTCAAGCATATACAGGTAATCAGGCCTTAAGAAATAACCTGTAACCTTGTATTCTTTCCCCTTAATTGTGAGCCTGTCGCCAATATTCACATGCTCACTTTCAGCATATCCCTTTGATATAACTATCTCATCATCGTTAGATATGTCATTTCCATCAATCACCTCATAAAGGTCGATTTTCTTATTGCGTTTGAAAACCCTTACTTTATATCCGTCCTCATTAATATTTACATAATGCTCTTTCTCAAATGTAACATTATATTTCTTCTCAATATTTGCAATTTCGTTATCAGGTATCTCCACATATGTTGTAAATGTGGCGTCTTCTAACTTATTATCTATAAAGAATTGATCTCCATATGATTTAATTCCTGTTCCTGCTATGTAAAAAAGATAGAACAGCAGCAGGGCAACTACGGTAAGAACTGCCGCAGCTATATAAAACGACAGATTCTCTTTAACATTTCTTAAATATCTCTTGTTAAGAGTCATAACCAGCCTCCTCATAATCACATTTTTTATAATTCAGATACTTGTTCTTTTACAGTTCAAGTTCCTCTGCGCTGCGCTTACTGTTGTTATCTGTGCAGGAAGCAACCTGACCATCTTTAATTCTTATGACCGTGTCAGCCATATCAGCTATCGCTTCATTATGTGTTATGATTATAATAGTAGTCTTAAACTGTTCGTTGACTTTCTCTATGAATTTCAGGACACTTCTTGATGACTTGGAATCAAGCGCACCTGTAAGTTCATCGCACAGTAGAATCTTAGGATTCTTGATTAATGCTCTTGCTATAGCAACTCTCTGCTGCTGTCCACCTGAAAGTTCCTTAGGAAAACGATTCTTGTATTTGTCAATATCAAGCGCTTTCATTACCTCTTCTATATCCATTGGCTGCTTTGCAATATCAGCGACAACCTGAATATTCTCCTGCACAGTAAGGTCTGGAATCAGATTGTAAAACTGGAATACAAATCCAACATCTTCCCTTCTGTAGTCTGTCATTTTCTTCTTGTCACTTCTGCTTATGTTCCTGCCTGAAATTGTGATTTCGCCTGAATCAAGTGAATCAAGACCTCCAATCATATTAAGAAGCGTACTCTTTCCTGAACCTGAAGGTCCGAGAATTACATATATCCTGCCTTCTCCCAAAGACAGGCTCACGCCGTCAAGTGCGTTGACAAGTGTCTCACCCTCGCCATAATGTTTTCTTGCATCTTTAATATCTATAAACATATATTTCCTCCTATCATTTTCATAGTAGCAACTAGCTTCTGTTAGCTTATACTAACCATATTGTGATAATAGCACTTGTAATAGTAATTAACAAGGGGATTTCACATAAAATACGACGCGCCAGTTTCCTGACACGCCGCATTTTGGGGATAGTTTTATTATGAATACAGATATAAGCATTTATTAATATGCAGCTTCATATATTTCAAGTATCTGCTCCTCACTAAGCTGCACATAGTTGTTCCTGAGGAGTCTCTGCTGAGTCTTTATTACATCACCTGCAAATATTGCAAGGTCCGATTTCTTCACTCCGAATTCTTCAAGTGGCGCACTCTTTAACACCTTGTCCATAAGTGCATAAAGTTCTTCGAGTGCATTTTCAGGTGCTACAGAAAGACTTTCTGCGATTACAGCCTCAAGGTCATTGATTCTGCCTGTTGGCTTAATCTTTTTATACATCTTTATGACATCTTTAAACATCAGCTGGTTAGACTGTCCATGAGGTATGTGATATACAGAACCTAATGGATATGCACAGGCATGAACCGCTGCACATCCTGCATAGCCGAATCCAAGTCCTGCCCAGTTAGAAGCCTTTAAGAAATCTGCCGCATAAGCCTTCCATGCGTCTTCACCTCCGGCTTCCACGGACTTTTTCCAGCATGTAAGAATAGTCTTAAGTGCCTCTGTTGAGAAAATTCTTGAAATGCTGCAGCCGTTAGGACTTAAGAAGGATTCAACACTATGAACCATCGCATCTATTGATGAAGTTGCAAATATCTTATATGGAAGTGAGTCTAACATATTAGTTATCATAACTGCACTGTCTGCAACCATTGCCGGGTCTGCAAGTCCCATCTTAACACCCTTGCTAACACGGTTAATTACTGAAATATTAGTAACCTCGCTGCCTGTTCCACATGTTGTAGGAACAATGATAAGCGGATGAACTTTGCTAAGACTTCCTACTTTATCATAGAGGTCATCTACAGTATCGTCCTTTCCCGCAACCGCAACAACCTTTGCAATATCAATAACTGTACCACCGCCAACTGCAATTATACGGTCATAAGTCTTATCACGAAGTTTATTAAGAATTGCATCAACCATGCCGTCTGTCGGCTCACCCTTGCCGTATTTCTCACGGAAAAGTGTCTGTACTCCTATGTTAAGCGGAGCAATATATTTATCAAATGTATGCTCACCGCATAACACAAGGTCATCAGCACCGATTCCAGCTTCTTTAGCAAACTGTTCAAATGTATCAAATTCCTGTATTTCTGTCTTTATAGAAAAGCCCTTCATCAGCTTAAGCCTCCTTCTTTAACTGCTTTGCATCGTCCTGCTCGAACTTGCGGTCAATCATGTCAATAATCATATCCGCTGTCTCGTCCCAGCCTAAGATGCTGCTGTTGATAAGCATATCTCTTGTATGCCTGTCGCCACGCTTCTTTCCTGTAATATACTCATGTCTTGCATGCTGTGCCTTATCAACAGACTCCCATTCTTCCTTAGCCTTACGCATATTCTTGATACCTTTTTCCTTCATGACCGCTGCAATCTCATCTTCCTGCGGTGCATATATGAACACATTAAGAACATCATCCCTGTTTCTTAAAATGTAGTCGCTGCTTCGTCCAACAATGACGCATGATGACCTGTTGGCAAAATCATTGATTGCCTGGAACTGTGCATCAATAACCCTGTTAGAAAGGTTTGCATATCTCACACCATATGATGTGTCAAATGCGTATCTTACGCCAATCTTTGTATCAGCCTCCTCAACAAGTCCCTTATCTACACCAATCTGTGCAACTACCTTATCAACAAGATCTCTGTTGTAATACTCGATTCCTAACCTGTCGGCAATCATCTTGGCAATCTGTGGACCGCCACTTCCATACTCACATCCGACAGTAATAACAAAATGTCTGTCCGGATACTTTGCATTTGGAAGTACTGCCTCTTCCTGTTCTTCTGCCTTTCCACCATCCTCGACAATGAATATATCACGTCCGAACTCTGCACCGTATTTCTTCTTAGAATAGAAGTAGAAGAATACTCCAAGTGCAAGCCAGATACCAACTACAACCCATTCCTGCCATACAAGTGCGGCTGAAAATGAAGCTGGAACAATGTAGAGTAATGTCATGAAGCCTGCCATAAGTACTGCCATAACTCCAACAAATCTGCCTGCCTTAACCTTGTAAGGTCTTTCCATCTCAGGCTTCTTCTTACGAAGGATACAGAATGAAATTGAAACAAACATATAAGCAATAACACAACCAAATGAAGCTGCATCAACTAACCATACAAGCACGCCTCTTCCAAAGAAAGGTGCTACAACGCAGGCAATACCACAAAGGATAATGGCTGCTTCAGGAGTCTTATGCTTTCCTAATTTACCAAACATTTTAGGAATCATAAGAGACTCACCCATTGAGTAAAGTGCACGACTACCACCCATCAGGAATGAGTTCCATGATGTGATGATTCCACAAAGACCACCTATAATAAGCACTTTGCCCATAAGCGGTGACCTGAACGCTATCTCAATTGCCTTGGCAGATACAAGTCCGTTCTGTGAAGACATTTCCTGTGCGATTGCACTCTGTGGCATTATGTAGCAGACTGCAAATATGATAAGGAGATACCATGCAACAGCTAAGAATATAGACAGAAGCATTATCTTACCAATTTTCTTGTATGGCACATTAATCTCCTCTGCTGCCTGTGGAATTACATCAAATCCTATAAAGAGGAATGGTGTCATGCAGGCTACCTTGAACACGCTGCCAAGAGTAGTACCTGTGCCTGATTCCCACATTTGTCCTGTAATATTAGCACCATCACCGTTAACTGCTGAACCGACTACAAGAAGAATTCCTGCGATAGCGATAATTGCTGTGAGGACAGTCTGTAATATAGCGGCTGTCTTCGCACCTCTTATATTGATAAATGTGATTAACACTGCAACGCCGACACCCAACAGAATTGTTGTCAGATAAATGTCTTTTCCAGCTATTGAATACAGGTAAACCTGATTAAATTCAGGGAAAAGGTATGTGATAACTGTTGGAAGTGCGGTTGCCTCAAATGCTGAGGTAGCCACATATCCCAATATAATCATCCATGTACACACAAAAGAACCTGTAGGTCCCATTGCCCTGTAACTGAATACATGTTCACCACCACACTGCGGCATTGCTGATGTAAGCTCTGCGTAGGTAAGTCCTACGAAGAATACCATAACGCCACCGATAAGCATTGCTATGATTGAACCGGCAAACCCAGCCGTTGTAATCCAGTCACCAGAGTTAATTACCCAGCCCCAGCCTATCATCGCACCAAATGCGATAACAAGTATGTCCCAGGCACCCATTACCTTATCAAATTTCGATTTCTGCTCCATAATATATCCTCCCACAATTAAGTTGTGGTTAAAACCACATTTGCACTACGCTTCCAAAGCTTCCTTTAAAGCTTCCTCGAAGATTTCAAGACCTCTCTCCATCTGCTCATCTGTCATTGTAAGAGGTGCTAAGAATCTTACTGTGTTGCTTGCTGTACCACAGCTTTCAAGAAGAAGTCCCTTCTGGATAGCATTCTGGATAAGGTCTGCAACAAGCTTAGTTGCCGGCTCTTTAGTCTCTCTGTCCTTAACGAACTCTATACCAACCATTGCGCCAAGTCCTCTTACATCACCGATGACATCATATTTGTCCTGAAGCTCCTTGTAACGCTTCATAACTGTCTCTCCAATATGTCTTGCCTTAGCTGCATAATCATCACGCTTCATAACATCCATTACTGCAAGTGCTGCGGCTGCTGCAACAGGGTTACCACAGAATGTACCACCGATAGTTCCTGCTGGAGCTGCGTCCATAACCTCTGCTCTTGCTGTGATTGCTGAGATTGGAAGTCCTGCACCAAGTGACTTGGCTGTTGTTATAATATCAGGTGCTGCACCTGCCTCAGCCCAGTACTCAGATGCGTAATACTTTCCTGTTCTGCAGTTACCACACTGAACCTCATCAGCTATCATTAAGATTCCGTTGTCATCACATATCTTTCTTACTGCCTTCACCCACTCGATTGGTGCAGGGATAAATCCGCCTTCACCCTGGAATGGTTCAACGATCATGCAGGCGATTTCACTTGCTGGTGCGCCCTCATCAAATATTCTGTTAAGTTCATCTATGTAATACTGAATTGCCTCTACTTCTGTGTATCCCTTAGGTGCTCTGTAAAGATATGGATAAGGTGCTCTGTAGATACCTGCTGGGAAAGGTCCCATGCCTACTGCATATACCTTCTTGGCTGTAAGTGCCATTGTAAGATTAGTTCTTCCATGGAAAGCACCTGTAAAACAGATAACTCCGTTTCTCTTTGTAAATGCTTTGGCAATCTTAATTGCATTTTCATCACACTCAGCACCTGAGTTAGCAAAATATGTTTTCTTTACATCACCCTTGCATGGCATTATTTCGTTAAGCTTTTCAGCAAGGCTTACATATCCGTCATGAACATATACATTGAAAATCGTGTGGAAATATTTTTCTGTCTGTGCCTTAACTGCTTCAATTACTTCCGGATTAGAATAACCGATATTAAGAACGCCAACGCCGCCAACCCAGTCAAGGAACTTATTGCCATCAAGATCTTCAAACATTGCTCCGCCGCCCTGCTTGATACATATTGGATAAGCCTTTCCGCAGAGTGCCTTTGGAATTGCTGCATCTCTTCTGTCGAGAAGTGCCTTTGACTTAGGTCCTGGAACCTGCTCTGTAATAATTTCTGGAAGTGCCTTTGATAATTCTGTAGTTGTCATAATAAAATCCTCCTTATTGATGAAAGTCTTAAAAGACAAAGGCGCCGAGAATTATTCATTCTCGACGCCTTTGTCTTTTAAAAACTTTAATTTATTTTGTTTATGGTCTGAATTATACTATTTTTTCTTCGTTTATCAATGTTTCCGATTAACTATATTAATTGTGCACCGTGCACAAAAGCATAATTTGCAGCCAACTTTGTATTTATTTCCTACCGCGGTAGCTTCTTATCATAAATGCAAGCTTTAACTCAAGGCATGTATCCAGATTCTCGAAATCAACCCCAAGCAGTTCCCTTATCTTGTTAAGCCTGTAATTAAGCGTGTTTCTGTGAATAATCAGGCTTTGTGCAGTCTCTTTTACATTGCAGTTGTGGTTAAGAAAGCTCTCTAGTGTCTCGCACAGACTGCCATTATTAATCTCGTCAGCGTCTATCAGCTTGCCGATATTCTTCACAACATAATCGTCCAGAAACCTGCTGTCCGTAACCTTCGATATAAATGTATATATCCCCTGCTCTTTATAGAAAAAGATTCGCTCCTCCGTATCAGAAACCGAAGCAACCTTAACTGCCTCTGCAGCTTCTCTTCGACTGCTCTTTACATCTTCAAGATATTCCACGCTGCTTCCAATTCCAGCCTTAAGACAAATGTGGTGTTTCCTGTCAGCATTCTCAATAATACGATTTAATACTGTCTTCAGGTCTTCATCACTTATCCTGTCTGTTGAAACAAGTGCAAGAACGCTTCCAGTCTGTGGCATTACAAGCACGCTTCCTGAATAAAATGAGAACTCCATATTGATAATACTTCTTATCTCCTGACCGGTTGATAATAAATCTTTGCTTCCACGGCGGTTCTTCCTAAATACAAATTCAACAACGCAGAAGCTTCCTGTCAGGTCAATTCCCAGAAACTGCGCCTGCTCAAGCACACTGTCACGGTTAAGATGCTCTGCATCAAGAATTGACGCAAACACCTGCTCCTCAAGATTTCTGTTGTTCTCTTCAAGTACCAGTCTTTTACACAATATCTGCGACAAATCTACAAGCGGGAATTTCTCCGGCAGTTCAAAAAGCGGAAGTCTTTCTTTATTACAATACTCAATAAGCTCAGGCAGAATCTGTCCCTCATTGATTCCAAGCGCCGCAATCCCATAATCGACCATGCTTGTAATCAGCACCATCAGCTTATTCTTATCCTCCGTCACATCAGGATTCGTCAGCACCACAAACTCGCCGCCATGAATATAATCCTCAACATGATACTCATTCTTAACACACTGCAGGCAGTCCGCAAAATATATCCACCTTATCGTGTTCTTCATGCCCGCAGCTCCCGCCTTCATATTCAGAACATTATTTAGTTGTGGAATTCTTGTCATATCTTCGCAATTCATGTTGTCACCTACCTAAGTTAGATTACTAACCATCTTAAATAATTCTCTTACATCTTTCCCATTATGTAAAATAACAATATTTTCTAATCCATTTTTTTCAATATATTTTTCTGCATCATGTGTAAAACCTGATGTAGACACAATAATTCCTCTATTTATTTTATCATTAACAATCGTACTATGAAATTCTTTAACACAGGATACTCCAATTTTCCCCCTCCTATTTTTACACTGTACATAGCTTATCGTTTTGCCCCAGATATCATTCTGTTTAATTATTATATCTTTTCCACCATCCCTAGTCATTTTGGTATGCTCAACATTATATTTTTTTCTTCTATATGCCTCTAACATCAATATTTCAAAATCAAACCCAGATATGTCATATATATCATCATAATTTTCAGAAAAATAATTATACACCTTATTAAATGCCAATTTTTTATACAATTTAAAAATCGGATTATTGTTAAATGTTCCATCACTATTAATATGCTTCTTTGAAATATCTCCTATTAATTCAATAATTCCATATATATCGTTAGTTAGCAATATAAATAGTCCAAACATGTAATTTGTCATATGAGACAAACGCTCTTCTCTTTTATAATTATATGTTTCCACACATATTCCATCATCATTTCCATATAAAATATAATCTATCTTCATATCAAACAGTTCACCTTTTATGTTAATAATTCATCTCAAAATGCTGGTAATCTTTTGCATGTTCCCAGTCGCCGCCCCACTCAAATCCATGCTGCATAAACACCTTGTAGCACAAATCGTCATGGTCAATCTTATGTGGGAATTCAATGCTTCTGTCCGTATACTTTTCAGCATTGGCAGGCTCTACATTTCTTCTGCCATCAACATTTTTCACATAAGGATTATAAAGCGTGTTGATGTCAACCGCCAGCCCTAACGCATGCTTTGACAGCTTCGTCGAATAGGAAATGTACCTGAAATTAAACGCTGAAGAATTATTATCGCTCATTGACTTTTCATCATCAGCATCATATTCATCAATAAGTCTGATTTTTTCAATCTCATAACCAGCCTCGTAAAGCTGCTTAAATATATCAAGCACATCATCAGCAATCAGCCTGTTCACAACCAGCTCACCAGTGTGCGTTTTCCCATCAAATCCGACATGCATAACCTTAAGATACCGCAAATCTTCTCTTGGAACGGTGCAGTTGTCCTTAAATGATTTCCCCTGCATTTTGGCAAATATGTCGTCTGGTATTGATGATATTGTAAATGGTTGGGTGTTCATTTGTGTACTCCTTTTTCATATAGATATATTAATTTATGGTCTATATTATA
>ENA-OZSH01000088-OZSH01000088.1-human-gut-metagenome-genome-assembly--contig:-NODE-88-length-13639-cov-5.034968_pt1 | contig 13639 bp, 8 predicted proteins | sample MGYA00244121_ERZ653964 | MGnify/ENA primary metagenome ERZ653964 (study PRJEB26926, sample SAMN06164408) | human gut metagenome | biome: ENVO:00009003; feature: ENVO:2100002; material: ENVO:00002003... | reverse complement strand
CGAGATTTCTGCCTGTCTCGTGGGCTCGGAGATGTGTATAAGAGACAGCTATTAATTCTTTGAATTAATTTACCATCATATTCAACTGAATAATCTCTGCTTACTTTCTGATAGGTAATAAACTTATTAATGTCCTTACAATTTCTAATTGTTTCTTCAACAGGGACTTTATCTACTAAACATTTATTAACAGATTCAGGAATAATCATAGCATCCATTCCTTTTCCAAGTTTAACTTCATCTATAAACATTCCTTTCTTTTTCAGTAACTTAGGATCTTTTGTTTCAGAATAACCTTCCTTTACTGCAAGATAATCATTAATTGCATATTGATACATAGCTTCAAAACGATCTTCCTCTAAAGTTAACTTTGTTAACTTTTCCCATTCTCTACAAATGTTTTGAAACTCAACTTCCTTGTCTTTTGGGCGCAGAACAAATAAGCCATCAGTGTTAGCTTGAACAATTTTACAACCTATTGCAATTAGCTTCTCAGCTAACATTAATAATAATAATTGACCATTAATTCTACAAAATTTTCATGTAAAAACGCAACTTTTTACACAGTTCTCTTATGAACTTCTATATATTTCTATATAGTTAAGACTATATCTTAATCCTATTTTTAGGATTCTCTCCATTTCCATCACCATTAGCTTGTGATGTACTCCCATTTGGGATAGTCGTTGAACTTTTAAAATTACAATATATTTTGTTTATTTTTTCCAAGAACTCTTTTTTACGAGAAAATTGAGAATGACAATGTTTACACTCTATAATGTAATACAAATGTTTTCTATTCATTTTCTCATACCTTTCTAAATCGAATTTAATTACTTTAAATTCATCGTTTTCTCAATTAAGTTCCTTATTTTTATACATTTATTATAATTTTACTTAGCTGCTGATTACCATGAGTAATTTTACTTTTAGGCTTCCAGCAATTAAAAGAGTTTATTATTCTATATATTACTATATAGCCAGACTAAAATTAATCTGCATAACAGTAAATGGACTATAGCAAAAATTGTGCTCATTTTGCAAATTTCCACTTAATCCATTAAGAGCTAATTTTAATGTTTCATTCTTTACTTTATTGCCATTATGCTTAGCTTCAATACGTTCATCTTTAATTTGAGAGTAAACTTCAAGGAACTCTTTACCTAAATGTTGGGGATAAAACTTATGTTCTATAATCATACTAGGATATAGAGAAGCTACATCTACATCACTGAGTATCTGATTTTCATTAGGTATTATTTCCTCAGGTTTATTAACAGAATGTATCATTTTTGTTATCGTAAAGGCTTTTTATCCTTTACTTCTTATGTTATTGTAGTTCACATAAGTTCGGCGTACCTTTTCAGTATTACTACTGTCGAGAACTCTTGGGAGAATTATATTTATTCATCTCCTACGCTCTACACTACCTTACAACCTTTCGCAATCTATAAGGTTAGCACGGGGTTATAGTATTTTCTTTTTAGATAGTATTCGCAATTTATATTATTAGCAAAATATTTCAAGATTATATCATTGTTGCTGAATAAATGCAATATAATAAGGTTTTGAAGGTTTACAAACCAAATAAATATGTAATATAATGATATGACACATTGGATGCAGGAGATTTATAAATGTTACATTTGAATCATTTGAAGAAAAGTTTTGGTAAGAACGAAATTCTTACTGATATTGAATATACATTTGAAGAAGGAAATATATATCCGGTTCTTGGCGGTGCAGGAGCAGGAAGAACAACTCTGTTTGAGTGTATCGCAGGAGATATTGCTGTAGACTCAGGCACTGTTGAGACTAAGGAGAAGTGCACGCTTTTCTTTGCTGCAAAGCAGAGTGTTCTGCCTATGCTTATTACAGGATATCAGTTTATCAGTATGCTCTGTGATATGAATAAGAACAGCGAAAAGCCTGAATATTATCTTGATAAAGTGAAGCTTACAGGGCTGATAAGAGACAGACATATTGCAGATTACAGTTTTGAGGAGAAGAAGAGGCTTCAGTTAGCAGCTTTTCTTATTCAGAAACCATATGTAATGATGTTTGATGAGGCACTTGATTATTGTACTGATGAATATATTGATGATATGCTTTCAGTTCTTAATGAATATAAGAATGACCATATAATTCTTATATCAACAGGTTTGTTGGATATTGCACATAGAATATCAAAGGATGTGCTGGTTCTTAACAATGGTGAACTCAATCCTATATCACATGAAACTATGCAGATTCCAGAGATAAAAGAAGCTGTATTAGACATACTTGGGGAGGCAGACAATGAAATTATTTAGAAAGCTGTTTGCTGAGAAAATATTACGATATTATGAGGGAACAGAGGCAGGAATTAAGATGATAAAGAGTTTTCCTGTAATAAGGAAACTGGTGAAGGATGATGCTTTTGGTGAAAAATCAAAAAGCAGGGCTATCGTTGGAACTATGGCACAGATATTTATGCTTGCATGGGAATTTATAAGAAAGTTCATGTATGTAATTCTTCTTATATATGTTCCCTATACAATACTTGCATATTTCTTCCCACTAATAAGGATTCATCAGGATATTTCTATAATATATCTGTTTATAATGCTTTCAACTATATGTGGAAGTCTTGCTAATACAACAATATTTGCAATGGGTGACAGGGATTATCTTATGATTCGCATAATGCTTGTTAGTCCGTATATGAATTTTCTGGGAAAGCTTATATATAAGATAGTAACAGAATTTGTATTCTACTTTATTACACTTATAATACTTGGAGAGCCGGTATTTAATGCACTTATGTTGTGCTTTGTTACAGCATGTGCAAGACCTGTGGGTGAGATGATGGCAATTATAACATTTGACCACTTCAGAAGTGTGTACGAAAACAGAAGTGTGCTTAATGGTACAATAATGGCTATATGCGTAATACTTGCGTATGGACTGCCTGTGCTTAATGGCAGAATTGCAGCAAGCTGGATATATGCAATACATCCGTTTGTTGTCTGTGTTATGCTTCTGGTTGGAGCAGGTGCAATGTATTTCCTGTGGTGGTATAAGTATTATCGTGTGATAATAAGAGAGGCAATGCATAATAAAAGAGAATTTTAATTAAAGCAGGAGGGTGATTATGTATCAGAAAAGCAGAAGATTTCAGACAAAAATAATTACATATGCAGTTCTGGTTATATTCAGTCTTCTTGTCATAGGGGTGTTTGTATACAGCTATGTATCTAAATATCAGGAAAATAAGCTGGATATTAAATCACGTTATACATTTTCAATAAGAATTGATGATCAGTGGAATGTTGTATCTGATGATTATGTATCTGATTATGATAATGATAATGTGTCTAATTTTACTAATCCGGATATGGTTGGGCTTGGAACTAAATGGCTCGAAAAATATATCTCACAGTACAGACAGAAATATGTTCCATATTCAAAGTATATTGTAAAATCAGGTATTGATTCAGTAAGCGTGCTTGACCTTTCAAGCAATACAGTTCTTCTGTCCTTCTGGGTTATTCCGCAGAATCTTAATTCGGATTATTTTTCTTCGTGGGAAGGTATTCAGGATGACGGAAGAATAAAATGTGAGTGGGTGGTTTCATTTTATCTTGATAACAACTATGATAATACTGCGAAGCTTTATGTTACTTCAGTCATGAGTTCAGAAGACTATGGACTGAAACAGTATTATGCACAGCAGGGAATTGATTCAGGCGGAGATACAGAGATTACAAGTAATTCTAACAAGGATCAGCTTGCTAATTATTCAATAAAGGATAATTCACTTCTTGTCACTTATGATAGAGAAAAATATATTTCGGTTCCTGTATCTTATTCTTATCTGTTGTATGAGCCTAACAGTTCAACAACACTTAAAGAAGGCAGTTATATGATAACCACAGAAAAAACTGCTTTTGTGTATGGAGGAAAGACAGTTAATAACACTAAAATTCCGGTTACTGTTGTTTATTCGGATGATAAAGGCGAAAACTGGACAACATGTGAACTTGATAAGATATATACGGCTGATTATTATTATGTAAAATTCTTTGATTCTGACAATGGGGTGATTGTTTGCGGATATGCAAAGAGTAATGATACTAATGAATCATCAAGGATATACAGCACAAGTAATGGTGGGGAAAGCTGGGACATAGTTGGAAGCGGACCTGCTACTAATATAATTAAGGGTGTCGTGTATGTGTCATCAGATGTCGGCTTTTTCTGTTATGATTATGTTGAAGGTATGGATAGTAATCTTTATAAGACAGATGATGGTGGTAAAACATTTGCAAAGGTAATGCTTGAGGAGCAGGAACTTGACAGTTCAGCTGCGAATCCACAGGGGCAGGAGACTGAAACTAAAACTGATTCCGGGAAAAACGGTGCAGATTCTTCAGAACAGTTAAGATGGGGCGATGTATATAAGGAAGCTCTTACACCGGTTGTTGATTCTACCGGAATTATAACAATATATCTTACCCAGGGCAAAAATGCTGTTTACAATGATGGAAAAACAGCGGCAAAATATCAGTCATCTGATAAAGGAAGTACATGGAAATATATTGGCCAGGTTGAGATAAAAGATTAAATATTTATTAAAGTGTAAAAACTATTTGAACAATATAAACATGCGTGATATTATAATTATAGCAAAAGGAATTATAATACCACGCATGTTTTTTTGATATATGCATTTTCTTATGGACGCTGGACGTGAATGAGGATTATTCATAAGGAGATTGTAATATGAAAAGCAGACATGGAAAGAAAAAGCGCCTGATAGCAGCAGCTGTACTATTAGGTATACTGGTTATTGGCTGGGCGGTGATATCATATGCAGCAGAAGACGAGTATAAGGTTCATCATAATATTACTATTGATCTTGGTGGAGGAACATGTGATAAGATATATTATCAGTCGCAGATTGATAATGGAGATAATGCCGGACAATGGAATGATGATCTGAGAATTGGGGAATATCTTGCTGACCGTTATGGAGAATACCATACTATTATTGATTATAAGGCATCTGTGCCCAAAGCAGATGCGGTAACATCTAATTATTATGACTGTGTAGGAGTTACACCATATGTAAGAATTGGTGCGGTAAGCAGGGATGGATATATTCTGAAAGGCTGGGAAGTTTCAGGAGACAAAGGATGGCATACTGATTATGGAAAGAATGGCATTCGGGTTGAAATAGGGGCTTATACGGAAGAAGATATTGTTATCAAAGCAATATGGGAAAGACAGACATTTACAGTTCATTATAGCGCAGGAGTTGCAGCTGACAGAGGCATTAAAGCTTATCTTCCAGATGATGAGGATGCTTATTATGGAAGAGGGGATGAACTGACAGGTTTTACTGAGGGTGCATCTGCTGATAATGGACTTATATTTACCGGATGGTCCTTTGACAGATATGGTGACTCTGGCATATTAGAACCGGAAGATCTGAGTGATTATAACAAAGATGTGACTGTCTATGCTATATGGGATTATATAATTACATTTGATAATAACACAGACGCAGAGGTTACCGGTTATATGGAGAATATTACATCAAAGCTTGGCAGCAGAATCAGACTTAAAGGAAGCAGTCTGTCAAGAAAAGGGTATTATTTGTCTGGCTGGAATACGAAAAGTGATGATACAGGAAAGTTTTATTCAACTATGTCTGTTGTTGACCTGACGCCTGATGATAGCGGAAAGGCTGTTCTGTATGCGATATGGCAGCCGATTTTTTATGAAGTACATTTGTATTGCAATAAGCCGGAAGAATCAAGTGAGATGATGAAGATTATTGATAATTCAGACTGGGACTGGTATGAGGATGAAGGTTATTACAGCAGATTCTATACATATGATGAAGAAGATGAGCTTCCGTGTGTATCGCAGCTATATAGTCTTACCGGTTGGACAGGTTTAGGCTGGGAAACAGAAGACGGCACATATGTTGAAGGCGGCGTGCCTGGAAAGCTTAATCTGGCTGATAAGCTTGGGGCAGTTGTTGATATGTCAGCTGTGTGGAAAGAGAATATATACAATATTAATATTGATTCTAATGGTGGATATGATGCCGGTTCTACAATTATCACAGGATATGAGAAAGAGAATGAACTTCCGGATCCGCCACTAAGACCTGGATATGATTTTGATTCATGGAACACTGAAGAAGATGGAAAAGGTACAAAGTACGAAAATAAGGATGTAGTTTCGAAGCTTGTTGAAGATGATGGCGGTAATATGACAATATATGCTCAATGGAAGAAGAAGAAAAAGTTGTGTCTTAAAGTTTCTTCTAATTCATATCTTAAATCATTGATTAATCCCGCAGCAGAAGCTCTTGCAAAGAACTGGTTTGGAAAGAATAATAATACATTGGTGGAAAATATGATGAATAAGTCTGATAAAGACTGTGTTCAGGTGTGGTCAGTAAGCAGAGAAGGAATCTCAAGAACGAGATGATATAACAGAAGATTATAGATGACAGCCTCCTGTTTTGGGGGCTGTTTTTAAGGTATGTATTTTTATGCAATATATAGATAAATATTTGCTTGAAAATTACATTTAATTATGGTAACATATTGTAAAGTTTGAGAGAAAAAAGGCATTTTTGTGTCTTTTTTTTTGCGCAAAAGTCATTTTAGCGCCTCTTGGCATATGATTAAATTAAATAAACGAAAGGAATTAAGGTGGCATTCATGAAAGCATTTTTGATACTTGAAGATGGAACGGTCTTTGAAGGAACCAGCATAGGTTCGACCCGTGAAGTTATTAGTGAGATTGTCTTTAACACATCTATGACAGGATATCTGGAGGTGCTGACTGATCCTTCATACGCAGGACAGGCAGTAACAATGACATATCCTCTTATCGGTAATTACGGAGTGTGCTATAAGGATATGGAATCCCAGAAAGCATGGCCAGATGGATATATTGTACGTGAGCTTTCCAGAATGGCAAGCAACTTCAGAAATGAAGATCCTATCCAGAAATTCCTTCTTGATAATGATATCCCAGGTATTTGTGGGATTGACACAAGAGCCCTTACTAAGATATTAAGAGAAAAGGGTACTATGAATGGTATGATTACAACTAATGAGAATTATAATCTTGATGAGGTACTTCCTAAGATTAAGGAGTACAGTGTTAAGGGCGTTGTAAGAAAGGTTACATGTTCAGAAAAGTATGTTCTTCCAGGAAAAGGACCTAAGGTTGCTCTTATGGACTTTGGTGCAAAGAAGAATATTGCAAGATCACTTAATAACAGAGGCTGTGAAGTTACAGTATATCCTGCATATACTAAGGCAGAAGAGATTCTTGAATCTAATCCTGATGGAATTATGTTATCTAACGGTCCTGGAGATCCTAAGGAATGTGTAGAGATAATTGAAGAGATTAAGAAGCTGTATAACAGCAATGTACCAATATTTGCAATCTGTCTTGGACATCAGCTTATGGCACTTGCTACAGGAGCTGATACTCACAGACTTAAGTACGGACACAGGGGTGCTAACCATCCTGTTAAGGATTTAAAGACTGGCAAATGTTATATATCATCACAGAACCATGGTTATGTTGTAGATGAAAGCACATTAGACAGTAAGGTTGCAGTACCTGCATTTGAGAATGTTAATGATAAGACTAATGAGGGACTTGAATATGTTGGTAAGAATATATTCACAGTACAGTTCCATCCAGAAGCCTGCGCAGGTCCACAGGATACAGCGTACCTGTTTGACAGATTTATGGATATGATGAAGAAGGAGGACTAAGAACATGCCAAAGATTGAGAGTATTAAGAAAGTATTAGTTATAGGTTCTGGTCCAATCGTTATTGGTCAGGCAGCAGAATTTGACTATGCCGGAACACAGGCATGCCGTTCTCTTAAAGAGGAAGGAATTGAGGTAGTACTGGTTAACTCGAACCCTGCTACTATCATGACAGATAAAGATATTGCTGATGAGGTATATATTGAGCCTCTTACAGTTGAAGCATTAAAGCAGATTATCTTAAAGGAAAAGCCAGACAGCATCTTACCTACACTTGGTGGACAGGCTGGACTTAACCTTGCAATGGAAATCGCAGAGACAGGCTTCCTTGAGGAGCATAATGTAAAGCTTATCGGTACAACTGCACTTACAATCAAGAAGGCAGAAGACCGCCTTATGTTCAAGGAAACTATGGAAAAGATTGGTGAGCCATGTGCACCATCACTTGTTGTTAACAACGTTGAGGATGGCGAAGCATTTGCCGCTAAGATTGGTTATCCGGTAGTTCTGCGTCCAGCTTACACACTTGGTGGAAGCGGCGGTGGTATCGCTAACAATGTGCAGGAATTAAGAGAAATTCTTGAGAATGGATTAAGACTTTCAAGAGTTGGCGAAGTTTTAGTTGAGCGTTGTATCGCCGGTTGGAAAGAAATTGAATACGAAGTAATGCGTGACAGCAACGGAACATGTATTACTATCTGTAACATGGAGAATATCGACCCAGTTGGTGTTCATACAGGTGACAGTATTGTAGTAGCTCCTTCACAGACACTTTCTGATAAGGAATACCAGATGTTAAGAACATCTGCATTAAGAATTATTGATGAATTAGGCATTACAGGTGGATGTAATGTACAGTATGCACTTCATCCAGACAGCTTTGAGTACTGCGTAATTGAGGTTAACCCTCGTGTAAGCCGTTCATCAGCATTAGCTTCTAAGGCTACAGGTTATCCTATTGCTAAGGTTGCAGCTAAGATTGCACTTGGTTATACACTTGATGAGATTAAGAATGCAGTTACAGGAAAGACATATGCAAGTTTCGAGCCAGCACTAGATTACTGCGTAGTTAAGATTCCTAGACTTCCATTTGATAAGTTTATCTCAGCTAAGAGAACACTTACAACACAGATGAAGGCTACAGGTGAGGTTATGAGTATTTCTGATAACTTCGAGGGTGGTCTTATGAAGGCTATACGTTCTCTTGAACAGCATGTTGACAGCCTTATGTCATATGACTTTACAGGACTTACAGATGAAGAGCTTCTTGAAGAGCTTGCAATTGTAGATGATAGAAGAATCTGGAAGATAGCTGAAGGTTTAAGAAGACACATTTCTGCAGCCAAGATGCATGATATTACTAAGATAGACTTATGGTTTATTGATAAGCTCCAGATTATTGTTGATATGGAGAATGCTCTTAAGAGAGGACCTCTTACAGAGAGCCTTTTAAGAGAAGCTAAGAGAATTGAATTCCCTGACAATGTTATCGGCGATTTAACAGGTCACACAGAAAGAGAAATCAAGGAATTAAGAGACAAGTATAATATACATGCAGCATTTAAGATGGTTGATACATGTGCTGCAGAGTTCGCAGCTACAACACCATACTATTATTCAGTATATGGCAGTGAGAACGAAGCTGTAGAGACTAAGGATAAGAAGAAGGTTCTTGTACTTGGTTCTGGTCCAATCAGAATCGGACAGGGTATCGAGTTCGACTTCTGTTCAGTTCATTGTACATGGGCATTCAAAAAAGAAGGTTTCGAGACAGTTATTATAAATAATAACCCAGAGACAGTTTCTACTGACTTTGATATTGCTGATAAGCTTTACTTTGAGCCACTTACAGCAGAAGATGTTGAATCAATCGTAGATTTTGAGAAACCGGATGGTGCAGTTGTACAGTTTGGTGGACAGACAGCTATCAAGCTTACAGAAGCACTTATGAAGATGGGGGTTCCTATTCTTGGAACTAAGGCAGAAGATGTTGATGCTGCTGAGGATAGAGAACTTTTCGATGAGATTCTTGAGCAGACACAGATTCCAAGAGCTAAGGGACAGACTGTATTCACAGTTGATGAAGCTCTTAAGGCAGCCAATGAGCTTGGATATCCTGTACTTGTAAGACCTTCATATGTACTTGGTGGACAGGGTATGCAGATTGCTGTATCTGATGAAGATGTAGTTGAATTCATGAATATCATCAACAGAATTAAGCAGGATCACCCAATCCTTGTTGATAAGTACCTTATGGGTAAGGAAATCGAAGTTGATGCTGTATGCGATGGTCAGGATATTCTTATTCCTGGTATCATGGAGCATATTGAGAGAGCCGGTATCCATTCAGGAGACAGTATTTCAGTATATCCAGCTAAGTCTATATCACCTAAGATTGTAGATATGATTGAAGATTATACAGGAAGACTTGCAAGAGCACTTCATGTAAAGGGTATGATTAACATTCAGTTTATCGTATATAATGACCAGGTATATGTAATTGAGGTTAACCCTCGTTCAAGCCGTACAGTACCATATATCAGTAAGGTTACAGGTATTCCTATTGTTAAGCTTGCAACACAGGTTATTATCGGTAAGACAATTAAGGAATTAGGATATGAGCCGGGACTTCAGAAGGCAGCAGATTACTATGCAATTAAGATGCCTGTATTCTCATTTGAGAAGATCAGAGGAGCTGACATCAGCCTCGGACCAGAGATGAAGTCTACAGGTGAGTGTCTTGGTATATCTAAGAGCTTTGATGAGGCACTTTATAAGGCGTTCGAGGGAGCTGGAATCAGACTTCCAAAGCATAAGCAGATTATCATGACTCTTGCAGATAAGGATAAGCAGGATGGTATTGATATTGCACAAAGATTCGAAGCATTAGGTTATAAGATATATGCTTCAAGAGGAACTGCAAAGGTTCTCAAGGAAAATGGAGTACATGCAATTCAGGTTAATAAGATTGGACAGGAAGCACCTACACTTCTTGACCTTATCTTAGAGCATAAGATTGACCTTGTAATTGATACACCAGAGAATGGAATTGAGAGAGCCAAGGATGGATTCCTTATCAGAAGATATGCTATCGAGACAGGAGTTCACTGCCTTACAAGTCTTGATACAGCCCATGCACTTATATCAAGCCTTGAGCATGCATTCAATAATCAGGAATTATCTATAGTTGATATTGCCAAGATTGATAATCGTGGTAATAACTAATCTGATAATAATTAAATAATGTAATGAAAATAAGGGGTATCATATCATTTTGATATGATATCTCTTTTTTTAAACTAATAATATAGCATGTTATTTGCATTAGTTGCAGAGTTATCTGTTATCACGCTCTTACTTTACAAAGATATTTCATCAACAGGATAAGTGAATCAAACGGGTGTATTTTAATAAAAACATAGGAAAAAGGTATGGTGTTTTTATTGACAGATAAAAAGAGGATGATATAATTCTATCTGCTAAGTTAGCAGATGCTAACCTATTGACACATTAAACAGGAGATTTTTGATTATGCCACTAAATCTTGCAGATAAAAACAAAATATATATAATTCAGAGAATTGTTGGAAATAAAGATATGGTACACAGGCTTCAAAGTCTTGGATTTGTTGTGGGTAGTAAGATAAGTGTACTATCTGAAATCAATGGAAATTATGTAGTAGTTATTAAGGATATTAAAATAGGGCTTGCTAAGGAGTATGTTAAGCGTATTATAGTTGCCTGATGTAAAGGAGAGAATTATGTCTAATAGGAAATATATTAAAAGCTTACTCCTTGGAATGAGTGTCATGATGACTATATTGATAGCTATACAGATATATATTACTGTTTATGTGCTAAAACATAACGAAATGCTTCCGAGGATTCTTTCGTGTACAGCACTGATTCTTGATATAATCATACTTGCTGTATTCTTTGTCAGTTCAAGGATAAACGCAGATGTTGACAGTATGGCTTATACAGATGTAACAGGGATTAATAACAAGCTGGCATACCAGAATCATATAAACAGACTTAATAATGCAGATGATACTTTTTTAGTGGGAGTTATAATGCTTGATCTTAATAATCTGAAAAGAGTTAATGATACTCTTGGACACGAGATGGGGGACAGATATATTGAGAGCTTTTCAGCTATACTTGCAGGCATGCAGAATGAACGTATTAGTGCGTACCGTATAGGTGGTGATGAATTCTGCGTTATTCTGGAGAAGACAAATGCAGTAGAGATACACCAGATTCTGGATAGTCTTGAAAGAAAAATAAATGTTTACAATGAAAAAAACAATATTAAGATTTCATATGCCAAGGGATGTGAAATAAGCACAAGAGAGCATTATTATCTTATGGAAGAGCTTACTAAGCGTGCAGACAGCCGCATGTACGAAAACAAGCGGTTAATGAAGGGAAAAAGATTGGATGGCAGAAGGTTAAACGTATGATAACAGGAATTGTAGTAGCATTATTATTAGCAGTAATAGTGTTTCAGTATATGATTATAAAAATAGACAAGGATAAAAGACATGAGGCCGGACATGATAAGCTTACTGGATTATGCAATCCCGAGCATCTTATGCAGAAAATGAAAGAACTGCCAGATAAGAAAAAGAACAGACTTATCATTTATTCAGATATAGCAGAATTCAAGCTTATTAATGAAATATTTGGAATAGAAAAAGGTAATGAAATATTGCTTAAGCAGGCAGATATAATAAAAAAACATGCGGTAGATGGATATTTATACGGAAGAGTTGGTGAAGATCATTTCGTAGTGATTGCAGATGAAGCTACATTTAATGAAGAATATCTTTATGAATGCAGGGAGACATTACAGAATGTGCTTTCTGATTCAGTATATAATGTCAGAGTCTGTTTTGGGATATACAGGACTGATAATATGAATGAATCATTATCATTTATGTGTGACAAGGCTTCATTTGCAGTAGCCTCGATTAAGGATGATACACATAGCTTTATTGCTTATTATGATGACACAATGCTTGAAGCTGCTATTAAATATAAGACAATAGTTGATGAATTTGATGATGCTATAAAAGCCGGTGAGTTCAAGATGTATCTTCAGCCACAGATTTCTGCAAAAACAAGGAGGCTTACAGGTGCAGAAGCTTTAGTAAGAAGAATAAAGCCAGATGGAACGATTATTTCACCAATAGACTTTATACCTGTATATGAGAAGTCTGGGCTCATAAGCAGACTTGACAGATATATCTGGGAGCAGGCAGCGGCTAAGTTAGGAGAGTGGAAGAAAGCTGGTATCAATATGAGCATATCGGTAAATATATCTCCTAAGGATTTTTATTATATTGATATATTTAACACATTTGCAGGTCTTATAAAGAAATATGATATAGAACCATCTAATCTAAAAATTGAAATCACAGAAACTACGATTATGTCAGATGTACCTAATCTGATGGGAGAGCTGGAAGAACTAAGAAAAGCAGGATTCACACTTGAAATGGATGATTTTGGAAGCGGTTATTCATCGCTTAATACATTAAAGGATATTAATGTTGATGTATTAAAGGTTGATATGGGCTTTATAAAAGAGACTAAGAATGTTAAGAAAAGCCGCATAATACTTGCTTCTGTGATAAAAATGGCAAAGGAGCTTAATCTTTTGATTATTACAGAGGGGGTTGAAACAGAAGAGCAGGTTGATAATCTGACAAAGCTGGGATGTGATGTATTTCAGGGGTATTATTTTTCTAAAGCTATTGATGTTAACGAGTTTGAAAAGAGATATCTATATAGGACTGTCTCTTATACACATCTCCGAGCCCACGAGACAGGCAGAAATCTCG
>ENA-OZSH01000087-OZSH01000087.1-human-gut-metagenome-genome-assembly--contig:-NODE-87-length-13682-cov-3.955236_pt1 | contig 13682 bp, 9 predicted proteins | sample MGYA00244121_ERZ653964 | MGnify/ENA primary metagenome ERZ653964 (study PRJEB26926, sample SAMN06164408) | human gut metagenome | biome: ENVO:00009003; feature: ENVO:2100002; material: ENVO:00002003... | reverse complement strand
ACGAGATTTCTGCCTGTCTCGTGGGCTCGGAGATGTGTATAAGAGACAGGTAAATCCTTGTTTATAAGAAAGGGATAAATTGATGTAACTGAGGAGGAAAAAGATGATAAATGTAAATGTATCCATATCAGGCATTATAATGTGTTGTGATGAAAGTCTCTGCGGTTTAAATTTAGGAAGAGGATATACGATTGAAAAATGTAATCTTGATACGTTATTTTTTAAAGATAAAATAACTAATGGACGAGGACATTTGGATACTGACTATTTTGGATCACGTATTATTGAAAATGAAAGTGTATTTTTTATCTGTATAAAAAAGGATGATGTTATACAAATAGAAGGTCCGAGTTTTAGTGAATCTAAACACGTAATAACTGACAAAGATTGTATGTGTGAAGATAAAACAGAGCAGTATATGGAAAAGGAAATGGAATATTTAAATGAACGTATTAATCTTTTAAGACTTTTTAAGTCAGGAAATATAGGATTCCGAGATGTATTTTTTCATTATTCGTTCACTGTAATGGGATTCATCAAAAATACCGTAGATAACTGTAGCCATAATCAAACTCGAAATACTATTGAGAGTAGGCGGTTTAGATTAAGTGAAGATGAAATTGCTTCATGTAATCAGTGGTTAAATGATTATTGCAATGAGCCATATGCGTTGTTAAAAGATAGTATTGATGAGTTTTCTTGGGGCTTGGAGCAAATTGATATTCCGACAGGATTTGAACAATATACAACAGCATTGGAAATGACTCTCTTACCCCAAAATCAGCCGGGTAAAAAACAGATGTTGGCTAATAGAATCAGTGCAATGTTAGGAAGTACACCGACAGAAATCCAACAGATTCATCAAAAGGTATTAAACTTTTATAGATTTCGCTCAGAATCATTGCATGAGGGAGATGGTTCTAACATTACAGATTCTGAGTTGCATGATCTTGAAAATATAACAAGAGAAGTTTTGAAAAAATGTCTTATTCGTAGCAAAATTGAATACACTTCAAATTCCAATATTATATGGAAGGAAATAAAGGATATGATTATGAATGATTTGATTCTACAAGTTAATTTGCTGAAAAATACAGGTGTTTTGCCTGTATAAATTAGGTTAAAAGTTATTATATGACATGAATGTCAAAGGAAAGTTAATGTTCAGTTACAGCATTAATTAGGAAATTTAAAATTAATGGGATACAGTTATGTGTATTTATTTGCAAATATGCATAGCTGTATTTTTTATTACGGGCAGGGCTCTTCGGGGTTCTGCCCTTTTTCTTTTTCCAGACCAAAAGACCACCTGCTGGAAAAGAACAAGAAAAACCAGAAAGGATGTGGTGACTTATCATTATAGGAATTGACCATGGATATTATGCCATAAAAACTCCCCATGTATGTTTCCCGACTGGACTGACTGGATACGATTACGAGCCGTATACCATGCAGAATGTCCTGCAGTACAATGGGAAATTTTATGTGTGTGGAACCGGGCGGCAGACGCTGGTGAGAAGTAAGACTTCCAATGACAATTATTATCTTTTGACAATGGCAGCCATTGCACAGGAGATCCGCTACCGCCGGGGAGAGAGGAAAACAGATGTGGTTCTGGCAGCCGGCCTCCCACTGGCAAGTTTTGGCAGGGAGAAAAAAGGCTTCCGGGAATATCTGTTTCGGAAAGAGCCGCTTCTGCGTTTCCGGTACGAGGATGAGAGCTATGAGATCCGGATTCAGGATGTAAAACTGTTCCCACAGGGATACTCAGCCCTGGCTCTCCACCCGGAATGTGTTCGGGACGAGCCTTCTGTTCTTCTCGCAGATATCGGTGGCTGGACCGTAGACCTGATGCGGCTGGACAACAGTGTTCCAAATGCCGCTACCTGCCGCAGCCTGGAACTTGGTGTGATCCGGTGTGTGGATGAGATCACCGAGCAGGTACGCAGAAATACCGGACTGTCTGTAACGGATATTCAGATCGAACGTGTTCTGAACGGCCAGAGCTGCAGCATGGACCCGGCCGCAAAAGAAATCATTGTCCGGCAGGGAAGGCTCTACACGGAGAAAATACTGTCTGCAATTATGGAAGCCGGGTTCGATCTGAAGGCAATTCCGTCCGTGATCATGGGCGGCGGAGCCAGCATTCTGAAACGGCACGTGACACCGCAGGACGGGCTGTGTCGGCAGATTTACCTGACAGACGTACACGCCAACGCTTCCGGCTATGAGCGGATTGTGGGGCAGATGTGCGCGAAGTAAAGAGACCCGTTTTCTCGTTCCGCCTGAATCTTGATAACCCAGATCACAAAAAGGCATGGGAGATCCTGCAAAGTGTTCCAGATGGACAGAAGAGCAGCTATCTGGTTCAGGTGATCTTAAAAGATCAGGAAAATAACCAGCTGGAGAAAAGCATCCGGCAGGCAATCCGGGAAGAACTGGCAGGTGTTTCCATTTCAGACTCCGGGGAGAGTGTTTCAAAGAAGGAAGAAATCCCGTCCCAGATGCTGGATTTTCTCTCCGGGCTTGAGGATGCATTCTGAAAAAGTCAAGTCTTTCCTGGTGATAAAATAGCCAAATTTCAAGCAGTCAAATTAGTATAAATCACGGATTTTTGAAAGGGGTGATGCCTATTGAATGTTATTGGATCTGCATCCTTTGGGAGCTTTTGAGAGCCTCATATTCGTTGGGTATTGTGAATAGCTTTCTGTCACGCTTTAGGGTATGTTGTGTGTAGAAAAAAGAAAGGAGAACGAACGCAATGGAGATGAAAAACATATGCGGAAAGATCCCGGTAGAGCTGCATGAAAAGCTAAAACTGGAAGTCGAAGAGTTAGGAATCAGCATACCAAAATACCTTGAAATGGTAATCGAAGAACACATGACAAGAAAAGGAGAAAAGACGAACATGGCAGATTTAAGAACAGTAGCAGTACAGGTAACCGAGGATTTATTTTCCAGACTGAAAGCAGTCCTCGCCAGGAATGGCATGAAACAGAAAGACTTCTTAATCGGGCTTATCGAAGAGGCAATCGAAAAAGAGGAAGCCAAATGGAAAGCAGAGTCAGAGGAAGCCGAAGAAACAGAAGGAGAACCAGCAGAATCAGAAATGGAAGATCCTGAGACTGCGGAATCAGAACCGGATGAAGAGTCAGCAGAACCTGAAGCAGATGAAGAGCCGACAGAGCCAGAAAACGAAGAGCCAGCGGAAGCAGAGCCAACAGAACTGGAAACCGAAGAAGCAGAAGAATCTGAGCCAGAGGAAGCGGAATCAGAAGAATAGACATCACAAAACAGAAACCAAGAGACGGAAACGGTGCAGAGAAATCTGCACTGTTTTTTTCGCAGCGAAGGGAGGCTGATAGCCGGAACAATTCGATTTTTTGACCTGTTCAGTGGAATCGGAGGATTCCGAGAAGGGCTGCACAGGGCAGGGGGCTTCACCTGTGTCGGACACTGTGAAGCAGATGCATATGCAGACCACAACTACCGGGTGCTGTTTGATACGGAAGGAGAGTGGTTCTGCAATGACGCAAGAAATATTGAAACAGAACGAATGCCGGACTTTGATCTTTTATGTGCGGGATTTCCTTGCCAGGCATTCTCAATCGCTGGACGAAGGGAAGGATTTGCCGATGCAAGAGGAACCCTTTTCTTTGAAGTTGCCAGACTGGTTGCAGACAAACGACCTGCGTATTTTCTCCTTGAAAACGTACCCGGTCTGCTTTCGCATGACAAAGGGCGGACGTTTCACACCATCCTCAGTACGCTATCTGAACTGGGGTATCATGTCGAATGGAAAGTGCTTAACAGCAAGGATTTCGGAGTCCCCCAGTCAAGGAAGCGGGTGTATATTGTCGGATATCTTGATGGAAGATGTGCCGGAAAAATATTACCTTTCCCAAAAGCAAATGGAACAGCTCTTATACAAGTCCATGCTGGCAAACAGGGAGAAAGAGTCTACGCAGAAGAAGGACTGAGCTGCACGCTGACCAGCGGGGCTGGTGGTATGGGCGGCAAGACCGGATTATACGAAGTCGGTATCCCAATCAAGGAAAACACCCGAAAAGGATACAAGATGGCCTACGAGGGGGACAGCATCGATCTCGGATATCCGGGAATCAACAGCCGCAGGGGAAGAGTCGGGCATGAGATCGCCCATACCCTGACGACCGGAAACCAGCAGGGAACACTGCATTTTGTAGATATCTCCCCTCCGCCGCTGGTGACAGACGTTGCAAGATGTCTGAATACCAGACAGGATTCCAGCATCCATAACCACAGGGGCGAAAGTTCCGGGGTGCTGGTGGAAGAACCGCCAAGGGCAGTGCTGACACCGGCCAGGGAAAAAGTCCGCCAGAATGGAAGAAGGATGAAAGAACCGGAAGAGCCAATGTTCACCATTACGGCAACTGACCGTCATGGAGTGATTTACCACGGCAGAATCCGCAGGCTGACGCCAAGGGAGTGTCTGCGGCTGCAGGGATACCGGGATGGTCAGATTTCCAAGATGGAAAAAGAAACATCGGATAACCAGCTTTACAAGCAGGCCGGTAATGGTGTCACTGTCAATGTCATTGAAGCAATAGGCAGAAATTTGAAAGCAGTAGATGAAGAGATCCAAAGCGGCTCACCTGTTCCAGAAGCGAAGGGTGGGTGAAGCAGATCGACCTAAAAGACCAGTATTTTGGTACAGAGATTGAGATGACAGGTATCAGCCGCTATGATGCGGCTGTTGCGATTGGAAGAATGTTCGGAACAGAGCCATATCATATCCGTTCTTACGATTCCTGGTGTGTAAAAGATTTAGATGGAAAAACGTGGAAATTTTCAAGGGACAGCAGTATCGACTGTGAAAGGCTGGCAAATGGTACTGTAATAGATGCCGATGGAGATTATTCGACAGAAATGGTATCCCCGAAATTGGAATATTCGGAAATGGGGAAACTCCAGGAAGTGGTGCGGTGTGTCAAAAACGCAGGTGCTTTTGTCAATTCATCCTGTGGCATGCATGTCCATGTGGACGCATCCAATCATACACCAAGGAGTCTGAAAAATGCACTGACGATCATGTACTGCAAAGAGGATATTCTGTTCAAAGCCTTAAATGTACAGACGAGAAGGGAAGATGAGTATTGTCAGAAAGTCCGTCCTATGGTAGTGGAGAAGATCCGCCGGATGCCAAACAGCACCATCACGATGGAAAAATTCAAAAGGGCATGGTATGAGGGAAATGACGGAAGCTCCGAGCATTACAACTGGACAAGGTATTATGCATTAAACCTACACGCTGTTTTTTCCAAGGGAACACTGGAATGGCGTTGTTTTGAAAGCACCCTCCATGCAGGAAAAGTCCGGTCAAACATTACGCTGGCACTTGCCATATCCGCACAGGCGGTCAACCAGTCCTGTACCCATGCCAAAAAGACGGAGATCGGGGATAACCCGGCATTTACGTTCCGCACCTTTCTGCTTCGCCTCGGATTGATCGGGGACGAATACAAAAATGTGCGGAAGCATCTGCTTGCTAACCTCGACGGCGATAAAGCATGGCGCTATGACAAAAGCACCTATGCCTGTCTGCAGAAGCCAGGACGGACAGAGGACGCAAGATAACAGAATAACGAGAACAGACAGGCCGGGTGGAAACATCCGGCTGTTCTTATGAGAAATGAAGAAAAATAAGAAAGAGGTAGAAAACATGAAGAGCAAATATCGATTCAGGCGGATCCTTTCAGGGGTGATGGCGGCAGTCACCATCTTATCCACGGTCATTTCACCGTTGACCGTTTATGCTTCGGAAGAGCCGAAAACGGCAGAACCGCCAGCTTATGAATCCGTAAAGGATCTGCTGGATGAAGAGGAAGTGGTAAAAGCCAACGATCTGGAGCTGGAAGTCGGACAGGAGTTTGATGTTTCCAGTGACCGCACGAATCTGGAAATCAAGGACGAAAGCAAAGTCAAAGTGACATTCCAGAAAGCAGAGAGCGACGCCGGGGAGAGTTTCAGCACCGGCCATGCAGACACTTACCATGCCGTTTATTATGTGGAGCCAGTCAACCAGAACCACCCGGTTTATCAGATTGGGAGAAACCTGATCGTAAAAGAGCCTGTAACAGCAGCTCAGAGTGAACCGCAGACAGAACAGGCAGTTACCGAAGAGGATACCAGTTCTGATGATGAGGAAGCTGCCTCGCAGGAAGAAACTGAGACAGAGCCTGTAGAGACAGAAATTGTTGAGCTGGAGACAGCTGAATCTGAAACAGAGGAAACTGAGACAGAAGAACCGGAAGAAACAGAATCCGAATTTCAGGATGGACTTTCTGAATCCGAGTTTGATGCCGCATTAGAGGAATCCGAAACGGAAAATACAACCGATGAAGAATCCGGGCTGACACTCAGCGATGTTCTGGAGCAGGCAGGGGAACAGGATATTGACCTGATGGCAATGGAAGATGGGGAAACCGTTTCATTCACCGCAGTCAATACCAGTACAAGAGCAACACAGGACGTAGATGTGACAAGAGGGGCTGCATACTATTATGCAGACTACGGTCTGGGTTCCTACGTAACTTATAAATATACCGTAAAATTTGGAAACGTGTCTGCAACTGCCTACTGTGTGCAGCCGTCCAAGGCAGGACCTGGGGATGGTGTCTATAAGATCACCAAACTGGGTGACAGCAAAGCACTGGCAAAAGTATGCTACTACGGGACCAAAGCATCCGGTGAGAATGGATTTTTTTCTGAGAAACATCCTGATTTTTCAGCCGGAAAACAGTTTATCATTGTCCATCTGGCAGCATCCTATGCAAATAACAGTAGTGACGCTTTTTCCGGTACGAATGCAACCGGACAGGCTCTGGCAATGGAACTCTACAATTATTGCATGAGCCAGCCGGAGATACCGGAAGTGGACATGAGTTTCTCCAATGCAGATGTTACCGCATATATCAGCGGCAACAGCCAGAGAACAGAAGAGATCACCTTCAAGGCATCCGAACTGCAGACCATCACCATGAAGCTGCCGTCCGGTGTCAAACTGCATAATGTGACAACGGGAAAAACAAGCAGTGCAGGTGCATCCGTGGAGATCTGCGGCGGTACCAAATTCTACTTATCTGCACCGCTGACACAGGCAGTGGATGTCAAAGGGGAATGGTCTGTCACCATGAAGGGAAGCATCATCAAAGATTATTCCGCTTATAAGATCACAACCGGAAGCGAGACACAGGACCTTGCCCTGGTATTTGGCGAGGGTGTGACCGATGAGAAATATGTAGATTTTAAAGTATCATGGGTAAAAAAGGCAACTCTGGAGATCGTAAAGAAAGACCGTAAGAGCAACAAAGCCATCGCAGGTGCAGTTTATGGCGTTTACAGTGACAAGGATGGAAAGAACCTGATCACAAAGATGCCGGCCACAGATGCCAACGGAGCTTCCAGCGTTACGATCACCAAAACACAGGATACCGTATACCTGAAAGAAATCTCCGTACCAAACGGATATCTGCTGGATACCAAAGCCTACGATGTGAAACTGGTCATCGGGGATACCGTAAAACAGACCGTTACCGATGCAGAGCAGATGGCAAGCCTGACCGTTTACAAATTAGGCGAAGTCCTGACCGGAGCAAAGGTGACCGATGATGGTGTTTCCTTTGTTTATACAGAGCAGAAACAAAAAGGCGCGGTTTACAACGTTTATGCTGCAGAGGACATTGTATCCGCAGACGGAACAATCATCTACAAAAAAGATGCACTGGTTAAAGCCGGACTCACCACCGGGGATGACGGAAGTGCCACACTGGACAAGCTATATCTGGGGAAATATGTGGTAAAAGAAATGCAGGCACCACAAAATCTGGTATGCACAGGCGAAAGCCAGGAAATCACCCTTTCCTATGCCGGAAGCAATGTGGAGAAGGTCATGGGAAGCGTGACATTCAAAAATGACCGCCAGAAAGCAAGCGTGAGTGTATACAAACAGGATAAAGAAACCAGGAAATATCTTCCGGGCGGCACTTATGGTCTGTATGCCGGAAATGACATCAAAGCAGCGGACGGAACCATTGTGGTCAAGAAAGATACTCTCATTGAGAAAGCAGTGACCGGAACAGACGGAAAAGTCGTATATCAGGCAGACCTGCCGATCGCCAACAGCTACTACATGAAAGAGCTGGGTGCACCAGCTGGATATGTGAGAAACGGCGAGGATGTGTACTCCTTTACCTTCCAGTACACCACAGACAAAGAGGCAACGGTTTCTTTCAACCATACGTTCCAGAATGAGCGGATCAATGCGAAGATCAAACTGGTAAAAGAGGATTCCGAAACCGGAAAGACCGCACAGGGAGATGCAACACTTGAGGGTGCTGTTTACGGATTGTATGCCCGTGAAGATATCGTACATCCAGATGGACAGACAGGTGTTCTTTACCCGGCAGGAACACAGATTGCAACCCTGACTACGGATACAGAGGGAAATGCAGAAGTCGCAGACCTCTATCTCGGAAAGTATTACGTTAAAGAACTGACTCCGCCTGTCGGATATCTGGCAGACACGGAAGAACATGATCTGGAGTGCAATGACGAGGGAGATCTGGTTCAGACGGTAGAACGTACCGCAACTTCTCTGGAAGATGTGATCAAACAGCCGTTTCAGGTCATCAAAGCAGCCAACAACGGAAAGACCGATGCCGATCTGTTAAAAGGTGTGGGATTCCGTGCTTACCTGGAGAGCAGCCTGAAGAAAAATAAGGACGGCTCCTATGATTTTGCATCTGCTACCCCGGTCGTGCTGACCGCAGACGGACAGACAGAAATGTTCACAGATGAGCGTGGATATGCATGCTCCATTCCGCTTGCATACGGAACCTACATTGTAAGGGAGACCACCACACCGCACAACTTCAAACCAGTCGATGACTTTAAGGTTGTGATCTCGGAAAACAATCCGGATCAGCCGCAGGTATGGCGTGTGCTTCTGGACGAAGAGTTTGAAGCAAAATTAAAAATCGTCAAAAAAGATGACGAGACAAAGAAATCTGTTCTGGTTCCGAATACTGAATTTAAGGTATACGATCTGGATAACAAGAAATATGTAGAACAAGTGACTACTTATCCATCCACTACGGTACATAAATCCTATTTTACGGATGAAAACGGATACCTGATCCTGCCACAGAATCTGGCTTGTGGAAATTACCGCATCGAAGAGGTGACTGCACCAGATGGATATACCCACAGCACCAATACCGTGGAAATCAAGGTAGACAGTGATACCGCATACCAGGAAGATCCGGTCAGCGGTGACCTGATCATCGAGGTGGAATTCGAGAACCACCCGGCAAAAGGCAGACTGACCATCCACAAGGAAGGAGAAGTAGTCAAAGGTTTTGACAAGGATTTCACCTATGAGGAAGCCAGCCTTGCAGGAGCCGTGTTTGAAGTTTACGCCTCCGAGGATATCTATACTGCAGACCATCAGACAGATGAGAACGGCAACCGTTATCTGGAATATGCCAAGGACACACTGGTGGCAACGGTAACGACCGATGAAACCGGAAGTGCCGTAATCGAGAATCTTCCGCTCGGAAAATACCGTGTAGAAGAGAAAAAAGCACCGGAAGGATACACCTGGAATGCCAAAGGAGAAGAGGTAACCTTTACCTATGCCGGACAGGATACCCCGGTTGTAGACGAAGAAGTGACATTTACCAATGAACGCCAGAAGGTAAGCATCACCGTGGAAAAACAGGATGCAGAAACCGGAAGCGTGGTAGCTGGAGCCGTCTTTGGTCTTTATAATAAGAATGAGATCAAATCCGGTGACAATGTAATCGTGAAAGCGGACACCTTATTACAGGAGATTACAAGCGATGAAAAGGGACAGGCACACTTCACCCTGGACCTGCCGCTTGGAACTTATTATGTAAAAGAAATTTCTGCACCGGACGGTTTTGTATCCTCTGATGAGGTACTGGAATTTGATGCCACCTATCAGGGGCAGGACATTCCGACCATCAAGCTGAAATCTGTGAAGAAGAACCAGCCGACCACCATCGAGGTGACAAAATCCGATCTGACAACAGGCGTGGAGTTGAACGGAGCATCCCTTTCTGTTCTGGATGAGGATGGAAACGTGATCGACAGCTGGACTTCCGTAAAGGATGAGCCTCATGTGATCAAATATCTGACTGTTGGAAAAACCTATATCCTCCGTGAATCCCTTGCACCGCTTGGTTATTTAAAGACTACAGATGTGAAATTCACCATCGAGGATACCGCAGAAATACAGAAAGTGGAAATGCAGGACCATGTACCGAAAGCACTGCTGATCGTAAACAAGAAGGGCGAATTCCTCGATAAGATCACCCTGCTGGATAACGTCAAAGGTGTTGTGGAACATTTCTTTGAGTACATTACAGGAAGCCTGACAGACGTTACCTTCGAAATCCGTGCTGCCGAAGATATCAAAGCAGCTGATGACGTAAGCCCGGACTATTATTCCAAGGACGAACTGGTAGCAACTGTAACTACCGATGCAAACGGTGTTGCAGAAGTATCTGACCTTCCGGTTGGAAAATATTATGTCAAAGAGGTAGGCACAGCATATGGTTATATCCTGGATGAAGAACCACGATATGTAGATCTTTCCTACCGTGACCAGGATACCCCGGTTGTCGTATACGATGAGGACTGGCAGAACAACCGCCAGAAGGTGAAAGTGAACGTCCTGAAGAAAGAAAAGGATACCGACCGTGTATTAAAAGGCGGCATCTTTGGATTGTACACTAGGAACGACATCCTGTCCGCATCTGGAAAGGTGCTGATGGAAGCAGATACCCTGATCGAGTTAAAAACAACAGATGTAGATGGAAAGATTTCCTTTATTGCAGACCTGCCGATTGACGGAACCTATTATGTGAAGGAGCTGTATGCACCGGATGGATTTGTCACCACCGGAGAAGAGCAGGAATTTGTTTTTGAGTATCAGGGAGACAAAGAAGCAGAAGTGTCCTATGAGTTCGTATTTGAAGATGAGCCGACAACCGTGGAACTTTCCAAAACCGATCTGACCACAGGCGAGGAACTGCCGGGAGCCAGATTACAGCTGACGGATGAAAACGGGGCTGTTGTTGAGGAATGGACATCCACCAAGGAGCCGCACATCATCAAAGAACTGGTTGTAGGAAAATCGTACACCCTGACAGAAACCAAGCCGGCCGATGGATATGCCACTGCGGAAAGCATCACATTCACCGTGGAAAATACCGCAGAGATCCAGAAACAGGTGATGGAAGATGATGTGACCAAAGTGGAGATCAGCAAAACGGATATTACCGGAGATAATGAGATCGAAGGAGCCAAACTGACCATCACAGATGAAAATGGCAATATCGTAGAAACCTGGACTTCCGGTAAAGAGCCGCATTATATCGAAAAACTTCCAATCGGTAAATACACCCTGAAAGAAGAGCAGGCTCCAAACGGTTATGTCGTTTCGGAAGAGATCACCTTCGAGGTGGCAGACACCGCAGAGATCCAGAAGGTAGCCATGAAAGATGATACCGCAAAGGGACGTCTGATCATTGAGAAAACGGACAAGGATACCGGAGCTGCACTGAAAGGTGCGGAATTTGAATTGAGGGATGCCGATGGCAAAGTGGTAGAAACCCTGACCACTGATGAAAACGGTCATGCAACCAGCGGACTGCTTGCAATCGGAACTTATAAGGATGGCAAATTTGATAAGGCAGCCATTTATTATCTGGTTGAGACCAAAGCACCGGAAGGATATCAGATGGATGAGACCAAGCATGAAGTGACATTTACTTATGTAGATGACAAAACCCCAGTGATTGAAGTCATCCAGAAAGTGACGAACGAGAAGCTGCCGGAGGACACCCCGTCTGTAAGTAACCCGAAAACAGGCGATGACACCAACCTCTGGTTTCCGGCCCTGTGCCTAATCCTTTCCACAGGCGGTCTGATCGGCATGGGTGTGGCATCCAGAAGAAAGAAGAAAAAAGGGGGCAGATAGGCTGAAACAATTATATTTTGCGTATGGAAGCAACATGGATCTGGACCAGATGGCATATCGGTGCCCAAAGGCGGAGATGGTAGAAACCGTCCGCCTGGAGGGGTATCGGCTGACCTTTGCAGCCGCAGGAAGCGGTCTTGCCACCATCTTCCCGGAAGAGGGAAGCCATGTGGACGGCGTCCTCTGGTCACTGACCGGGGACTGCGAAAAGAGCCTGGATCTTTATGAAGGCTATCCTGATTTTTACGACAAACAGGAAATCACCGTCAAGAATAAAGGCGGAAGAGAGATCAAAGCCATTGTCTATATCATGACAAAAGATTACATGCAGAACTTTAATCCGCCCGGACGGTCGTACCTGACCGGAATCTTAAAGGGCTGCAGACAGAACCAGATTCCGACAGAGCCGATCCTGAAAGCAGCCAGAAAACCGCCTGTGCCGGGACAGACGCAGAAAAGCCAGCCAAAGAAGCAGAGGAAAGCCGGACAGGAACGATGAAGAAAAAACCAAAGACAGGAATCTTACAGAGGTTTTTCAAGATCATCTGCCTTGCAGTGACGCTGACAAGTGCCGGGTTTCTGATTTACCACATGGTATATCTTCCAATGGAGAACAAAAAGCTGGTGGCAGAGCTGAAAGGGAATTTCCCGGAGCCGGAAGCTCCGGGAGCCTCAGGATCTGAAAAGAAAGACCAACCAGCTGGGAGAAAATGCCCGGTGGCTGCGGTAGACCTTGTTTCTCTCCAGGAACAATACCCGGATGTGCAGGGATGGCTGACCATACCGGATACCGGGATTGATTACCCGGTGCTTCAGTCCGAACAGGAGAATGGGGAGTTTTACCTGAAACGGAATTACAAAAAGGAATATGACATCAACGGAAGCCTGTTTTTACAGGCAGACTGTAAAGTGTCCGAAAGCAGGAATCTCATCATTTACGGTCACAACATGAACAGCGGGGCGATGTTCGGAAACCTGGACTTATATGCAGGGGAAGATTATTATAACGCCCATCGTTTTGCTTATCTTCAGACAGAGGACGGCATTCAGGAGTATAAGATTGTCACGGTACTGAAAGCAGACCGGAATCTGTTCCCGTTCCAGCAGAAACTTCCAGATGTGGTGGCCGTGCAAGAGTACCTAAAAGTAGCCAAGCGGAGGGAAGTGTTCGAAACCGGAGATGATTACCTGAAGTGTATATACGATAAGGTTTTGACGCTCGTCACGTGTTCATATGAATGGAGCGGTGCCAGGAATATCGTCCTGGCGGTGCCGGTTTCCGGGGCAGTGTGGAGTCAGAAGTGTTCGTAAGTACCCGAAAAGTGCAGAAAATGAGACAAATAATGACCGCATGGGCAGGAATGTGTTCAAAACAGGGGAGTATATAAAGGGTGTATGCCAGGTGTATTCAGATGGAAAATGTGTTCAAAAGTGGAAACTTTGGTAAATACTCTACGGAATATCAGCGAATGCTCTAACGAAAAGTGTCTGAAAGCCCCCAAAAAGTGTAGAAAATAAGACAAATGATGACCGCACAGACTGAGAAGTGTTCAAAACAGGGGGATTATGTAAGGGTGTGTGTTGGTACTGTCTCTTATACACATCTCCGAGCCCACGAGACAGGCAGAAATCTCGT
>ENA-OZSH01000083-OZSH01000083.1-human-gut-metagenome-genome-assembly--contig:-NODE-83-length-14102-cov-5.145440_pt1 | contig 14102 bp, 9 predicted proteins | sample MGYA00244121_ERZ653964 | MGnify/ENA primary metagenome ERZ653964 (study PRJEB26926, sample SAMN06164408) | human gut metagenome | biome: ENVO:00009003; feature: ENVO:2100002; material: ENVO:00002003... | reverse complement strand
GAGATTTCTGCCTGTCTCGTGGGCTCGGAGATGTGTATAAGAGACAGACTTAATGCTACAGGAATATATTATTTTAGACAGACATTGTGGATGACTCATATTGTAATCATATTAATGCTGATATATTTATTTGTTGTAATTACAATTAAGATTATTAGAAGACAGTTGGACACCAGGTATAAATACTGTATATTAACGTTGATTTTAGTATTTTTGTCGACAATCATAGATATGGCAGGATATTATAAGAGTGGTAATAATTCAGGAGTATTTGGAAGAATAGCATTTCTTTTATTTATTCTTGTACTTGGATTAGAGGCTTCAAGACAGACCGTTGCGAGACTAAAAAAGGGGAGAAGGATAGGGGAGCTAGAGCAGTTTGCTTTAAATGATTCCATGACAGGCATGTATAATAGAAATGCATATGATTATTATATTAATAATGAAAAATGCTTTGATGGTTGTATGGTTGTAACATTTGATTTAAATAATCTTAAAAGTTGTAATGATAACTACGGACATAGAGTGGGAGATGCTTATATTATTAATGCAGCACGGATAATAGAAAATATATTTGAGCGTTATGGTAATTGTTACCGCATTGGCGGCGATGAGGAGATGTATCAGCGAAAAAAAGAAATGAAAATGTGATTAATAACTCAAAAATTAATATCTTATAAATTATTATCGACATACGCCCGCATACACGATATAATGAGCGTTAGCAAGGGGGAACATGCTTATGAATTATATTGTTATGGATCTTGAGTGGAATCAGAGTGCCAAGGGAAAACAATTTTCTGAGGATCATTTTCCTTTTGAGATTATACAGATAGGCGCGGCGAAGGTTAATGAGAAGCTTGATATTGTAGATGAGTGGCAATGTACCATTAAGCCACAGGTGTATACAAAGCTGCAGAATACAGTCAAGAAGATATTAGGGATAACAGAAAATGACCTTGCTAACGGAACTGATTTCGTATCGGGTGTTACTGAATTTCTTGAATGGTGCGGGGAAGATTATACATTTGTTACATGGGGAAGCATGGATATTACTGAATTAAGAAGGAATATGAAGTTCTATGATGTTCCGGAGAATTTCCCAAAGCCGCTTCTGTATCTTGATCTTCAGAAACTTTACAGTATTAATTTTTCAGATGGCAAGACACGCATGAATCTTAAGTCTGCAATCGATGAGCAGGGAATCAAGGGTGATGAGCATTATCATTCAGCAATGAGTGATGCAAGGTACACAGCCAAGATAATGAAGAAGCTGGATTTCGACAGAGTTAAGAAGTTCTGTAGTATAGACACATTTACAATTCCAGAGTCAAGAAAGGACGAGGTATATCTTAACTTTGGAACTTATGAGAAGTATATTTCAAAGGGATTTGCTACAAGGGACAAGGCTGCAAGCGACAGAAATGTACGTTCCTGCAAATGTTTTTTATGTGGCAGGACTATGACAAGAACAGTTAAGTGGTTTGCCACTAATTCGAAATGCTATTATGGCTTGTTTACATGTGATGAACATGGACTTATAAAGGGGCGTTTCAGAGTTAAACAGACCGAAGAAGGCAGATATTATGCAGTCAGAATTATGAAGCACACTGATGAAAAGGGTGCACTTAAGATATATGAAAAGCAGATAAAAGAGAGAGAACACAGACGCAGGCGGCGTCAGGCAGAGAAACTCTCAGAACAGAAATAATGGCATGTCAGAAATTCAACTGACATGCCATTTTAATATATTTAATATTAGAACATTAATCCATATATTACTGCAAGACCAAGAATTACCTGGATAATTGTGAATCTGAAAACAACCTGTGTATCTGACCAGTCTTTATTCTTTCTCATATGGTCGTGGATTGGTGTACGAAGGTTCTTCATTAGGTTGATGTGAAGAAATCTCATGAATGAAACCTTGATAAGACCAAGTCCGCCATCGAGAATAATTATAAGTGCCATTGGAATATAAAGCAACGGTGCATGGAGCTTGAGGAATGTAAATGCTATAAATATTCCTATTGCTCTCGAACCGGCGTCACCCATAAGAAGCTTGCTTGGTGATGCGTTGAACCACAGGTAGCCGAGGATACACACAATCATAATAAGAACGGTGTGTCTGTAAGCTGATTCAATATTAAATGACTTAAAAAGTACATACACTGAAGCAAGTGTTACAACTGAAAGTGTACCGCATAAGCCGTCAACACCATCTGAACAGTTAGTAACATTGATACTTACCCATATAAGTATAATAATAAGTATTGCATAGATGATTGGATTAAGAGTTACTGTCTTTCCAAAGAATGCAAGGTCAAATGTGTTAGGGTTGTAATGCAGGTAAGTAACTGCCGCCATAACCGATATTGCAAGGTCAATAAGACCTTTCTTTAAATTACCCCATGGTGATGAAGCACTGTCATCAAGGTATCCGCTGAGCATTGCGGCAAGCACAAGTATAAGATAAATGATAAGCTCGGCACTTAAGTTTACGAATAATGCACATGTGACTGTGAATGTAAGAATGAAAATCATGCCGGCGCCTCTTGGCTTTCCAACTGATTTACTTCCATTAATGGCATAAGCTCTTCCGGCATCTCTTGGAAGAAGATTCTTGCCAAGAGCAATTGCAGCTATTGTAAATGCGAAGGCAAATAAAATGCTTACAAATGCTATGATGTTGGTGAAACTTTCGTTAACAATATAGTATATCATAAGAATTTAATACTCCTTTTCATCTTTCTAACTTATATAAAGCATTTATTTCAATGCGATTTACAGTATAACATAATATATGTGAAATGAACATTTTTTTTGCTAATGAAATGTAGTAATTAATTTGCTAATGTGGTAATATACTATTAATTAATGGGATAATCTGAGGGGACCCATGAGTATCGTGTAGGATAATAATATAATGGAGGATTTTATGAAGAATATGCAAAAATACGAGCAGCTGGCAATCACAGAAGTGGATGCATATCTTTTTGGACAGGGAACTCATTATGAGATATATAACAAAATGGGTGCGCATGTTGGAGTAAAAGACGGAAAAGAAGGTGTGTATTTTGCTGTGTGGGCACCTGCTGCAAGGGAAGTCTATGTTATAGGTGAGTTTAATAACTGGAATGCATATGGTTATGATATGAAGAAGATTTCAGATGGTGGAATATATGATTTGTTCATACCAGGAGCTAAAGCAGGGGATATGTATAAGTTTCTTATTATTTCCCAGAGTGGAGAGGCTCTTTACAAGGCAGATCCATATGCTAATCAGGCACAGTTAAGACCAGAGACAGCATCAATAGTTGCCGATCTTTCAGGTTATGAATGGAAAGATTCCGAATGGGTTGAGAAGAAGAAGACAGAGAATCATCTTAAAGCACCTCTTTCTATATATGAATGTCATCTTGGCTCATGGAAGAAGAAAGATGATGGAACAGAGGACGGATTTTATACATATAGAGAATTGGCACCTGAGCTTGCAAAATATGTAACAGATATGGGATACACACATATTGAACTTATGGGAATTGCAGAGTATCCATATGATGGATCATGGGGATATCAGGTAACTGGTTATTATGCACCTACAGCAAGATACGGAACACCTAAGGATTTCATGTATTTTGTAGATTATATGCATGAAAAAGGAATTGGTGTAATTCTTGACTGGGTACCGGCACATTTTCCAAAGGATGCACATGGACTTGCTAATTTCGATGGAAGCTGTGTATATGAGTATGCAGACCCTAGAAAGGGAGAGCATCCTGACTGGGGAACGAAGGTATTTGATTATTCCAAGAATGAAGTGTCTAACTTCCTTATTGCTAATGGAATGTTCTGGGTGGACAAGTTCCATATTGATGGTTTAAGAGTTGATGCTGTTGCTTCAATGCTGTATCTGGATTACGGAAGGACAGAAGGAAACTGGGTTCCTAACAAATATGGTGACAACGGTAATCTCGAAGCAATCAGCTTTTTAAAGCATTTTAACAGCATGTTAAAGAAGAGATTCCCACAGGCAATAACTATAGCTGAGGAGTCAACAGCATGGCCTATGGTAAGTGGTGATCCTGACAATGGGGAATGTCTTGGCTTTACATTTAAGTGGAATATGGGCTGGATGCATGATTTCCTTGAATATATGAAGCTTGATCCATATTTCAGAAAGTTTAATCATAGCAAGATGACATTTTCATTGATGTATGCTTACAGCGAGAATTTCATTCTTGTGCTTTCACATGATGAGGTTGTACATCTTAAGTGTTCTATGCTTGGTAAAATGCCTGGTGACAGGGAGGATAAGTTCAAGAATCTTAAGCTGGCATATGCATATATGTGTGGACATCCTGGCAAGAAGCTTTTATTCATGGGACAGGAATTTGGTCAGTGGAATGAGTGGAGTGAGAAGCGTGCTCTTGACTGGTATCTGTTAGAGGATGAAAGTCATACAGAACTTAAGGATTTTACGAAGAAGTGTCTGAAGCTTAATAAGAATTATCCATGTCTGTATGCTACTGATTACAGCAGTGAAGGATTCAGATGGATTAATGCCAATGATAAAGATAATAGCGTTTTATCGTTTATGAGAATCAGTCCGGATGGAAAGAAGAATCTTCTCTTTGTACTTAATTTTACACCAGTTGAAAGAGACAGCTTCAGAATAGGAGTTCCGTTCAAGACTAAGTATAAGCTGGTTCTTGGAGATAATGAAGCTGACCAGAAGAAGACTCTTACAGCCGTTAAGGGAGATTGTGATGGATATCCGCAGTCATTGCTTATTGACTTACATAAGTATGGAATAGCTGTGTATGAGTTTAACGGTGATGTTTCTAAGATTCATGCTACGAAGATATAGGAGAATAATATAGAGAAAGGGAGCTGGTTTGGATTTTTATTAATTCTGAATTAGCTTCCTTTTTATTTGCTATAATATATCTCTCAATTATCCCACCATATCTGCCGAAATATTTATTATATGACAATGAGTGATTGTTTCAGATAGTAAATAAGAAAGGCAGCAGAATATGACATATACAGTTTCAGGCGCGAATTTTAATAAAGATGTTGCGGCACAGGGAACATCTATTAATTATAAAGAAAATAAGGCAGTTAAAAGTGAAGGTGTGGCAGGCTCATTTGCAGGAGTGGTAATCTCTGGCAGTGTGACAGCTGCAACTGACAATACATATGAGGGACTTCTTAAGGAGGCAGATGATGTAAAGAGCCAGATTATGGCGAGTGCTTCCAGTGCAAAGATAAGCCTTAAGGCATTGATGATGAAGTTATCAGGTGCTGATGCGGTAAAGCTAGATGAGGACGGCTTTAATCTTACAGATGCTACACCAGATGATATGGTTAATATTATTGAGAAAATTAAGATTGAACTTGCGATGCACTCTGATGATTATGTTAATTATGGCACAGCAGTTTCTAAGGATAAGATTGAGAGTGTGACTGGAAGTGCAGCAACAGCGGCAAGTGTCGAGAGCCGTATGCAGGGAGCAGATATAGCTGTCAATGATGAAAGTGTTGCTGAGGTTAAAGGCACACTTGAAAAGAGTAAAGAGTTAAAGCCATTATCAGAGAACACAAAGAATTACATGGTTGCTAATGGTATTGAGCCTTCAATTGCTGGAATATATCAGGCACAGGCGGCAACTTCATCAAGTATCAGTGCAGATGGCGTTACAATAGGAAGGTGTGTAAATGCAATATCTGACGCTGATTTTGAGGCTTTAAGGCCGGGAATTGAGAAGATAATTGCTTCGTCAGGACTTGAGGTTAATGATAATACACTTGCGGATGCAAGAGCATTTATTGATGCACAGATTCCTGTTACTAAAGAAAATCTTGAATATAAGGCACAGCTTGATGCGATAGATATTGAAAAGATTAAGGCTGACCCTGATGAAATGCTTAATAAGATACTTGATAACATGAAGCTTGGAGGCAAGGCAGAGAATACGCTCGTTACAGGTTCGCCAATTGATGATATAAGGACAGCTCTTGATACTATTAACAGGGCAGAGTATTCAGATGTTGCAAATGTGGTATCAAAAGGAGAAACATTTACAATAGCAAGCCTTAAGCTGGAGATGGATGCAAGAAGCTTCAGAATTGAATACAGTGCAGCAACAGTAAGCACAGGAAATAGTGAAGTTAGGAATCAGGCATCTGATGTACAGCAGGCAGCAGATAAGGCGTATGACACGCTTGTAACAGCAAGGGTTCTTATGAGTGCAAATGCGTCTATATATCTCGTCAAGAATAACATTTCTATTCTTACAACTCCGATAGATGAGCTTAATTCAATGCTTATGGAATATGAACAGGCGGATGAAATGTATGAAGAAGCGCAGATTGCATATACAGATGTTCTTGAAGCAAGAAAGACATTGAATGAGATAGTAAGAAATCCTGCGCGTGTATTTGCCAGTATGTTTGACAAGATGAATGAAACTTATGAGGCAGTCGGAACTCAGATAAGAGGCGATTTGGGTGATTCATTAAAGAAGGCAGTACAGGGAAGTGCGGATGATATTATTAGGGAGCTTGGACTTGAGGGAACTGATGAGGACAAGGAAGCAATAAAGGTACTGGCTGCTAATAACATGGATATGACAAAGGAAAATGTAGAGATAGTCAAATCTGTTAATGCAATGATTAATAATCTTATTAAGAATATGAAACCAGAGACAGTTCTTAATATGATAAAAGACGGAGTAAATCCAATGAATGCTTCAATTGAGGAAGTCAACGAATATCTTACAGAGGCTAATGATAAGGCATCTAAGGATAATGAGGAGAAGTTTTCAAAGTTTCTTTATAAGCTTGACCGTACCAATGGTATTACTAAAGAGCAGAGAAAGCAGTTTATAGGAATATACCAGATGATGAATATATTCACCAGAGATGCCGGAGTGGCAGCAGGTGCGCTGATTAAGCAGGGAGCTGAGGTCACTATGAATAATCTTATGACTGCATATAATTCAAGAAAGCATTATGACATGGACGCTGTTATTGATGAGAATACAGGAATGGCAGAGGTAAGCGGAATTGCTAACTATTACAGTGCATTATTCATGGCAAATGGTGGATTAGTTACCCCGAATACATTAAAGAATGTGGATAACTCATCCGGAATCGGAGAACAGTCCGTTGAAATGTTTATTGAACAGTTAGAGGATAACTATGATGCGGCAGCCGAGGAACAATATTATGAGGAATATCTTAAGGAACAGCAGGCAGCAGTGCAGGCAGGAGCTGATATATTGAGGCAGATAAGAAATGCAGATACAGAAATAAACAGTGGTAACATACAGGCTGTTAAAGCATTTTTAGAATCCGGACAGTTCCCGGATATCAGAGGTGTTAAGACAACACGTGATTATGCAAGGGATTCGATTGAAAAAATCGGACATAAAGAAAAACTGTCACTTATGTATGAAGAAATGAAAGATGAGACAGAGGAAGAACTTCAGGAGGTTCTTTCCAAAGCAGGAGACCTTGATACACAGATAGATGTCAATTACGAGGGATTTCTGGATTTAAGACTTAAAGACAGAACAATTGGATATATTAAGAATCTGGCATTAAGGCATGATTACAGAATACCATATATAACAGACTCAGGAAGTACAGGCATGCTGAAGCTTACTTTGGTTCAGGATGACGACAATAAAGGTCGTATATCTGTAAACATGCTAAGTAGCGTATTAGGAAAAGTTTCTGTTGAGGCTAAGGCTGACAGAGAAAGTCTTGGTATGTACATTGTCAGTGACACAGCAGTTTCAGATGAAGGAAGCCAGCTTCTTGAGGATATGGAAGAAAATTTAAAAGAAGGATTTGGATTTACAAATGTGACCGTCAACATTAGAAAATCGTCAGACGTGCCATATGTGACTTATGAAGCAGCGGCTGACAGTGTGGCAACAGATAAGCTGTATGAAATTGCAGCACAGATTGTAAAACTGCTTGCAGGCTAAAGATTTGCACAGAAAGTCCGATATATAGAGCATGAACAGGTAAATTGGACAGACAGAAAGGTTAAGATATGAGAATAGGAACTAATGTGGCAGCGATTGTTGCCAACAATGCATTACAGAAATCACAGAATAATCTGTCAACATCAATTGAAAGATTATCATCAGGATACAAGATAAATGGCTCTAAGGACGATGCTGCAGGATGTGCTATTTCTGAAAAGATGAGAGCACAGATAAGAGGTCTTAGTCAGGCCCAGAATAATACAGCTGATGGAGTTTCTGTTTTAAATACAGCAGAAGGTGCAATTACAGAAATCCAGAGTATGCTCACAAGATTAAAGGAACTTAGCGTTCAGGCTGCTAATGATGTTAATTCAGATGATGAAAGAGAAGCTATACAGAAAGAGATAGAACAGATTAATAACGAGATTGACAGAATATCTGATCAGACAGAATTCAATACACAGTCTCTTATTAACGGTAATCTTTCAAGAAGAGTATATTCAGATCTTCAGGGAGTTAATCAGCTTTCTGTATCTGACAGCTATACAGCAGGTGTATATGGAATAACTGTTACTGAGGATGCAAGACAGGCTATAGCGGTAGGAGCAGGAAGTATTACTATGTCATCAACAGCTTCTATAACAGAAGAACAGGCTGGAGCAATAAACATTAATGGCTACAAGATAAGCATTTCCGAAGGTGATACACTTGATAAGGTGATGGGAAAGATTATTGACGGAGTTAACATCACAGGGGGTTCTGCATTTACAGTTAAAGACCTTAATAATGATACAGCAGCTAATGGTACTGATTATGCAGGTTATGTGCCAACAGCAGATTATGCTGGTTCAACACTTGTTATTATGACTAACCAGTATGGAAGCAACCAGAAGATAAATATAACATGTGATAATGCAGAGCTTGCAGATATTTTGGGAATACCACAGGCAGCAACACAAGATGGTATATATGTAGAAGGAAGCGATGTTAAGGCAGAGATTGCTACAGGAGATGATGGAAAGCGAATTGGTTTTGCTGATTCGGCAATTCTTTCAACAAAGGGAACTGTAATTACAGTAACAGATGTTAATAACAAAGAGTTTTCAATGGATGTTCCAGGTAATGCGGCAGGTACTGTATTTGACGACAGTAACAATGATGGACAGTCAGCTGCAGGTGCAGGTACAGCAAAAACTATAAGTCAGGAAGTAACAGATGTTGGAACTATGAGCATACATGTAGGTGCTAACCAGGATCAGGTAATCGTTATTGATATTCCAGCAATAACAACTTATTCACTAGGCACGGAACATATGAATGTCATGACTCAGTATACAGCATCAAGGGCGATATCTACTGTAGATGAAGCTATTAATAAGACTAATGAAATACGTTCAAGAATCGGTGCGTACGAGAACAGATTTGATCATACAACTAATAACCTTGAGGTTTCAAGTGAGAACCTTACCAAGTCTTTATCAACAATGATAGATACTGATATGTCAGAAGAGATGACTACTTATACTTCTGAAACAGTTCTTACACAGGCAGCTACGTCAATACTTGCACAGGCTAATGAAAGACCTTCACAGGTATTACAGTTATTACAGTAGTTTAAGATTCAATGGTTATATAGGAAAGGGATGCTATGACTAAAGAAACAATTAAGACATTTCAGTATAGAATTACACAGGCTACAGCATCACAGCTTGTTGTGATTCTGTATGATATGGCTATAGAATATCTTAATGATGCATGTGAGAGTGATAGTGCTGAGCAGGCACATAATAATATATATATGGCGCAGAAGGTTATAGACCAGCTTATATGCGGACTTGATATGCAGTATGAGATATCAGCTAATCTTTTTGTAATATATAATCATATGAAGAGGTCACTTATATCAGCATCTGTAAGTCTTGATAATAATGAGATTAACAGAATTACAGGGCTTTTAAAGAAACTCAGGGCATCCTTTTATGAGGTTAGTAAACAGGATGATTCTGAGCCGCTTATGAAGAATACACAGGCTGTATATTCAGGCCTTACATATTCAAAAGGTGGAATTAGTAATGAAACACAAACTGATAATATAGAAAACAGAGGATTCAGGGTTTAGCTCCGAATCCTCTGTTTATTATAATCTGCGTCTTCTTCTGTTATAGTGTCTTCTCTGTCTTTTTCTTCTTGCCCGTTCTTCAATAATGTAGATGATAAAAAGAATAACGGCACCAATTCCAACAAGTATCCATATATTAATTCTGATACATGTTTTCGGTTTATAAGATGATGAAACATCATTATTAATGTATGGCAGCAGGCTTCCGGTATCTGTTCCGGCAGCAGATATATTAAGTGTAGTTGTGCCGACAGTATTATCATTGTATAAGAACTTAAGATGTGTTGTCATAACACCATTCTCATTGGTCATGTCATAATTATCATCAACCGTCATTGATACATTTGACAATGAACTTTTATTAGGTATTGTGATAAATGAAGCATTTAGTCCAAAGTTTAGTGAAAGAGTTGAGAAAACAGCCGAGTTGTAATAGTTGTCATTAGAGAACATTGCTCCGAGCTGGCTTCCGGTTGTTGTTGATTTCTGGAAATTGGCAAATCCCCAGTCAAAAAGGGTTCTTGTATCAACATATCTTATCTCATCTGTGGCTTCCTTAAATACAACGCATATAAGACGCATACCGTCTTTTTCTGCAAATGTAACAAGTGTATTCTGTGATTCATCAGTATATCCTGTTTTGCCACCCTTGCAGTATTCATAATAGTAGGCACGACCCTTTAACATCTTGTGTCGGTGTCTTATTGTACGCTGTGCAGACATGTTAGTTGCAGGAATTACATATGCATCGGCAGTTGAATCAATGCTGACAAAAGAAGCATTGTTATAGCACCCTCTTGCAATCATTGCCATATCATATGCCGTTGTGTAGTGGTTGGTATTATATAATCCGCTTGCATTGGCAAAATGTGTATTCAAAGCACCAAGTTCTTTTGCCTTGGCATTCATCATATCGACAAATGCATCTATTGAGCCAGCCACATGTTCACCGAGGGCATAAGCCATCTCGTTGGCAGAATACAGCAGAAGTCCGTGAAGAAGCTGGTTGACAGTAAATTGCTCGCCTGCTTTTGAACTTAAGTTGGCATCCTCATATACATTAATTGAGTTAGCAGCTGACTGTGAAAATGTTACAACATCGTCCATATTACAGTTCTCAATAGTAAGGAGTCCTGTTAAAATCTTGGTTGTGCTGGCTGGATAACATTTTTCATGAGAGTTCCTCTCGAAAAGAATGGAACCTGTATCAGCATCAATAAGAATGCAGCTGTTTGAGTTAACATCAGGTGCATCCGGCCATACAGCCTTTGTGCTGGTTGTGTCTGTCTCACTGTAGACTTTGTTGTATGCTGCAGCCTGGGTATCCGCTGCAAAAGCTGAGAATACCAAAACAGTGGCAGATACAGCGCTGGTTATCTTTATAAGTAATCCTTTTAAAAATTGCTTTTTCATTATAGAGATAATTCCTCCGATTAATAAAATATACAAATACATTGTAGCCCAGGATTGTACATAAGTAAACCCCGCTTGGCAAAAAGTGATATTTATGGTAAATAATATATAGGAAACTCAGATTTCGGCTATGTCTGTGTGCGGCATGTGCTTTCAGGATGACTTCGCTTAGCATGAGTAAATGCCGCCATTTGCAAAGTCTATTACAGTGCGTGAAATCAAACGCACTTCGTTTGGACGTGCTTTCACGCACTGAACTTATGCAGATGGTGGCATTAACTCCTGCACAGCTTGTCATATTCAAGCGTATACCGCACACGGACATAGCCGAAATCTGAGCTAATATATAAGATAGGAGTAATGTATGAGACTTAGAAATGTACCCGGAGCAAGGGAAGTAATGATAGAGAATGAATATGTGTTTACGGAGCCAGAGGGGATGAAAGGCACATGGTCACAGGTTTTCGGTAACGATAATCCAATCCGTATTGAGATTGGTATGGGTAAAGGCACATTTATAACAACACTGGCAGCAAATAATCCTGATATTAATTATGTGGGTATAGAGAAGTATTCAAGCGTGCTTTTAAGAGCTGTAGAGAAACAGGATGAGCTTCAGCTTCCTAATTTAAGATTCATCAGAATGGATGCAGAGGCAATATGTGAGGTGTTTGGAGCGGGAGAGGTAGACAGAATATACCTTAATTTTTCAGATCCATGGCCAAAAGACAGACATGCGAAGAGAAGACTTACCTCAAGACAGTTCATGGCAAGATATGACATTATATTAAAGCCGGACGGACAGGTGGAATTCAAAACAGATAATAAAGATTTATTCGATTTTTCATTAGAAGAGATTAAAGAGGCAGACTGGGAGCTTCCTGTTGTCACATTTGACTTACATAATGACTCTGTACTTAACGAGGGTAATGTAATGACAGAGTATGAGACAAGATTTTCACAGATGGGCAATCCTATCTGTAAACTTATCGCAGTAAGAAATCATTAATAATAAATGCATATACTATATAAAGGCTTTTGGAGAATTGTTGTGAAGAATAAAGCATTTGCAAGGAAAGTATCAGAAGTGATGTATGTGCATAAAGGTGCGAATTACAGAGTGGTAAGATTTAAGAATTCCCTCGACGATGTCGTGAGAATTCTTAATACCAAAAAATAATCTAGAGGTCATCGGGCGAGTCATAAGGCTGCACGGTGACTTTTCTTTTGTCCAGAAAATGCTGCACTGTAATGTTTAACAGGTAGCTTAATACGGCAAATACGGGAACTCCAAGGAACATTCCAATTACGCCAAACAGCGCCCCACCTACGGTTATTGAGAACACAACCCATACAGGCTTAAGACCTGTAGTACTGCCGATGATACGAGGTCCAATAAGCAGACCGTCAACCTGCTGGATGCAGACAATCATGATTACAAATATGATAAGTTTGATAGGGCTTGCGATAACAATAATCACACCGCCAATCACGCCACCGATGTATGGTCCGAAATACGGAATCATGTTCGTTATGCCGACAATCACGCTTATAAGAACAGCATATGGTAGCTTGAGAATCAGCATGATAATAAAGCAGATAATCATGACAATAATTGAGTCAAATGATTTGCCGATAATATAATTAATAAAAATGCTTGCACAATTCTTACAGATGATGCGTGTATTGTCTGCTGTTTTCCTAGGAAGCACGGCATATAAAAATCTCTTAAAATGATAAAAGATATTCTTATTATCAGAAATCATGTAGATGGACACGATAATTGCAATAACAAGGTTTAACACACCCGAAAGAATGGCCATGGATGTATTAAGAATGTAAGGAACCATATTGGTAAGTGCACCAGTCATGTAGTCAACAAGTTTAGGAAGAGCATCTTCAATCTTCTGATTAATGAAATTGTAATCAATAGAAGAATTGGCGTGCTTATCTTCAAACTCAGTGAACCAGTTGCGGATATTCTCGTACCATACAGGAGCCTGATTGGCAATCTCTGTAATACTTTTGTATATCTGAGGCACAACAAAGCCTATTAATACTGCAAATGCGCCAACTGCTATCAGGTAAGCAACAAGAATTGAAAGCATTTTGGCGGCTTTCTTGGACTTGATATGGCATACCCCCATGAAGAACCTGTTATAAAGGGTCTTGATAAACGGATAAAGAACAAGCGCAATCATGCCACCAATAAGAAATGGTGACAGTATATGGAATATATTGCCCAATGACTTGACGGTTGCAGGCCAGTTACCAATGAACTTATATATAAGAATTGCACCTAGCACAAAAAGCAGACCATATATAACAATTGTAAAGTATTTGCTGTTAGGCTGGAATACATTCTTGCCAACAGCTTTGTCAGGTTTTGGCGGCTGTTCCTGTTCAGAATCAAGATTAATAGCCTCAATTGGAATATTGTCAACGTGTTTTGGCTGTTGTTCGAATTTTTTTAACTTCATATCAACTCTCTTTTCTTAATAAATGTATATTAACTGTCTCTTATACACATCTGACGCTGCCGACGATCGCATAAGTGTAGATCTCGG
>ENA-OZSH01000037-OZSH01000037.1-human-gut-metagenome-genome-assembly--contig:-NODE-37-length-21098-cov-6.346196_pt1 | contig 21098 bp, 16 predicted proteins | sample MGYA00244121_ERZ653964 | MGnify/ENA primary metagenome ERZ653964 (study PRJEB26926, sample SAMN06164408) | human gut metagenome | biome: ENVO:00009003; feature: ENVO:2100002; material: ENVO:00002003... | reverse complement strand
TCTTTTCCCTCAAGCCGGGAACTTTTTTTCTGGGAACTCATACCAGTATCCTCCTCTGAGAAAATGAAAATGTGGTGTGGTTAGAGTGTTCTAACCACACCACGCATTTTAGCAATTTCATGTCCAATATCCAACCCAAAAGCAATTTCATTCTACCCAAAATCGGTATTTATTTTGGGTATGCAAAGCACCTATTTGATTCGGCTGGCCTCTCGATAATCTTTTGGCATAACTCCATACTTTTTCTTAAATGCAGCAGAAAAGTTGCTGGGCTTTGTATAACCCACAAGAACCGCTATCTGCCCAATGTTCATATTGCTCTCCAATAACAATCCTGCGGCTCGCTCTAACCGCTGCTCAATAACATACGCATGAACCGAAATGCCGTACATCATGGAGAATCCCCTTGATAATTTAGAGACGCTGATTTGAACCTGCCTTGCCAGTCCTTCACAGCTTGGCGCAAAGGCAAGCTCGCTGTCAATGATTCTCTTTGCCTCGATGATGCAATCACGTTCACTTTTTGATATGCAGCAGTATTCCGGCGAGAGGATTCGCAGCTCCAACACTTCGCTCAAATATACTGACAGCAATTCGTGGATTTTGCTTTCCAGAAACAGATACCCAAGCCCACCCCGATAATGTGTAAAGTCTTGTAACTCTGCGAAAATATGCTCCATATAGGGCGTTATGCTCACCTTTGAAATTCCGGTCAGCAGTTTCTTTTCATAGACGGTAATCTCGCCATCCTCGAAGTAGTCCTGTAATAAACGTTTGAAATATGGAACGGGAATTTTGATGTTCTTAAAATAGAAGTCGCTGTTTTGCGCATAACAGAGAGACTCCATTTTCCCGTGTCCACGGTAAATGCAGGATTCTCCCTTTGCAAGACAAGCGCCCTCTCTGCTGCCTGCAATATTCCACGACACGCCGTCGTTCAGGCAGAACAGCATTTGAATATAGTCCTCGCTGTTAATCCCGCGCACATTCATGTCAGAAAAATAATTCATCTTCCAGTCTGAAACAACGGCACCCTGTTTTGTCACCACCTGCGCAATTTGTCCGGTTCCCATATCAGAAGGAATCGGGATCGTTACGGTCTGCGGTGAATTGGAGAGCAGATCCCGATAGAGGTTGTTCATGTATTCGCTTGTCATTGGATGCCCTCCTTTTTTCGGTTAGCAGTGACTAATGTACTAATATAGTTTACACGATTTACGCCTGAAAGTCAATTTTCAGCACGAATGCAAGCTGCTACAGAAAAAATCAGGGACGTTCCCGCAGGGGCAGAGTGCCATGTCGCGCAGTTCGGGTACGACGAGGCGCAGACGCAGACACGGTCAACCGGCCGCGTGCGAGGCGAAGCGTTACGCTATATGCGGCATCGAAAACCACGGCTTCAGAGGGGTTACGAACGGGAACAAGAAACTGGCAAGCAATGCAAAGCGGTACCCACTTTGCGAAAACAAGCGGATTCCGTTCACACGGAACCCGTCTGTTTCATGCTTGTTGGGGCGCTGCCCCAATCCCCGCAGAACACAAAAACTGTGTTCTGGAACGATGGATAAATCCATCGGCTGCGCGATTTTTCAAATCGCTTGTGGGCGGGCAGCTCAGCGCTGCTCTGCCTCTTTTTCCCGTCGTTCATTCGCTTCCTCATGCTCCTTATCCAACTCCAGAATACGGTCGATATTGGCCTTGGCCGTCAGCAGCTCTTTCATTTCCTCACGGGCTTTTCGGTAGTCGGCGTAGGCCGCTTTCTTCTCCGCCAGCAGCTCGGCGTACTCGGTATTCAGCGCCTTGATGGTGGGTAGCTTCTTGAAGCCCAGTCCATCAAAATAGTCCTTTGCGGCCTTGTGGATCGTGATCTCGCTTTCATGCTCTGCAAGAAATTTCTTGGAGTACCCGGCCTTGCGATAGGCAACGTAGGTATCGCGGGTCTTGGCGTAATTGACAATATGCTCCCGCAGCACCGCAATCTCGGCCATGCGTTTTTCCGCAGCCTTGATCCTTGCGGAAAGCTCGTTAAAGTGAGCGGACGCTGCCGCCGCTTTCTCCGAGAGAACGGCGTAATCTAAAAGCTCATGGTCTTGCAGATAGGCCACCGTCTGTGCCATCTGTTTCAGGTTGAACAACGTCGCCCAACGCGCATAACCGGCACCCTTGCCAGCGCGTAATTTGGCCTGAATGTCCACCAGCAGATTCCCGCTGCGCTTTTCCAGTTTGACCGGCGCGGCGGCGCTCTTTCGCGGTGTATGCGTCTTTTCACCGGCAATCACCGCACGGAGATCTGTGGGAGTATAACCGTCGCCGAGGGTGTCCATGCGAATGGACTTTTTCTGTTCGCCGCCCAACAGGGACGGGACTTTTTTGCCATTGACCTCATATCCGGCCTGCCGCAGCAGCTCCAGCAGCGCTTCAAAGCTGTCGGGATTTTGTGCCAGCGCATCGTCAATGGCCGCGCAGATCCGCTCCCGATGGGATGGCTTCTTCTTGTCACCCAGCCACTTGTTGTAGCTCTTGCCGTGGCGCTTCGGATTCTCCACGATGGAGTAGCCGTTCTCGATGCAGATGGTATCGTTGAGCCGCCGCACAGCGCGGCTGCTGCCCCAAAAGTTTCTGAATTTCCGGGTCTGGCTGAGTGCGGTGGAGTTCCAGATCACATGATTGTGAATATGGGCTTTGTCGATATGGGTGCAGACGATATAGGCGTGATTGCCCTTGGTGAAGCGCTTGGCCAGCTCACAGCCCAAACGGTTCGCGTCCTCCGGTGTGATCTCTCCGGGGACAAAGGACTGCCGCAAATGGTAGGCGATCACATCATCCTCGCCGCGCACCCTGCCGGTCTTTTGAATGTACTGATTCTTGGTGAAAAGAAACTCGGCGTCGGCGATCCTGCTGTCGCATTGCCAGCTCGTAATCAGCCTGCCGCCGTCCGTCTTTTGCGGATTTTCGGTGTAGTCGATGATGTCGCTGATGGCCTGTCCCACCGTGCGGCCTTTGCCGGTGTGCAGGGGCATCAGGCGCGTGGTTGCCATGTTGACACCTCCTTGAAAAGTCAAACGGCCTGCCGAAGCAGACCGTTTTATTCTTCATTTATCGGATTGATAGCGGATAATCGGAACCTGTTTTACCTTTCCTCCAATGGTTCGTCGTTCCAGAGCAAAGATCATATCAGGGGTGCGTTCGAAAAAGCCTTCGTCCTTTTTCCAGCTCATGCCGCATTTGCAATGCTGCAAGCCTATGAACTGCTGCTTCATCTTTCTGCCGCAGTTCGGGCAGACCTTATTACTGTTTCCCATATTATTCAGCCCGCGCTAATCTATATAGGCTGCGGATGGATTCCATGACCGTATGCCACGACAGGTCGGCGGCGTAGGAGAACTTCTTCTGATATGCCCGCCACAGCTTTTCCATGTTCGGGTCGGCCTCAACTTCATCAAAGGCCGCAGGCGCGTCGGCAAGATACTTCTCTGTACCGCGTTTCCTGGCCGTTGCAATGAGCGCCGCACGGAGATCGGCTGGGATGATGCTCTGGCCGTGGAGCTGGCTCAGAATGTGCAGATCATAGAAATCTCTCATGCGGGTGTTGGTGGTGGCGCGGGACACGACGGTTTCCAGCTTTTCGGCCAGAACGGTTTCCAGATTGTACGCCCAAATTTCGATGGAGCGATCCTCCAACATCAGCTTAAAGCTGTAACGCACCTCACGGGGCGTGATGGCGTCGCCGGTGGAAATGTCGATCTTGAGCGGCGTTATCACACCGTCAAACTCCGTTTCCATGCTGACACGGATGCCCGGATACTCGGCCTCGTCCATGATCTCGGAAATGCGCTTCAACCGGAACTCCACGCCATCGTCCACCGGTACGGAGATGATGGAGGCAATCATATTCTCTACTTCTTCGATGCCGACTGTCGCACCCTTTACGGTCGCGTCAATGTCCATCGTTGAGCGGGCGTCAAGGCCGACCATGGCAGCCACCAGCATCCCGCCTTTAAGGATAAACTTGTCCCGGTATTCCGAAAGAGAAATGCGCTCCAGAAAACGCTCCATCATGTAATTGCGCATCAGGATTTGCGCATCTGCGGATTTGTCCTTGGAGAGATTGCGTATCAAGTCTTTGAGCTGCCGTGCAGTCTTAATCATAAGAGTACCTCCAAATACTGCCGAAGCAGTTTTTCAACACGGGACATCTGCGCATAGCGCATCAGCTTCCGTAAGTCCTTGTCTTTTCGTTTTGCGTATTGCTTGAGTGCATCCTGAAAGGTCTGCATCTCGATTCCACTGCGGCTGCGGATCAGATCGCAGATGGTACGCTCCATATCATAGACGGGAACCGGGTTGCCAAAGGGCGTGTTCATCGTGACGATCCCCACATCATGCAATTCTTTCTTGATGGTGTAGACCTTGATGCCGTCTGCTTGCAGGCTGGCAGGATTGTAGCCGGTCTTGACCGTGATGGAATACGGATTCGGCTCCCGGTCGGTCAGGTCATGGAAAAACAGCGCGCTCTCATGGGAGAATACAGCCTGCGCACAACGAAGGTGCAGCAGGTACATGGCGTCCGTCCATGCATCTGGCGAAACATAAACGCCATGCGCGGCCTGCTCTACGCCGCGCTGCTTGGCGTAGGCGTAAAACGTGGACTTGGCAATACCGATTTCCAAAACCTGCGCGGTTTTGACGATCCCATTGTTTTGCTGAAAAAGCAGATCAAGCCGGTCGTAGGCGGTCATGTTATCACTTCCTTCTTGCTAATATTATATCCGAGATTAGCAAGAAAGTAAACAACGATTTTAGAAAAGCAAGCCGAGGCATTCGCCCCGGCTTGCGCTTTAACTATGGATGAAGTTTTTCATGGCAGCGTTCACGTCTTGCAGCTTGCCAAGCCCCTGCACCGCCAGCAGCGGAAGTCCCATCGGGCTGATTAGAAACGCCAGCACAAGGAGGATAATGCCGTTTTTTACAGAGTAGGTAATCATCACGGCGAAAGCCAGCAGGGAGAGCAGTCCGCTTGCCAGTTTGAACACGAAGCCGGAGCAGGACAGCAGCCCTGCGCACAGCCAAACGAACAGGGACAGGATAAGCGACAGCGGCGCAAAGAGAATTTTCAGGATGAACATTTTGCGGCCTCCTTTTCACAAAGTGCGGTCAGCGCGTCACGCTCTTTGGCGAGCTTTGCTTCTTCCTTTTCGGTCAGATCACGATCTCCACCCGTAATCTCCATCATGCGGAAATTCTCATAGGCATCCAGCAGAGAATCCAACAAATCTTCGGGCGTATGGCAAAAGTCCACGGTGTTCCAGTCCTGCCGATAGCAGTCAAAGCCCATAACGGTGTAGCCCTTGCTGGTGAGGACAACTTCAAAATCATCATCGCGGGCGAGGTAGTCAGAAAATACCTTCAGCACAATTTCGTTTGTCAGCATGCGTTCCGCAGCTCCTTTCCAAGCGGTCAAATCTCTTTCTGATATTAGATTACTTTGCTCATTAGTGTTTTGCAAGGATGCGGCAAAGTCATACGAATAGTTTTCGCCTTTTGCCCGACATCTAACCATATCACATAATCCTTCTTTAGTACAGCTACCTGAACTAATTTTCTCCAGATGGGAAATATAATGTTGGTACAGTTACAGGGACGGGAGGTGTGGTACTTGCAGTTGAATGAAGCCGTCAGCAGGCGTTTGGTCGAGCTGATGCAGGAGCGCGGCATGACGCAATATCAGCTCTATATGAAAAGCGGCGTACCGAAGTCCACCATCGGTAATCTTGTGAACTGCGCATACCCGTCCATGAAGTTGCGGATCATACACGAGCTTTGTCAGGGATTGGAGATCGACCTGAGCAGCTTTTTTGCCTCGCCGTTATTCGATGAAAATAATCTGGAACCGTAGAAGCTCCGATGCTGTTTTGCGTCGGGGCTTTTGCTTTTGTACGGGCAGGGGCAGCGGTCATTCCGCCGCCCCTGCGACTTATTTCAGTGCCGCCAGCGAGGAAACGATTTTCTCTGCCGCCGTCCATATCCGTTCCTGACTTTGCTGAATGTCCTCCAGATCGGTTTCGTAGATGCGGCCTGTTTCGTGGGCGCGGCGGGTGAATTGGTTGAGGTTGTTGCTGGAATACCGAAGCAGCGACACCAGCTCCCGCAGCTCCGGAAGATCGAGCTTTACCACATATCCGTCAATCGCCATCTTGCGGAGATATGCCGCCATGTTGGTGGTGCCGAACTGCGCCATCTTCGTTTCAATCATTTCCCGCTCCTGCGGTGTAACGCGGAATTTAAGCTGAATGTCCCGTTTGCGCTTTGCCATCGCTCAACGCTCCGGGGATTTGGACTTCGCCGAAATTTTCGGCGAAGTTGTTTCAGGCAGCTTTTTCAGCATATCCCGGACAGAGGTTTTCTGCTGCTCCTGCGCGTAGGCTTTGCGGGTCTGGCTGAGAAACAGATCGACCAGACCGGGATGGCTGTTGACGGCCAGATAGCAGTTGCGGTCAGTACCCCATGCGTCGGGATTGGCAGGGATGGACATGGCGTTTGCCCAAGCCCTGTTGTCGGGAGAATAGCGCCTGTCCCAGTCCGCTTGACAGACGGTGATGGCAAGGACGTGAAACGCGCGGTCATAGCCGAACTGCTGCACCACCTGAGCGACCGCCGCTGTATCCAACCGGTTATCCCGGTAGTGGTCACGGATGGCGGCTTCAATCGCTTCCTTGCAGGCTGCGTTCGCCTGATTGGAGGCGCGGTAGGCAGCAAGCTCGTCATGCTCTCTGGCATAGGATGCCGGGTGCTTGTAAACGGGGAGATTTTTCATTATCGTGCCTCCATTTCTTTTTTGTGGGGCTTTTCCGGTGCGCCATGAACAGGCGACGCTTTCAGCCTGTCCAAAACGGAAGGCCGCGTCGATTTTGCAATCGCCTGCTCAGGCTGCGGCTGTCCCTTGCCGTCCAGATTCAGCTCCATATCCAACTCAATCAGCCGCGCCGTTTTCGCGGCCAGCTCCTGCTCCTGCGGGAACGGCTTACCGACCTCGGCCTTTGCCGCCGCCTGCTGGTTATAGAGGTTTTCAAGCTGCTCCTGAACGCTGCGCAAACGCTCCGGCATTTTATCCAGCGCGTTCTCAATGCGGACAAGGTTGCCTCTGGCATCCGAACCGAGTTCAACGCGATGGGTCATTTGGCCTTTCAGCGTCAGCGTGTACATTTTCCACATGGAATCAAAAGCAACGGACATGGTAAAGCCGCGATAGCTGCCGATCTGTACCGGGTCTTTGCCCTTGACCTCCTTGCAGGTATCCAGCAACGCAGCACCGGCGTTTTCCTTATCAGTGAGCCGGTCGCCGCGAATCTCCATGCCGACAAAGCCCTCTGCCGGGAGCGGATGCGCTGCGAGGGTCTGCATATCCGCCTCCAGCCCACGAACAAAGCCCTTGTGTTCTTCTATCTTTTCCGGGAAGTATTTCAGCAGACTGTCCTCCAATCGGAATTGCTTGCTGTTGTGGTCTGCCTTCATAATTTTGAGCTTGGACACCTCAATGTCCAAATCCATACGCTCCTTGATGCGGGGATCACCGGCACAGAGCGCTTTGATCTCCGCAAAGGACAGCGCCGTAGCGTCCACATCCTCACAGGAGCGAACCGGGGATTTTGAGGTCATGATCTGAGAGATGAATTTCTGCTTGTTCTCAACGGTCTGCCAGAGGTAGGCGTCAAACGTCCCTTCGGTCACATAGCGGCAGACATGAACGAGCTTGTTCTGATTGCCCTGACGCTCAATGCGGCCTTTTCTCTGCGTGAGATCACGGGGACGCCACGGGCAATCCAAATCGTGAAGTGCGACCAAACGATCCTGTACGTTGGTTCCTGCGCCCATCTTGGCCGTGCTGCCCATCAGGACGCGCACCTGACCGCTGCGTACCTTTGCGAACAATTCCCGCTTTTTGACCTCCGTATTGGCATCGTGGATGAACGCGATCTGTTCCGGGGGCATACCGGCGTCAATGAGCTTTTGGCGCACATCCTCATAGACCGTGAACGGCGTTTCCGCGCTTTCCTCCAATGAAATCGCACTCTCCAGCGCATGAATTTCCGGGCTGTCCAGCGTACCGGGGGAAGCCTTTGCCGCCCGCTGCGAGGGCGTGGCCTTTGGCGTAGAAATGTCGCAGAACACAAGCTGTGTCAGTTTTTCCTCCTCGCCGTCGCGCCAGTATTGGAGAATGTTCGCCACACACTGATTGACCTTGGTGGTTTCCTCGTCGGGGAGCATGGGATTGATGATGCGCTGGTCAAGCCCCAGCTTGCGTCCGTCCGAGGTGATTTTGAGCATATTGTCCACATCCGGGCTGACCGCACCGCTGTGTACCTTGGACGCTCGTTCCGAGAGGGCTTTCACCATGTCCTGCTGGATCTGCGTGGGTTTGGTGGCGATGGTGTGGTACGCAACCTCCGGCGTGGGTAAGTGGAGCTGATCCGCCGTTTTGATGTCGGCGACCTCTTTGAACAGATTCATCAATTCGGGCAAGTTGAAAAACTTTGCAAAGCGCGTCCTTGCCCGGTAGCCGGTTCCCTCCGGGGCAAGCTCCAGCGCGGTGGTGGTTTCACCAAAGCGGCTTGCCCAGCAATCGAAGTGGCCCATACCCATCTCTTGCAGCCGGTCATGCTGCAAATAGCGCTGGATGGTATAAAGCTCTGTCATGGAGTTGGAAACCGGGGTGCCGGTGGCAAACACCACGCCGCGCCCGCCGGTCAGCTCATCCATGTAGCGGCACTTGGAGAACATATCCGAGGATTTCTGCGCATCGGTGGTGGAAAGCCCTGCCACGTTGCGCATCTTTGTATAGAGGAAAAGATTTTTATAATTGTCCGACTCGTCCACGAACATCCTGTCTACGCCGAGCTGTTCAAAGTAAATCACATCATCCTTGCGGTCGCTGGCTTGCAGCTTTTTCAGCCGCGCCTCCAGCCCCTTTTTCGTGCGCTCCAAGCTCTTGATGGTAAAGCTGTTGCCGCCTGCGAGCTTGGTATCCTGAATGCCATCGGTGATTTCCTCAATCTGCTGATGAAGGAGCCGCTCCTGCCGCTCCGGGCTGATGGGGATACGCTCAAACTGCGAGTGGCCGATGATAACAGCGTCATAGTCGCCAGTGGCGATACGGGCGCAGAATTTCTTGCGGTTGTGGGTTTCAAAGTCCTTCTTGGTAGTGACAAGGATGTTGGCCGAAGGGTAGAGCCGCAGAAACTCGGATGCCCACTGTTCCGTCAGATGGTTCGGCACGACAAAAATGGATTTCTGGCACAGTCCCAACCTCTTAGATTCCATCGCAGAGGCTACCATTTCAAAGGTTTTTCCCGCGCCAACTTCGTGTGCCAGCAGCGTATTCCCGCCGTACAGCACATGGGCGATGGCGTTTTTCTGATGCTCCCGGAGGGTGATTTCCGGGTTCATACCGGAGAAAACGATGTGGCTGCCGTCATACTCGCGGGGACGAGTGCTGTTCATTTCCTCGTTGTATTGCCGTACCAGCGTTTCGCGCCGCTCCGGGTCTTTCCAAATCCAGTCCTTGAACGCATCCCGGATAAGCTGCTGCTTCTGCGCGGCAAGGGTGGTTTCCTTGGCGTTGAGGACACGGCGCTCCCGTCCGTCTGCATCCTCAATGGTATCGTAGATGCGAATATCGCGGAGGTTCAGTGCATCCTCCAGCAGCCGGTAGGCGCTGGCACGGTCTGTACCATAGGTGGTAAATGCCGCCACGTCGTTGTAGCGCACCATGCTCTTGCGGGAAACCTGCCATTCTGCGGTGTACGGGACATAGCTGATCTCAATCTGTCCGCGCAGGTAGCGGGGCGTTTCAAAAGTTTCGTACATGAATTGCTCGATGTACTTCTTGTCAAGCCACGTCGCGCCCAGCCGCACCTCAATCTCGCTGGCTTCAAGGTCTTTCGGCTGTGCGGCAATCAGGGCGTCCACATTCCCGGCGAAGAACGGGTCGCGCGCTGCCACGCGCTGCGCGGTGCGAAGCTTCTGCCGGACGTTGCCGGAGAGATATTCGTCCGCCGTCTGCCAGCCCTTCGCCCAATGCTCGCCGCCGTCCTCCAAGTCAAACGGGCCGCTGTTGGGTTCCTTGTAAATGACACCCTTCAAATCCTCAACGATCTGCGGGATTTTCTCGCTGCCGCCCATGAGGGAGGCCATAAAGTCGAGATCGACGCAGGCTTTTTCTCCGATGCAGACAGCAAGGGCTTCGCTGGCGGTATCCACAGAATCTACGCTGCGCTGCTGCTTGATAGTGCGCTTGTGGAACATATCCGCCTTGCGCTCCAGCTTTCCGTCGTCGTCCAGCACTTCCAGTGAACACAGGAGGTAGTAAGAGGAATCGTCAGAGAACGCAAGACGGTTCGCACGGTCATTGATTAGGCCATGTTTTGCGGAGAACGCATCATAGAGGCGGTTTAGCTCGGCCTGCGCTTCCTGAATCCGGATTTCTGCGCTGTACTCGTCCATTTGCAGGGCAATCAGCTCATTCACGCAATCCCGCAACGCGACCATGCCCTTGACACGCTCGGCGGCGGTGGCGTTCAGCTCCGGTTTGACCATGCGGCTGTTTTCCCGGTAGTACACCTCGCCGCCCACCACGGTGTAAGAGTAGTTTTTCACATTGGGGTCTGCGGGGATGGACGTGTCGATCTGTCCGCCTTCACCCAGCTCTGGCAGTTCCGCCTCCTGATAGGTGCCGCGAATGTTTTTCACGGCATCATGGAGCTGATCCGCAAGAGCCAGTCCCTCAATGGGGACAACGGTAAAATCCTGTCTGCCGTACTGCGTACTTTCAGAGGTCTGCCTGCCCAGAACCATTTCGGGGTTGTCGATAAAATATTGGTTGATGGCAAAACCATCGTCGTTCTTGCCAAGGTGTATCCAATCCGGTTCGATCTCAATGGGACGGTCACGCTTTTGCAGGAAGATGATGTCGGACACAACTTCCGTACCGGCGTTGGCGCGGAACGCATTGTTGGGCAGACGAATGGCACCCAGCAGCTCCGCCCGCTGTGCGATATATCTGCGGACTTCGGGCGATTGCTTGTCCATCGTGTAGCGGGAGGTCACGAACGCGATCACGCCGCCCGGACGCATTTGGTCGAGGGTTTTGGCAAAGAAGTAGTCGTGAATGGAAAAACCGAGCTTGTTATAAGCCCGGTCATCTACCTGATATTGTCCGAACGGGACGTTGCCCACAGCGAGGTCATAGAAGTCTTTTCTGTCCGTTGTCTCAAAGCCCGCGATGGTGATGTCTGCCTTGGGGTAAAGCTGCTTTGCAATGCGCCCGGTGATGCTGTCCAGCTCCACGCCGTAGAGCTTGCTGCCCTGCATCTGCTCCGGCAGCAGGCCAAAGAAGTTGCCGACGCCCATAGACGGCTCCAGAATGTTACCGCTCTGGAAGCCCATATTGCCGACCGCTTCATAGATTGCCTTGATGACGGTGGGGCTGGTGTAGTGGGCGTTCAGCGTGGAGGCACGGGCGGCAGCGTATTCCTCCGGGGAAAGTGTGGCGTACAGCTCTGCAAACTCGTCCGACCAGTTTGGTTTATTTTCATCGAACGCATCTGCCAAACCGCCCCAGCCGACATAGCGGGAGAGGATTTCCTGCTGCTCCGGGCTGGCCTGTAAGCCCTCAAACTCCAGCTCTTGCAGGAGGTGGATCGCCGCCATATTTGCCCGAAACTTTGCCTTTGCGCCGCCGACGCCGAGAGCGTCATCGGTGATGTGGAAATTCTGCGCGTCGCGGTGGCTTGCCGCCTTGAAGTCAGCGTAAGCGGCCTGCTCCGCAGCGGCAACGCTGTGAAAGTCCTGCCACTCGCCGTCAATGGGGATGGATACCGCAGGACGGTGTGCGGGAGGCTCGTCGATCTCGGCCTGAGAGATGGCATCATCAAAATCAGGCACAAACTCGCCCATTTCCGAGAGTGCCGTGCGCCCTTCATGCTCCAGAATCAGCCTTTCTTCCTCGCTCATGGCGGGCGGTTCAGGCTTGGCGGGTTCCGCAGTGGGCGGGTCATGCTCCGGTTCCGGGACATGAAGCGTCTGGATTTCTATGTCATAGGGCAAGTGTGTTTTCTCGGCGGGATAGAACGCGACGGGTTTGGTGATGGGCTGCGGCTGCTCCTGTTCCTGTTCTTCAACAAACGAGCGTACAAACGCAATGTGTTCAGCGCGGAAGATGGGAAAGCCCTGCCTGTTTTGAAAAGTCACATCGCGCAGAGATACTTCATCTGCGCCGAAATTCACGCTGTCAATGACAAACTTCCGTCCGTCGATCTCCAACTCCATGCCAATGGGGATATACTCCTTGGTGTCGGCCTCGTTGATAACATCATAGCCGTCGGTTTCATTTGGCTGCGCAAACACGAAGCTGTGTCCATGCTCCAGCAGCCGCTTTGCGGCGCTTGCCCATTGTCCAAAATCATAGCCGGTCACAGCGGTTTCGCCCATACCGGGAATATTGCGTTGCAGCAGGCGGCGATTCAAAGCGCTGGCGGCCCGTTCTGCATCCGCGCCATAAAAAAGCAGCCGTTCTCCGACACGGACACCGATGAGCTTTTCGGGATGCTCTGCACGAAGCGCCTGATATGCCGAAATATTCGGCGCAAGCTCACGACCCTGATCTGTAATTCGTGTGAGGACAGCGGAAACCGGTTCGGTTCTGTGTTCCGGCTCGTGATTGCTCTCGCTGGAGGATGGAACGGCGCTGAGATGCGCGACAGTTTCATCTGCGGAATCAACATTATAGAGCGTACCGTCAATTTCCACGCGCTGCCCCACAAGGTTTTGAACCGCTTGCGGCGTCTCCGGGGTTGGCTGTTCTGTGTGCTGCGCCGCAATGACGCGCTGCGGCTCCGGTTCAGAAGCCTCGAAGTATCTGGTATCGAGGTAGCGTTCAAAGGAATTGCGGTCGATGCTGACCGGCTCCTGTTCGGGTGCGTTCGGTAACGTGTGCCAGACGTGATCTTCATCTACACGCGCGATAGCGCCGACTGCTGCTATGTGGTCTAACTCTATGGATGAAATGCGATCTCCAATATGATAAGTATAGCCAAGCGGCGTTGTAAACGCCGGAGGGGATAGCTCAATTCCCATATCCCGTTTGATGCCATCCAAGTAAGCAATGGCGTTATTCTGTTCTGCAAAGCGGAGAGTTTGCTCCCCATCTCCGCAGAACCGTTCCAACACCTCATCCCAAATGCCGGTAATTCCGCCCTCGCCGGGATGCAGACGAATGGAGTATCGGTCAGGTGAAAATAACCGCAGTCGCTCATTCTCATCATAAAATTTATTCTCGCGGATGAGCTGTGCCAACCGCCGCTGTACCTGCGCCCATGTGAGCGTCACCGGCTCGGCGTTTCCTACATGGATATACATGGGAGTTTTGGTATCTTCCCAGCCATATTTTGCAGCCAGCCATGCGGCGGTGCTGCGTTCTCGCCCATGCGCCTGCATATATAGTGCGACTTCCTGCTTGCCCTTTAGGTTGTCGTGCCAATCCAGAAGCGCGTTGTCAATGTCCTCCTGTGTGATCTGATAGGGAGAGGGTGCGACCGTTGTGGCCAGTGTGGGATACAATTCCTCCAAAAGCTCCTGATGCAGCCGGTTATGGAACGCGGGTATATCAAAGTACAGGCGGACAAGCTGGAGATCATCGGATGCCGTGACAATACGGCGGATAGCGTCCGCACCCTCCAGATAGGCGTTTTGGCGGTCTGAATTGCGGCAGGCATTGACAAAAGCCGTATCTTTGGAAAGTGCGTTGCCGACGGTCAGCTTGTACCCGTCAAACAGCTCCCGCACGGTTGGCTGGGGCGGCTGCTCGGCAGCGGGATTGCGGAACACTCTTGTACCGCCTGCGCCAAACTCTGCTTCATAGGCATTGATGGCGTTCTCGGCTTCATGGTCAATGGATGGGAGTGTGTAAATGCGGCGCTCATTGTTGTTCTCCTGTGTTGCGGCAATCGTCACATCGTACTTGTCGCGCAGCTTTTCTACATACTGCTCTAAGCTGTGCGCGGGGATACCGCACATGGTCACACGCCCTACATCCGGGATATTCCGGGAAGTAAGGTTCAAATCCAGAAGCAATTCCGCCTGACGTGCATCCTCGCCGTACATTTCAAAGAAATCACCGACCTGATACAGCACTATATCGTCCGGGTGTGCTTCCTTGACGGCGTTATAGCTGTTGTAGGCGGTGTTTCGCGCCGCATCCTGCGCCAGCGCCTTGTCATAAAGTGCCTGTTCGTCTGGCGTAAAATAGCGGTTCAGCCGAATCAGCGCAGAAACTCGTGAAGCGACCTTGTTCCAATTCATTTGAACATCTGCACAGCTCGCTTTTTTAAGTGTAATACCCTTGCTGCCGTGATCTTCATAGCTTCCATTTTCTCCAGATACAGCATGGGTGTGTCCACCAATCCCGTATTCTTTTTTCAGAAAATCGGCACTCTCCTTGGGTGTGTGCGGCGTCTGGAAGAACGTATAAATGCGTGTCTTTCCACCCTCAACGCTGCTCCCATTTGCAAGAGAAGCCGAGATTTCATCTTCGGTGATAAATCTGCCTGTTTTCGGAACAGTCGCCATGTCGGAGTGATATTCTTTACGCGGTAGGGACAGTTCTTCCAGTCGGGTGAGAAGCGCCTGCGGCCGGTGGTAATGGAAGCGCAGCAGCGCACGGTTTTCGCGGTAGGCGTCCATGAATACTTTGTATTCCGACAGAAGCCTTTCCCGAAACGCCGGTTTTGCCAGATTGCCCGCCAGCAGCTCCCGTTCTTCCGGGTAATTGGTGCTGCGGATATTGCCCATGCAGGACAGATACCCCAGCGATTTTGCTTCATCCGAAAAATCGTGATAAAGTTCCCAAATTTCGGCAGCAATACGCAGACGCTCATTCCGGGACGCTTCCGTGACCTCCAGATTGGTGGCAAATGCGCCGCTGTCCAACAGTTCTTCCGTGCGCTCCGCCGCATCTGCCCAGCTTATCACTTGGGCGGAGCGAAGATAGCGAGAGGTATCTCCGGTTGCAATATGGATACCATCGTCCCCGTACCATGCGGAAAACCTGCCGTTATCCGTAATCAAGCCGTTGCCGCCGTGGTAAAGAGCTTTCAGAAATGCCGCGCGTTCCTCCAAAGGCTTCTGCTTGGAAAACTCTGCGGCTATTCTCATTCGCGCTGCATCCGCATTACCGCCCGCGCGCAGGATGTGGTCAATATCATCCTGAGAAATGAACATAGAAAAAGCGGAGGGTGTTGCACTCTCCGCTTCTGCGATGGATTGAATTTGTTCTGCCTCTGAGGGGAAGAAGGACATCTGCGCCCCAGCAGGGGCATCGAACATATTTAGCTGAACACCAGTTCCGTGAGGATCGTTTCCTCGGCCTGCACTTTCAGCGTGTTCATCAGCCCTACCCACTTCATCGGGTCGCTGGCTTTCAGCGCTTCCGTCACGCCCGCTGACTTCATCAGCTCCGGCATCATCTGTTCCAGTCGGTTGTTCGCTGCCTCGTCGATCTCCCGCAGATGGGGGTACAGTCTCTCGGACAGCAGCAGGCTGTTCCACAGCACCGGACGATGCTCCTTCAAGTAATCCTTCCGCATCCTGCCGTACTTGCCCAGCGGGGCTTGCGGCTGCTCGGTCAGGCTCAGGTCGGGGATCAGATAATCCCCGCTGCGGGTGTAGGTCAGTTCGCTCATGGCTTTCGCTCCTTTCCGCGATTTTCTCGCGCTCGTAATTCTTGATGGTGACTTCGATCTGCCGCAGCACCAGCTCGCTGGACTGGCTGATGGCCGTTCCAAGAGCGGCGACGGTCTGCGGGGTGTTGAAATCAAAGACATTCAGAAAATCCTCATGCTCGAAGTAATCTCCCGGCCACATCCCACAGCGGGACAGCAGCGCATAGGTGGTGCTGACAACGGCGGCGTTCCGAAAAGCGGCTCCGATGTTGAAATCATCATAACCTTCCAGAAAGGAACCGTCAACGATGCCGACAATATCGCGCCAGTTGTCGTGCCAGTATTCATCTACAAGCTGCGCCGCCACACACTCCATCTGATCGGCAAGTCCGTTTTCACCGGAAACGTCAAAGCGCTGTTCCAGCGCCGCAGATACCACCTCACGATGCTCCTGACGGTATTCCCAAAGATAAGGGCGGCGAGAGTTCTCGCCGCCGCTGGTATCGGAAACATCGAATACATATCGGAGTTTGGGTTGGTCGCTGCTGGTATCCACAAGGGCGATGCCCTTGCTGCCTCGCCGCACATAGCGGCGCATCTGCTTATTCCAAAGGTCGTATCCCGCGCAGGCCGTGGCTTCCGGGCGCTGGGCGAAAATCATGAGCTGTTCATTGTAGGGGTACTTATACAGCCTTGCGGCGGTGGTCAGAAATGCCGTCCACTTCTGGTAGCTTCCCGTGATCTGCTCCGCCGTGCGGTCTGCCATCTGCGCATAGAGCTGTACTTTACTCGGCATCCATATCCTCCTTTTCAAAATCGGGGAACAGGTCGAGCGCGTCATATTCTGCGTCGCTCATCCTGCGCAGCTTTGCGATGGCGCTGTCCGTCAGCTCCCGCAGCTCCGTTTCATCCGCAGCGAGGTAGCCGCGCATTTCCTCCAGCGCCGCGATCAAGCCCGTGCGGGTGCCGGTGTTGTAGAGGCTCATAAGCTGCCGTTCTTCAAATGTGATGTTCATATCAAAGCTCCTTTTCCGCGCTCTTTTTCGGCGCTGTTTTGTGTGGACGTTCTTGAACAGGCTGGTTTTTGAGCTGCTCCAGCACGGAGGGTTTGCGTTCACCGGCGTCCCGTTCCCGATGGGCAGCCGCCGCCAAATCCATCAGGGAGATGGACATACCGGCCTTGACCTGTGCTTCAAGGTCGGCGACGGTGGGCTGCTTGGGGCCGTTGTTGATAATGCCGTCGATCATGCCGTAGTCGTCCTCCATCGACATCTCGGCGGCTTTCAGGTAATTCTCCGGTTTCTGAAAGGCGGGCAGCTCCTGAAATCCCATGCTGTCGCAGTAGTGATAGGATACCTTGCCGTCCTGTTTCAGCGCAACGATGTCGCTGACGGAGAGACTGTGTCCCACAAAATCGCCGGGGCGCTCGTCGTTGAAAATGTAGTAGAAGTTTTCGAGGATTCTGCCGGTATCATCGTCCGGGTACACCTCGCGGGTATAGATGGCTTCATAGTTGGCCGGGTCAGGCGGCGCAGCCAGACTGCCGAGACTGGCGAAACGCAGCTCGACCGGCGCGTCCCGGCGCAGTTGATAGATCGCCATAGAATCGGTGGGGCTGTTCAAAAAGCGCTGCTCTACATCGCGGGGCGGGATATGGCCTTTGACCGCATCCCAATCCGGTTGTGTGATCCCGAACATTCCGTCATGCTTGATGATGTCCTCGGCCTCAAAAACCATTTCCTCAGCATTGTCGGGATGGAGCATATAAACCGTGATGTCATGCTCCAGCAGCTCCAGCGCCCGGTCTTTGGAAAGCGGGAGCATATCGCCGTCCAGATACCCATAGCTGCGCATATCGTCCACCGTCAGCGTGGGGTCGGGCATCGGGGTGGCCTGTTCCAGCTCTGGCGAAGTTGGAAGTGTGCCTGCGGCACGAGAACCGGCCTCCTCGTGAACAACCTGATTGTCGTCCGATGACAATTCGAGTGAGTACAAAATCCCTGCAAACTTGTTTGACAAAACTTCAAACGGCACGGTCTTATCATAGCCATGTGTTTCGCAGATACGAATCGCAGCCGCCAAAAGAAAGTTTACATCATCGTCATGTACTGTTCCGCTTTCCAGAAGGTGTAGAGTGTCCTTGTCGTAAAGTTCATAGGCATATTTTGCACCATCTTCTGTTATGCGAAGATGCTTGCTCCCACCATCAACCGCATACCAACGCTCATTAGCGTCGAGTTCCTTTAAGGAAGTGTGACTTTTCTGAAATGCCTCAACTTCCAACAGCAGCTCATTCGCTCTGTGCGCGTATTCATCGCTCTGCTCAAGTGTTTCGGACAGGAAGCCTTTTATCTCATCTGCTCCTGTCAACAGATCTTCGTAGAAATGCTGGAGGCAATCTTCCTGACTTGCAAATTCGCTGAGAAAGGCAAGGCCATTCGCATCGAGATACAGCTCTGAAATGCTTTTTGCCAAGTCAGCCGCAGACATATTGCTGTTCTCTTTTAATTGGCTTTCCGCTTGCTCGGATTTCTCCACAGAAATGCCGCGCTCCTTGCAAATCTCCGCAAAGTGCCGGTCAATGTCCGTAATCAGCTCGGATGCCGTCTTATTGATGGTTTCCAGACTGGCGCGAAGCTCTTTCAGCTCCTTGTCTTTCGACCAGGTTGCGATATAACCGAAGCTGTTTTCACCCGTTGCAATACCATAATAGGCACAAACGGCAAAAGATATACTTTCTGCCTCGACCTCCTCGGTGTTGCGGTCTTTTCGCTGTTCGTTTAGGAAACGATAAGCGGAAATCTCGCCGCCGACAAAGTTCAGACATTCTTCCTCGGTCAAATTCAATCGCCCATCTTCACCAAGGTCAAGGGGCTTGGCTGTGATAACAGAACCGGCATGATTGACAGTAACGTGGTTTTCTACCGTGATAGGCTGTCCGGGATCATCGTCAGAGCCACGCAGGTCATAGACATACATTCCTTCGGGAATGGTGGCAGGGTCAATACGACCGTTGGAGAACAGACCGGGCACATCGAAAATCTCGACCTCTTGGTACTTTTCAGCACCCTTCGGTTCTTCGATTTTCTTCTGATTGTGGAGCTTGGAGTGTGCAATTTCGTGGACAACGGCAGAGACCGTCTGCACCTCACTCATACCGGCGCGGATGGTGATGCTCTGCGCCTTAATGCTGAAAAAGCCGTCCGTATCCCGCGCAACGGGCTTTATCTCTATCGGAACGGGAGATGCGCGGCGCAGCGCCTCCATGAAAACCTCATACTGCTGCACATTTCCGCTCAGATCGGCGGCAAGCTGGGGCAAGGGCTTTCCCGCAGTCTGCGACACATCAAAGACGGACACCACCTTGAACATAGGGATACGGATTTCCTTTTCCTCAATGATGGCCTTGCCGTCCGCATCCAGCACCGGCGCGTTGGTTTCGGGGTCGGTCTTGATTTCCTCGACCTTTTTCTTATAGGGAGTAGGAGCGATGATGCGGATACCTTTTTCGCCTTTCAGGACGTTCCTGCCGAACTGATCGCGCCACTTGTTGAAGCCCGCCACATGGGTGGCGTCGGGGCGCTGCATATAGATGAGCATGGTATTATTGACCGAGTAGCGGTGAAAGCGGCTCATGGTGGCAAGGTACTTCCGGTACTTATCGCTCTCGAACAGCTCCTTGATGCCGTTTTCGATGCTGTCAACGATCTCCCGCATCCGGTCTTTGTTGGTTTGTTTTTCGGCCATGATGATCTCCTTTCAGAAAAAATAGCGCCCCTGCGCAGAAGAAAACACATCCTGCACAGGGGCGATTCTCCGCAGATAGAGGCCGTTTTTGCGCTTGCGGATAGAATGACGCAGCCACTTGTGATTCCGCATGGAAAAAGCCTTGCGGCACGGGGCTTTTACGCCCTCTATTTGCGGAGGTTCCAGTATTGTTCACGCTTTCGTTTGGCGTCCTGCTTTCGGCGTTCCTGCTTGGCGCAGGCGGGGCAATATTTGGCGCGATTGGAGGAAGAATAGACCGGCTTACCGCAGACGGCGCAGCGCTTTCCCGGCCTTTCCCGCATCACGTCGGCCAGCAGCTCATGGTCGGCGGGAAGCACCGCGTTTCGGAACCAGTTGCACAGCAGCGAGTAGGAAATACCCTGTACGCAGGCGCAAGGCTCTCCATCATCCAGCGCGAGGCAGTTGCCGTGATCGTAATTACAGCAGAGCTTCCGAATGAGCTTCTTGGCGCGGCGGAGCTGCTTGTGATCCATACGCGGCGCATCAGCCATTGTCGAACACCATCTTATAGCCCGTGTGCTGCCCATCGTCCTCCAAAAGAACACTGGCATCATAGGTTTTCCCGGTCTTTTCGGAGTAGCAGCCTTTCAGCGGGGCGCGGCCATTTTTCAAAAGCGCAGCGGCAAGGGATTTTGTCAGCACCTTTTTCTTGGCGGTGAAAAAGCGGCTGTTTTTCCAGAGAACAAAGGAACAGGCACGGTTCTCGCAGAAAAAGCCTTTCGGTGATTCCGCCACCTCGGCTCCGCAACGGGGACACCTGCCGACTACCTCACGCCCGGAGGGGAACAGGACTTCCGTACCGGGGATGGGTTTGTAGGTCTGCACCAGCTCATGTAGCATGGCGGCGATCCCATCCATGAAGCTGTCCGGGGCGATTTCACCGCGCTCGATCTCTTTCAGGCGGTGCTCCCATTCAGCGGTGAGCTGCGGAGACTGGAGCTGTTCAGGCAGAACGGTGATAAGCGCCGTGCCGGTGGAGGTGGGCAGCAGATTTGTGATCTTTTTGGACTTCCTGCGCTCCACAAAACCGGAGGACACCAGCTTTTCAATGATACCGGAGCGGGTCGCCGGGGTGCCAATGCCCTTGCGCTCGGCATCATCTGGCATATCCTCCTTGCCCGCGTTTTCCATCGCGGCCAGCAGCGTATCCTCGGTGAAATGCTTGGGCGGCGTGGTTTTTCCGGTCTTGACCGACGCGGCAGATACGGAAAGCGTCTGATTCTCCGTTACCACCGGCAGCGCGGGCGCTGCCTCTGCCTGCTCCTGCTCATAGCGCTTCCAGCCGGGAGCAAGGACGGTTTTGCCCTTGGCGGTGAAGCTCTGACCGGCACAGTCCACCGTAATGACCGTTTCTGCGTAGCGATGTGGTTCATCCACCGCACGAAGCAAGCCCCTTGCCGCCAGCTTCAGCACCTCGCGTTCGCCCAGCGGCAGAGAGGCCATATCTACCTTTTCCGCGCCGATGGTGGGAACAATGGCGTGGTGATCGGTGACTTTTTTACTGCTGCATACCTGCTTGGCGCAGATGGTCGGAGGCTTCTCCATGCCGCAGACAGCGGCAGCAGCGGCGACAACTGTCTCTTATACACATCTCCG
>ENA-OZSH01000022-OZSH01000022.1-human-gut-metagenome-genome-assembly--contig:-NODE-22-length-24646-cov-8.116872_pt1 | contig 24646 bp, 23 predicted proteins | sample MGYA00244121_ERZ653964 | MGnify/ENA primary metagenome ERZ653964 (study PRJEB26926, sample SAMN06164408) | human gut metagenome | biome: ENVO:00009003; feature: ENVO:2100002; material: ENVO:00002003... | reverse complement strand
GAGATTTCTGCCTGTCTCGTGGGCTCGGAGATGTGTATAAGAGACAGTTTTAAGACTATTACCAGAAATTCTTTACCAACTCCTGATATAAATATGTTACATCTTATCACAATTCCAGTCAAATAAAATATGGTACAAAAATTATTACAAACATGTTACGACACATGCAAATTAAGCAGTTCCTGATGCTTTCTAAGAATATGTTTCTCAATGTAACATAAAAATAAAGAGTGCAGTTCAATGAATGAACTGCACTCTTTATTTTGTACTTTTAATAAATCACTTTAATCTACCATAGTGGAAATTATATTAACACCAACATCTGCCATTACATGAACAGCTATACACCTTGTGTTATTATTTATCAATTGAACACTTCAAAAAACATGTTTCAATACATCTTATGTTAGTGTTTATTGTACAACACATATATACAACATTTGCCCAATAATTGGAAGAATTTTTCTATGAATATTTACCAAGGCCGAGTACATACATTTGCCGTTTTTATGCCATTTTCTTACATTTAAAATACCTCATCAGTAAACTGACAACCAGACATATTACCATTGGCATTATTGGTGTAAAACCAACTATAAATGATACACCCATAACACTTGTTATAATCAACCATATTAACGACGGTACAAACCATATTGATGTAATTACAGCCACAATGATACTTTTAAGATTAATCTTTTTAAAAATATATAACAAAAATAATCCAAGCACAAGGAAGATAAAGAATGGAATAACTATATATTTTACAAATATATCTATCACCTGTGCATTAGTTGGATTGTATCCATTAATCTCATTTATTAGTGTTCTTGCAACATCAACTACGGAATATTTATTCAAACTTTCGTACATCTTAACCTCCTTTAATGAGAATCACTTTTTGTAGATGATTGTGCCGCATCAGGCACATATATACCTGGTGAAACCTCAACTCCGGAATTGTTATCTTTTGCTTTCAGATTAACAAATCTTCCCTCCTGAGTACCGATATCCTGAATGTTAAAGTCAAGTATGCTGTAGTAGGTGTTATCCCCATATACATTTTTTGTTATTGTATATGTGTACTCATCCGTCACATTGACAACCTTCCCTGTATCATCGTAGTATGAATGAATCCATCTAAAAACAAAGAGATAGTACTGCCCATAATCAAAGTAAGTAGCAGCACTATAACCTGTGCTTATATGCTGAGGATCGTCTTTCCCGGCATGAAGCTGGTCTCTGAATTTGCGGTATTCTTTTGAAAAGCTCTCTTCATCATATGAGTACCCATAATATTTTAATAGGCTTTCATCCCATTTAAGCCACATTAAATCATAGTCACCATCTTCAAAGTAATTAAGGTATGTACTTACAACCTTATTCAACTCCTCAAATGTATCCATATCTGCACCATATCTTAACTTGGCTTCTGCCCTGGTATCCTGCTCAAGAATCTTTGAAGCGTCTGCCTCAAGGTTATCTTCTTTTTCTTTATTACTTGATACGATAGTGGCTATAAGACAAATAGCCACTATCACAAGTATGGTAATTGTGCAAATAAGGATTCTCTTTATGATTTTAGTCTGCTTCTTTCTTATTTCCTCAGATTTACCCATTGTTATTCTCCTCTTGTAATATCCGGTCTGGTTCCTTCAAGGTCACCTGAAAGATTCCAGTTATCCAGCTCTGGGAAATACAGGTACGGGTCTATCGTCTCTTTTCGAGACTGAATATCCGGTCTTGCTCCCCAGTCAGGATGAGCATACAGATCTGTACCCTCATGGATTTCTCCATCTCTTAATTCAAGATGAAGATGTACTCCGGTAGAATCTCCTGTCGTTCCCATATAACCACACACGGTATCACTGTTTACCTTATCTCCTGTATTAACCAGAACTCTGCTCAGATGGAAATATGATGATTTAATATTGTCGCCATAATCAATAATGATATAGTTTCCACATGAATTATTATATCCAGTATCTACTACCTCACCTTCACTGATACCATATACCTTAGTGGACTCACCCGTCGTAGTCCACAAATCCATTCCGTTATGGAAGGCTCTTTCATGTGCATCTGATGTAGGGTTAGACCTCCATCCATACCATGATGTAATATATCCTGTAAATCCATCTGAAGAATGAATCGGAAGCTGCATAACTCCAGTTGAGAGCTTCTTATAAGCTGTCATATATTTTGTATCCTCAAAATCAATGCCACAATAACCATCATCACCCGTTCCGTTCTCAAGAATACCATTCAATATATGTTCGTACACCTCGGATGTTCTGTCACCATACAGCTGAGGTGATGCTTTATTCATATATTCAAGCAGTTCATCTTTTCTGTTTACGTTACATAATACATAATCTCCTGTACCAGTATTTACCTTATGACTTGAATCAAGGTATTCTGATGTCATTTTGCTTACGGATGAATAAATGTTAAACATCTGCTTAGTAAGAGTAGAACCATTAGTAGAAAACTCTTTAACTACCTTTACATACCCATAAGCATCTGCTTTTCCGTCTTCCTTTGTAAATCCATAATAATATCTGCAGAAGTACTTTAAATCCACCTTTGTGTATTTTGCGCTGTCTTCAAGAGAAATCTTCTGCACATATGATGTTTTTTCTCCATAATAATCACTATATGGATTTTCCGGATTTAAGCAGGCATAGAATATATGATTTCCGCCCTCAATACCTGCGTAGTATGCTATTACATTATTCTTTTCATCTTCTATTGCATCACTACCCTCAACAATTGATAAAAGTGCTATATCGCCAACAACAAGTTCATCAGGATTCTGAAATCTGTAATCCGCTTCCTTGTATATATCAAGCATTCTTATGCCTTCTGCTGTTGGATAATGCGAATCATTATTTGCATTTCTTGTTTCCTGAAAAATGGAATCTTTCAAAATAAAATTTACAAAACCTGCTGCACATAAACCTATGCGCTCCCCATCATCAAATCCGTTGCTCCTAGAGCTATTTCCGTCTCGAAGCATAGTTCCAAAACCTTCCTTTGTAATATTTGATGTAGGCACTTTAGGTCTGTAATAATCTGCACCTTTTGTTGAAGAGCTCCATAGTCCTGCGTAATAACCATATTTTCTAAGCTTATTTTCACCATCATAATAATGAGGTCTCTGATAGCACATCTTACCATCATACATAACTGTAGCAACCTGCAGACCTATTCTGGCACTAGGAACGTACTTTGTTGTCTGCTGGTCATATATAGCCTGTAATTCTCCCTCAAGATTAACAGATGTTGTTGCATTGTTAAGGACCTTTGCATAAGCTGAGCTGTTCGTAAACTCCTTATCTTCCTCACTGATAGTTCCAGAATAATAAGAAGGGTTTTTATACTGATATGTAAGCTCTTCTCCTGTCTGTGGTTCATAAGCATCATAAGCCTTCTGAAATTCTGCACCAACCGTACCACCAACTACATCTTCTATCTGTGACATGATATCAAACATAAACTGATACAGTGATGAATCAATTCCCATATCTTCCCAACATTTGATAAGGTCTCCTATTCTGTAAGTCTTTTTAAAGCTTACCAGTTCATAATGAGTATTCTTATCATCATCCTTAACTTTTACATACTCAAAATCCGACCACTTACAAAGCCAGTTGCTTGCCTCTCTTACAAGACACACAGGGTAAACCTTGCCATCATAGTACACATATGAGTAATCACCCTTAGAAGTACCTCTGTCATATTTATTATTTTTTAGATATGTATAATCACTTGAATATGTCATATTCGTAGAAACATTCGTACCTGAGAGATATCTGTCCGTCCTGCCTCTGTCTACTCCATTGTATATAGTTGAACCATTGTTCCATGCCGGATAACAGTAAGCCGAATATGGAAAGCCGCTTTTAGCAAGGTAATCTGTATTGTTAAAAATCTTTTCACCTCTTGCATTAGTCTTATTACTATAATTATCACGAACAGATAGAGCGTAACTGTAAGTAGGATCACCAATCTGTCCGCCATCTGAATCAGTTGTAAAATTTACAGTACTTCCCAACCCATCGTTTTCTATCCACTTCTGCACATCGTCTGATACATATTGCGTAAAGAACTCTACATTAGTATTAAGCCCATGCTCATTAAGCTGTTTTACCATATTGGTTATATCATCTGCACTTACAAGGCTCAGTCCTAACTTATCCGGATTCTCAACAACACCATCATCATTCATATTTTCTGCAACAGCTTCAATCTGCTTCTCCATTGCAGCATCATCACCAAATTTAGATATACACGCAAGCGTAAGAAGATACTGCCAATGCATTCTATACTGATATGTAAAAGATGACTGGTCCCAGTTTACCTCCACTGTATTCTGTTCCCCACTAACATCCTTATTGCTGTCATTTGCACCTCCAGCATATGATTCATAATCGCCTGTACTTATATCCGGTATCGTTATAGTACTTGCAGCGGAATCATATGAGCTTGCTTCATAGCTGAATGCTTGAAATATTGTTTTATAGTTTACGCCGCTTTTCTCCAACTCAAGCAGACCATCATCAAGAGCCTTATATGCTCCTCCATATGATGAAATCTGTGTATAGGCTGCATCTTTCTGATATTTATTAGTGAAAGGGGAGAATACAGCGCTTACAATACCAACGATAGCTCCAACCAAAGCAGTTACAGTACAAGCGCCCCCTATCAGCACTACTAATGTAGGAACTGAGCCTGTAAAAATCTTTTTCACTAACGACTTTGTTTTCTCTTTTGCAGCATTTTTTAGCGCTCCCGCCAGCTTATCTAGCAACTTTTCTCACCTCTTTCACTATATCTCTACCATACAAACCCATTATCCCTCATACGCTCATTGGTGCGTGTCGTATAATCATTAAGCTGTTCCGCCTTCCCATTCATACCTGCGTTCATTCTGCTATATGAACTCTTTGCACCATTAACAGCATTTCTACCAGTCTGAACCATAGTCTGTGCTGCCGGACCATAGCTCGACATTGAAACAGCTTCCTTTACTGTAGCCTTAGTAGCATTAAATCCTGCAGAGGCAAGTCTTCCCGTAGCCTGTCCTACCTGAGTATTTGCAGCAGAATCTATCACTCCGCCTGCCGCTGTACCAACATGGGAACCCATAAGCGAACCACCGGCTGCCATAGCTGTCATGGCAGTAGGACCAAAGAATAATCCCGCTGAAGCTCCATATGCAGCACCAAATACTGCTCCTGCTGTTGACGTAAATGCTTTTGTATTTTCCCTCTTGGCATACTGTCTTAACAACTGTGCCCTTCTCTGATTTGACATGCCGCTAAACGCTGCGCTGTTAAGGTTATTTACATTTGCAGAACTGTCGATGATACGCTGTCTTGCCTGTGCAAGCTGTGCCTGACTTACCGCACCTCTCATATTGTTTGAATCCATAGCTGCAGTTCCCTGGCTTATTCTGCTTCTTGCCGCTGCGATATTAGCTTCTCCACTTGATACTGTATTTTCGAGCTGACTCCTTGTCTCATCGTCAAACACTTCTCCTGAATTAAGTCTTTGTCTTGCCGCATTAACAGCAGCGGTCTCCTGCTCTATGGCAGCTCTATCCTGATTCTGTTTTGCACTTATTGGCATATTCATCATGGAAGCCTGACCTCTGAAATCCGGACCCATTTTTGAATTAGTATTCTGCATAGCTGCCAGTCCTGCCGATACGTCACCAGCTGTTCCCGGTAAATCTTGCATATCGCCCATTCCAGCGCCAGCTGTTCCCTGTAAATCTTCCATATCGCCCATTCCAGCGCTAGCCATAGCTCCATCATTACCTGCAGACTGACCGTTTTCAACATTATCAAGTGCGGGCATCCCGGAACCGCCAGAAAAGCCCTCAGCATTTTCACCAGATTCAAAACCGCCCTCTGCACCATTTTCGAGTGCCTCAAGCCCCTGTGAACCATTTACTCTTCCAAATCCATTCTGTGCAGCTTCATCAGCAGCACCCATCTTTTCGAGCATGTCTGCTTCTTCATTGGCTGCCTTTGCATTTGCTCTGTGTTCTCTTCCTTCTTTTATAGCCTTACCCATTGCACCTGCACTTCTCGCTAATGCCAAAGCTCCCATAGCGGCACCGGCCATAGCGCCAATACCGCCCATGTTAAGACCTAATATCTGTCCCACTGTTCTTCTTGTAGGTATAAGCATCATACATATCATAAGAGTTAATAAACCAGCAAGGATATGTACGCCCTGCCCGTATACTACATTATAGACAGTTACCGGAAGCAACAATAAAATGGAATCAATTACCGGCACAAGCAAGGCTGACAATACATTCTTAAACCAGTTATTAAGCAGATTTTTGTCTGTATAACTCATAACGCATACCATTGGAAACAGACAGAAATAAATTGTCATTCCAAGAGCAACACCAACATATACATAAGAGAAGTATAATGCAAGAACTGTTGAAGCCGAGAATACAACTGCCCATATCCATGAGTTATCAGCCATGCCACTGAATATATCTGCAATTCCTTTTTCAAGGCCCACTGCTGCTCCATCACTTCCCGTCATTGAAACAGTAGAAGCCATAGAATTTATAAGATACAAAAAAATATCCCTTACATATATCATAAGATCAACCAAATATGGCATAAGGTAAAGAAAAAGGGAAATCATAATAAACTTATCTAATGAAGATTTTGCTTCCTCCCTGTTCTTTACTGAATTTCCGAAAATCAAACCCTTTACAAGCTGTCCCATGAATAGGCACCATATCATAACCCAGCAGATTAGACGGAACATATTGTAGACATATGCGCCAACAATTCCATAAGGATTGCCTTTTGTAAGTTCAAATCCATAATAGTTTGTTCCACTGTGTGCTATTCTTCCATATACAATAGAATCCATTGACATACCCCATGATTCCTCAAGTCCAAGAAGTATATCTCCGGGTGCTCGCAACAGTCCAATAAACTGCTTTTCGAGCCACTTAGCTTCCTTTGTTGTTGCATTTTCTGTCCTCTGTGTATCATTTCCTGTTTTATATATGCCTGAATTCTTATCAATAAAGCCGCCAGCCTGTGCAACTATTGTGGAGGACTCAACTATGCCATAAGTTATATTTGTCAGACAAAATGCAATAGCAAGAATGCAGACTGTTTTTTTCAGAAAGTTTTTTACTGTTCCGCTATGAAATTTTCTCATTCTCCCAGACATAAACAATCCTCCTATCCTGCTCTCCTGTTTGACATCATCCTAGCAATCTTCTCCGGATCAGTCTCGCAAATCTTTGCCTCTGAACGAAGATAATCAACCTTAATGAATACAACAGTGTCTTCATTATCAATAAGACAGCACTCTCCTTTTCGTGATTTATCAATATCGCCGTTAGCATCTACAGTACCTCCAAGACGCATTACCTGATCTAACTGTGATTCTGTAAGAGGAGTAACCTCTCTGATAAATTTTGCGTCCATCTTTGCCTGCTTATACAGAATTTTCATGGCAGTATTCTTAACGATAGCCTTTGTTTCCTCATAAGCATTGTAATCGGCCAACGCCTGTGTAATAGTAATCATACAAACAAAACGCTTACGAGCCTGTCTGTACATACTTTCAATGAATTTACGGCTCTCAAAGAATGCAAATGTATTATGAAACTCATCAACAACAACTGCACACTTCTGCAGTTTATGTGGATTATTAGAATTCTTCTTAACGAAGTATTCATTTACGAAATTACATGCGATCTGCTGAGCAATTCTTTTATCAGCAGGTGGAAGCTGTGAAAGGTCTATATCCATGCACTGGGTTTCCTCTGAAACCCTAAGAGTTGACTGACCATCATAATAAGGCTTAACACCTATAACGGAATATACTCGTTCCCTGTCGCCATTAATAACTGCATATTTAAGGCCATTCTCATCCACAGGCAGGTTATTATATTCTTCTACACTGTACTCCCCAACTGACTTCTCAGAATAATAACATTCTTTTATGAATGGCTGAATACCAGCTAAAGCAACTGAGAAAGCCTTATCCTGAAGCTCATCCGTGTTAAATCTTCTTCTATTAAGAAGAGATATAAAGAATTCGTGTAATGTAGGCATTGCCTTCCTTACTCTTCCGGACGAAATACGTCCTCCCTCATATACCTGTCCATCTTCATATATACTGTCAGGATGTCCCTCTTCTATGCCCTTAGCAGCATATAAGCCTACAACTGTATCAGATACAATCTTAGTCAGGTATACATCTGTATCAAATGAATCGACCTCTCTTCCATCTTTAATCATTGAGAGAATAATATTGGTACAATCTGCACATTTTTCCATCAGATTAAGCTTACGGACTTCTTTTCTTATTGACGGAAGATACTCAAGTTCTACATCGATATCAAAAATATTCAGGATGTTATCAGAACCATGCTTAAGCTGGAATACTACACCACCCTCTGTACGAACAAGAGGAACATATTCCCCCTCTGCTCCATTAGGTGAATCGTAATCAATGAATGCCATTCTGTAGCCAAACACTTCCATCCATCGTGATGAATACATCTTTAATCCGGCAGATTTACCCGCACCTGTTATACCGGAAATACACATATTGTATCCGGAATGCGATTTATCATATGGATCAATAAGTACTGGCTGATGTGTAAACATATTTCTACCGCCAAGTATACCATTCTTATGAGAGAAAAATGATTCTGTATGATTAAATGTATCTCCAAGAGAAGTCTTATCCATGATATGATACTTTACAATCATATCCTTAAATGGTCCTTTACCAACCTTCATCATCTTATTAAGTGGCGCTGCCGCAAGTATCCCTTCAGCATGAGCACCATAACATCCAACAATATCAATTCCTTTTTCCTTACCTATTGAATACAGGTCTGCACACGCATCATTCAAATGCTCAAGACTATCTGCTCTTAAAACAAAAAGAAAAGCCACCTTAAAGAATACATTAAGACCACTTTCTATTACCTTAGCCCATTCCTCACACTCTGTCAGCTTAGCTGAAAGTCTTCGAGCCCTGTTAGGGTCTTTTCCCTCTGCAGCAATAAGTTCCGATCCAAGTGCTATTACTCGTTTATCGAGAAGTTTCTGCGACTCAGCAGATGATATCGGATTCCAAAATACCGATGTGGTACAGTTAGGAAAATTCATAAGCTCCGCATATGTAACTGCAAAGGTACTTCTTTTTGGAAGCTTATCCGCATACAATGCGCATTCATATACATCACGTCCTCCATCATTAATTACAACATATCCAAGCTGAGATGTATCAATACCATCAGCACAGCATATGTCCTTTGCATTTTTTCTTCCAGTTGAGAGGTAATCAACCATGTCAACTTCTTTAGATGAAAGAGTATCTGCTTTTCCATCTGCTTTTTTTCCTGAATTATTTTTTTCTTTCTTACTCTGTTTACTGCTCTTTGCAGGCTTTGCAATCAATATAATCAGGGCAACAACAGCCGCAATTATAACTAACAAAACACCTATCAGCAGTACCAACGATAACTGCTTAGACATAATTACCCCTTTCTATTTCTCCTCAGGAATATCAAAATCAAGGCTAAGACCTGTAAAAATATGGTCTTTCTGTTCCTCTTGTTTTGGTTCCTTTGTGGATGCCATTTGCGAAACTCTCTTTTCTTTTTCTTCCCTTGCCTTTTCTTCCTTTATGCGCTTCTTTTCGCGCTCTTCAAATTTATTAGTCAGAATTTCTTTCTTTCTGTCCTCAATATCACCACTCGTAATAATTCTATTGCTCTCATCCTCTTTACCATAAGCTCCAAGTGCTTCAATATCATATGATTGCGAAATCTTATCCGCAACCTCAGCCTCAACACCACGCTCTATCATTTCGTTGTAGACTTTATCCTGCTGGTCCTGAACCTGTTCAAGCACCCCCTCCTCCATAGCCAGCTCATAGTCCGATTCTTTTAAACCGGATGAGGAGGTTATCTCTTCATAATAATTACTTGCTTCAAAATCTTTCTCTGTGAAAACATTAGCTGTAAGGGGATGAAAATGTCTTCTCATCATCTGAACGAGTTCATTATTTCTTACCCTCGACGCACGTACACCTGCGTTACCAAGTGCATGAATGTAAGCATCACCTTTTCGTTTAAGCTCGGTTATTGCTTTCTTATGAATTTCCTCATCGGTTAAATCGGTAACCCCCATCAGCGGGTCATATGTCCAATCGTATACATAAGTCTGAACTTTTTCCGGAGATGTAGACCTTGATACCTGGTCGATATAATTTAAGTTATCAGCGAGGTGAAGTCGCCTGTAATCATACACCTCTATCTGCGATGCAAGCTTTTCACACTGACTGAGTAATTCCCACTCAATTTCATCTGTGAGTTTATCCTCACTCTTCAAATCATAATACTGTGATGTAAGTCTGTTAAAATCCTCATTAAGATTAAAAAGCATCTGCTCCGCTCTATCATAAGCATTCTTATAATTCTCCCTGACATTATCAAGATCAACAGCCTTGGTATACTGTCTGAAAGTTATCGGCTCAATAGCACTGTTGATGAACATTCCATAACCACCCTCGGTCATATTGCGTTCTGATGCCCTTGACTGGAAGTAATCAAAGCCTCTCGCTTTAATTATTCCTATGAACCTAGTACCACCATCAGTAATAATCATATCATCCCTTATATCATCAAACTTGCAGAAATCAATACTATCTTTATGGACCAGCTCATCATAATTAACTTCTTCTTCTTTTATTCTCTTCTTTTTTCTAACCTTAAAGTACCAGTATGCATACAACCCAGCCAACACAATTATAACAGCAAGGATTATTGCGATCAGCTGTGCAATCTTCACTATAGCCTGTAAAGACATTACTCATTCTCCTCTCCTAAAAGCATTTCTTCTCTTTCCTTTTCCTTATTTTCTATATACTCAATATCTGAATTATAGTGCTTTATATAAACGACTTTATTTTTTTTTTGATGAATTTTTCTAAATATCCATTTATCCACTGTCAGTCCACCACCTCTCATATATTCGGTAGTCGATATTGGTATCATGGATAACACAACGCTCACAGCAGTAATAATTCCCCCGATTACCAAGCCCAGAATCATAAGATTAAATAATGAAAGAATTTTAGCAAATATTATTGTAAATGTTCCCATCACTGCTAGAATTAATACGCTTCGTGTTGGGAAAAATTTCAGCCATCGCTCCTCATCTTTAAACTCGCCTGGCACCTCATGCATTGACATATTAATCTTCACTTCCTTTTCATATAAAATTCATAATAAAATAAAAGAGCCACCTAAAAACAGGTGACTCATAAAACTCATACAAATGCTTCAACAAGCGATACAGTTGCACCGATTATAGTTGTTATGCCAAACAACATTATTGATATTATTAATTTCCCTGTTAATACTTCTTTTGCTGCAGCACGCTTATTTGGTGTTTTTGATGCAGCGATCTTAAGACCAAAAATAACGAAACTAATCAATAATCCAATAATTCCTATGCTAAAACATAATGTATACCAGTCCTGTGCAAGTCCCAATAACACCTGCCAGCCAGTGCTGTTACCATCAAGCACATTAGTCACACCTAAATAATCCCACGGATCATCACTTGCACTAAATGCTCCGAATACAGTCGATTTTCTCATAGAATACACCCTAAATAGCCCTTACAATGCCGGCAATAATAATTGTAAGTGTTGGTGCCCCAAAGACCAGCAAACCTCCGATAATGATTCCAACAATCCATCCCTTTGCTTCATCTCTTTTACCAGTATTCTTTGTTGCCGCGATAGTAATACCTATTATAACAAGACACAGCATAATGCCTATAATACCTATTGTTACGGCAAGTGTATACAAGTCCGAACCTACCGTTGTTAATTTTCCAATTAAATCCTTAAAGGTGCCACCATCCGCGCTTCCGTTTTTCAGCTTACCCACAGCCCCGTCAACATCAACATCTGCAAATGCTGTAATTGATGATGTCAATGCAACAAGTCCTGAAGATGCTGCAACACCTAAGGCTGTCCCCGCCTTCTTACATTTCTCCGTTATATTCATTTCTCCCTTAAACCTCCTGTTTAACTTGTTTTTTATATACTTATATTGTTAGTTAGGTAAGGCTTAAAGTCAACCTATTTTTACAAATTTTTACAAATTTTCTTCATAATAAGCAAAAAAATAAAAGGGCATCAGGCATAAGCCTGACACCCCTAAAAGATGGTTAATTAATAAGTTATTCTTCGTCTGCTCCTTCAGAAGATTCCAAGTCCTCCTCTTCCTGCTTCTTAGCCTTATCTGCCTTCTTAGCAGCAGCAACAGCCTCTTTCTGAGACTTCTCAACTACTGCAGTATCAATAGGCATAATAAGTGTCTGGCATTCTTTGCCAGCCAGAACAACAATTCTAGGATTCTTCTTTCCCATTCCTGATGTGGAATTTGTTATGATGATTACATCATCGCCGCAAACTCCTATAGCTTTTTCAAGGAAATATGGTGCTAAAATTATTCTTTCCGTATTTCCCTGCATTCCGCAATCAAGAGATACATGGTTTTCACCATTGTAAGAATCAAGCCTTAATTTTCCATCGTCAACAGACAATCCTACTCCAAGTCTTGACTTAGAACTTTCTGTTTTCTGAATGTTCGCAACTCTGATAGCATTAAGAAGATCACTCTTCTTTGCCTTTGCCTTGAATCCTGCACCTGTGCAGTATTCCTCAATCTTTCCTGCAATTTCAGCCGGATATGCCTGCTGTAACAATGAGATGATATAGCTTGCACCCTCTCCGTCCATAAGGCATATTGCAACAGGCTTTGAAGCTTCAGCAATATTATCCGTCTTTCTTCCCATTATGTTAAGAGCAACAAACTCACCATCAAGAGAAGAAACAACAGTGTTTAAATTATCGCTAGGCACGCTCAAAGCTGGCATTTCACCCTGAATGTTACTCTTTGTAACATCCATTGATGAACTGGCTATTACAGCACTTGAGCATCCAACAAATAAAAGCTGTGCAACATCATCAGATGTTACAGGGCAGATACCAACGCAGCTGTTCCAGCCATACTCCTTACCTTTAATATGAGCGCTTACAGCGTGCATTACACTGGCAATGCCCTTTTTTAAGTCAGCAATCTTAAGAGTTATATTACCAAGAGGTACCATATTAGGAATTTCTGGTGCTTTACCATCATCAGCAATATAATTCACATATGCCGTACCCTGACCGCATGATACCCTGACCTTAGCATCCTCAAATCCAAGCTCAATCTCGTCCCCCAAAGGAGCAAGGGCATTTACAACCCTTAATATCTCCTTATCAAGATTTACAGATATTTCGCCCTGAGGTCCGACTGCCTCACAATCCATAAGGAAGTTCGCAAAGAATCCCCCGTTGGCACATATACCAAGCTTAAGAACCCCCTGCTTGTTCTCACGAACAGAAAAGTTAATCTTTTCTGCTCCCTTAGATGAAGCTCCGTTTACAGCTGTTACAGCTCTTCTGACAGCCTTTGTTAAATTTTCCTTATCAACCAAAATCTTTACCATAATCATATCCTCCAAATTTAATAATTTATTTGTTGTTTTTTAAATTAGTGATGGCCGCCTGAAGCCACCACTTAATATTACGAAAATAACAAATCAAGCAGGCTTTCCTGTCCTACTGATTCATTCTTCTTATCTGCGCTGTTATCCAAAGTAAATAAGACATTATCGGCTGTAATTGTCTCAACAGCCTCTTTTTCCTTCGGAGCAAACCAACCGAAGAACTCACCCATTTCAAGGAAGTTCTCAAAGTTTTCTCCTGAGTATTCAGAAGTAAATCCAGCATCAGGCTTTGAAGCTACTTCCTCATTAATTGTTTCTTCTGCCACAAGAGCGCCAACCACTTCTTCAAATAAAGGCATAGGCTTATAATCAGCCATAATAGCCTCCTCATTATCAGTTGCAGCGTTATTGTTCTGGTTGAGGACATCAAACATATTCCTAAGTGAATCCTCATCTACCTTGGTGTTGTTATTCAAAGCCTGTGCAAGCTTGACCCTCGGATCAACCTGCTTGCTCATCTTTGCCAGCCCTTCGGCAGAGAACTTTCCCTGTATGGCTGCTGTAGCAGTCTGCTTTTCTGCCATAATCTGCAAAACATCCATCTGAATTGTACCCGTGTATGCAAAATAATATGTCCTGCATTCCTCCGTCTGGCACAATCTGTAGCCTCTTCTCGATGCCTGCCACAACGTGAACAGATTATATCCGCACTGATAGAAAATCAGTGTCGGATAATTGTATTTAGTTGTTATGCCCCATTCGTCAGTCTCATTCCAGACAAAATCAAGCCCGGTTTCAACATTTTTAGGGTTAGTTATGAAGCACTTTACGCCTTCCCTTGCCCGGTCATGCATCCATGCCTCCCTCTTTTTTGCTACAGGTTTACCACTCTCTATAATAGCAACCTTTCCAGCAAGTTCAGGAATATTATCCTCTAAGATTTCTTTTAACCTGTATGTGATCATCTTCTCTGGTGATGAAGTAAACTCAACAAAAATAACAGAATTTCTTCCCTCGTCAAGTTCAGCCTTGACAGTTTTTATCAACTCCCGTTCTTTGTTAAGCAATCCTCCATTTGCCACAAGCTTAGAGCAATCTGGCACCCACGCAAGAGTAGAACCATCCACCGATGATATAATGTTGTTTCTAAGATATGGTTTATCCGGATAAGACAATGCAAACTGCAGCTTATCACTTCCACACTTTGCACCCTCAACAGTAAACATTTGAGCATTTAACGATTCTATTACCCTATGATATCCAAATATCATATCCGGATCAGGTGCAACAGGTACAACCATCTCTTTAAGAGGCGGAAGGAATTTACTCATATCTGATAAGTCAAGTGTAAGCTGATATGGGAGTAAGAAATCTACAATTACCATAGGTGAAATACCAGGTTTAACACGAGGCTGGTCAAGCTGCTTGCCTCTGCTTGACTTGTTATAAGCATGTTCATTAAACTCAAACTTGCTTAAAACAACACCATAAGCTTTAGCAAATTTCATCTCATCATACCATCCAAAACCACGCTTTAACATTAAGCCAGGAGCAACCCTGAACAACAGATAAAAGATAGCATTTGCATATCCATTAAGAAGTGTACCTGTAAGCAGAAGCTGCTTCTTTGATGCTTTTACTAAAGCTTCCATGGCATTACCCTGAGCGGTTCCACCGCCTTTGTACTGGTGGCATTCATCAAAGATAGCATAATCAAACCAGCCTTTTAAATGCTTCTTTATATAAGAAGCCGGACTGTATTTCCTGCTTTTCTTTTCGGCTACCACACCTATCGGCATTCTACCTGTTCTTTCCTTAAACTCTCTTTCTCTTCCCCTGTATACCCAGGATGTAGAAGTTGAAGAATGCTTGGCATTTGAATAATGATTCATAGATAACCATTTACTCTCCTTGCTTCCACCAATATTGCTCACCCTTGGCTCCCACAGGTTATCTCCACAGACATAACACTTACTGTTAATCTGACGCATCTTGTCAAAATCCTCCGGCATAAGTGGATTCCAGTCCTCTTCGTTCCATTTCTGTTCGGACTGATATGGCCATACAAGATTGTCGCAATGCGGACATATAAGACCAGTTTTGACAACAGGGAATGCTGACAAAGGTTTCTTAAGCCAGTTACCGCCGCATTCGCATGGTCCTGTCTTATCACCCTTAACGCTTCCACATTTGGAACACACATACCTGTGTTCCAATACCCATCGCGTTGAACCACAATTAGGGCAAACTTGCGCACCTCTCTGTGTTTTCTCTGTTCCACAGCAATCGCATACGAACTTTCCAACGGGTCGTACCCCTATCTTAGACACAGCAGGTCTCTGCATGAATGAAAGTTTTGCAAAATCCTTCCCCATGACATAGAACTCTTTCTGCGTAGCCTTTCTTGGACGCTTGCTTATGGCAATTACATCATCAAGAGAAGCCAGCTCATATACATGAGCATAAGGAATATTATTTCGTATCTCTGATGCCCACTTTTTAACAAGATGAGCAGGAGACATGATAATAGTACGGTATGCTACATTATCTTTACTCATGTAGCAGTCTGTAAGATTTGCTCCGGGATGTCTGTCAAGCCAATTCTGATTTTCAAATCCTTCAATTACGCTTAATGACTGAATTGTTTTTCCAGTACCCATACCTTCATTCATAAAAACAAAACTGTGCTTCTTTAACGCTGCCTGCGCACCATTAACTACTGCAAGCTGCTGTGGATACAGTCTCATTTTCTTAAGAGCAATATTATCTGTAGTTCCCTTAAGCTCCGTAAGAGGTTTTACAACTTTTTTCATATTCTCGACAACAGAATTTCCGTATGTCTTTAGATATTCATCCAAATTCTTAACATACATTGGCTTCTGCGGTGTCTTGGCTATACTGATATAACCATCATTGTGAAGCTTCTTTAAAGTTTCAGATAATACCTGCTCATCAAATGTAGAAGCAAACCTTACGACTTCAATATCTGAAAGCCTGCAGACACCGCCACATTCCTTAAGGTCAACCGATACTTTTTCCGCTTCTTCTTCAGAAACTCCTATAAGTTCTTTTCCAACAGCTACAAGAAATTTTTCCTTCATTCTTCTTAAAAGCGGCTGCATCCACTCTTTAAGCAACGGAAGTTTATATGTATTCATTAAGAATGAATACATGCACTCTTCTTCCTCGCCCTTTCTGCAGACAAACTCGCTTTTACCAAGTGTGCAGTTGTAAAGATAACCGTTCCATGCCGTCTCCTTTCCTGACATCACCTGAGCGAAAAATCCTTTATATGGTTCATCCGTTGGACCATAAATAATATTATTTTTTAAATATATGCCTCTGTGTGCATTTGCCCAGAAACCACTAACTGTTTCTTTGCTTCTGTCATACACACTCATCAGCACACATCTTTTAGAACCACTGTAAGCAGTCCCCGGTTCGCCAATATCCGATACAGCGAAGTGAAGCCATGCATTTACACCACCTGCACTAACTCTTGAACTTTTCATGTTACCTCCTTTGTGCTTTAAGCACATTTAAAAATTACTCATCATCAGCCTCTGATTCACTATCTTCATTGTTTACTGGCGCATCGCCCTCAAGCTTAATGTAATTGAAATTTGAATCAAGTATATTCATGGTTGTTATGGAACTCTGTGTAACCTCCACATAACTTCTACCAGCACTGTCTTCAACTACCTTTTCAAATTCCTTTACTTCTACAACACCTCGCTGTAGATGCAATGTCCCGTCAGCCTCATTCCCAGCAAATCCACTTCCTACACCGCACACTGCAACAAGATGAGATGTCTCACTTGTTAATGGTATAGGTGGTGACCCTGCATCTGTAGCCGTATACGGCTTGGCTCCGGCAAGACTTATATCTTTTGCAAGCTGCGATGTAATAAGTGCATCCCTGAATCCATCTGCGTTGAAGTCTTTCGTAGTGAAGTATTCAACATTATCCGGACTTGCCGGAACATCGTACACCTCTCCGCTCTCAGACAGATAAGGTATCATCTCCAATGTTCTGTGATACCCCAGCCATTCAATAAGATTATCTCTTAGATAACCTGAACAGCTTCTGCGCTTGCAAAAAATAACAATCTGCTTGTACTTGGCATACTCTGCATCATCAAAACGATACACACCCAGCGGGTCAAATCGGGAATAAAAACTCTTTGCAAACTTCTCGTCTGCAAGCAGATAATACGGAATAACTAAAACGAGAAGACCCTTGTTCCTCAAATAACCAAAGATCTTCTCGACAAATTCCTGTTCCAGTCTGCATCCGTCACCATCCCCATACGGTGGGTTTGCGAAACAGAACCCGAACTTATTATTACTGATTTTTACCCCGTGAAGAAAATCTGCATTGATCAGATAATCAACCCTCATTTCTTCTTTCGCTTCATTAAGCTTCTCGTAAATGTTAACATTTAACTCTACTCCAAATGTGTGAAGCTTTGATTTGTCAGCGTTGGAAATCACTGTCCTAAGTGCTGCGCCGTCTCCAATGGACGGTTCTAAAACATTTACCTCACCTGCAGGCCATCTAAGCATTTCAGCTATTTTCCTGCAATGTTGCTGGTCTGTCGGGTAATACCCCAGCTTTCCAACATTAGTAATTGACTGGAAGAATGTGTTCCCTGATGAGACATTCTTCTTTTCATAATCTGCCATACGGCACCTCCTTCTGGGCATATACGCCCTTGTTTAATATAATCTATTAAACAGACACACATATAAAAGCAAAAAAATAAGCCTGCGGCATAGCCACAAGCTTTATAATCACACATATATGTCTGTAAATAGCACCCTGCCACACATATACATAAGCATATGCGTGCAACCAAAATTCCAAACGGAATTTTAAAAAAAATAAAATAAATACTATATTATAATATCATAGCTCTATTTATATGGCAATAATTTTGCAAATCCTTTTCAACTCCTTGCAAAAAAATAAGTCAATGCTAAAATACTAGTTAACAAGATCGAGTGCCAATAATGGGGGATTTTATGCAGCGTTGTATTGATGGTAAAATTGAAAAGATAATTAATGATGAGATGGAAAAAGCAAAAAAAAATATAATGGAAAGAATAAAATTCGTATTCTTAGACAGCGGTATATCAGATGAGCTGCTAAGTTACGACAATATTCCGATAGAAGATATTGGCTTTCCAAGCAGAATTGAGAACTGCTTAAAAAAATCCGGGATATGTACACTAAGAGAACTTGTGCTATGTTCAACAGATGACCTGAACCGCATCCATAATTTGGGCAATAAATCCCGGAATCAGTTGGAAAGTATTCTGTTAGAAAAATACAATTTAACAATCAGAAAATAAAAAAAAACTGCCAGAGAAAAATCTCTGGCAGTAATTTTTTTTAAATAAAGTCATGAATACTCATGCCTGGAGCGTCCCAAGGATGACTTGGCGAATAATCTCCGGCAGTTGCAGACGGAATATAATGATATTCGCTAATCTCACCATATTCCTGTTCCTTATCTACCTCATCCTCAAGCACAGTAATTTCCAGACTTTTAACATCTGAAGCATCAAGAATCACCTCTGATGAATCATACATCTCCGAAGCTATCTGCTCTGCTTCTTCATTAGTAAGAGAATTATCCGGGTCAGGTATTTCTATAACCCTCTCTAAAGTCTCTTTTATATTTACTTTTTTGTAATTCATATACAACCTCCATTTCTGCCTCTGGCAGATTTGCTTTCTTAACTGCAGTCTTTAGCAATCTTTTACTTTGCACTCTGCAAGATACAATAGATTTTTCAACCATCTGTTATGTGACATATGCGAAGTATCCTTGCCGTTTATTGTATCACGCAAGTCTGTCATAGCTGCTGATGGAATGAAAAAGAACATAGATTCCAATGCACAGCGTACCCTTTCTTTATCCGGTACATACTGCTCGTCTTCACTTTCTTCTGGGTTATCCGTAATCAACAACTTATTTCCCGCATATATTCTGATTGTTTTATTAACATCACTATCCTGTCTTGCCATCTTTGCTGCATATGATGCAATGTTTCTGCTTACTATCATCTGGGCCATGGCACTAACGATTACAACCTCATCTTCAGGCATGTAATCCTCAAGCTCTGTTTCATCGTCGATTTCAATCTCCGGATGATGTGCTTTCACATATTCATACTCAAGATCGTATACTATGCTGCAGACATTGTAATCATCTCCGCTAAGTTCCTGAACATTAAGCGCATTACTTTTCTCCTGACCAAAACGGTCATCTGTCAGTATAAGCTCATAACTATTCGCATACAGCTCATCTCCCCAATCAGAATACTTCAATTCCTTAGGTATTATCTCCCAGTGCATAGCTCTGTGAGACTTATTTATGAGTTTTAACAACTCCACTTCCTTAAGAAATGACTCGGTAATGTGTACCATAACATTTTCCTTTAAGCATTGACTGCTTCCTTTCCTTTTAGTTTTATCTAACATGCTGCTTTAAGCAGCTTTTAATGAACAACCATTTAATTTCCCTTGGAACCTCCATGACTGCTTAGCAGTCTTTTTATAGACTTATTATTACTTTTACCACAAATATATGCCACTATTTAAGCAAATGCAAGCCTGTTTGAACTCTTTGCCTGTGCAGACCTCAATTTCCTTAATGAGCATAAAAGGGTATTAACATACTCTCCATACATCACCATGAAATTTGAAGCAACATTGTTGCTTGAATCCTGATAGAGAATTTCTGAGTATATTGAGATATTCCCATTCATGCCATCTATGGCTCTTTTAAGAATATCTTCTGTACTCATATACATTCTTCCACCAATCAGACCATCAGCAAACACACCTCCATCATAGTATAGCTGTGTCCCACCAGTACCCTGATAAAACCTGAGTATCTGAGCTGTTTCGTCATCAACCCCAAGTGCATCCATATAGTCCTGTGTCGTAATAAGTTTCTTTACCCCATTAACCATTAAATTGTACCTCCATTTGGCTCTCTGTATGTAATCAGTCTTTTTAGATCATTAACAAGCAGTGAAGCATACATAAGAGGCTCCCTTGCATTGTTGGCAAATATGCCATTTTCAGTATTATCTAAAAATTCTTTCAGCTCTGCATCAGATGAACATATCTTATACATTTCTGTATACCCATCATGTTCAGTGACATAATATTCATTTTTTAATGAATTTCCCGTTATTCCGGATACATCCTGTTGAGAGAATGTATCCTTTACCTCTGCCACTGACTTTAAAGAATATATCTGTTCATCACTTGTTAATTTCATACAAAGAACAATTTCATTAACCATGCACATAGAAAAACCTCCCTTCATTTCTTCTGCCTGTCTAATCTAACATTTTCTCTTTCTTAAACGAGAACTGATTAAGCCCTCCAATTATGATATGATCCATCAATGGTATATTCATTAATGCACCCACCACTGACATTCTTTTGGTAGTTTCAACATCTTCCTTGGACGGCTCTACACATCCGCTCACATGATTATGCACCAGGACGAAACTTGCAGCTCCGGTCAGAAGAAGCCTTATAAAGATTTCTCTTGGTGCAACTGGTGCAGTATTAACAGTTCCATGCGATACTTCAAAAATGCCAAGAAGTTTCATTTTGCTGTCCATTGACAGCATCCAAACATGTTCTTCAGCTTTCTTGTCAGCATCAAAAACCTTGCGCATCATGTTCGATATTTTAGCTGGTCCATCCAGATTTTTTTCTTCCGGATAATTAACCCCGCTGTCCTTAACCAGACAAGGTATACCCTCATTCTGATTAAGCTCATAACAATTAACTCTCATCAACTACCTCCTACTGCTTTAAGCAGTTTTTCATTTTTGTCTACTTTCATTTAGTGCAGATAAAACTATATTCTGTATATCTGTCCTGACAGGCGAACCAATGATAATGCCATAGCTTCTTACATCCTTTACAACTCTAATAGTATTATCACTGATTTCAAGGTAACGTTCGTCACCATCAAAAACACCTGTCCTCAACAATGCAAAAGAATCTTTGACACGCAATATTGTCTTATCTTTTCCATACACAATATCAAACATTTTCTGCTCCAATCTTTACCCCATCAACGGGAAATACAGATACATTCCTAACAGATGCATATTCCAGCAATACCTTAATAACCTGCGCTACAGGTCCAAAAGGTGTTGCAAGTGCAATACCATCTCCTGCTTTATCACATGTACAGCATTCATTACATAACTGCGATAAAAGCGGGAACTCCTCACATGCTGCTTTAAGTGCCTTAGCTGTCTTTACAGAGGTATCCTTAGACTTTTCGTACGCCTTTGCAACATTGGCATCATCAAATATAATACCATTTGCATAGCCGCCGAAATCCTGCGTTTTTTCTACGGCCGCCTCTGCCGCGCCATCATTCTCCTTTTCAGCCTGTTCCCGATTTTCTTCCTCTGAAGGTTCTTCTAAGCCAAAAAAACTGTCAAAGAATGATAATTCCTGTTCAGGTTCGCTATCTGACACAGGCATTTCCTCCGGTATATCTTCTCTAGGTACTGTATCATAGTCTGATACAATACTTTCTTCCACACCCGGCTCATTAAAGAACGGATTCTCCTCATCATCAGAATCTTCTGCCCCAACAAAATCAAATGGCTGTTCCAAAGATTCTTCATTATCTGCCTGTCCGGTATTTGCGATATTTTGGATTTCTTCCCTGCGTTCTGCCTGCATGGATTCTTTAGCATAACCCTGACACTGTGATTCCTGTTCATGTGGCAGCGCTGCACAGCCTCTTTGCTCTAAGTCTGCAATTCTAGCTAACAGTTCATTGATCAACTCACTGTCACCACTTCCTGTACTCAGCATACATATCTCTGCAGATGTTATTCTCAATGAAGAGTAATTCCTGCATGTCAGCTTTGAGTACTGCTCATTCAGCTTTCCAGCAACTCCTGAGAGCCTTATCATGCCATACGATGATATCTCTTTCAGAGTTTTCATATACTCTTCTGAAACCTCCCTGTTAAGAGCCGCATTACAGCTTACCGTAAGAGCATCACTTATCGCATTCAGTATCATTTTAAGGAAGTTGTCGGGATTTACCGCCGACTCCTCTTCCTCATGTATGATACTTAACGCCCTGCCAAGGTCTTTCTTAACAAGAGCGCCTACATACTCTGCCATTGTTTCAGGTCCCACCAGCGCAAGATACTTTTTTACGGAATCCTCGCCGATCTCCTCTCCTTCTTCAAAAGGCATGGAGATATGTGAGAAGTTATTGACTGCATTTCTTAAAGAGCCATCTGCTGATTCTGCAAGCAGACCAAGAGCTTCATCAGTATACGCAGCTTTATACTTTATTCTCAAATCACCAAGCAGCCCTAATATATCTGCTTTGGTAATTCGCGAGAACTCATACTTACCACACCTGTTCTTAATTGTCTGCGGTATCGACTGAAAATCTGTTGTACACAGAATGAAGTAAACATGTGCCGGAGGTTCTTCGAGTGGTTTAAGTAATGACTTCCACGCACCATCTGTCAAGCAGTGTGCCTCATCAATTACATAAACCTTACACTTACCATATTGTGGAGCAAATGATATATTCTCCAACAATCGGTCTATGTCGTCCTTTCCTCCGTTTGTGGATGCGTTCAGCTCCACATAGTCTGCGAATGTTTCAGCTTTAATAGCCTTACATGTTTCGCACTGGCAGCAAGGCTCATTATCCACCTTACTGTCACACTGCAGCCATTTGGCTACAATTCTTGCAGTCGTGGTCTTTCCACCACCTGTCTGCCCGTAGAAAATAAGGGAATGCTCAAGCACTCCCTTTGTCAGAGCTGTTTTTATAGCTTTAATTGTGTTGGTCTGGCCAACAACCTCACTAAATTTCTGTGGTCTTACCACATTGTATAGTGCATCCTGGATTACCATCTGCAATCCCTCCTTTCTAAATTTTTCTTTGCCATAAGCACCTCCTTTGATGCATTTCCTGCATCTACAACCTATTTAATCAGAACTACGAAAAAACATAAAAAAAGAGCCTATGGCAAAAGCCACAAGCTCATTTAACACAATAATTCTGAAAAATAGCACCCTGCTCACCCTTATAATTTGATTTAAGGATGGCAACACTGTCAAATAATATTAAGACAGAAAAACAATAAAATAAATACATGATTATAGTATCACAGAGCCATTCCCCACGCAAGAGATATTTTCCGTGTCTACTATTTTGTTATTTTTATCGACCTGTTACATTCTAAACAAATCCGCATGTGTTCCAGTATCCACCAATGTTAATGTCAAATACTCATCTTCTTTTAAGTAAATTAACAACCAGTCAGGCTGTATATGGCACTCTCTGAATCCTGCAAATCTTCCTTTTAATTCATGGTCGCAATACCTCATATCTAGTGGAATATCATTTTGTAACATTGTAACAACTTCATCTAAAGCGCTGATATTCAGCCCTCGTTTCTTCGCTAATTTTAGACTCTTTTTGAATTTTCCGGTTAATATTAACTCTCTCCCCATTAATCCAAGTCCTCCATAGCTTCAGAAAAGCTATTATATCTTTTTTCTCCAGGATCTTTACTAATCCTTCTCGCCTCCTCCATAGCTTCTACTACCTCCGGCTTATATTGAGGCAATTCAATATTAAAAGGAAGTCCACCCCTTAACACACATTGTCTCAAAAATATATTCATCGCCCCTGACATATCCAGTCCCAACTGACTGAAAAGCTCATTTGCCTGTTTTTTTAAAGTTTCATCAATTCTGACCTGTGTAGGTACTGTCGCCATAATATTACCTCCATTTCTAAATCATACACATTATCTTTACTTTTTTATTATATCATTGTAGTTTACATTGTCAATCATTTGTATTGCAATTTACATATAAATATAACGAATACCTTAATGAAAATCCTTGACTTTTCAAGAAAATACACCTATAATCACAATAAATAGAAACATATTGGGATGTAAATAATTGATCTGTCTCTTATACACATCTCCGAGCCCACGAGACAGGCAGAAATCTC
>ENA-OZSH01000001-OZSH01000001.1-human-gut-metagenome-genome-assembly--contig:-NODE-1-length-97763-cov-51.902669_pt1 | contig 97763 bp, 152 predicted proteins | sample MGYA00244121_ERZ653964 | MGnify/ENA primary metagenome ERZ653964 (study PRJEB26926, sample SAMN06164408) | human gut metagenome | biome: ENVO:00009003; feature: ENVO:2100002; material: ENVO:00002003... | reverse complement strand
CTAAATTATTACAATCTAATGTAGTAACGGCATAATATCTAACATATCTACCATCAGCAGTATCACTACTATATACAGTAATACTAGTTCCATTTAATTCAATAGTAGAACCATTTATACCTGAGTTCTTAGATGTTAATACATTATACCAAGTTTCTGCTGTATTAGCCTAGTATCTATCATTAGATACCTTAATGTCTCCATAAGCATTAAATGCTAAACGAGATCTTCTCAAATCATCACCATAATTATAGGAAGTCATGTTTATTAGGGCAAATCCAGTAATAAATGGAGAATTAGTTAAAGTGGCAGTAGAAGCATCTGTAGTACTATAATAAATACCACTATTTTTAATAGCTCCTACATTAGTGTTGTCAGCTAATTCATATACAGATAGCCTATTATATAATAAAGTATTTAATTTATTATCCTCTGCAATGCCTGCTAAGAAATTAACTATTTCTTCCCATTTATTAATAGCCTTATCAGTATCAGTTCCAGTTATGTTACTAACAAAGTTATAAGCTGTATTCCAACTATTAACTAAGGCGGAAGTAATACCATCAAGTACTGATTTATTAGCATGAGAATGTGCATTATTAGCTGCATTATCCCATCTAGCTATATTTAATGTCTATAGCTTCCAGCCATTAGCCTTTCCATTAGTTAAGATAGCTTGATTCTCAGTAGTACTAGAATGAGTAAGAGAGTTCCAAGCATGAGTATGTGCTGATGGTGTGTATGATGAAGGCTTCCCTGTTACATTAGCCCAAGCTACAGAGCCTGCTGAATCTGCATATCCAGCATTTAATTTAAACCATCCACTCCACTTACCCGAATCATAACATCTTTTATAAATATAAGGTATAGTAGAATCAGGTATTTGTATTTGAAATGGAGTTCCCACATCAGAAATATATAAATAAGCACTATGATTAGTATGAGCTGCATTAGTAGCAGCTATTCTTGCAGCAGTTAAACCTGCCGCTAAATTATTACAATCTAATGTAGTAACGGCATAATATCTAACATATCTACCATCGTGATTATGGTCTGAATTAGACTTGCCATCAATTAAAGCTTTTAAAACTTTACCTTGTTTAGCAGAAAGAGAACTAGTAGTGGAATCACTAGTTAAGTTATCCACTACTGGTCTCCATGTATTAGTATCTGTGCCTTTAAATTCAACCCCTCGTGCAAATATATTTTGCCCCCTGAGGTCAAATGTAATATCTTTGTTATTTGGTGGAGTTGTTAAGGCTGCCACCGTAGAGGGATTAAATGCTATTTTCATTATTTATTATTCATATTCATATTTACCGGTACTAACATTATACCATGCTAGACCAAAACCTATATCAAAATCATCGGTAGATGTACTATCCTAATCTGCAGTTTTTACATAGATATCTCCAGTTGGCATAAAATTAAGAGTTTTATTACCTATAGAGACTCCGCCAACTTTAATAGTTCTCCAAGTATTTATAAATGCATTACTAGGTAGTTTATACCAACTAGGAGTAGCCTAACCATCAGATGATGCTAATAAATAGAAAGATTGTCCTATAAAAGTCTTATTTGTATTTATTAATTGTGGAGCTAAGCCATTTGCATCTTTTGAAACAACCCCATAAGTAGTATTAACCCAAGGAACATTAACATATAGCTACTAATTAGAATCAACTTTTACTGCATAGTTCTTACTCACTAAATCAGTACTAAAGTTAGTGTTAGCATTTACTGATAAATTTTTATTTATACTATCCCAAGTAAAAGAGATACCATTACCATTTTTAAAGTTAAGGGCAGTACTGTCAGAAATAGATAACACTTCTGTTGAATTAACATTTACAGCTCTACGTCCATGTATAGTAGCAGTTTTAGTAGTGCCACCAATAGTAACAGTTAATACATCATTTATATAAGTTAAAGTTGTAAACAAAGCTTTCTTTGCAGCATCTGTTAATCCTCCAGCAATAATTTCTGACTAATTTGTCCAGATTGGAGCACTATTACCTCCTCTACTAGTTAAAATCTATCCCAAGGCTCCAGCAGTAGTAGGAGCAAAAATAGAAAAAGTATCAGTATCATTAGAATAAAATCCTTTCTAAACTCCGTTTATTGTATGATAAATCTAACCATTAATATTAGTCTAAGCTACTGTCCAAGCGGTATTTTCACCAGTCGAATCTGCCTTAATACAAATAAGTAAATCTCCTACTTCACACTATACTCCTGCATACCTTCCAGCAGTTACTACTCTATAAGTATCACCTACTTTAGCAGTCCTAGATGGAAATTCTGCCTCAGTTCCATTAATAATATAATTATTAGCAGAAGTTAATCCTATAGTGCCCTTAAATCGCATTGCATCATTAGCTGCAAGCGACTAATTAATCTTATTTAGTATAGTCTTACTATCCCATAAATGTTTATTATCTGCTACAGTATTATCTATAGGTAATTTATCTATAGGAATTATTCCAGTTCCCCAAGGAATATAATCGACTCCATGAGTAATTATATGACCATCTTTTGTAAAATATAATTTTATATAATCACCTGTCTCTGATTGAGCTAATTTTAACTTATCAACTACATCATTATAAGAAGTCGCAAAATTTAATAATGCCATTATTTATTACTAATTTATATCCTCCCATTTGAGAGAAATATTATTGTTATTTACCATAAAGTCATCTCCAAAATTTATGTTAGAATCTGCATTTCCATCGTATTGTGAATATACAGCATTATTTACGGTTGTTATCTATTTTTTAATAGGCTCAGTACTTACAATATGTCCATTCTAATCATACTATATTAAATAAGACTTAGGAATTTCATTAGGTATAATTTTATTAGTATGTGCAATTGTTATAGAAGTTCCCTATTTAGAAGCAGTTAATCCTGAATTATTAGGAGTGATTATTTGTTCTATTTTTTTAGGAAGAACTTTATCTAAAGTAGTTACCTAATCCCCATTAATTAAAACAGCCTCTGCTACAGTTTGTGGAAATACCTAATCATTTGCTAATATTACTTTAACTAATTTATTGTTCATCGTATAAATTATCAGGTATATTATAATTCACTGTGACTGCAACTCCTGATGATGTAGTAACATCTTGTGCTGTTAATGCTATAGATTTTAAAGCATTAAATTCAGTTTTAGTTACATAATCATCTAAGTTAACATCTGTTGTTAAAGAACCTATCTATTCCCAAATATAGGTAGAATCTTTATTAATACAAATATATTCTGTAAAAATATTACCATTTACTCCTCCAGGATTAGGAACTAAGTATATAATGTTTTCATAGTCTTTTCTCGGAGGAGAAGGTAACACAGTAACTATTTTATACTAAAATCCTAAGGTACTAGTATTAGTAACGCTAATAACACCATCAGAAGAAATAGTAATTCCATCACCCGCAGTTAGTTTATCCTACTTATTCTATAAAGTATTATTTATACTAGTAAGAGTTTTATTAATAGTATCTATACTTAGAGTATTAGTTCCAACAATTCCTAAAGTAGTTTTTAATACTTTATCTAATGTAGTAATTCCTAAAGATTTTAATCCAGGAATATTAGTAGCGTTTACTACTACTGCCTCAGCTAAAGTAATAGGTACGAATTCCTAATTGTTTTGGTATAATCTTTTTATTTGGGTACTCATAATGTAAATAAATTTTCTGGTATATTGTAGTCTATATTAGATTTTAGAGAGGATTTTACATAATCTAAATTCTATATAGCTTCATTAAAATAATCTTTAGTAATATAAGACGATAAATCTACTCCTGATAAATCTTTTATAAATTTATCTATCTAAGTTTTACTATATATATCTAAATTATCTCTAGCTAACTATTTTTCTAATTCTGTTTTAAATTCTCCTAAAAAATTCTCTTTACATAAATGCTGATGCCACTAAGGTTTAGGGCAATCTTTATGTAAAGCATTATCACAACCAAATCCAGTATTTATTTTATCAATAATAGAATCTTTATTTACTTCTTTAGAAGATTCTTGTTTTATAACAGGTTGTTCATTATGAATTACCCCATAAGTCTATTTAGGAATACGTATAGAAACAGAACTGGACTAAGAATCCTTGACTCCTAGCCCAATATCTTTTTTAACACTAATTTTCATTTAAAATAACCTTATTTGGATATTTAGCAGTGTAGTCATATTTAAGTAATTCTTCAATAGTACTTAACTATTTTATATTCTAAAGATGTTCTGCAGTTATTGAAAAACATTTCCCAGCATATACCTCTAACTAATTAAGAAATTCTTTTAATTTATCTGAAGAAATAATTAAATAATTATCATTTAATTGCAAAGTTATCTATTTTGTACCACTGTCTATTAATCTAAATAAACCTATTCTAACATCTTTACTTAACCAATATTGTTTATCCTAATAATAAAATGAATTAACATATTTAGAAGCGTCATAATAAACAATAGATTTCTTTAATATGGTTTTTAAAGAGAAGAAGTTTAAAACTCCTTCTCTTAATGTTAATATTTCAGACCATTGTTTATTAGTTGGAAATGCTTCTTTATATATATTAAATATCTCATCTAAGGTATAAGTAGAATTTTTAACTATATTAATATTTAACTATTCCATTATTTCTATTGATAATTAAATTGTGCACAAGGAAGAGGTTTATGTTTTAGTAATCTCCATCCATTATATGCTGCTCCCTAGATTCCCATTCCAGTATTTCCATCATTACTGCCAGGTACCCATTGGTAACTATATTCATATCCGCTTACAGAATAATTACTTATTTCCTAGTAAGTATAGTTATGACATGTAGCATCTGTATTAGTACATAAGTTATTAGAGTCTGCTAAAGTATTCCATGCAGTGGGCATATAGTTACCAGCATTTTTATAAGCTGTAGAGAATATAGGATTTTTTAAATCCCCTGATTCTTTAGGTATGGCATCTGATATATTAGATTTTATAGGAATATCTCCAGTGGAGAAATTATTTCCTGCTGCACTATAACCTCTGTAATAAATTAAAGTAGCTAATTCCTAGTATGAAGGAACATACCACTTACCTTTACTAAAATAATTCTAGAAGGCTTGAGTATTCTTTTCTTCTTCAGTTACTGTAGGTTCATATAAATATGTTTCATAGAAATATGGATACAACAAACACTACATTTGTTCTAGATGCTAATTACTTATATTTGGAATATTAGCTAATAAAGTATCTAAATTTTCTTTAGTAGTTATTGAATAACTGCCTCCAGTAGCTTGAATTAAATCAGGATAAGTTCTAACTAATAATCGTAACAATGTAGAGTTTACATTATTTATATAAGCCTAAGTATCTGCCTTACCTGTAAATGTAGAAGGAACCTTCTATTTAAAGGTAGTCAAAGTAATAGGCTAATTAGCATCAGCATCTACAGTGCTTGTAACACCTTTAGTAATATAATAAGTATCTCCAAGTCCCGACATCTGACTATTTAACCAGAATTTTACATTATAAAGAGCTTTTCTATCATCAGAGGCTCCCTAATTTGCTTCATCTGAATATCCTACATACTAAGGGTCTAAGTATTCCTTACCAACTATATAAGCTGTTCCTGCAGTGGCTGAAGTCTTATTAATAGCAAAAATTAATCCCATTAATGTTTTACTAGGCATATAAGCACTAGAGTAGGTACCATCGGCATAAACAAAGTTACCTAATTCAGGAGCTCTCCAAGCAAAGTAAATATTTATAGTTCCAGAGGTTAGAGTATTACCATTAGTAAGTTTTACAGTAATAGTGGCTGTAGTAGTTTTAGAGGAAGAAGCTGTTTTTAAAGTAATAACACCAGTTCTATTATTTATAGTAGCTACATCTGATACATCAGAATTAAATCTATAAGTAATATCTGGAATTACTTTTCCTCCTTCAGTAATTAAAGCTACATTATTACCATCAAGGCTTAATCCAAATGGATTTCCTGAATATCCTTGACCATAAACTGAAATCTCAGTTTCACAAGAAATATTATAAGCAGTAGTTACTTTATAATTAATATATAAACTATTATCTTGAGAATCTATATTTCCATATAAACTTACTAAATTAACTTTATCATTATAACTAATACCTGATAACTCATTGTCAGAATTAACAATAGTTAGTTTACCAGTAAGTTTAGCCTATAGTAATACTAATTTCTATAAAGCTTTTAAAGAGATTCTATTATTTAAATTTCTTAAAGTAACTGACTCAAGACTAGGGCAAGTAATTAACTATTCGCAGAAATTTGAAATATCAAATTGTCCAACTTTAGCACAATTAATATCAACTGTTTCTAAGTTATTTAAACTTTCAAATCTAACCTCTTGTAAACCTTCATTATCAGTGATAACTAAACTAGTCAAAGCTGCTGGATAGTGTATTTTAGTTAATCTACTACCAGTAGGTAATGCTACCGTAGCTATATTAGTTCCTGTAAGAATAACTTCCTTTAACTTAGGAGTGTGTTTAGAATCAAGATTTATAGTAGTTAAAGAACGTACGTTAGTTAAATCTAATTTCTCTAACACATTACAATTTAAAGTTAGAGAAGGTGGCTAGAATAAAGGTAAGCTATCAGAACCTGTATTAGCAGAAAACTCTAATAATTTTGGAGCTGATAAAGAGTAATCTCCCTAATTAAATAATACCTAGTTAAAATTATCAAATCTTTGTATATAATTACCTCCTAATACATAATAAGAAGCATCATTTGTTATAGATATAGTAACTTCAACAGTCTCTCCAGCACTTACTCTATTAGGAATATACAGATTACTAACACTACCAACTAAATATCCTAAATATAAATACTAGTAAGGAGTAATTCTTACTTTATAGGTTTGAGAATTTTGAATATCTTCCTTTACTTTAATAGGAATACCTGCACCCTCACGTCCAAAAGTAGCTATTCTAGCTTGACTTAAAAACATTGTAAGTCTTTTACGCATAAAAGCTATTTCACTCTCTAAACAACTACCATGTTCCTAAGATACTGGAGTTTGTCCATTATTAGCCCAAGTTACTCCTGCTTCTTTCTAGTTATCAAAGAATATTTGAGCACATTCATAAGCTAGTCTAGATACATAGTTATACGTTACAGCTGGATAATATTTCTACACATAATAGAAATACTAAGTCATCCAAGTATCTAAAGAAGATTCAGCAGAACCAAACTTCATCTATAATAACATTGTTGATAACATATCATCAATCTTATCTTTATAAGTTATATCTACTAGTTCAAAGAATGCACTTGATCCTCCCCACATCTACTTATAAGTTTTATCAGATTCTAGAGAAGGTTCTAGTAAGAAATAAGGTTTTTTCTATAAACCTCTATTATCAGTAGCTAAGATTGTATCCATATCATCCTATAATAACTAGATTTTACAATCTTTATTAAATAATTTGAAATATGTATTCTTAGCTCTATTATCAGTACCTGCCAATAATCTAATAAAAGCTTGGTGATATATTATATCCTCAACATGAAAGTATGTTCCAAACTTATTTTTAAAATCAGTTTTTAAATCTTCTATGTAAGTATTAATATTCTCAACTCCAGAAGTACCTAACTATTCATGGAATTTTTTCAAGTTAAAAGTATTATACTCATAGACATTAGTGTTATGAGCACTTCTAACTGTAGATAACTTCTAAGAACCATCACTATTTAAAACTGGTAATCCAGCCGGAACCCATAACATAGAATATTTATCATATCTAAAGACATCCCACTAAGCTCCTTTAAAATAAGTATTATCCTAATAATTAATACTTGTAATATAATACTTTTTAGTTATATCAAGAGAAGTATTACGAGGGTCATTTAATGAATAAGTTTCTTTATAAGGTAATAAATTAATAGTATGCATATATACAAAATTATATGCTTCTATAAATTTATTTAAAGTTTTCTATCCGCCAGCGGACATTGTATTTCCATCATCATCAGAACTATCTAATCCAAAATCAACATCAAATGAATCAGATAATGCATAAGAAGGCGCTCCGTCATTTACTACTAACTATTGGGTTTTCCAAGTTTCACCACTTAATGTAACTATACTAGGACTCCAAGGAGCTAACCAGTTACACAATTCTCCATTATTTTCGGCTCCTTCTAGTAAAATATATTCAGGAGTTGTATCTCCAGAATAACCAAATGTATTCTTATCTCCCTTTGCAGAACCCCAAGTCTAAAATCCCGCAAACATTATTTTAGAATCATCAAGCTAAGCCAAATCAGATAACTTATAATTAGATACATCCTTTAAGTCAGTTTCTACATAGAAGGCTATAAATATATCTTCAAGACAAGCTTTTCTTCCTTTTATTTCTTCAGGTGTAAAGTCTGATTTGTCTACACAAGCATCCCATAAATCATGGAAAGCTCTAACTGCGCCTATTTTATGAGACTACATAGAAGAAGCATAATTAAATTTACCACATAACTTCTATATACCAATAGCACAATCTGTATCCTCTGGCATATAGTAATACTTACTATTATACTAATAGTTATTTGGATTATCCCCTGTAGGCTCAACATATTCATCAAGTTCCTCGTTATAACATCCCTATGAAGTAAATGTAGGCTTCTTCATCTGAATATTATACCAATAATATTTCATAGCAGAGGTACCTTGACCACTAATAGATGTATTAATAAATCTACCAGAGCAACGATTTATCTGTGCTTCTGATAAAACATGGCTCTCTTCAGTAGCTATACTATTTACATAATTTACAAATACTGTGCATCCTTTAATAGATACTCCTTTAACTAAATTAAACTAATGAGGATATCCATGAGTATTTGGCATTATATATACCAAAGTATTATATAATGATTTAACTTTATTATAAGATATGTAAGTATCATTATTAGCATCAGTAGCAACTAAGTCATTTAACTACTGGAATTTGGACTTCTCAGTAACAGAAGACATAGTAGAGATATAATTATTTTCTATCTCTTTTAAAGTTAAAGCTCTATTATATATTCTGAGTCCATAGATATCAAGATCTGCAGATTCTGGACTAACTTCTAAATTAAATCCGTCATACTAGAAATCTGTCAAGTAATCATACTTGTATAGACGATCAATACCTCCATTTATAAATATTCTAACTAAATTAGTTGTTTTATTAGCTATTTTTTTAACTTCTTTTGGAACTTCTCTTGCAGGAGCTCTAAAATTAGGAACAACTTCAATTAAAATATGAGTTCTTGTATCTCCCTAAAATATAGAACTTTTAGCAGTCGTATCTATTTGAGTTATGTCTACGTTACCATATTGCCAGTTAAGTTCTGTAGGATATAATATGAATCTTCCTAATTTTAATAATGGTTTAGTTTCATCACTAATGTTATAAGACTTAAAATCTAACTCAAAAGTAAATCCCTAATTAGTTAACTAGTCAGATAAATCTAAGTTAATAATATTATTAGGATAATTTCCAGCAGATAATCTAAATACTGTTAAAGCATCGTCAGTAGTTAATCCATCAGGAGAAATTACTTTATCAAGAACTTCTCTAGTTATGATATTAGAATTATCAGGAGAATACTAATCAAAATAATAAGAACAATCAGGAGTATAACTGAAAGAACCTTTATTAGATACTTTAATAATAGTAGAGGTATCCCAAGATATTATATCCTATCCATCTATATTTACTACTAATACAGTGTTAAATATTTTTTGGGAGGCAGTTATTCCTAAGAAGTAACTAACATCCTATTCAATAACTCCGTCATCTCCAACTAAAGTTATTGTCTTAGTTTTATTTAACTTATAGTCTTCTGAGTTACCAGTTTCAGTAAGTTTAGTAACTATAGTAGATTCTTCCTAAGACTAACCTTTGAAGTATATAGATAATTTATATAATTTACTAAATTCCCAGTTATTTACTCCAGTGGATATTTCATTTATAGCATATAATACTTTATTAAAAGAAGTTACTCCCTTAGTATTTATTACCTAAACCTTTAAAGTATCAGATTTAATAGAAGCATTGCTAGTTACTGCTACATAAGCTTCGATAGTGTTTACTCCTGTATCAGTTAATGCTAAAATTAAATTATCCTAGTTTTTAACTGTAGAACCATTTATTTTATAGTAAATTAAATAAGAAGCACCTCCACCATCTTGCACTTCAAATCCAGCAGTACCTGAAACTATATAAGATTTGCCTGAATATCTAAGTTTAGGATTAACTACTTGAATCTTTTTAGTAGTGGTAGCTGTTACTGTTTTATCTTCTATATTTGCAGATGCTATAGCTCTAACAGATATATTAGAAGATGTTACTTTAGTATATAAATTTGTAATTTCTATATACTATATATCAGGAGAAGATTTTATACCCTATTCTAACTATATAAAGCCATTTCCAATATTTACAAATAATTTCTAAGCACTATTTACATGAGTAACTTTATTAGTTAATGGATTAGTGGCGGTGTATGTATATCTTACTCCTAAATATATTTTAGTACCTAATTTACAAAGTATAGTATCTTTATTTATCTAATTTTCGGAGTCAGTATTATTAAAATATACTCCTTCTATCTATATAGAATGATTATATATAGGTTGAGCTACACTTACTTCAGTTTGTACGATAGTATCTCCATTAGTATTAGCAATAGTTAATACATTACTAGAGCTATCGTACCCCATGCTAGCAGGTAAATGTCTAGATATTAAATCTTCTACCTGCTAGCCTGTAGCACCATCCCAATTCATTGTTAGATCTAGCTAATCTTGTTTATTTAAATTCTAAATTGCCATTTGTATTAATTATTTTTCCAAAAGTCATTATCTAACCAAGGTTTATCTTGTATCCAGGTACCACTGCCATAACAACTTTTAATAGCGTTATATACAGTTACCCAAACTAATTGAGAACCTTTATATATAGCTCCAATATCTTTCTAGACAAGCTACTATATCTAATCAATAAATTCTTTAATATTCTAATGAACTTCAGTTATTAATTTACCATTTCTATATATCATTTGCCTAGATCTTTTTAAGCCTTAGCTTTAAGCTCTTGTAATGATGTAGTTAAAGTTGCTACAGTAGATTTTAACTATGCTACATCAGCTTTTAACTATGCTACTGTGCTCTTTTCTTCAGCAGAATAATCATTAGTAGATAACTATTTACCTGCAACTTTGTCTACCTTACCATCTAGGGCAGCCTAGGTTGCTGTAGAAATAGGCTTATTCATATCCGAAGTATTATTTACTTGGTCTAAACCAATTTCTGTAGCAGTGTATGTAGGTTTAGTAGATGCCTTAGCCCAAGCACTAACATCACTAGCAGGTAATGTTGTAGGTATTTCTGTTTTAAGGGCAAAAGTTTTCTTATCTTCTGTATAAGTCGAATTATCTACTTTACTAGAAATATCCTGTATAGCACTATCTGCTTTATTCAAAGATGCCTGAACTTCTGAAGATAAATCTGTTTTAGGAATACCTCCTGAAGGTTTTACATATTTACCACTAATTTCTCCAGGAAGACTTTCTAATGAAGTTTTTAAAGCAGCAGTAAAATCTTCAGTAGATAATTGCTTACCTTTTACCTTATCAACTTTAGTTCCTAACTACGTAATTATAGTAGTTGCAAAATTAGAATCATTATTTAAAGCTGCTGCTAACTCCTTTAAAGTATCTAATGCTTCTGGAGCAGAATTAACTATCTCAGATATCTTCTAAGTTACATATTCTTTTGTAGAATAAGTATCTTTAATATTGTTATCCTCAGCATCAAATTTAGCTGCTAAGTCATACACAATGTCTCCGATTTTTAATTGATTTAATGTTTTCATTATTTAGTATTCTAATTAATAGTGTAAGTTATAAATATAGGGGTATTAGTATTATCCCTCCATCTTTTTCCTGCTTTTAATACTACTTTAAATCTATAAGTCCCTGGTTCAGATCCTCCATCACCTATAACATTATAATAGTCTGTACTTTCTAATTTATGGATATTTCCATCGTAATCAAAAGTTTGGTCGGTAGGTTTATCCACCAAAATAATATCTAAAGTATGAATACCTAATTCTAAAACTTTACCAGAAACAGTAAATAAATTTTGTAAAGCATTATTAAATAAATCAACTATCTGTTCTTGATTATAGTAATTAGTTTCTAAGAATTCACTTGAAACTATGCCTCCATTATTAGACTCAGTACCATGAGTCATATAATAAACATCAGGGTCTTTAGTTTCTAAGTCATCATATTCCTACTAATCCATAACTACTATTTTAGGAACATCTTTATCTAAAGCAATATCTTCTCCATTTACTGCTACTTTCTAACCTATACTAAGTGTAGTACCTTCATTAGATATAGATTTTAATTGGGCTTCAGAATTAGTAGTTACTTTAGTATTTATCTAATTAGTAGTTTCTTCTTTATATTGATTAAGATTTTGCTAATCAGTATCATACTATGATTTTGTAACAAATACGAAGTTATCGCCCTCAATTCCGTCACCTCGTAAACTTTCTTTAGTTACGAAGATATCATCTACCTTCTATTTTGTATAGTAATTATCTAAAGTTTTAGATAGCTTAGATTCAGGATTAGAACTATCTATATCATTAAGAGTAGCATAAACTTTGGCTAAATCTTGTAATGCTTTATCAGTTTTTTCAGATAAACTATTTAAAGCAGATATAGTAGCTTTCTTATTTACTTGATTAGTTAAATCTTCAAACTAAGTATATGATACATAATACTATCCTTTATCACTTATACTTTCTTCATATATATAATAATAAGTATCTTGATGCAGCCAAGTTTGACTATCATCTTTTGGAGTAAAATCTGGATTAGTATTATCCTACCACTTTTTATATTCCTACTCTGTACAAGTAATTATCTAAATTGCTTCATAAGAAGCTTTCCATCCTACAGCTTCTCCTATCTTATTTTTATCTATTAAAGTATAAATATTACCATCAGCAACACATACTACTGGCATTCCGTTATAAGCATACTTAGCAGGAATACTATATAAGTCTGCTCTAGTATCCACAACTAACCTAGTGTCTAATGGTTTTGGAGTTTGTACAGTTAACGAAACTCCAATGGCTGAATCTCCCTAGTATTTAAATCCCATTACTACATTAATTTAAATTGTAACTAATGTGGAAGTACTGAAGAATATTCATCATTTTTTGACCATACCTTATAAGTAATTCCATTTATCTATTCAGTTGTCTATGTCCAACCATTTAAGTCTACATTTAAAAATCCAAGACCTCCATTTACTTTAAAAGATAGTAACTAAGAATTAGCTCCTGGCAGTTTAATAACTGCTCTACCAGAAAGAGATATTTCCTATATTCCAGAATCAGTATTAAATGCCACCAGGTTCTATTTAAATACCTAAGTATTTGTACCTGCATACCATGGATAAGTAGCTATTGTAGAAGCTGAGGTTGAGATACTGCCAGCTTCTATTCTAGAATCTGTTATTTCTCCTTTATTATTAACTAAATATTCTCCCGCTGCATAATTAACAGTTGCTTCATATTTATATACTCCTATTCCTATATAAGAAGCATTATCATAATGAGAATCATTAAATGATATAGTTTCTACTGTAGAAGTCTAAGACCCGGCATCATTCTAAGTAAAAGTTAACTCAGGATGTAAAAGAGAACTTCCTACTTCTACTAAGCTAGGTAATTCTGAGTAAATTAAAGTTGGAGGAATTAAATTTCGAACATAAGCAGGAAATAACATTAAATCTAGTATATCTGATATAGTTTTACCATTTAAAGATTCAGCAGTTGTTCCTTCTTTGATTCCACCTACTGTATAAGGAGAAGAACCTGTAGTTCCTGTAAGATATTTATCTGAATTTTTTAAAGAATTAATAGCAGTAGTATTAGATTGTACCTATTTGGTATTATCATTTACATAAATACCATCTTCTTTAACTACAACTGCATTTACTTCTTCATTAGATACCTTTACTTCTAAAGTATTATCTCTTAATTCTATAGTTTTAGAATTTGCTAAATGTTGATTAATTCTGTTAGTGATTTTATCATCAACGTTTAGTTCTTCTAGTTTTTTATCAAATTCTAATATAGAGTTATTAATCTATTCTATAGAATTATTAATTGTTGTAATATTTTCAGTATTCTATTGTATAGAAGTTTGTAGTCCTGTAATATTCTACTAAATAGTTTTGACATCTTCTAATAACTATTTAATATTTTTATCACTAGCTTCATAAGACTAAATTAATCTTATACAATAGTCTAAAGCCTACTATACAGTTTTTATATCTTTATAACTATCTAACTATACATCTGAAGGATAAGTATATTTTCCAGTAGCTCCTAAAATACCTAGATTTTTTAAGACTTTATCTTTCTCAACCTAAGTTCTATATTCCCCTAAATAATTATTTCTTAATAAAGGTATTTTGAATGGGAGTACTGGTTTACCTTTTTTACAAGGTTCTAATTTAGCATTATCTACCTAAGTGTAAATAGTCTGTATTGCCATAATTTAATAATCGCTATTTAATATATTCCATACCTTCTAAGTGAATAGGCATATTAATAAAGCTAATTAAAGCTAAAATATATTGATAATCATTTTTATATCCCTTAATAGCTTTATTAATATACATATTATACTGCTTTATAGCTTCATATTTTAGAGCATCCACAATCAGAATATAATTTATTAGTCTTAGGAGCAGTACAAAATCCTCCACAAGTTTTAAATTGCTCTATAATACGTTCCGCTTCTAAAAACTATTTAAATCCTATTAAATAATCTATTATATTTAATGTCATCCATATAAAATCTCTGGCATATATATTAGAATCATATTCTGAAGATTTACACTTATTTAATAAAGAATCATATATTTTTTTACAATAATTTATATAACACTGCTATAAATTGCCATTAAAAAATATATCAATCTTACAATGTAAAATATTTGTTCCTTCGTAATTACGTTCTAATAATTCTTTTACTTCGGCTTCTACAATTTCTCCTTTTACTACTTTTTTTAGTTTATCATTTTCAACAAAGTATATACCTTCTGAAATAAATTCTGATAATTCAGTATCAGGATTTTCTAAAAAGTTATCATACCACTCACGTGTTGGAAGAACATAATGATTAACTACATAATAGCCATCTTCTTCAACATGGAAACTACAAACATCCATATTATCTCCATGTTTATTGATTAAAACATCCTATAATATAGCTTCTTCCATATTTACTTTAAGAATAGTATTTAATGTTACTGTTTTACTATACTTATATTTTAATGTAGAGACTCCATCTATTTCTTCTATTTTAGAATCCGGATAATCATCTCCTTCCGGAATATAATAACCATATTCTTTAGAGAAATCTTCAAGTGTTATATCTCCCTATAAGGAGTTATGTATATCAATAATAAATTCCATTATTTAACAATTGATATTAAAGTAGGAGAACTCCATACCGTAGAACCATTTAACTAATATACATCATTTACTACTGTAGCATTAATCATCCACAAATACCCAGTGAAAGATTCTGTAATCTAATCTTTCCAACCTTCAACTTTACTATAGTCGCCACTATTCTCTGTAACCGGAGGAATATTTATAGTATCAGTCACTTTATATTTATAAACAGGAATACTATTATATGCCCATTTAGCATTTTGTGCAATATTAAAAGCTCCCCATTCTCCAGTATTAGTTCTTGTTCTAGTAGCTATGTATCCATTTGGATTAGTAGCTGAAATACTTACAGGCGACTTAGACCATAAGGCATTTTCAGGTTTAGCTAATATATTCTCTAAAGTATCATTATAATAAGGTTTAGATACTCCATGATCATCAATACTATTATAAGCTACAGTTACTGCTTTAGTATCGGCAGATCTTGCTGTATATATAGTTTGGGTAGACTAAGACGATACACTAACTAATTCATAAGCTACACTAGTTGCTGAACTTTCAGCACTACTGCTAGCTCTTATTTCAGTCTTTTTCCAAGTATATGGAAATTCCGCATCTGGTTGCACAAAGTTTTCTCCCCACTAAATATTTTCATTATCTTTAACATCATCAAGATTCTTGTATGTTGTTTGTGCATAGGAAATTTTTATTTTTAATGTTATAGCATTTTCAGTAATCTAACCTATAGAAGTTGTTAGGTTACTTAACCATTGCTATACATTTGTTTCAGTACTTCCATTAATAGCATCAATCACTTCAGCTTTAGATTTTGGATATATAGGCGTCTTAGTCTAACCTTCACTGCTATAAAGTTGTGTTCCAATTATATTACTCATTAACTTCTTAACTATTTTACCTTATCATTATAAGGATTACCATCATATAACTACTATCTTTCTAATTCAGTACGTTTAGCATCTTCTTCAGCTTGTCTATCTTTAAACTATCTATCGGTTTGAGCTTTAAACCATTCTAAGTCCATTTTCTATTTAAGCTCTTCCTATTTAAAGTTATCTGCCTATTTAGCTAACTACTGTATCTACTATTCATATTTTTGAACCTGTTTCTAGGATTCTTGTAGCTACTGCTATAACTATTGTACCTATTGCATAGCCTACTAGAGCTAGTTATTTTCAGCTTTTTGTTTAGCTAAAGCTTTACGTATTCTAGTTTTTATAGAAGTAAGGCTCTTACAAGTAATAGTTTCAAATAATATATCTGCAGGAAGTAACTATGCCTATATAAGCTAAGGTAGTATCTATTTCATCTACTCTATCTCCTAAGTAATATCAGAACTAGTTTTAACAGTTATACCATAATCAGTAACTGTGAAATTTTCAGGTAATGCAGTAAATATTTTCTGCTATTTGTCTCCTAAATTAATTATTCCTGTTAATCCTTTTTTATAAACTTTCTTTCCAGTATTTAAACAATCAATTAATATTTCTTCAGTTAAAATATCCATTTGATGATAATACTATTTAGTTATAACAAAAGAATTATTGACACTAGTCTATACATTAGTTACAGCGTCTTTCTAAGAAATACCATTTAATCTTTCTTTAAATACTCCGGTTATAGAAGATACTGTTTGTTCAATACTATCTATAGCTAATTGAATAGCCTAAATAGATTGTACTTTAATAGTATCATCAAAGCCATTAAATATAGTATTTATAGGAGCCTATCCACTTGCCATTCTTCCTTCCTAAGAAGTATCAATTAGTCCTAATCCAGACTTTTTATAAGCTAGCCATTTTTGTACTCTTTCGGAAAAATTTACTCCTAATTTTGCAGGTATTAAAGATATGTCTAACCATTCTCCAGTAGTACCACTAGTTGCTATAAGATTATCACGGTAGTAGCATAAAAGATCATATTTATCTTGTAAAGTCATACAAGCTTTTACTAAAGAATATGGTTCACTATTTTCATTTAAATAAAATACACCGTTTACTGATAAAGTACATTTAGATGGATTATCCTAAGTTCGTACGACATCTTTATCAACTTCATCTATTATATAGATATCAGTTCCTATTTTAGTAGCGGAGTGTCTATGCATTACAAAGTCTGAATCTGTTTCAATCCATTCTACTTCATATACTTCTATTAACCTATGATTTAAATATCCTTCTTTAGGATAACCTGGTATTATTTCAACTCCTGACTATATACCTGGATTTAATTTTCCATTAGTAGTTCTTATATAGGTAGATGAACTAGAATAAGAATTTGTCCATCTATCTTTTATTTTTTCAATATCTTCTTTGGATAAATCTTTTCCATAAGTATTTAAAACTTCAGCTTCAGTTAGCCACTTACGAATAACTATTCTACTACAATCTTTTACATAAGGAGAATTTGGATTACGTTCAGGAAACGTATTTAAAGGGCTTGGAGATTCTATCTATATATTAGTACCATTAGCAGAAGGTTTTACTCTATAGAAGGTATCTCCGGATATAAGTAAGTCTAAAAATATCTTTCTTAATTTATTTATTAAATCAGTATTTCTAGACTACATTATATACTCAATAACATTCTAAGCGGCTTCTTCATATTTAGAAATAAAAGAATCTTCTAGGTCTCCCACTAAATCTTCCATCTAATTCTAAACCATTATATCTGTAGGGTCTTTACCCTATATAACCTATATCAAATTATTTTTTAATTTCTACTAAAATATTTTCTATAATTCAGAATAAATATATATCTATTTTTCTCTAAATATAGTTGATACAGTCTTTTCATCTTTGCAAGTTACTTTTGGAATGATTGGTGTGCCTAAATATTCACCTATTAAAGCATCTAAATGTTTTTTAATAAGTGGTGTAAATTCTACTGAAGTAGGCTATCCTATTCCATAATTATCTTCGAGATACTAAAATTGTTCAGCATCACGAACACCATTATAATAATTATAGCATTTTTGAATAGTAGTTTTATCTACTACTAGCTCTCCAATGTGTTTATTAATTAATTCTATTACTTCTTGTTCTGACATGATTTACAAGTATCGTCGTGTGGACAAGTATTTAACTATCCAGGATATATTTTATATCCAGTAAAGTATTTTACTTTATCTAATCTTCGTATTCTAAGTTCTTCTTTTATATATTTAAGAAAAACTTCTTCGGTAGGTGAATCCGACATTATTGATATAGGATAATCATCGTGTCTCCAACCTAACTAAAGTTTATATCCTACAGGTAATTTAGTAAGTTTTAATAAGCCTACATATTTACATTTATACATAGTCTCAATAGCCTCTAGGATTGCTTGTTCTAATTCCTAAATTGTCATATGATATACTATTTATAGTTGCTTTAGTTATTATTTTTTTAGGTATTATACCTTTACGTCTATAACCAGTTCCTGGGTCTATATAATAACCAAAATCCTAAAAAGAATCATCAGTATTTTCTATCTATCTAGGAGTTACTCCCATCATATCTTCATCACCTAACTCACATAATCCCATAGCTGCTATAATATCAAACTTACGTTTCATTTCATCAGTATAACGGCTTAATTCATCAAGCATTTCTTCAAACCATATATTATGACAAAAATCATTTACGTAGTCTCTAATTAAATCAGTCTGATGATCAATAATAGCTACAGAAGCTGGAGTACCTATAGTTCTACGCTTAGGATTATTTCCAGCTGGATAAGTAGCAACTGGTCTATACATAAAATAATTTAAATATTTCTTTTCTCTAGCCCATGAAAGCATAGATACACGAGTTGCTTCTAGATTAGCTTTACAATTATAATATTGTAATAATTTTATAGCTGTTTTATAGGCATCACGAACATCGTTAGGTCTAGCCTTATACATAGCTACATAAGTAGGGTCTTTTAATCCAAACTATCTTCTTTTAATTACAATACAGAAATTAGAAGGATCTTTAGTTAGAGCTGATGTATCTTCCATACCTAAGTCAATACTATCTATGCCTGCTACATACAGACCATTCATTTTTTCATATTTTAATTCATTACCCTCTTCATCATAAGATACCTAAGTCCATATTGGATGCTCTATTATTTGCACATCACCATTATTATTCTTTATCCATCTTAACCCAGTAATGTTTTCTCTACTATGCTAACCATTTTTAAAAATATATTCTAAAGTTCCTCTTTCAGGTTTAGGGGAATCTTTATGAATTCTTATACTAGCTAGCTATTCAGCTATTAATATTTTATTAAATTTATTATTACCTTCTAATGAAAAAGCTTCTTCTCCATCAAAACAATACTCAGCGCAGAATGTAGTAAATTCTTCAGGGTCTTGAGCTTTTAAATCTCTAGTTTTATTAAAATAAGCTTTACCATCTTCATCATCTAACCAACCTCGACTATCCAATAAAGATAACTCTTTTATAGTTCTAAACGCTGGTAAAAAGAAAGAAGTAATAGCATATTCTCCATTTTTAGTAAAGTTATGGCGATAAGGAAGTACTCCAAAGAGCTAAGGCTCATAATACATTTTACGAAGACCTTCCATCTAAGGTCCAGTTTCTCCCAGTATTGTTATCCTATAGGCTTTTTATCCTATAGTTCTATAGCTTCTTATTTGCTATAGCTCGGCGTACATTTTCATCTATAAAGATGTCGAGCACTCTTGGAAAGATTATATTTATTCACTTTCTACGCTCTACAGTGATTCAGGACCTTTCGTAATTCCTGAATTTACCTCGGTATTAGCATCCCAGCCTTCACCGATTTTGCTCGATTTTCTCAAAGAAGATTCCTCTTCTAAGCGGCAGAAATATAAATATTTTTCATATTTTCGTTGCATATAAATTGTAGCTTTTTCATATAAATACCTAGCAAATTTTCTAGCTATAGCTCCATTAAAAGTTAATTGATAAGCTTTATTTTCCCAATTTTTTGAAGATTTATTACGAATATATCCATGTTTATTACCAAATAATTTTTTAATACTATTTAAAAAACTTTCAGTACTAACAATACTTACTTGTGTATTTATACTAGTATGTTGTTTATTCCAAAAATAACATAAGCATCCATCTCCGTCAACATATCCTCTGATAAAATGTAATATGAACATTTTATTATTTTTAAATATTTCTTTTTTAGGAAATTCTAATATAAGAGATTTACAAGGCACACATCCTAAATTATTAAGAGTTTCCCATAGATGTTTATTCCTTACATATAGTCGACATATGTAATGCCCATTTCTTAATACTGTTTTTATCTCAGTAGTTAATTTTAAGAAATTTCTAAATTTTTCCAAATGATCAATATCTTTTAAAGCAAGAGCTACTTCAAGTCTGTTGCCTGTTTTAGAAATATTACCATCTGCGTATAAAAATCCTAACCAATAGAATTGTTCTTCAGTATCCATAGAATCAAAAACTGTTTCATCAAGCCTTGCTCTATTTTGATAATTAACTACTTCTATTCCCATATCCTTTAAATGCTCAGATATAGTTTGTCTTCTTACACCATACTTTTCTCCTACTTTAGTTAAACTTCTTTCTTCTTCAGGAGTTTCTAAGTATTCTTTAATTGCTAAATTTATTAAATTTTGTTTTGTCATTTCTGTTGATTTATTATTCATAATTCAATTACTTTGATATATTTATATTATTATTATCTACCGGTGCCACCCATTAATCTTAAGCCCCACTATCTACCAATTTGACCAACTAAAGCGTCTGCCTAAGTATATGCCTTAGTAAATTGAGGCCAAAGTCCGCAATTATGGACAATAGTAAAGTCTTCTAATAAGAATAAATTATCTATAGACTTATTATAACTTTTTAAGGTAATTCCATAATACTCTCCAACAGATAATTTTTTAATTTCTATACCTGAAGAATTAGTAGTATTAAATCTTTTTATAGTAGAAATTTTTCTCTTTATTTTAACAGGTATAATATTAATATTACCTTTAATATTTAATCTATATTGTTTTTTTCCTTTACCATAACCACTTTTAGAAACTTTTGTAGATTCTTTTACTTCAAACCCACAAGACCTAGCAAGCATAGCAATCTATGAAGCTAATTCTTGTCTACTTTGAGATATATCATATCTTAAATTCTTACTTAGACTTCCGTCAGTATCTATAAGTCCAGCTAAGACTTTTAATTTATAATCTAAAGTAGAATAAAAAACTTCTTTAGGTATGTGCTTATTATTTATTAATGAATATTTAGAATAGGACTACCGTAGTATATTGGTGTATTCTTTAGTACTTCCTAATATTCTTACACATTGCTTAGTATTGTCACATTTAGATATAGTGGTATTAAGATTTATAGATTTAAAGTAATTTATTATATAATCATAAATTTCTATATCTTTTACGGTATTTACAATAATTCTATTAGGACTTTCTGCCCATCCGTCTCCTAACCATAATCCTAAATAGTAAGGGTCTAAATCACATAAATTTTTTTCATTATTTATAGCTAGATTAGACTTTCCATAAGTAGTTCTTTTCTTATAATCAGATAACTCTAAATATTCGGGAGCAGTTTCCAACACTATTTTATCAGGAACTCCTCCTGTTCTAGGTCTAGCTTCTAAATATAATTTATGTTTAGAATTAACTATGTAATCTACTCCTCTTTTCTAATGTATTTGATATAAATCATCAATACCCTAAGTAGTATGCATAACCTCCTAAGGAGTGCCGTCTAATCCTAATACAAAATCCCCTACCTAAATATCTTCAATATTTTTAATTGTATAATCTGACATTATTATTTTAGTGCCTTTACCAAAACACTCTTCAAACATTAATATATCTGTACGATCACCTCTTAATTTACCAGGTTTATCAGTAATAATTCCTTGTATCTAAGAACCCCAACCTACTTCTATTTTTTGTCCATCTCTAATTTCATAATGAGAAGCACGACGTAAATAATTACTATTTTTAGCCTGACTAAGATGTGCCATACCTCCATCAGTATTATAATATAGCCAGTTAATATTTGCCCAAACTTTCTCAAGCAATTTATCTAACTGAGTTTGTGCAAAAGCTGTGCATACATTTATGGAGCCTTTAATTACATTATAACTATTAGAAATTATACTAGCCTCAATTTCTGAGTATCCTCACATTGTTACCCTAGGAGCTTTTTATCTCCTAGTTCTTATAATTTCTTATAAGGTCAGCGTACATTTTCAAGTATTTAAATAATCCCAATAACTATTTTCATAATAGTCATCTAATACTTGTTCCGAACTCTTGGGAGAATTATTGCTCTCATTAACGCTCATCTCCTACGCGTTACAGGTCTCAGCGATTAACTGTAGATCCTCGGTATTAACATAGTGATTAAATTTATTAAATTTTCTAGTTAAATAAAAGTTAGAATCTTTATACAACAACTGATATATTTTAAAAATTTCTTTTTTAGAACTGGTTCTAATTCTATACATATCATCTCTTTTCTCATAGGTTATATTTATTTTAATATCATAATTTGAAAAGAATTGCTATATATCAAGAAGTAATGAAGATTTTTTAGCACATATATCAAACTATCTTCTAAATCCTTTTCTAGGATAATCTGGATTCCTATTATCATTTCTAATATAACCACAAATGCACCCATCACCATCAAAGTATCCTCTAATGAAATGCCTTATTAAAGATTTATCAATATTAGGTAATTTTAAGTCCTCATAACTTTTTCTATATCCTATACCTAAATTTACTAAATCTTGGCATAACTAAGCACTTGTTATATCTACTCCTATATTACCATGGGCATGTATTACTTTTCCTCTAGGTCCCATAAAGTCTTTTTCTTTAGTTTGATATAATCTAGCATCTTCTGAAATACTATCTTTAAATAAATATACTATTTCAGAATCTCCTTTTTGTAGTTCTACTCTAAAAGTTTTACGTTTTTCATCAATACTTCCATCAGCAGTATAAAAACCTAACAAATAAGCTTGTAATTCTGTTTTTATACTAGAGAAAAAATTATGACGAACTCTTCTCTTAGAAATATGATGTGTTGTTGCTGGATAATTATCCTTAATAAATTCAATTTGTTCTTCTTTATTCATACTATAAAAATTTAAAAATATTATCGTGATTAAATCACCTTAGTCTTCACCGAAATTTCGGAATTTATTACCTATAAGTCACCTTATAGGAGGGCAGTAAGTCCGCCCCTCTGGCTTTCATCATACAGGCATTCATACGTAATTTTCTAGCTAATTTTAAATAATGAAACCATTCGTACTATCCTTCTAGAAAATTAGGGAAAATTTCCTGACGTCCCATACCTGCTTCTTCAACATTATCAAGATCTTTTAATCTATAAAAGTTGAGGAAATAATAATGGTCTCCAGTAATAGTATAACCATGAGAAGTCATACCATATTTACATCGTATAAACTATTCTTTCCAAAAAGCTCTCCAGCTTCTAGAGTTTCTTCTAAATCTAGTATAATGTCCAGTTCTTACAAAAGTATCTCTAGTTTCAGTAAACCATGAAGGATTAAAATCTAAACCTCTGTATTTATTAATAGGTTTATATCCAGTTAACTCATAAGATAAATTAGCATCAAAATAAGGTATAGGATCATCTTTTTTTACATCCCATCCAGACTAATCTCTAACTTTACCTAAGATAGCTTCATCAGTATCAGTCTCTTTTATTTCTAATACGGGTTTAGATTCTTCAACTATCTTCTAAGGTTTAAGACTTTCAACCGCTTCCTTCATAGGATCTTCTACAGTGCCATGTACTTTATTAATCATATCCTAAATCTCTTTAGGTATTTTAGGCTTCTTTTTAGGTTTTACATCGTCAATTACTGTAGGTATTTTCTTAGGTCTTCCTCGTTTACGTTTAATTTCTTCAGCCATAATTAAAAGTCTCCTGGGTCAAATCCTTCTTGAGCATCTCCTCTAATACTAGATGATTCTTGCATAGAAGATTTTAATCTTCCTTCTAGAGCTAATAATCCATCAGCAGTTTCATCTAATTTAGAAATTTCTGCCATAATATCTTTAGCTTTAAAAATAGGTTTTCCAGTCTAAGGGTCTCTTTCTAGAGGATCTACATTTTCAAAGTAATCTATTAATTTATCTACAGTACTTTCAGCAGCTTTTACCATTCTAACTAGTCTATTAGAATTTTGAATTTCCTAATACTTTCTACAAGCAGTTCTAAATACTGAATCATTAAATTCATTCTCTGTTAGCCCTGAATCATCAATAGCTGCTTCATGTCTATCCTATTCATCATAATTATGATATGGGGAATTCCAATCAATAGCTAGATATATATAAGATAATTCTCTGAAAGCTCTTTCTTTATGTTCGCCTTTAGGATCAGTTTTACTTTTATTACGATTATTATCTAATAAATCTCTAAATTCTTTTATTAGTAATAATTCAGTTTCATCTAATTCAACCTTTCCTAAAGTCTAATTATACTAAAACCATTTACTCATTATTTCATATTAACATTAAATAAAAATAGCTAACCTCTAAAAGAATTAGAAGTTAGCTTATATCTCATTAATCTCCTTCATCATGATCTCTATCCCACTAACCTCGCTAAGTAGCTGTCCAATATTTTGGATACTTACCATTAGGAAGTGTTTTTAAATCTTTAGGTCCTGGGCGTTTATTAGTTGGTTTTACCATTCCTGGTTTAGATTGAGGCTTTTTTACTAATTTAGGTTTTTTATTATCTACCTCACCACCTAATTCTTTCTTTTTAACCTTACCGCCACATTTCTATTTAAAAGCTTTAATAGGATCAGAACTTTCATTATGAGCATCAGCTTCACACTTTTTACACAATGTTCCTCCTATTCTATAATATGATAAATGTGTCCCCTAAGGACATTTACCATTTAATTGATTTATATAATTAAGTTTTGCACCATTCATAGCAGTTTGTACTCCCTATTGTTCTTTTTTAAATGTCTAATATAACTATGCTAATTTTTCTTTACTTAAGTCTGATTCTTCTAACTCTCCTTTACGAAGTTTCTAATTAAGCCACTTTTTAAAATCTTCCATAGTTCCTCCATCGTCAAATTTTAAAAGACCTCCTTCAGCATTATAAGATATAGGTTGATTATCCTAACTCCACTATTTAAAGATAGCTTCAACATCCTATCCAGAATTTAAGGCTTTTCTCAGAGCCTTTCTCTAACCTCCAGTATAAGCATATGGATCTAGTCCTCTACTAGACATAAAAGCTCTTACTTGTGATCGATTAAAATTATTAATTGGGCATTTATAGAAGTTATTTCCTATGTACTAGGAGGAAGAGTAGCCTAATCTATTAACTAATTAGTAGCAGGACTATTAAACTATGGTTTAAAATATATTCCAATATTATAATCTTGCCCAGCATATTTATCTTTAGTAGGATTCTAAAATACTCCCATCATTTGAGAACCCATATTAGAGGCAGCTTTCTAAAAATTAGAATTATCTCCAACATTACCTTTGAATTTACTAAAGTAATCTCCAATTCCGGAATTCTATTCCTCTTTAGTCATAGTATTATAATCATTTCCATTCCAAGAAAAACAGCGATTACCTGCTTTTCTAGCAGCATCAAATGCCTGTTTAAAAGAAACCATTATAATTTAATTAAATCCTTAGTGTTAAACACAGCTTCCTACAAAACTCCATCTGTAGTAAACCATCTACACTTTATTCCAATTAATACATCAGTATCTTTATTTTTAAATACAGTAGTTACTTTTTTAACTACTAGCATCTTAGGAACATTTCCAATGTCCTACTTTAAAGTAACAACCTCACCTGGTTGGAAATATATTTTATCTTCCATTGAATCTCTCTGTTAAATTATCATTTACTATTGCTATTAATCTTGCTTCATTTACAAGCTCTAAGCCTTGTTTATAGAAAGGCACTGGAATAATACTAGTTCTAGGATAGAATACACAATCTCCTATCTGTGCCCATTTACATTCAGGACCTACCTCTACAATTACTCCTGATTTGGTAATATTCTCTTCTTCCTCAATTTCGCCATTATCATTATTTTTATATTGAGGTTTTTGACCTCCTAAATCAATGATAAGTCCGCCAACCTTTTTAATACGTTGAAAAGGATTCTCAGCAAAAGGTTTTATAATAATATAATTACCAATAGGTCTAATCTCAGCTTTAGATGACATAGTAAATTCTTCAACGGCTTTCTCTAAAGCTTTAGCATGTTCTTCAAAACGATTTACATATTCATCTACTTGAGTATTAAACTTACTAATAGCTTCATTCTTTACTAAATCATCTGCTTGTTTCTCATTAACATTAAAGTGCATACCACCACTTTCTAAGCCATTAACTGTCATGGCTAATTTTTCATTCTGATTAAAAATTGCTCTGTCTTTATTCATATTACCATTTATTTACAGGACAATGCTCTTCTCTAACAGTAGTTTTTAATATTAGAGAACATCCACATATATCACAAAATTTATAATTATCTAATATTAGTTTATACTAACATTTTTCACATATTAACATTCTTTGTGTAGATATCTTTTTATTATAGTTAAATATATAGTTATAAATGCCTATAAAAATGTGTTTAATCTTCATTGGCAAATTCTCCATAATATTCTTTAGCTGCTTTTTTACGAGCCTCAATAGCTTCTTCTATAGTATCATATCTTCCAAGACCTTTAGTTTTATTATTAATAGATATTTGTGCACACCATTTTTTACGCTCTTCAGACCAATAAACTCCCTTATATCCTGATTTATTATTTTTAGGAGTTAGACAATTACAAATATTTTGACTATTAGTACAAATTCGTAAGTTACTTTTCCTATTATCTAATCCATTATGATTAATATGATCTACTACAATATTTTTATCAGTAACTCCCATAATTAACCTATGAATACGTTTCCGTTTTGAATCATTTGATAAACAATAGTAAGTACTACGTTGTAATTCACTTCTATGCCATTTAATATTTTTTACTTTATCTACATCATCTAAATCTATTAAAGCTTTTGCACAAATTTCATTGTTTTTATCTATTAAAAATATTTCAGCATGGTCTTCTAAAATTTCTATATGATTTGTTTTATCTTTACTAGAATATTTAAATATTTTACCATGTTTTCTTAATTGAGAATAATGTTTACTACATAATCCTTTTGCCATTACTTTATTATGACAATTTTCCACTGAACATTCACACATAATTCATACTTCATTTTAAATTTTTACCATTTATCCACTGGACAATGAGCGTTTACAAGCATAATCTTATTTCGCAATAGGCATCCACAACCATTTTGATAACCTGGTCGTGCATTTGTACTCACATCTCCCGTTTCTACATTTAACCATAATCTACTATTACACATTCCGCCTAGAGCGTTACTAAATAACGGGCATCTATGACAGATTTTTAATCTAGCTTCAGAAATATCAGTATCTAACCCTAGGGCTTCTTTAGCATGACCTTCTATAATCTAAGCAATAGGTAATTTCATATTAATATACGATAGGTTTACGTCTCGCTGCTTTTAATTGTTGTTTTTTCTTTTTATAATAATCAGCAAGCATACGTTTTACTTCATCTTTTCGATAAATACAATGATATAGAGTATTTTTCATATTATGATCATAATGATTAAGAATTAAATCTTTAATTACGTATTCTGGATGTCTCTGTTGAAGCATAAATGCATAAGTAGAAAGTTGCATCTCATAATGCCCATAATTCGAATCTTCTATAGTGTTTAAAGGATATTGCATCTTAGCGGTACTCCGAGTATTTACATTAAATCCTCCTTTTAAGTCTATTTTTTCATTAGTCTTATGATCTGCTAATACGATATCATTACCAGATTTAATCATAAGGTCTATCTGTCCTGCTAAGTTTAAAACATTATCAGGAGTAGACCAGGAAATTAAATACTCAGGATATACACCATTTTCTAAGTCTAATTTAGTATATCCCTCTTTACATATAAATTTACCTCCTAATCCAAATTTCTGTAAAGGCTTATCATCCTTCATATTATAAAAAGAATGCTCTAATTGAGAGTGAATTTTTGTTCCTCTCTCACAGGACTCTATTTTCTTTTTGTCCCAAGCATCAAGAATATTTTGTTGTTCTTTATTAAGGTCATTAATGTCTACAGAATAAGCCTCTAAAATTTCTTCAGTAATTCTATGAGTATTAAGTAAAGTCTTTTTTAAATCTTTCCATACATCTGTATCTAGAATTTTTTCTAAAGCTTTGTACTTAGACCAAAAATCTGAATCAAAAGGTTGTGCATAACTTCCTATTAAGGTAGTTACTGAGATATACTCTTTCTTTGGATTATTAATATCCCAGTAAGCGTGAGCAGAATCATTGAAAGCTACTCCATCATTTTCTTTATCAATCTTCATTGTCATTGCCATTTACAGTATCATCAAGTATTGTAGATAATCGTTGAATTTGTGGAGAAATAACTGTATTATAATAACCTAACTCATATTGTTTAGGCTATTTATACAAAACTACTATTATTCCTATAGGATTTCTAACTCCTTCTATAGGATAAAAAGCAGCTGAGTATGCCCCACTCTATTCTAACTTTTTATATAATCTAGGGAGAGTGTTTTTAATTTGAGGAAGACTATCAACTCTTAAATAAGCAGTATCATCAATTTTACTTAATTCTTCTTGGTAATTAGTATACTATAAAGTCTACCAATAATCTCCGACATATTCATCAGAATATGATTTTACACTTTCTCTTATACAATCTAAATAAATATAACTAAAACCCTGTAAGCTATGCTTAGTATTATGATAACTTAATAGCAAAACATTACTGCAATCAGGATCTTTTATTTTTATATTATCAACACACTAAGCTATATAAGGAGCTTGTTTAAATCCATTATCTTCTTCTTTACGTAATTCTTCTTTCTATTGTTTCATAACATTAGAAAGAGTTTTTTCATAATAACTTCTAGGAATTGGATTTAGTATAAATATTAATAATATAAAAATAACTATAGTTTTAGTTTCTGAAGTTAAGTTGGAAATAAAATTCCATAATTTTTTTAAATAATCTAAAATAACCATTATAATTTTTTTTCATATTACTATAAGTAATATTTATATATATGTTATCTATAATAACATTATTACTATATTTAATAGGTAAAGTTATTATTATTTTGTACTATTTAAGTATATATATAGATTATTTATATTCAAAAGTATTTTAATCTTATTTATTACATTATGACTAATTCTGAATTACAAGAAAGAATTTGTTCTGCCTATTAGGATTTTAAGATTAAAAATCAATTTAGTTTTATAAATAAACTAAAGAAAGGCGGATAGATAAAAGATAGAAAAGATACTATCCATATAAAAGATAAAAATAAGGGTAAGTTTACTGCCTCAGCTAAAGCAGCCGGAGAATCTGTATAGGAACATGCTAAATCTGTATTAAATAATCCTAATGCTACTCCTTTACAAAGACGTCGGGCTAATTTTGCTAGAAATTCTGTTAAATGGAAACATGCTAATGGAGGCACTATTCTTAAAATGTAGTTAGCAGGTAAGATACCTGGAACTAGAAGTCAATATAATAATGTGACTTAGATATATCAAGCTTTAGTAGATAAAGGAGTTACCCCACAGGCAGCTTTAGATTTAACTAATCAAAAGGTTGCAGAAAAAGGTTGGACTGGATTCGCTACTGGAGATAATAAAAAATATCCTAATGCACAATCTTTTGCAGACCATCTAATTAATTGGCATAGTAGAATGTATCCAGACTCACTTAAAGCCTAGAATTTTTAGTAGTATTATGATGGAATACAAAAAAATGCTAAGTACATGTATAACTCTGAAAAAGGCTATAATGGTTACAGAAAAGATTTATTACTTACAAGACCTGGAGTAAAGAAAAGAATTAATTATTATAGAGCTACTAAAGGATTAGGACCATTAGCTTTAATTAATTTTAATTAGCCTGGTAATTATTCTAGTTATGCGTAAGAATAAATATTATAAAGAAAATAAAAAGATTTTAAATGAACATAAAACACAATGTATAGTATGTGGTGAATCAGCTAAGTGTTGTTTAGAATTTCACCATACTGGAGAAAAATTATTTAATATATCACAAGCTGTAAGTCATATACCTACAGATTTATTTATTAAAGAATTATCTCAAACAGTTTGTGTTTGTAAAAATTGTCATTCTAAAATACATAATGGTTTGATAAAATTATGAGTGAATATTTTAAATATGAAGCTTTAGATATTCCTGATAAACCTGCTACAGAAGTACTAAAAAGTAAAGGTTTAGATTTAGATTTTACTCCTAAACAATATTAGTACATTCCTGAATTAAATACTGGAGATTTTCATATTAATGGTTTAAATTTAGATGGATATTTTTCTATTAATAAAGCTAAAGAGCCTGTACAATATAAACATACCTAGCTTAAATTAAACCATAATACACCTAGTAAAAATAAATAGGTACTAGAATAGACTTTAGATAAATATGGTATCACTGGAAACAAGAAAACTACTTTAATGAAGATAGCTTCTTTAGAATCAGGATTTAATCCTAAAGCTTAGTCTAAAAATAGTTCTGCTGCTGGATATTTTTAGTTTATAGATAGTACTAGAAATAAATATTCTAATTTATCTAGAGAACAATTTAAAAATAGTCCTGATGCACAAGTATTAGCTGCATCACAATTATATGATGATAATGCAAGATTTTTAAGAAGTAATGGTATAGCAGTTACTGGAGAAGCTATAGCAGCATCATGGTTAAATCCAAAATGGACTAAAAATTATTATAAGTATGGTATTGCAGGAGGGTCTGATGCTAATGGTACTAGTGTTGCAAAATATATAAATAAATTTAGAAATGCCTGAAATTTTTGAAGAATTAGATCGTCAAGCAGATAAATGGGAACCTACTGCGGCAGCTATATCTTTAGGTAGTTTAGGACTAGGTGCAGGTATAAGTACTACCGCTGTAGACACTCCTATAGGAGGAATTATTGCTGGAGTAGGCTAGTTACCTTCTTTAGTTATAGATGGGTATCAAGCTGGTAGAGGATGGTACAAGACTTTTAAAGAATCTCCAAGTAATTTTGGAAATGCTGTATGGAATACTTTAGAAACTGGGGCAGATATATTAGGAGCTAAATTTGCAACAGCTTTAACTAAAGGAGGTTCTAGATTTCTTAGATCTAGCGTACACAAACCTGATTATTACCCTAAACATCGTTCCCCAAGAGTTAATGCTATGAGGAAGAGACAAGTTGACGTAGTATTAAATTAGTAGAAAAAAGAAGCTACTAAAAAATTAGCTAAAAAAGGAGTTCGACCAAGCCAAGGTTCATACTTCACATCTAAGTTGAACTAGGAATTAAATAGATCTTATTTAGAATAGGTAGCTAAAAGAAATACTACAATAGTAAATGATGTTACTAAATTAAGTCCTAAAATATAGTTACCTATTTAGATTATACCTAATATTATTGATATACATGCAAAAAATAAATAATAATAATTATAATATTTGGAGTAAATAGTTATCTTAGGCATGGGGTAATCAAGATTTGTCTAAAGACCATTACGATTATAGAAAATACTATAATGACCAACCTATAGTAGCTTGGTTATAGTTAAATAGTATTTTAGCACATAATTGGAATAGATATATTCCTACTGGACATTTTCCTGATAAAGGAGCTTCAGGGACTTATAAAACTAAAACTCATCCGACTTATCCAGATTTAGGAGATAAATCTTGGAGTAGAGATAATAAAATATATTATTTAAGTAAAGATCAATATATAAAACCTAATAGTGGTTAGCCTTTAGATTATACTATGGACTATTTAGGTTCTGATTATGGCTATAATAATGGTGGAACTAAAATAGTTTATGATGGGGCTAATGTTCTTCCCACATTGTATATTACTAAAACTAAAGGTAATGGATTTAATTTAAAACCTAATAAAAATAATAATGGATACGTATATTTTGACAGAAAAGATTGAGGAATTACAAAAATTTTTAGATTTTATAAATGAAAGAGATAAATAGTTATGGAATAAATATTTAAGACAATGAAAATAATTATAAATAATATCTTACCTCCAAAAGGTTTTAAATGTATAAATTTATTTGGAATATTATTTTGTAGAAGAATGCCAAATAAAATAGATATAAACCATGAAACTATACATACTAAGTAGATGCAAGAATTGTTATATATATTCTTTTATTTATGGTATGTAATAGAATATTTAATTAGATTAATTATATATAGAAATACTAAATTAGCTTATAAAAATATTTCTTTTGAAAGAGAGGCTTATTAGAATTAGAATAATTTAGATTATCTAAGTAATAGAAAACATTATAGTTGGTTTAGTTATCTAAGCTAATCAATGAAATAGTTTTTAATTAAATTAATAACAGCGCATACTGGAATAAGTAGTAAAAGAGTGTGTGGAATATTAGGATGGATAGTAAGTTTAATTATTCTAATATACTGTTCTATTAGTTAGATACAAGCTCCTGATATGATAGATACAGTTTTATATTGTTGTATGGGATTACTAGGTATAGATAGTATAACTAGTATATGGAAAAATAAAGTATAAATATGCCAAGAGGAATTAATGGAGAATATTATAATTATAAAATGCCGTTTGGAGGGGATTATCCTAATCCTTTAATATCATTATATAATACCATAATACATTCTGTAGACGATAGAAATCCTCATTTAATTACTGGAATTGCTCCTAGTGGATCTATTAATAGAACTTCTAATTTTTTTAAATTTATTAATAGTAGTCCTGCAAAAACTGGTATTAAAAATTTTAGATTTAATTCTTAGTAGTTAAAATAGTTGAAATTATTAAGACAGAACGGAGTTATTACTAATGGTATTACACCAGACCATTTAAATACTGCATTTAATTTAAGACAAAGATTAATAAAACAAACTGCTCCAAATAGTTATAATATGCATTATATGCCTGGAGTTATCAGTAGTAATTCAAAAATTGTGGGAATAGATAACCATAAAATTATAGGAGACATAGATTTGATAACTAATAATAAAACTGGATATAGCCATATAGGGATGGTTCGTAATTTATCTCAAGGAGTTAAAAAAGGAATACAAGAGCGTATGACTAATTCAGCTATTCAAGTAAATAAATCTTTAAATGGTAAAGGAGTAGTAAGTGGGGAAACATTATTGTCTCCAGAAAAAACATCTAAAATGTATCCTAAATATAAAAATAAAGAATTACTTGGAAATTTTGGAGAATGGCAATGGAATAAACATAATCCTAATATGCAAAACGTTAGTAATGGACCTGTTTACTTACTTAAAACTGGAACTTATCAAACTCCAACAAAATCAATACTATTTAATCCTAATATTATAGATGAAAAAGGAACAATGCATATTGATTGGAATAATTTAGATATATTTAAAAGTTTAACTCCAATAATAGGAAGTGCTTATGTTTATAAGAAGAGTAGGAACATTAATAGATGAAAGTTTATATAATAGATGTATTGATTTAAGTAAAGATTATTTTGATAGAGATTATTATAAATACCCTGAATTATAGCAATGGGCTGAAACTACTAGAAGGTATATTATTCAGGTATGGAGATTACAAAATCAATTAAAATACTATAGAGATAATATAGACTTAAATAATTTTAAGAATTATAATCATTATAAATACGGAAAATCTCTTTTAGAGAGTTTTATAGGAAATGTTTTTGATTGGAAATTTATAGATTATTCCAATAATGTAACTTATACCCATAATATAAAACATAAATATGCCAAGAGTAGATGAAAGTAAACAAAATAAAGGAGTAAATAATAATACTCGGAATAAATAGATGGCTATAGATATGGAATATTATAATAGACTAAATCATCCTAGATTTAAATCTCCATATTTTGGTGCTAAATATTAGTAGAGAGCTATTCCAGTTAGAACTTTAAATGGGGTACAAGATGTATTTGTAGATAATAGAGGGACTATAAAATAGGGAGGACATACTCATTCTAAATTATATAATTATAGTAATAGAAATAGAACCCATCCTATAAAAGGAGCTTATGCTAGAGAAGTAGATAGTTGGAATAATAATACTAGTCCTATTAAAGCATTAGTTAATTCAGGAATAGGTTATGCTTTAGCTCCAGCTGCTTAGGCAGTATATGATTATACTAAAGGTGCTTTAGATATATCTAAGAATCCAACTAAAGCTAGTAATTATTTAGTAATGCTTCCTGCAATAGGATATGCTGTAAAAGCTCCTTTAAAACGTGGAGTAGAAGTAGCTATGAGAACTTCTAATAATGCAAATCCTATAGAAGACATAGTATATAATATGCATAAAGCAAGTCCTAAAAAGCATGCTGGAGTATTGTCTTATATATCAACTGGTGTAGGTTACAATACCTATGCTCCTGAAGCATATACTGGATTTTAGAAAGCAGCTAAAGGTAATGATATGATTGATGCTTATTTATATAATAAAACTATAAATCCTTCTTATGGAGTAAAGAAAATAAATGTAGATTATGGTCCACATGAGAATTATATAAGAAAGATATATCCATATAAAGATATTCCTGTATATGAAAATACTGAAACTTTAGATTTCTTTACTAAGAACCCTATGTAGAAAGCTTCTAATATAACTAATAAAACTCCTTGGAAAGGTGCTAATAATAATCTAGACTTTGGAGATAATGGAGTTGATGCTGCTGGACATCTAGTTTAGGAAGGAACATCTAATGGTAAGAAAGTATATAGAGCACAAGATATTTGGAAGTTTAATCCTGATGAATATAAGTAGAAATGGAGTTCATATGATTTAGACAGTAAAGCTGTATTAGGATTAAAAATATTAGATAAATTAGGAACTCCAGTAATAGTAAGAACACCATGGCTGTATAGATAATTACTGACAATGATTCAATATATGATTATTGGTATGAAGATGGGTAGTTGTATGGTAGAAGAAAATCAAATAAAGTCCCTTTTAAAATTAATTCTGATAAAGCTAATAGTATAATATTTCCATAGGTTTAGGCTAAAGGAGTAGATCCTACTAAACCAACATCTACCTTAGTATACCACCCTACAAAATATAAAGAAATGCCTACTGCTAAAAAAATATCTACTCCTAAATAGAAAGAAGAAACAATATGGGAACGTGGTAAATAGTTGATTAATTTAGTAGGAAATGGATTAAGTAGAAAACTATAGTTATTTTTTGATTCAGAACCTGAGCATACTAGTAAAAGAATTAAAATTCCTAATAAAAAAGTAACTAAAAATAAGAAGAGAGAAAATTTAGAAATAGAAATATCTCCAAATAGTTATACTATAAATGATACTACTAAAATAAACTCTAGAAGATATCGTATACCAGAATCCATAAATTTAACAAAGCATACTTTTGGTTATAGAAATAGAGGTGATTATACTCCTATAAATAGTATAGCAGCTCCTATTACTGCTTTTTCTAATTTCAAATCTAAAGAAAGTATATCTCCTAATAATTAGAATTATATAGGTATAGATTCTATTGGTAAATTTGTTTTTGGTAAATATTCAGATATTCCTAATGGAAGTATGATTTCTCCAACATTTAAAAATACAGTTACTGGTTTCAAAACAGATTCTAAAGATAATGTATTATTCATGGAAAGTAATTCTAATGGTTCTAGAAAAAGTCCTATATTAAATGCTATAGTAAATGGTAAATCAGTAAATAACAGACTAAATTTCTTAGCTAATAATAATAGAACTGATGAATATGGTTCTATAGCTGGAGGAAGAATAATTATATAGGCGGGTAAAGAAGTTCGTTTAGTTTCCGGAAGTATAGATAATATTAGAGATGAGATAGAAGCTATGAAATCTAGAAACAATGTTAAAACAGTAGATTTATATACTTTAGATAATGGTACTTATCATTCAGGATTAAGAACCTTTGATAAAATATTTACCAGAGATGATTTATTAGAGTATGATGCTCAAAATACTGGTGGAGGAAATTTTTTATATATAAAATAATTAAAACCACAATAGCCGAAGTTTCTCAAATGAGAAGCCTCGGCTATTTTTTTAAATTAATAAATATCCATCCCCAAATATTTATTAATAAGTAACAGATAATTCATTTAACTTATCACAAAAATCAAGAGTTAATTGATTATCTTGTAAATCATTATCTCCTATAGTATCAATAATCTACTGTACTTCATTAAGTACTTTGTTCATTTTAGACTTTAAGTCTTTTACTTCTTTGTTAGTCATTAATCAATTTTTATATAACCATTAACATCTAGATTATCATATATAGAAGTCATTGTATATCCTGTAATTGGATTTCTATAATGATATTTTTTAATTTCTATATCTTCTTCTGAATTAGAATTTATATTTTGGTTGTCTTTAATCCATTGGTCTAAATCAGCTTCTGTTCCATTCTCTAATTGAAATAGAATCTTAGGTTCTGATTTTAATCGTTTTAATTTTTTAGTAAGATTAGTTGTTTTTAAAATCTTACCATTTAATTCATAAATTGCTGCTATCATGTTCTCCCACAAGGATTCGAACCCTGACTAAAAGATTTCATTTTAACACCTCTGTAGAGGATTAGACTATCACATCCAGTCCTAGGACCAGTCTCTTTATTTAGTCGTTCACGCTGTATTTAAACTTGCGCCCTGTCACTTTATACTAAGTATATACGCTTCCAAGTCAATTAAAAGAGATTCTACTTAAAGATTATGAATTATCCTTTAAGCATCCAATATTTCAAAGTAATAGTTTTTCCAAAGAATGCCAATATTTCTATTTAGAGTTGCTCTACAAGTTTTCATTAATTTAGTAGTTACTAAATTATTATCCATTAACCATTGACAACATTCAGCTATACATCCAAATCTTCTTATTTCATTATGAGAAGAGTCATATTGTATAACATACTTTTGATTTTGTTTAGTTAATCCAGCTTCTGATAAAACTTGCTTTACTGCTTTAGAATTTAAATTATATTTATCAGCAACTTTCTTTTGATTTTTTAATTCTATATAAGAACTAATAATTAAATTTTTTAATTCATCAGAAAGCTCGTATTTAGATTCTACTTTTTGTTTATTTTTAGCACCATAAGTAGTAGTTTGACTATGACAATTAGGACACAAAAATCTTAGATTTTCTATTCTATTATCATTATTTACACCATTAATATGGTCTAATTCTAGAGATAAAGTTTTGCCCTGCCACTCTGTAATTCCACATATTGCACATGTATAAGGAAGTAATTTGTTTCTTAATATATAACTTCTTAATATATTACGTGCGTGTTTTGAATTTTCACATAATAATTTAGAAGCATCTATTTCTTTCTTTTCATTATAGTTGGCTATAGCTGATTTTCCTCTAAAATCTTTACCTGATAAATTTAAATCTTGCATTCTTTGTTTAACTTGTGAATATCCCCAACTGTTACCAACAGTAGTATATCCAAGTTTAAATAAAACTTCTGAGATATTCAGACTTGACTTAACTAAGTCTGAAAACTCTTTATCCGTAAGTTTATAAATTTTATTTTCCATACTTTAAAATTTTTAAGAGTCTTCTGTGCTAACCATTACACCATAGGAGAATATTATCTTTATAGATAACTACTAACACTAAAAGGATTTTCAGTAGAAGTAGTTTTAATACTATTAGTGTCTACTGCAATAAACCCATTATGTGGTATATCTTTTATACCTTTTAAAATCATATTGTCTATAGTTAATTTAGGTCCATTAATAATATTTACTAGTTCTATTAATTGAGATACTGTAAGATTAGGAACTATCTTATTAATTTTTTGTAATGTTTCTATCATTTAAAAAATCAACTATGTGTTTAAATTCTTGTTTATATTTTTTATATTTAGAATTATCTAAATTAGAAGAAAAATCTTCTAAAGATATATCTGAGATAATTCCAAATATTAGACAAGCATTGTTAAATGTTTCATCATCTAATTTACTACAATATTCTTCAAATTCATCTACCTTTTTAGTCATGGTTATATGAATTACATTATCAATAACCTATAAATTTATATTATACTAATCAGGAAGGTCTTTAATACTTTGTATTAGTTGTTCTTTATTCATTTAATATTTCTTTTTGATTACACGAATAATATAGTCGAGGTAGAGAATATTAAAAGTTAATTTTTGTAAAAGTTAATATTCTAATATTTTTAAATTAAAATTTTAAATTTTTTTTGGAGAAGATTTTATATAGCCCCCTGGGGTTTAAAAAATAGGAATTTTTGTGGAGAAAGAAGGTGAGAGTGGGATTTTAAAAATTAATTTTTATTATGTGGGAGGGAGTAGACTGCCCCTTAGAGCCCCCCACATATTTGGAGTAAAAACCAAACAAAAAATTATTAACAAATTTAAAACGTTAAAGATTATGAAAATTACAGTAAAGAATGGCGGTGCTTTGGCACTTCGCCAAGTAAGCATGGGTGCAGCTGCTGTTATGGCAGCTCTTAATGGTAAAACCACAGGTATCAAATTTACATTCACTGATGACACATCAGTGTCGGCATCAGAACAACCAATGCCAGGCGATGTTATGCGTGGTATCGCTGCCTCAAAGGCAGTGGTTGCCACTATGGCTAACGTTGCCATAGCTGAATTGGATGGTGTTCGTACTATTAACTGTAACCGAGTGCTGGCTATGTTGGCGCCTGGGGCTGCCGATATTGATGACGCCGTTAAAATCATCAACGAGAAGGGCTTCAAAGGTTTTACCTGTGATATTGAGACCCTGGATAATTATGGTGGAGCAAAACGCTTCACTAATGTTCAGGGAACAAAGTAACAAAGGGGAGAGAGTAATCTCTCTCTCCTTTAAAATTTTTTTTTATAAATTCTTTGTATTTTTTTGTATATGTTCAAAACTATTAAGGGAGTTTATGGAAAAAATAGACTTGTTGACCTCGAAACTTTGGAATTCTACAATGTTCAACTTCCGACACAAATTGTTGGAATTTTCATGTTGTTGATTGAAAATGGTAAAGTTATCGTGGTCAAGTATGCTGTTTGGAGAGATAGTTGGAGTTGGTGGGGGATAAGTTGGGAATGGATAAGGAAGGTTAGTTATTTATATGGATTGGCATAAGTTTGTGTGCACACTAACCCCCAATCCACAAACCAAATCTTTCCCCAATTTCCCAATCTCTCTCACTAAAACCAACTTATATATCACTCCAAAAATCATCATCACATCAAATAAATTTTAAGGATATTATACAATAATATTTTTATTCTTTGTAAGATGTTTTACTAAAAATAACAAAACAAAACACAAACAACACAAACAAAAAGGTTTTTTATTCCAAAGGTTGAAATCCCTGTCTAAAGTTTACTTTAGACGAAATCCTATATCATAAAGCATACCTCAACGTGGTTTATAGGTCTTAAAACTAAAGTGCTTAATATTCATTTAAAAACCTCGCGATAGTATAAGGTAAATCGTATAAAGTTATGCAGTATTTTTATATTGTAGTATACACAATTGTTGGTGATGATTTGACAATGTGTAAAATAGGACTCAGTCCTCATCAACTAACTAAATGGGGAAGAAGAGAGGCTACAAAACATCCTGAACGTAGTTATAAACTATACAGACAGTCTATAACACACACTGGTAAAATTACATTCTATAAACAACTTAAATCTTATGTAACTGAAGTAGAGCATAGTTTAAAAGTTGCAAAAGAAGGTTTTGATTGGGACGCATTTGAAGCAAATCGAGGGGCTGATATGGATATTGATATTCATAGATAACCACAAACACCTGAGCAAGTGTATAAACTGCTCTCAATTAAATAAAATAAAAATAACATTAAATATGAAAGCAATAATCGAAAAAGGAAAAGCAGATAATAATATTCAAAGCTGCTTTATATCAGAATGTGGAATTGAAATAATATTTCATAATAATGACTTGGCAGATAAATTTGCTAAATCATTAGATCCATTTCATATCTCATATGTAAAGAATGGAAATAAAATAACTATATCACTAACACATTAACAATGAAAGAAAAAATCGTAAAAGACGGGACAAAGATTATCCTCTTTGCATTAGACACTGAGGATACAAGTGTGACTGGTGTTATTACTGGTCATTGGTCAACTATGGATGGCAAACTCATGTATAAGTGTCACTATAAAGAGCTTGATGGCACTGAGGGTGATTTGGACAATCTTATGAGAAAAGACTTTGAGGTTGTTCCTAATAAGTTCATCAACTTAACACCACATACAATCACACTTAATAATGGTACAGAATACCATCCATCAGGTAAAGTTACTCGTGTTGCTAATAAGTTTAGCAACTTTTGCTGTGGTATTTCCACAGTGCTCTATGGTGAGATTGAGAATCTCCCAGAGCCTGAAGAAGGTACAATTTATATCGTATCAGCATTGGTACTTGCTGCAGCAAAAGAGAAAGGTAGAACGGATGTAGTTGCTCCTGCAACAGGTCATCCTGATTGCGTTAGAGAAAACGGATTCATAGTCTCTGTACCTGGATTCGTAAGATAATTATTCATTATAACTCCAGTAAATAAAAGCATTGTATCAGGGTTGTAACCTGACTGGAGTTCTATTGTTTAACACATTAACACATAAAAAAAATGATAAAAGTATTGTTTAAATCAGAGGAGTTGCTCATAGCAGCAGACTCTGAGAGTGCGGTGGTTTACGGAAACACCACAAAAAATACCGTAATAGAGTACCTCAGCAATCTTACTCCAAAGAATGGTGAAGAAGCGATGAGCATTATTATGCTAACCATGTTACTCGCTATAAGTAAGTATGTGGTAGCTAAACAGATTAAGGTTACTACTAAGACAGAAGTGGTTGTAAAAACTGCTAAATCTTCAGTAGTTAAGACTGCTGAGGATGCTATCCGCATTGCAGCTAAATTTAACCTTGAGGAAGAGGTACAAAGAGAACTTGATAATGGTGCTACACCACTAGAAGCTCTTAAAGAGTGGGATATCATTTGATGATTGTTTTAGTCCTGAGCAAGACTTTAAACTGCTCACTTTTTAGTTGAACAAATAAACTTTATAGAAATGAAAGAGAATATCTTTGTAATCTCTACTATTTTTTTAGGGATAGTAGTTGTAGCATTGTTATTTACAATAGCTACTCTTTAGTCAGAAAATTCTGATTTACGTAATGTAGTACGTAATCAAGCTAGTCAAACTAATGAAATGGACAGATACTACAACAATGTTGTAGCTAGAGGTATGTATGCTGATAATCCTGTGTATAAAGCATTGGATAGAAGTAATACAAAAATCCAAGTAAATATGAATAAATAATTCCATATAATATGTTAACAGGTCGATCAAGTCTCTTGCAGGTGCATCAATTGTATCTGCGAGAGATAAAAACTAAAGAACACTTACATTGGCGTAAACAAGTCATTAAGACACATAACATAGCTGTAGCCAATCGTAAATCTCATAATTATGCAGTCCAACTCTTGGTAAAAGCTACTAATATTCCATATTCAGTAGAATTAGCTAAGTTGATGAATCTTATAATTAATGGGAAACTTACACAACGAAAAATGTATTATGTATCTATTGATACTGCAATATTTAAACTTATAAATAATTTAACTATTTAAATAAAATGAAGAAATACAACATTTGGAATAAAATTTTCCATAAAAGGGAATTAAACAAGAATGTTGCAGATTATAAACTTCAACAAGGTCTTGTTAATAGTTATGAGTGTTGGCTTACTAAAATTGGTAATGCCAATACTCTATCTGAGTGTATGATACTCCATAAAAGAATTTGGCGTAAAGGGTTTCGTAATGCTAACCTTGGTCCAGATAAATATGGAATGTTTAGAACTAAAGATATAAACCTTATGACAATAAATGAGGTTTATATTGGAGGAATCTATGGTCTTAATACTCGAACTATCGCACAATGGGAAGATCGTAAAGAAGAACCATATGATTCTACACAGACATGCTATGACATTGTCTTATGTGCGTATAAAAGATTGTTAAAATCTAACATTATAGCACTTGCAGATAATGCTAAGTTATTAGTAGCAGAATACCAACAAAATAATTATAAGTTATGATATTCTTACAAAATATTATTTTAATTATTCTACTTATAGGAATGAGTAAAATAGCATACGATGATTTTAAAGAAATGAATTTATGATAAATGTATTTCAAAATGAGAAGGAATATACAATTTCTGTGACTATTCCTATTAAAAAAGTAAATTTCTCTGAAACTCCATCAAAAAGAGATTTCAAGAAGTTTGCAGAAGAAGTATTTGAGGCTTATACTAATATTATAGTAGAAGCTTTGGAAGCTCGAATGAATGCTTGTGTTAATGGTCTTATTAAGCATTCAGATGATGTAAAGTATTGTGATAGTAAATATATTACATACACTAGAAAATCTGGTGGAGAACATACTTTCTCTTATAATGCTTATGATACTATGCAAAGACTAGTTAAAAAAATTCAGCAATATAAGTTGGGTGAATTAACTAAGTCTGAACTCAAACAGATTGCTAAAGCTCTTTATTGGGTTGAAGATAAATCAGATATTGGAAAATATACATTCCAAGACTTAATTGATGTAATAGATGAATACAGAGAACTTAAATAGAAAAATTGTATCAGGTTGTGAGAGTCTTGCAAGTAAGGCTCTTACAATAGATCATGATGCTAGAACTTATCACATTGGTGATAGAGTAATTCCATTTTCTTCTTGTGTTATTAAAGAAGGTAAAATTTATTACTTAACACCAATGTGTAAAGTTCTTGTTGATATGGGTTTTAAAGGCGTAGCAGATTTTACCTCTAATACAGTTATTTGTACTAGTTTTGATAATTGTAATCGCAATATTAAAACTGTAGGACTTGTAACTATCGACAACAGAGTCTTTATTAAGATTACTCTTAATTCAGAATTTCCAATGTATGAAGGTTACGAATCTTTAAGAAGTGAAGTTTATTAAGTAAAAGAATGAAGATAATCTCTGTACTCTAGTACTATAGAGTATAATAAATAGTTGGCATCTTGGAAAGAAAATTGGTTAATCATAAGACAAGACTTATGTATTTTTAAAATAAAATAGTTATCAACAATATACAGTTTAGATCATTTTCGCTAGTTCGGTCTGTGACAGATAGGGCTAGTTACTTTAGTAATCTATTATGTCCATAAACACAATAGATTACAAAGACAAATATTAGAGTTCAGTCTGTGATAGATAGGGCTCTAGTGTAAACCTACATCCTGCATATCCAAAGTAGCAGACTCTTAATGAGAAAGGTGATGGCACATTATTAATAATTAAATAGTTTAAAAAAAATGGAGACAAAAGACATTATTAAGATTACAGCATTAGTTTTTTCTAAAAAGAAAACTATTGCACAAGTAAGTAAGGAGTACAAAGCTATTCATGGTAAAGAACTTCCAATCAAGAGTGACTTAGAAACATTACAAGCACAATTATCTTTGGGAGGAATTTATCAATGGTGACAATGAATCACAATACTCTGGGAGAATTAGTAATAATGCTCTCAGCACAGATTGATGCAGAGTACAATATTTCTAAGACTACACATGCTAACTATGCTAATGCTTTCAATAAGAAGTATCAATATCTTAATAATACATTAAGAATTATTTCTGGAGAAAGTATAAAAGGAGGAACATTTGCAGCATATATTAGAAATCCTTTGTTAGTATTATCGGGACTAATTATGGATAAGTACAAGAAAATATTATTTACAGATATAAAAGGTAACACTTTTGTTGTAAATAATGTTAAATGGCTTTACCAATATATGAGTTCTAAAAACATTAATACAGAACCAAGAATATATGGATAAAGGTTTGCTAGTAATTGTTATACTTGCTTTTATTCTATGTGTGATTTGGACTATTGCCAGTCATAATAAAGTAATAAAACAAGTAAAACTTAATCAGCTAAGAGATATAAGAAGCAATATAAACAATGCTTTAAGTCTCTACGATTGTTTGTATATACATATTAATATGTATAATAAAGGATTTACTAGGAGTAAATCTTTGACATCTGATGGAATAATATTTCTATCAGATAACTTATCATCTAAAACTGTAATGTTCAAAGAGGGAACTTTAGAATATATCGAAGGTCATTATGAAGCTGACTCTGAAACTTATAAAACAGTATTAGCTACATATAAATCTAGATTAATTTCTGAAGTTAATCTTGAACTAGATAGATATAACTATTAATTTTAAAAATTATGGAATTATTATTTAATGTTAAACAGAAAAATGTTGTGGCTAAGATTGGTGAAGATTACTTCTTTCTTAGCAAGAAACCAAAGAAACTAGAGTTTGCTGATTCAGTGCATAAGACTTTAGTCTTAAAGCATTTTAAAGCTCTGAAACCAACTATTGAAGAACATTCAGTTATTGATGAGTCATTAACTGTAGATGAGTGGAAAGATTTTCCAGTATGGTTAGAGAATGAATCTAATGGCGCTGAAGGAAATCTTGAGATTACTAAATTTACTTATGGTAATATTAAACTGTATGTAAATGGTGGATGCCTTTGTGGAAATGTTCCAGAATATGCTTTAAAAGGCATTATTAAATTGTTCAAACAATCTAAAACGAAAGAAAATGCAGACAATTAAGAAAGTAAAGTACAGCATTGAGAGAGTTGGTAACAGTACGTTTTGTACTATGTCTTGTGATTTAGAGTACATAATGGATTATTTAGAAGGAGCTAATATAAAAGTTTCAAGTGCTGATACTTCTGTATTCCTTAAAATTGCGACTTCTAAAGAAAGAAAGATTTTCATTAAAAATCTTGCTTCTTGGGGACTTACTGTTGATAATTCTACTGTAACAGTCGTTTCTAAAATTACTTTAAGTAAAAATGATGAGGACGACCAGGTAGTAGCTAATCGAATTGTGAGAGATAAAGCTATGCACACTATGTGTAAAGTTATTGCAAATGCTTTAAATCAGGCTTTGGATTCTACTTATAATAGATTAGCTAAAGTAAATAATATTATTAATAAGTTAGAGCACATTGCTTATCATTCAAAATATAATGAGGATGATACAACATGTGATATTGAAAATTATCCAGATCCAGGAGATGATGATGTGGATATTGCAGACATACTATAAAATTGTCTTTGTATTGTATTAAAGTTTAAAATTTGCAAAATATGATGATTTAAACTATAAAATTTGAAATTAACAAATTTTTACTTTTACAATGGATATTTGAAACTATAATAGAGTGTTGTTGAGAAACAATGCTCTATATACTATTAACTTTATAAAAATTATAATTATGAAAGTTTTAAGAAAGATATATAATGTTATTAACAATAGCATTCAGTCTCGTGTAGTTAATTCTAAAGAAGAGGCTAACAAATACATTATTTCGCTCAATAGAACTTTAGAAAATAAAGTATCTCTTGAGACAGTAAATAATAAACAGGTAGAAGCCGTTAAAATTAATGGTAAATGGTGTATATCTGAAACTGAAATAATAGAGTAATTCTGTAAAGTTCATATATATTGTTGGCAACTAGCAGATAATTAGTTGCATTTTTATTTGGGGGAATAGCGCGTAATTGGAAGCGTCACAGTCTTCTAAACTGTTAGCATTATGCTCTTGAGGGTTCGAGTCCCTCTTCCCTCACACACATGCGGAGTTAGCTTAATGGCTAGAGCACCTCATTTCCACAATTCATAGAGAGGTTATATTGGTTCGAATCCTTTACTCCGTACTAACATTAAAAAGATTGAGTAATATGAAAAAGATTATTTTATTAATGAGTTTTATTGTATTAACTACAATAGCTCATGCGTTTAATTATGGTTCTATCACTGTTTATCAAGATGGTGAATGGAGTGACCCATTTTACATTAAAACTTCAGTAGTATATAATGAAGCTAGAAAAACTATTACTTTTAGTAATAGTAAGTTTGGTAAAATGGTATTAAAAATATACTCTTCTGAAATGAAGGATGGAGTAGAAATCCATAATTGTGGAGAGGTTAATACAGGAAGACGCTTTGTTGTATTTATTACAATAAGAAATAAAATTCCTTACGTAACTCTTAGTACTTCCGCAGATACCATGTTTTCATTTGGCTTTTAAGTTTCCATAATAATGTGTTAACGTTTTACTAGTTTTCCGATATAAACTAGTACTTACGGTAGTAGCTCAGTGGTTATAGCATCTCTTTTTATAATAGGTCATTTCGAGAAGGTCATTGGTTCGAATCCTTTCTACCGTATAAATTTAATTTGATATATTGTTAGTGTGTTTGGATAAATCCTGACTAATAAATTTATTAGTATAGGTAGGTGTTACCACTATTCTCCTTTATAGAAATGTGGGCTATGGAGATATAGCTCAGAAGGTTAGAGCACGGTAAAAATCCCGAGATTGTGGTTCGATTCCACATATCTCCACTAATACAAGAATAAAATTCTTATGCAAAATAAGATTATAAATTAGCTCTCTAAGCTTTAAGGTGGAGCACGAAACTTTTAATTTCGGGAAGACAGGTCAGTACTGTCAGGGAGCACCATTAATTTTTAATTTATTAAAAGTATTCATTTGTAATACACGAGATTCTCAGTCTGTGAAGATAGAGAATCTACTTGGCACTATCGTCTAGCTGGTCAGGACGTAACTTTTTCAAAGTTAAAAGGCGATTTCGAGCATCGCTAGTGCTACTCTTCCATATTTAAAAAACTAATACAATTAATGTTTAAAATATGAAGTCAGCGGACTTTATAACGTTAAAGAGTTGTTAGGCTTCTTGTCTGTGAAGATAGGAAGCTTTATTGGAGAAATGACTGAGTGGTCGAAAGTGGCACCCTGCTAAGGTGTTAGTCATATTACATGGCTCGAAGGTTCGAATCCTTCTTTCTCCGCTTCATTAGATACAAGGGATATTGGTGTAACGACAGCCACGTTGGGATTTGACCCCAAAAGAAGAGGTTTGACTCCTCTATATCCTTCTAATTTTAATAGGTACTAAACAACTCTCAGTAACTCTATTAAATAGCGTAATTACCTTAAAATTAATCATTTGGGTTAAAAAGAGAAAGAACGTTAGATAACTGAGGACAATGGAATAGTTTAAATATAACCAGTGAAAATTGCCTATTATTTAAATAGATTATTAACACATTAATTATAGATAAATTATGACAAGACAAGATTATTTTATTAGTAAAACCAATTTAATAGCACAAATAGAAAGTGCTAAGAAATTTGGTTGTAAACATGTACTCAAGTGTGCAAAGTTAAACTTAGCTGAACTTGAAAAGAAATACAAAAAAGAACATCTTTCTAATCCTCTGTTCAGTTACATGGTAACTGATGAAGAAATGGATGAACTTATTAGAAATGATGAAAAACCTACATTTAAAATCAAAGTAACTTTTAAAAGTGGAGAAGCTTATGATTTAATGTTTTACCATGAACTTAAAAGTGGAGTTAAACATTCTGATGTTGTGAAATGGGCAATGAAAGGATTAACTAAAACTATTTATCATCCTGAAAATATTGTAGAGGCTCGTTTTATTATGGGTTAAAAGATATGGAAGTAAAAACAATACAAATTGACTCTAATACATTCTTAGTGTTTAAGGGACGAGAGTACAGACAGATAAACATAAATGACATTGTATGTATAAAAACATCTGGTAAATATAGTACTATAATAGATGTTCATGGCAATAGTATTATTGTGTGTTGTTCATTAAAAAATATTTCACGTGTTTTATGTATTAATTTTATTCTTGCAACACAAGGATTTTTAATAAATCATAAATACATATCTGAGATAACTAGAAAGAATGATGAAAACAATACATATGTCTTAAAGTTAAATGATGATATTCATACAACTATGAATATTTCATTACACGTAGCTACAAATATGTTAAAACAACTGTAATACCATAATAGTTATAGGATTTATAAAATAAATATTGTTGGCAACTAGCAGATAATTAGTTGCTTTATCGCTTAGTGGTGGAACTGGGATACACGAGGGACTTTTGGAACACCAGTAATGGTGAATTTGAGTGCTCCATTAGAAATAATAGAAGTAGAATCTCCCTAATTAAACAAGTTAATTACTAATTGTAAAAAGGTTAGCATCTGTGTAAGAAGCAGAGTAATGATTATAGAAGCAGTATTCAGAAATCTAATTAACTTGCGACAGAAGCCTCACTTATGGTGACATAGGTTTTGGTGGTGACGAGCTAAATTGTGATAGAACGCTAATCTATCTTAAATGTAAATTGGAGTGTTACAGCATAAATGTGTAGAGACTATAGAGGAGATACCTAAGTTAATTAAAAGGAATGGTTTAGACTTCATCCTTAGTAATAAGGTTATAATAGTAATGCATTATGTAAAAAAGGAGACGCTCATTGAGAGAGGTAAAACCTAATTCCTTACTTCGAAGTTAATTGATAAGGTAATAAAATAGTCCAGACTACAATAACTTAAATATGGCGGAATTGGTATACGGCAGCAGATTGACGGAAGCGCCTCTAAAGTCATCATTAAATATCTCTTGAGGATTAAGGGTTCGAATCCCTTTATTTAAGTTAGCTTGTATAAAAGCAAGTGTAGTAGGAAAATCCCTTGACCAGGAATGGTCTTACGGGTTCGAATCCCGTCTAAGCGACATATTAATTATTAATTTGTGAAAATTGATGAATTTCTTGTAGTTGAGTTGATAAGTCAATAAAATGACTTACACATTAACTCATACTGCTTGCGAAAGTAGTATGCGTTTTAAATAAAACTATATAATATACTAGTATAAATTGAAATGTGTAGCTCAGTGGTTAGAGCGTCTATCGTTGAGTAGAAGGTCGACAGTTCAAATCTGTCCGCATTTCCTTTTTCTATCATTATTGTAATTTATAAGTTGTTAAAAATAAAAGAGCTTTGCTTGTGAAAGTAGAGCTCTTATCAAAATTGTGCGAAAACTTTAGTAAGTTAAGGCTTCTTAAAAAGCCTAAATTGCGTAGAACTGATCCAACGACGGATTCCTCAATATAGGTACTGAGTTCTTATTTATTCTTAGAAGTACCTACTCGGGCTTGTAGTTCAATCGGTTAAAACGGGAGACTCATAATCTCTTATTCTCGGTTCAATCCCGGGCGAGCCCACTATTTCTTTTATTATATTATTCTATTTTAAAGAGTCTAATTAGTTAATCTAGTTAGGCTCTTTTTTGTTTAATTAAATAACACATTAACATATGGATTTTACAAATGAAATAAACACTCTTGAATCTGAGAAGCTCAGATTAGAGGAAATGTTGAAACGTAATAATGATCGTTTGCAACTTTTAAAGGAGATGTCTACAAAACTTAGTTCTGATGGATATAGAAGATTCTTTAAATTGAAAGGATATTCTTTATTATACACTGGAGGTAAGTGTCTTAATTCTGACTATTTTGTATTTAATTGTACTTTAAAATGAGATGGCATTTAATGATTTTATAAAAAATGTAGCATACTTTACTGGCAATAAATATCTAGTAACCGGTGATTTGTTAGATGAAACTGGTACTGATGGCGAACCATTAATTAAGAATGTAAAAATATTAAAGAAATTATAGTTATGGAAACAGAAAATATAAATAACTATTCGGAAATGTCTATTGAGGACTTGGAAAAACTTAAAATAAAGTTTCTAAGTCAAAGAGATAATATAGAGAATATTATAGGAGAAATAATAAATAATATAAGAGCTAAAAAACTGCAAGTTAGTAATCACACTCTTAGAGAACATCCTTATTATAAAGATAACACATCTTATCTAAAAGTAGTTATCAATGATGGTACTGGATATACTGTAACTAAAATCACTCCTGGTGGTAAATGTATAGGTATATACCAATTTAATGCAGATAATACTAACTTTTTAAAATATTATAAAATCTGCTCTCAATCTGAATGGGAAAGTGCTATAGATAGACTTAATATATGGTTTAAAGATGCTAGTTTAAAAATTAAAAAGTTATGATTAAAGTAACAGAAGCAAAGACTATATCTAGGTCTGCTGTATTAGACCCGCATATATTAGATCAAATAAACTTTGCTATAATTAAAGAAGCTAGTAAAGGTAATTATGCAGCTTGGATTGGTTCTATACTTCCGCCAACTAATGTTGACAAATATTATAATTATCTTAAAGAGTTAGGATTTGAGGTTAGTCTTCGTTATAAGGATAAATGTGGAGTTTATGTAATTTGGTGTTAAAAATAAAAAAAAAATAAAAAATATGAATAAACTTTGGATATTACCAACAATTTGTTTTATAATTGTTTTAGCTTGGTCAGTTCCTAGCTACTATTATCAGAAAGCAAAAATTCTGGAATTGCAAATAATTGTAGATAGACAGGCAAACGCTATTCAGCAACTTGAAAAAGAGAAAAATAATACTGAAGTAACTATTCCACAGTATTTAGATAGCCTGCCTGGAGGTGATTAAGTATTTATAATATGAATACAGATATTCAATTTGTAATTCTATTCTTTATTATGATAGGAATATTAATTGTTTCTATGACTTTTTTATTGTATTATATAAGTTAATTGCTATGTATTTAGAAGGAGATAAATGGAAAAATTGGCACACTAGATGTTCTGATGCTGCCATTAAAGAGAACAAAAGTGAAGAAGATACTAAACTAAGTACTATATCAGTGTCTAAATTACTTGAGTATGTTCACACTGCACTACGTAATTGTGAGATTAATAATTTAGACCCTGATAAAGTTCCAGTATTTCTTACATTAGAGCGTGATAATAATTTGTATTCTAATATTGGTTTAGGTATATGTTGTAGTAGTCAGTTAGGTACTTATGTAACTTTAGGTTCTTCAGATTATTATAAAATGTTCTATGTTGCTCCAGATTCTAAACCTGAAGTAGGTGAATATTGGAGAAGTAGAGGTGTAGGTTATGATTTATCTGGTTTTGTGGTATCTAAACTAGCTGGAGAACGTTTAACTAGACTAGTTAAATATGTATTAAATACAGATGAACCTCTGTCTCATCTAGATTATAGAGAATTTGAACCTAACTGGATTCAGTTCAAGTTTCGAGAGGAAGAATTTAATCTAGAGTTGTTAGATAAACTTGCAATAGCAAATGATAACATAGTTAATGAAGCTATATTAAGACAATGTTTTAAATTTCGAAAAGAAAAATTTGATTTGGAACTATTAGACAATCTCACTAGAGAAAATGATGGTACAGTTAATGAAAATATATTAAGACAGTGTATGATTAATGATTCCGAAAAAGAGACAGATTTATAATTTCTTTGATGATGGTAAATGTTCACCAAGTAGATTATATAAAGCTTATGTAAAGAAGGTAATTCCTTTTAATAAGGCTGATATACATCTAAAGATACATTTAGTTAATAATGCTCTTAACTGTAGTTGGATATGGAATGGAAATACTGACTATTTTATAGGTTGTTATATTCCTAAGTACGACAATCATCTTATTTGGTTTGCTAGAACTAAATATGGTACATGGTTCAGTATGGATATTCAATCTAATTGGCAAGGAGGATTATTAGATGTCAATAGAGATGTTCAATTTAGTTTTTAACATTAATTAAGTTTTAAATTATGGGTAATGAAGATAGAATAGATCCAGATGATTGGTATGATATGGGTTTTCCATATAGCCGAAGAATCAGAAGATATTAAAGAGTTCTAAATTAGAACTCTTTTAAGTATGGGGGCTAAACTAGTATTTGATTGTCTAGGAGATAAGAAACACAGCAAGACAGTTGGAGAGACAACAAAACAATAATCGCTAGAGTTATCAATATGACTCCTGTTTCTTACGCTATTGCAGCCTAAGAAACCGAGCAGCACTTGCTTAGGAACAGAAAGGTGCACTATTTTCCATTTCTTTATTAGTTCTCTGTATACTTTAGGAACAGAGTGGTGGAAGTTGGCAATGTTAATCTTGTCAACCCTAACAGACAAGGATAGTCTTTAAAACCTATGCTGTAAGAACGTTTTGATGCAAATAGGCAAGACGACGGGGCAGTACCGTCTAGCTCCACTAGTTCATAGAACTGTTTTTATTATTATTTGTTTTTAATCCCTGGGCTATTATTATAGTTCAGGGATTTTTGTTTAATTTTAACTGTTAATTATGAAAGAACATATTAATAACTCTATTAAAATAATTGATGATATGTTATACAACATAGACATTCTTATAAATTTATTAAAGTAATTATTAAACATTTATCAAAATGGGTAAACAAATTTGGTTGCAAGATGGCAACGTTTTTAGTCAGGGTAGTGCGACAACAGTATCTCATCCTGAAGGATTACCGAAAGGTATTTATGAAGTAAAAATCTCAATGACTGGATTTTACTTAAGTAAAATCGCTGAGTCTTTTACGTTTGATTACAAACTGTATGGTCTAAACCAAAAATTTATTGATTATGTCTTAAAGACATATGAGAACACTACAGGAAATTTAGGTGTTCTGCTAGAGGGAATCAAAGGAACTGGTAAGACGGTCGTTGCAAAGGAACTTTGTAATCGTTTACAGCTTCCTGTAGTCTTAGTACAATCAATGGGCAGTGATACTAATAGTAAATTAATAAAATATTTATCTACATCCATTGATTTTGACTGTATCTTCTTCTTTGATGAATATGAGAAAGAATTTAAAAATTCTTCTGATGTTCTTTCTTTCATGGATGGTACTTATAACTCTATTTATCGTAAGGTATTTTTACTTACTACTAATGAGTTAAATGTAGACCCAAATCTTCTTGGTAGACCTTCTAGAATAAGGTATAAAAAGTCTTTCAGAAATCTTTCCGAGGAAGTTACTAGAGAAATTCTTAACGATATTTTGGAAGATAAAACTGCTATAGAAAAGGTTATAGAGTTAACTCATTCTATGAATATTATTACTATAGACTTAATTAAAGCTATAGCAACTGAAATTAATATTCATGGAGTAGAAGCTCTTCCTAATATTAAAGAAACCTTTAATATTGAATTCTCTAGATTTACTTATTTGTATAGAGAAGTACAAATCAGACAATGTGACTTGAAATTTACTCCTGAAAATATAAAGAATATATTAAAAGCTTTTTATAAGTTTAAAGAAATTAAAAAGAAAGATTGGGAGAAATATACTAGTGAAGAAACAAAATTCTATAATGAATGGTCTACTAAGTTCAATGAGGATTATGGTTCCACTACTGAGGATAAAGAGTTAAAATATCTGGAACCTGGAGATTATTTTGAGGATGATCGTATATTGATGGTAAGTATTAAAGAAAAATATGTAGTAACTATGACTGATTATGGGAATATTAGAATATATATAATTAATAGTTGCTATTCTACAAGTAAAGCTACAGGTCTTGTAAATTACGAATTATAAAAAATAAATGCCCCCTTGGAATTAATATCAGTTAATTCTTAGATATTTAATTTTTATTATTTAAACATTTACAAATTTATGGAACATTTAGTTCTTATTGGTGTTATCGCAATCGTTATTATTGTACTGCTTGTTATTATTGCTACAATGTATGTTAAAGCTCCTCCTTCGATGGCGTACATTCTTTCAGGTTTTCGTAAGGAGCCACGAGTACTTATCGGTGGTGGTGGAGTAAAAATTCCTGTACTTGAACGATTAGATAAAGTATATCTTGGTCAAGTAACAGTTGATGTTAAGACTTCACAACCAGTTCCTACTCATGATTTCTTAGATGTAATGGTAGATGCCGTATGTAAAGTTAGGGTAAAACCTGATACAGAAGGCACTAGACTTGCAGCTAAGAACTTCTTGAATATGAATTCTGTGCAGATTGCTGCTCAGGTGAAAGATTCTTTGGAGGGTAATATGCGTGAAGTAGTAGGTTCTCTTGACTTAATTAAGATTAACACTGATAGAGATGCATTCTCTGATGAAATTCAGAAGAAGGCAGCTCCTGATATGGCTAAGTTAGGTCTTGAGATTTTGTCTTGCAATATTCAGAATATTACTGATGAGAAAGGCTTGATCCGTGATTTGGGAGCTGATAATACAGCAGCTATTCAGAAGAATGCTAAAATTACCCGTGCTAATGCTGATAGAGACGTAGCTAAGGCTCAGGCTGAGGCTGACAATGAAGCTAATGAAGCACGAGTAAAGGCTGATACCATTATTGCTGAACGTAATAATGAATTAGCTATTAAGAGAGCTGAACTAAAGAGATTGTCTGATATTAAGAAGGCTGAATCTGATGCTGCATATGAAATTCAGCAGCAGGAGCAGCAGAAGACTATTAATATCAAGACTGTAGATGCTGATATTGAGAAGACTCGTAAAGAACAGACCTTATCTGAGGAGAAGATTAAGATTAAGCAGAATGAGTATCTTGCAGATGTAAATGCTAAAGCTGATGCTGACAAGTATCAGACAGAAATTGATGCTCAGGCTGCTTTGGAGAAGCAGAAGCGTGAGGCTGAGGCTGAAGCTTATAAGGCAGAGCAAACTGCTAAGGCTGTAAAAGCTAAGGCTGAAGCTAATCGTTATTCTCAGGAGCAGGAGGCAGCAGGTATTCGTGCTAAGGGCGAAGCTGAAGCATATGCTACTCAGCAGACCTTAACTGCGGAAGCTGAAGGTACTAAAGCTAAACTTTTGGCAGAAGCTGAAGGTGTGAAGGCTAAGGGTCTTGCAGAAGCTGAGGCTATGCAGAAGAAGGCTGAAGCATACAGTAAGTATGGCTCTATTGCTGTAATTGACATGCTTTCTAAACTTAATGAGAAAGTTCTTCCTGATATGGCTAAGTATATTGCTGAGCCTATGAGTAAGATTGGCAATATGACAGTTTATGGAACTAATGGTTCTGAGGCTTCTGGTATTTCTGGTAATGTGCCTGCTATTATTAAGCAGACTCGTGACATTGTAAAAGATGCCACAGGTGTAGATATGGCAGACATTATGAAGGCTAACACCATTGATGCTAAGGTTAACAAGAATGTTAACGTTAATGGCGACGTAGAAAACACCAATGTAAATGTATAAACATTAAGTATCACAGAGGGAGGGAATAATCTCTCCCTCTTTTTCTAACTTTTAAAAATTTTATGGAATACTTAGATTTTAGAAATCTTGTTACAGAAGCATGTAATAAGATGATTAAAGAGAATAAGCATCTCTTTATTCTTGACACTCAAAAAGAATTTTTATGGATGGCTTATATGGAATCTTTCCCTGAAGGAGCCGTACGTCAAGAATTTAACTGTGTAAATTGTAAACATTTCATTACTCGCTATGGAGCATTAGTCTCTGTAGATGAGAACTATAAAATACATTCTTACTGGGAGGATGTTCACGCTGAAGGAATGTTTGCTAAAGTTGTAGACAATATGTTACAAGTGCTTAAAAATACTAAAATTAGAAATGCATTTGTTACAGAAGAGACTACAATGGGTTGTAAATGTAATCAGCAGATATTACCTTCTAAAGAAATAATTACTTGGAATCATTTTTATGCTACTCCTACAAGTAATTTAATTATGGATAAGTCTCAGACTCCAACATTCCGTGCAGGTGCTAAATCTTCACATGATGTATGGATAAGAACTTTATCTGAAATCAACTATAATTCTGTACAAACAGTATTAGACTTAATTGCAGATGATAACCTCTATAGAGGTGACACTTATCTACGTCAAGTGAGTGCTTTAAAGACTGCTCTTGATACAATAGAGAATAAGCACTTGGAAGGTTTTAAGTTAGATAATTATGCTTGGATATCTTCTTGTGTACTTCCTGATGCTGTAACACATATACTTAATAGTGCTATAGGTCAGCTTCTTAAAGACATAACTGATACTAACAATGTTGAAAGTTCAGTTAAGAAGTTTGAAGCTATGGTTGCTCCTTATAATTATAAGAGACCTAAAGGTATTATCACTAAAACTCAGGTAGAAAATGCTTATAAAACTGTAGTAGAACTTGGCTATGAAGATTCTTTAGAGCGTCGTCATGCTAAAGTAGAAGATATATCTATTGAAGATGTTATCTTTGTAAATAGAGAAACTCGTAAGAGAATGTTAGGAGGATTTGATTCTCTTATGAATGAAACTTCTAATACTAGCAAAACTGCTACAGACTTTGAGAAGACTGCTATCCCAACAACTATGGAAGAGTTCCTTAATAATATTGTTTCTAAGGCTAGTAAGCTTGAATTATTCTTTGACAATAAGTTAAATAATAATTTAGTAACTCTTACTGCCCCAGTTAATAAAGAAGCTCCTTCTATATTTAAATGGAATAATGGGTTTGCTTGGGCATATAATGGTAATATCTCTGACGCTATTAAACAACGTGTTAAAGAAGTAGGAGGTAAGGTAGATGGCTATATGAGAATCTCTCTTCATTGGTACAACTACGATGATTTGGATTTACATATGAATAGTCCTTATGGACACATTCATTATGGTAATAAAGCAGACCTTCTTGATGTAGATATGAATGCCTGTGGAGGTAGTGCTTTTGAAGAACGTAATAATCCTAAGAAATTCTCTCGCAATGCTGTAGAAAATATCATTTTCTCAGGAATTCCTAAAGCAGGTACTTATAAAGTATTTGTTAACAACTTTGCTAAAGTTGAAAATATTGATTTAGGATTTGAAGTAGAAGTAGAACTTAATGGAGTTGTTCATACTTATGTGTATGATAAAGACGTCCCTCATAAGAGCGATGTTCCAGTATTAGACTTTACTTCTAATGGATGTGAAGTTATCTTTACTAAAGAACATTTAAGTAGTACTACAGCATCTAAAGAAATTTGGGGAGTAAAGACTCAGAACTTCATTGAAGTATCTGCTATATGCTTATCTCCAAATTACTGGGGAAATAATAAGGTAGGTGCTAAGCACTATTTCTTTATGCTGAAGGATTGTAAGAATCCAGATGCTGTTCGTGGATATTTTAATGAGTATCTTAAAGACGAACTCACTAAAAATCATAAGAGAGTATTCGAAGTATTAGCATCTAAAGCTTTGACTCCTTATGATGATAATCAGATGAGTGGTTTAGGATTTATAGCTACTTCTCGTAATTCACTTATGGTTAGAGTAGATTCAGGTAAAATTTATAAAGTAAATATTTAATAATTAACAACAATGTACAAAGAAGCATTACAAAAGAAATTACGTTTTAAGACAAACAAGGGTATGATTACTACAGAAGATTTGTTCGACTTATCTCTGCAGAATCTTAACACTTTAGCTATTATGCTGGATAAGAAAATTAGTGAGGCTCCTAAGAAGTCTTTCATTGAAGAGCTTCCAGCTGAAGAAAATGATGATGAACTTCGTTTCGGCATCGTAAAAGATGTAATTAATATTAAATTAAAGGCTCGTAAAGACAATATTAATAGAGCACAGATTGATGCTCGTAACAAACGTATTGCTGAGCTTATCGCAAAGAAAGAGGACGAAGCTCTTGAGAATAAATCTATTGAAGAGCTTCGTGCTATGATTCAGAATTAAAATTTTTAAGATTTTATTTTTAGAAAAAAAATTCACAACTATAATAACCTCAGTAATAAGGAATACTTATTGAACGTTGTGAAACGTGAATTATAGTCGTGATAATTAAAAGGAAACTCAATCTTTTGAGGGGACTCTATTTAGAGTCCCCTCTTTTGGCTTATTATGACTAGCAAATTTAAATTGTATGAAAGTATTGTCTTAGACAATATTAAATTTACAGTTATTAATATTAGTGTAATTCCACAATGTGCTCAATATATAGATAATAAATTTGTCTATTTATTTGATTTTAATTATTCTTTAAGTTATGGGGATTACAAGATAGAACTCACAGAGACAGAAATAAATAATTTAATTAAAAATAATAAAGTAAACAAAAATTAACTTTTATAATTTTTATAGTTAAATTATATTTATATCACAAACGGGTTAGGACTGTTATAGTTACGAATTTCACGATTAACCTGATTCCCAGATGTATATATCTATAAATATACTGACTTTTTTGAAGATTTCAACATGAAATTGGAAGGGTCGTACTTACCTTAGTACACAGAACCGAGAATTGGGAAGTTCTCGGTTCATTTTTAAATTTTATTAAAATTATATTTTGAATAATAAAATTTAGATTTATAATAGTCAATACGATAAAAAAGAATAAAAAATGAAGAAATTACTTGTATTTAGTGTGTTATTTACACTCTTGAGTTGTTCTACTGGTTCAAATAATTCAGTAAATTCAACTTCAAATGATTCTATTAATGTTGATACTACAGTAGTTGATACTACTGCTATTGATTCAACTGTATGTCCTGATTAATCAGGACTTTCGTCTAGATAGCCAAGTGGTCAACGGCAGCAAGCTGTTAACTTGCCCCGAAAGGTTCCTAGGTTCGAATCCTAGTCTAGGCGCAATAATATATGCCTCTTATTTCTAAGGTTAGCTACCTTCTCGAAAAGAAATGTGTACACAAGAGGCGCCTGGAGTATTAAGCCCTGTTGGTAAGGGAACTAGACTGTCACTCTAGTAAAACTAAGGGTTCGAGTCCCTTATATTCCGCAAATAATAGAGAGGACCTAGCATTTAACTAGGCGGTTGTTAGAGGTAGCGGTGGCGATCCACGAGTATGCCTGATAGCTCAATGTATTATTAGAATATGGTCACGATAGTTCGCCCGTCTAATGCCATATTCGCCTTTATTTAAGCTTCAATAGCACAGTGGTAGTGCAGCATTCTTGTAAAATGCGGGTCGTAGGTTCAAATCCTACTTGAAGCTCTTTAATATCGTGGGTTGTAGCAGTGGTAGCTTGTTTGTCTCATAAGCAAACGGTCATTGGTTCGAGTCCAATACCCACAACTAGTTAAAAAATAAATAATATGAAAAAAACTTTTAATTATCAATCTGACGCAAACTTTTATGATAAAAAGGATTTTATTATAGCTGTTTTAAAAAGCAAAATAAATAGGTTTAAAGAGTATGATGCTGAAAGAAAAAAGCATTATGCTGGTTTAGAACAAAAAATCGGAGAATTAGAATCCTATATAGATGAATTAGAAGATGGATCGACTATAGCTTCCTTAAATAATAAGATTCAGTCTTTAGAAAATGAGATTGAAAAACAGAATCTTAAAATTAAAGAATTACAAGCTAAAGTTAATATATCTTTGTTTGATGATACTAAGTCTTTTAAAGAATTAGAATCCATAGCAAATAATTTAAAGAACTTTAATAGCATGAAATTAGCTATTAAAGCTCTCAAAAAACATCTTAAAGATAATAAAAAAACTATATCTGATTTAATATATGAATTAACACAAGCTAAACTTAAAATAAAACAATTAACTGGAGAGTAATCTCCAATTTGGGGCGTCGGCTCAAATGGTCAGCACCTGCTTTGCACGCAGGCATTCTTAGGAGTTCGAATCTCCTACGCTCCACTATTAAACAATGTGAGATTAGTGTAGTTGAAGGCGCACATCACACTTCCAATGTGAAGGCTTGCGTGGGTTTGATTCCCACATCTCACACTATGATAAAGCTCTAGAATACTAGTTACAGGAGCAACGTAACTTATAGGGTGCCTCTCAACGATGCATACTCGCCTATTAGGTGTCGTAGAACCTACGAACTGGAATGGTTCGACGTTTTTTGCATTCCTATAGAATCCTAAATAATAAAAATAGAGACCATGTCTCTAACAGGGGTGATTTACCTGGGATTCTTAAATTTTTAAACTCTCCTCCTAGATATTTTATAAGTTAAACTTTAAATTTGATTTATTATGATGAAAATTTTAAAAAGAACTTTAAAAGCATTTAAGAAGGGTTGGATTTGGTATGCTAATCAGTATTGTAGATTATACATGCCTCCAATTATTTAATCTTATTATTTAATTTGTAAGTACCAAAGGGGTACTTACTGATGTTGAGTCGGGCAATAAGCTCGACTTTTTTTGTTTGTATACATTTTAAAAATTTTATATATTATGGAAATAATTAATACAATTGAAACAACATTAAATGATATTAATGGTACTACTTGGATTAACAATGTTAAAATAGAAGGAGCACAAACCATTAGTATTAATAATGGTAAAATTTATGTAAATGGAAAATTAAGAGAAGATCTTAAAAGTCCATCTATAGAAGTGAAAATAGAAGGTAATGTAGCTAGTGTACATACTGGTAGTGGTAATGTTTCAGTTACAGGAGATGTTACAACTATTAATACGGCTAGTGGTGATGTAACTTGTAAAGACGTTAAAGGTGGAGTATTAACAATGAGTGGTGATGTTACTTGTGGTAATGTTGGTGGAAATGTTAGTACTATGAGTGGTAATATATACCATAACTAATAAAGATTATTTATAATGAGAAGATTTAAATTTATATTAATATTATTATGTTTCTTATGCACTAAAAGTATTGCTCAAACAATAACTCATGTAACTCTTACTTGTTATCAGCCAGTAAAGAGTCAATGTGACAGTAAACCATTAGTTACAGCTGATGGTTCTAAAATAAATTTACACCATTTAAAACATAATAAAATTAAGTGGTGTGCTATATCCCGTGATTTACTTTATTTATTTCCAAAGAATAAACCTAAAAAAGTGTTTATAGAAGGATTTGGAATATATGAAGTTAGGGATGTCATGAATAAAAGACATAAACATCGTATTGATATATTAATACACCCCAAAAACTCTAAACGAATCAGTATAAAACATGTAAAAGTTAAAATTCTTAAATAATGTGTTTATATTTGCGATATAAAGAAGAATGTGTAGCTACTTCTAACATATGTGTATGGAAAGCTCTAATAAATTATGGTAGGTTCGGTTATTATTCACCAATATTTAATTATAGATATAATATAGGAGAAACTTATACATCATACTTAGACAGAAATAAGAATAGTGTATCTGTAGATATAGGACTACATTCTTTTGGATATAATATAAAGATAATAAGTCCTTATGCTGGAAGATATGAATGTCGTGGAGATACACATAATAGTTTTGATATTAATGAATCTATTGATACTATAGGTTTATTTATAATTCCTGAAGGAAGTCACTATTATACTGATGGATATTTCTACGCAAGTGATACTTTAAAATTATTAAGAACTCTTCCAAAAAATAAATTTTTTAATTATATGATGAACAGATGACATTAAAAGAAATTGTAGAAGCCTTTGATGGCAAGGAGAAAGGGACTAGTAAGTTTATCTTATTAGTCCCTATTTTTGTATTAGCATTACTAATATTTATTAATTTAAATGGTTAAGTATAAAAAGTGTGGGGCATTACGAATTAGAATAGATGGTAATAAATGTATTGTAGTAAATCTTAGATTACCTTCTATTACTAGTCGTAGTACTTCATATTTAGGGTTTTTAAGAGAAACTATTTTAGATAGTAATAAGCAAGAGTTTAATAATGCTGTAGAAACGATCTGTACTAGAATTAAATCTTTATAGTATTATATTATCTTACTTATCATAACGCAGATGATTATTAGTAGAAAATTATTAATATGATTAAATGTGTTTATTGATTTAACATTAGACAGCAATAGTATTAATAGAAGATATTTAATAGCCGTAGATGATATTTCCGTAGTAGAAGAAGCTGGAGAAAGCTCTTATGTAATGTTAAAGAGTGGTGACTGTCTTTCTGTGAAGGAATCTATTGATTATATAAAGTCTTTATTAAATGTTGTCAAATGACAAAGTAAATGTAAATTTAGGATGTGGAGGATGGGTTATTCCAGTAACTTTTATTATTTTATTAGTTGCTAAAGTTATTCTACATTCAGATATTTCATGGTTAGTTGTTTTTAGCCCATTCTTAATAGGAATAGGACTCATAATTATACTCTGTATTATATTGCTAATTTTATATTGTATACCTGATGGAAGATCTAACAGATATTATAAGTGATCTAGATGATTATTGGAATGATCTAGAAGCAGACTATTGGAATTCCTTAGAAAAAGAAGGATTATGAATTCAGATACTCTTGAAATAAAAGTAAATAAAGCTTGGAAAACATTAATTGCAGAGTCTCCTATATATCTATTAATGTTTAATAGAGAGTTAGGAAAGTGTAAAGACTTTTTTATTCTAGGATATTATACAGCAATTAGGGATTCTCACTTATGAATTATCAAAAAGCTAATCAAGTATCTTTATTAGTAGAATTAATTAAATCTTCTGAAACAGTGTCTAAAGAATATTCTGAAGCACATATACCAGAAGATTTAATTTCTAATATAAAGATATTGTGTATGAAAGATAGCAGTTTTAGAAGAAGTTTCTATAGTATAATGCAAAAACTTGGAAAGAAATATTCAGATATTTATATAAATAAATTATCAGCATTATGAATTTAGTTTGGCTGAAATTAATAAAGCGAATCTTAACTCATAAGTATTATGTTGCTAAATATTGCTTTCAAATAGGATTATATTGGCAAGGTATTACTCATGATTTGTCTAAATTTAGTTTTACAGAATTTTCAAGAGCTATTAAGTATTGGGATGATAAAATGAGCTCTTTAGCGAATGAGTGTAGAATATTAGGATATAGTCAAACATTCCTTCACCATAGAGGAAGGAATCCTCACCATTATGAATATTGGATACATTCCTTAGATAATGGAGGAATTCCTGCTAAAATGCCTAAAAAATATGTTCTAGAACTTATATGTGATTATTTAGCAGCAGCTAAAACATATGGAGCTGACCCTAGAAGAGAATATACATGGTGGCTTAAACAACAGCCTCATATGAAAATCCACAAAAAAACTAAGAGTTATATAACTGAAGTGTTTTATAAATATAGTATAGGTTTAACATTAAAAGAATCAATTAATGGAAATTATTAATGCAACTGATGGCTATAAGCTTGGTCATCATCGTATGTACCCAGAGGGTACACAAATGGTCTATAGTAACTGGACTCCTAGAAGTAATCGTTACTTCCCAGAAGCTACAGAAGGTTCTGTAGTATTTGGTATTCAGTACTTTGTAAAGAAGTATTTGATAGAGGAATTTAATAAATGGTTTGCTCTTCCTAAGGAAGAAGCTATTAAGCAATTTGCTTATCGTGTAGGTAACTTTGTAGACCTTAACCAGGTTGGGACAAAGCATATTGAAGAACTTTATGATTTGGGGTATCTTCCTATTGAAATTAAAGCTCTTCCTGAAGGTTCTATCTGTCCTATAAGAGTACCTATGATGACTATTAAGAACACTCTTCCGGACTTCTTTTGGTTGACTAATTACTTGGAAACTTTAATTAGTTGTACTCTATGGCTTCCTTGTACTTCTGCAACAAGTGCTCGTCTCTATAAAAAGAGACTTATGGAACATGCTAGAAAGACTGGATTCCCAGAAGATGTAAATCTAGGTTTCTCTTGTCACGATTTCTCAATGAGAGGTATGGCAGGACTTGATGCTGCTATTATTTCAGGTATGGCTCATATGACTTCATTCTGTGGTAGTGAAACAATTCCTGCTATTGAAGCAGTAGAGCATTATTACAATGCAGATGTTACTGAAGAACTTGTAGCTGCAACTGTCCCGGCTTCGGAACATTCAGTGGCTTGCTCTACTATTAGTGATTTTGAAGATAATGTAGAAGAAATAATCTTAGATGATTTTGGTAAATTAATTGGATATATTGATATAAATGGAGACAAAAATTTGTTCTAATAGCAAAAAGAGTGTTTCTGTTATAAAAATTTACAGCCTTTATGGGCTATTGATAATTTGAAAAAAGCGTATAAATATGAAAATTCAAAAAGCGTCTGAAGAGGACAAAAAACTTATTGGAGAATTATTGTCAATTAAAAGATTGATAAATGAATTATATCCTATTGGAATTGTATCTATAGTTAGTGATACTTATGATTTTTGGAGAGTGGTAGAACGTATTCTCCCTCGTCTGAAAAAAGACATTATGAAGCGTGATGGTCGAGTAGTAATTCGTCCTGATAGTGGTGACCCAGTGGATATTATTTGTGGTCTTCGTACAAATCCTCATTACCACACTGCAATGAAGGAAGGCAAGTACTATTGTGATTTCAATCCATTTATGGATGATGATGAAAGTCATTATGTAGAAGTATCTGAAGGTCAGTATTATGGAGCATATTATATGCTAGGTAAAATCTTTGGATGGAATACTACTGTGAACGATTATCGTTATCCAAGCACCAAGGTTGGGTTGCTCTATGGAGATTCTATCACTCTAGAGCGTCAGCGTGATATCTATGCTCGATTAGAAAATGCTCATATGGCAGCTTGTAATCTTGTTCTTGGTATTGGATCTTATACTTATCAGTTTAAGAGTAGAGATTCTCTTGGGTTAACTGCGAGCCCCTTTATGCAGTAATGCATATCGAATAACCGGAAGAATTGCTGGGAAGAGTTTGTTAATTCTTAATCAGCAGCCGAGCCACAGGGAAGACTGTGGAAGGTTCAGAGACTAAGGACACTACGGTGAGCCTACAGCATCCGGAATCCCTAAATATAGGGATTATGATATAGTCCATAAAAATTAACATAATTTAACTTTTATTACTTGTAACTTTTACTGAAAATTATTATATTTAAACAGTTAAAACTACTTAAATTTATATAATATGAAATGTGCAAGTTGGACAGAAAAAGAAATTGAAATCTTGAATACCTTTTATTTAGACCATACAGCACAAGAATGTATAGATGAGTTTGGTTTAAATAGAACTGTTAAAGCTTTATAGAAAAAAGCTAGAGAGCTTGGTATCCAAAAGAATAAGAGATGGACAAATGAAGAGGAAGATCTTCTAAAGTTTCATTGGGAAAATTCTGATATGGAAACATTATTGAATACTTTCCCTACTAGAACTTATTCTTAGATGATGAATAAAGCCAGATTACTAAAAGTAACCTCTAAAGTTGAAAGAAAGCGTTAGGGTTCTTTAAAATTTTTAGATAATCTTACTAGTAAATCGGCTTATTGGTGGGGCTTTATTATGGCTGATGGTCATTTATCTCCTAGAGGAGAATTATGTATATGTTTATCAGGCAAGGATAAAGATTATCTAAAGGTGTTAGCTGAACATCTTAAATGTAAAATAACACTAAGAATTAAGTCTGGAGGATTTTCTAAAGAAAATTCTGAGTTTGTTGATTTACGTATTCAAGATAAAAAATTTCAAGAAAAATGGTACTCTATTTTAGAGTATACTAATCCAAAAACGTATAATCCTCCAAAATTGGATATATTCTATACTAAAGATTTATTAATCTATTTTTTAATAGGTTTAATAGATGGTGATGGGTCTATATGGATTAGCAATCAAACTGAAACTAATCATGGTTCTATTGCTCTAAGAATAGAAGTACATCCAAATTGGAAAGATAGATTTATAGAATTATTCTCTAAAATAGAGGAATTATATGGAATAAGATTTAATATTAAAACAAGTAATAAAGGTTATGTAAAAGCAGAAATTGCTTCAAGGAAAGACCTTGAAAAGTTATATATGTACATAGATAACTGTGACTATATGACTAGAAAATGGGATAAAGTAAAAGCTTTTATGTTGCAGTAAAAGCAACTGCTTGTATAATTAATGGTAAACTTATAGAAATCTATAAGCACCCAAAGACTGATGATGGAACAAAGAACTCTCTTAAAGGTCTTATTAGAGTTGAAGAAGAGAATGGTAAGTATGTCGCTTATGACCAGCAGACTAAGGATGCAGAACTGCAAGGTTGTCTTAAAACAGTCTTTGTAGATGGAGAATTAGTAAGAGAATATTCTCTTTCTGAAATTCGTGAACGTGTAAATTCAACATTAGTATGATAAAAATTGTTAATGGAGATTTACTCCAATCAAACTTACCTCTTATAGCTCATCAAACTAACTGTTTAGGAGTAATGGGAGCAGGTATAGCTAGGTTTATTAAAAATAAATGGAATATTGTATATACACAATATGTTGATATCTGTAAAAATTTTGAATATTCTAAAGATTTATTAGGTAAATGTCAAATATGTGTAACTGGAGAATTTCCTATTAAATTTGTAGCTAATTTGTTTGGTGAATATTCTTTCACTGAATCAGTAGCTCCTTTTGAAAATAGACATACTGATTATAATGCTCTTAAAAAAGCTTTGTTAAATTTAAAAGCTTTTTGTGAAGACGAAGAAGTAACAGAAGTAGGTATTCCTTATAAATTAGGATGTGGATTAGCAGGAGGAGATTGGGATGGAGTAGTTTATCCTATGCTTCAAGAACTTTTTGCTAATGATTCAACAATAACTCTTTATATTTATAAATTATGCAACAATTAAATTTAGTACATCTAGAAGATAGTGATATTAAATATTCTATCTCTAGATTCCCTGATGGGGAAGTTCAAATTTCATTAGAAGAATTTAGTCATAAGGAACAAGTATTAGTAAAATGTAGAATTACTAATGCCGAAGACTTGTTTATACTTATGCAAGTTTTAGATATCCTTGATAGACATGAAGTTCTATATAAAATAAATATCTATTACTTAATGAGTATGAGAATGGATCGAGTAATGGTTTTCAATAGACCATTCACTTTAAAAATAGTCTTAAATGTATTAAAAAATTGTAATGCAGAGACTATTGAAATCTTAGAACCTCATTCTGATGTTTATTATGATCCTAGATTCGGAGCTAAATTCATGCCTCTTTACGCTGAAAAGAATCCATCTAATAATACTTGGAAAGAATTTCAATTAGTTTTCCCAGATGCTGGAGCTGAAAAGAGAAATGAATTCAGATATAATAGTACAGCAATTACTTGTAGTAAAGTTCGAGATTTAACTACTGGAAGAATCTTAGAGATTAAAATAGACAATCCTGAAATAATTAGTGATAAACCATTATTAATTCTTGATGATTTATGTGATGGTGGAGGAACTTTTTGTGGTATTGCTAAAGCATTTAATGCTTTAGGTATCCCTAAGGAACGTTTAAATATCGTAGTCACTCATATGGTAAATCCTAAAGGTATAAAGAATCTGTCAGAAAACTTTAATCACGTATGGTTTACTAACTCTTATAAAGACTGGGACAATCTTCCTGAGAATGTTACAATGTTTAAAGTTATCTAATGTATATTTTGGGACTTATTATAACTATTATTTTGGTAATAATTATAATTGATCCAGGATTAGATATTACAGATAACCAATGTATATTGTGGTATTCAAATTTAGAAGGAGAACGTTGTTATTTAATACTTTGGAATAAAAATGATCATTATAAATAAAAATGAATTAGACCCTGACTTAATTCATGACATTAATTTAGAGTTAGAAGCATTATTTACAGATAATAGAACTTGGGAAATTAGTTCTAATACTGGAGATTTAGATGATGCTTCAGATATACGAATTGTTATTAAAGGTGAGGGACATTGCTATATTTCCACAATAAGTGATACTGAAGAGTATGTTAGGGATTTATTAAATTGTTATAGAAAAGCTCATAGTTTTGATACTTTTTGTATGTCTACAACGTATTTTGATCCTGAAAAGAACGGAATAGTATTTGAATATGCAGATTACATATCTTTATAACTATGTTACAGATTTATACTGATGGTGCTTATAAATCTTCTATTGACCAGGGAGGTATTGGAATAGTATGGATGAAGGATGATAAAGTATTTAAAAAATACTCTAAAGGCTTTAAACATACTACTAATAATAAAATGGAATTAATTGCTATGCTATGTGCTTTTAAGTCCATTAAAACTCCAATAGATGAAGTAGAATTTATAAGTGACAGTCAATATGTATTAGGATGTCTTACTAAAGGATGGAAGAAAAAAAAGAATGTAGAGCTCTGGAATATTTTAGATAAAGAATATGAAAGAGTTAAATCTTTAATAAAAAATATTAAATTTACCCATGTTAGGGGACATCAAGATTGTTTTGGTAATAATCTAGCGGATGAATTAGCTAGTAATGCTAGTTTAGAATTATTAGAATAATGTATTTAGTTATATCAATAATAATTGTTGCAGGTATAACTATTTATATTGGATCTGCATTTGCTGTTATAGACAGATGGACTGAAATTAATGTTCCTACTAATATAATAACAATATTAATATTAGTATGTCCAATTATAAATACGTTATTAGCACTGTATTACCTGTATCCTGAATTAACAGAAACTTTAAGTAAAATTTTTAAAAATAATTAATTATGGCTAAAGAAATTGTAAAAGCAACAGTGGACACTATTACTATTTATCATACTACTGGTGGTAAAATTGCGGTAAAACGTAGTGACCGATTAAAACCAAGTAGATATTTCGATGATATCAAAGATGCTCGTAAGTATGCTGATGAGCACTTTGAAGGTAATGTCTCAGAGTCTCTCTAAGACATTTTCATTTCTAGAGTGATAAATTGTTCATGATTCTAAATTTAGAAGTTTGTAGGCTATTCTAGATGTGTCTATGACTAAATTATGGTATTTTACCTAGATAATTTTAATATTACACAGATGATTAATTTTCTTTTAATTTTCAATTCTAGTTAAAATGAAGTATAAGGCAAAGCTTGAAAGACTTCGTCAGAAGCAGGTATGGTGGGATAAGCTCCCTCAAACAGTAAAGAATGTAACAACAAGACCTGGTGGTATTGGATCAAAGTAATCTATGATAATTAAAGAGTCTGATTTTGAATTAAGATCTTCAACAAATGATGAAAGTTGTCCTCATTGGGATTTATATATTATGAAGACCATTAATGCCAAATCTAAAACTAGAGAGGCTAGAGAGGAACTTACTTTAGCAGGATATGGATTAACCTTATCTGGAGCTATGGCATCAATTGCTAGATATAGAGTAGCTAAAGCTAATTCTGAAAAGGCTTTTACTATGCAACAATATTTAGATTCCTATACAAAAGAACTTCATAGATTATATGATATTGTGGGGGAAACTCCTAACAATACTACTTTGATGGAGGAATGATTAAGTCCATTCCTATAACTACTTGGAGAGACGAACATCATAGAGACATTACAGTTTCTAAGATGTTCGTCTATGAACTTACAGCATATGCTCATTATAAAGATAGAGAGGAATTGCTAGGTAGCAAGTTTATATCTTCAAGTAAACCTCTTAAAGAGAGGGTACAAGTTACTAAAAAAATTGGATACAGAATTATAAAATCCATTGACTTAGTATCAGCTCCTCTAGATTATATTATTAATAATTCCAAATTTAAAAAATTATGACAAACACTAAGCAGAAACTCGTAGATTACAGAGAAGGTAGTTTTGTAGACTTTGAAGGTAAAGATCATTACTTTGTAGTATGCGCTGTTCTTAGAGAAAGTACTATATCTAAAAATCCTACTAGAATTCTTAGTTTTGGAGTATCTTTCTGTAATCCGGTAGATAAACACAACAACGAACTTGGTAAGAAAATTGCTTATGGTAAAAGTATTAGTGATAGAAATACCAACGTACTATTAGGTAGAGCAGGACTTCTTAATATTGAGACTGTAAAATATATACTTGATAATGAAGTTAATCACGTAAAACAATATCCTGAGCAGTATAGTGTGGCATATGCTAAAGCTAAAGATAAATATGAAAAAGCTGAAGCTGAAGCTTTAGCTCAAAAAGCAGCTTTAGCTCAAAAAGCAGCTTTATATGATAAGGCAGTAGCAGATTAATGAAACTTTTAGATAGATTAATTTTAATATTAATTTTTATTACTATTATAGGAGCTACTATCTTTTTATATAAAGGGTTTAAATCTACTACTGTAATGCCTACAGATACCTTAGAAAGAAAAATAGACTCATTAAATAGTAAGAAAAATTCTATTAAAGTTAATATCAATAAGTGTGATACTGCTATCTACTATAATAAAACTATCTATGTTAAAGAGAAGGACAATATTATTAAGCAGTCTCCTGATAGCGACATGCAGTTTTTCACAAACTACATTCAAGAAGTCGGGAGAAAACTTCTTATTGACACCGTATCAATTAAAAATAACTAATCTTATTTTTAATGAGCATAAATATTTACTAGTAAATGATAGTCTACAAAAAATTCAAATAAATAACTACAAATCTTTAGTAAATACGCTGGATAGTACGCTAACATATAAAAATTATCAAATAAAGATTCAATCTGATAAAAATAATGAATTGTATATGCAAAATAAAAAATTATCAAAATTGAATTATTTATTTGGAGGTATAAGTATATTATCTATAATATGTGCTCTAATACATTAGATACTTACATAAAGGATACTGACGGTAAGAAATTTAAATTTCCAGATAGAGATTGTAAGAATTGTAAAAGATATAAATGCTTAGTAAATATGGACATGCTTAAATGTAATTTTGCTAAGTATGGATGCAGAAATTATAATCCTAGATAACTAAAATTACTAAAAATTGATAAATAATATTTACGCCTTGAAAAAGGATTACCATATTATTGCGGAAATTTATTTATCAATTAATGGTTGTTTATAGTAAATTACTTGAGAAATTTAATGATAGCTTAGGCTATGTGATATATGTATTCGAATTGTTAGATAATGAGGATAAGCTTAGAGAAAAGACTAAATACCTTATGTGTACTCAACCTCCTAATTGGAGCGCTGCTACTATAAATTATGGGGATATTGGTTATCTCGAAGTGAAGCCTGTAATAGCAGGGATAGATGAATGGTACGATGGAGACACACAACAGAAATACAGATATAATAATGTCTGGTTTATTAAGTTTGTCCCTCAGAGACCTAAAAACGTAGATGATATAATAATACAATAAATAATCTTTAAGATTTATGACAACAGTTTTAGGTGATAAACTCAATCAAGCTTTTGAAGCTAAGAATAATGATGTAGAAACATTTCTCTGGAAAGGTTCCAGAAAAATTGTAGATGGTGAACGCATTCAGTCTTCCATGAAAATGGTAGATATGACTGAAGAAGAATTATGTAAAGCATATAAACATTGTGAATCAATGCTTTATAGTGACAACTATGAAAATCCTGGACGACGAGTTTTGTTGGAACAGATTGAAGATCAAAGAACTCGCTGTAATGCTGAGTTGTTCTTAATTTGGCTATTGTACCCAGGTGAAGGTAGTACTAGACAAGGTATTGTAAGAACTAGTTTCTTTAATATGCTCAATCAGCAGATTACTGCTCAGGCAGAACAGTTTGCTAAAGAGAATGCAGAAAGTGGTGAAGGCGAGACAAATGTTAGTGCTATTGCAGAGACTCTCTTTAAAGAGTGGACTCTTAATGATATTATGAATAGTGATGAAGATTCATTTACCATGTTTGCTTCATTACCATTGTATATCGTTAGAGAAGCTTGTTTATCTGCTTTAGGTAAATGTGTCCGTAAACACATTACTCTTACATTTATTACTGAGCTTGGATTGTGGTTTACACGTTCTGAGTTATTAGAATTAAATAAGAAAGACGAGAATGGTCGTTTAGTAGATAGAATTAAGCAAGTTGCTGAACTTCTAAATATTAAATTGAGAGACCCTAAGAATCCTGAAGACAGAAAAGGTCTTGTTTTAAAAATTGATGATAGAAAAGGCTTAACTCTAAAAGAGTTTAGCGCAATGCTTACCTTCCGTAAGGATAAATATGATAAGCGTTATAATGATCTGACTAAAGTACAATTGGAAACCTTAAGAGATAAAGTTTTACTGCATCTCGAAAATAAGGTTAGATGGCAAGCTTCAGAGTGGGAGAAGCGTATTAAACAAATCAAAGCAGTAGCTGATTACAATGGCTACAAACTCTCTGATTGAAGGAGAACTATTTCATAAAATCACTAGAGATGAACGACAAGAAGAGTGTCGTAGAAAATGGATAAAAAATCGTTGTGTAGGGACAATAGTTGCATCTACTGGCTTTGGTACTGTAAAAGCGGGTCATATACCTGTTAATTACGATGCCGTTTCGATAGAGGAATCTTCGAAATTATTATCGAGCAAAATCGGTGAAAGCCCTATAGAGGGTAATACCGAGGTAATAGAAGAAATTAAAAAATCTTCTACACCGTACAGCATAGAGAATGAACCTAATAAATAGTCTAGTTAATAGCTAGACTATTTTCATTAGAATATAATTTCTCCACGAGTGTTCGATACCCCAACTGAAATAAGTGGGTAAAAATTTATGCGGGGCTTATTAGTAATAGTAAGAAGTATAGATAAAAAGCTATACGATAACAAGACCGAAATCCAGAACAGGACTAAACTGTATTAAAACAGTGTTAAAACACTTTCCACAATATCGAGTACTAATAATTGTGCCAACAGAAACTTTACAAAAACAATGGTGTGGTCATATAGATTCTAATGGGCTAGGATTAAGTTGTGATGTACAAATAATAAACACTGTAATAAAACATCCTGTCAAATATGATCTTTTAGTACTGGATGAGGCGCATAGATATGCAGCTGAGACTTTTGTAAGATTATTTGAAGTAGTAAAATACCAATTTATCTTAGGTCTTACAGCTACTTTTGAGCGTCTTGATGGTAGAGATAAAATATTAGCAAAATACTGTCCAGTAATTGATACTATTGATATTAATACTTGTCTTGCAAATGGTTGGGTTAGCCCATATAAAGAATATCTAGTCTTAGTAAATGTTGATGATTTAGAAGAATATGAAAAAATAAATAAAGAATTCATTTCTCATTTTGAATTCTTCGGATTCTCTTGGGAGTTAGTTAATAAATTAGCTGGTCCTATGGGTTGGCGAAATAAACTACTCCTAAGAGATTCTATGTGTAGTGATCCTAATAAAAAGTCTGAAGTATTACAAAGTATAAATTATCATGCTATCAGATTTTGGTCTACTATGCATGAGAAAAAAGCTTTCATAAATAATCATCCAAAGAAAATTGAAATAGTAAAGAAAATTATAGAAGCTAGAAAGGATAAAAAAATAATAACTTTTGCTAATAATATTAAAATGGCAGAAAAAATTCCTAATGCTACTGTATATTCTAGTAGAACTTCTAAGAAAAGAAGTGCTACAGCTATTGAAGATTTTAACTCTGGAAAGATAACTCTATTATCTACAGTAAAAAAAGCTGATGAAGGACTTGATGTAAAAGGTCTTTCTGTAGCTATTATATTTGGATTAGATAGTTCAACTACTAGAGCTTGTCAACGGAGAGGAAGATCAATCCGCTTTGAAAAAGGTAAGACAGCAGAAATATTCAATATAGTATTAAATAGAACTCAAGAAACTAAGTGGTTTTATGATTCTCATAAGGGAGATTCTTTTATAACTATAGACGAATCAGAATTGGATAAAGTGTTACAAGGTAAAGACTTTACCCCAGGTGAAAAGATAGTTCCTAAATTTGATTTTAGATTCTGAATCTATGTATTAATATCGCTCTGAAAAGAGATTAACTTAATTACAGTATGGAAGACTTTTAATTATCCGAATTACTGTATGTTTGATTTAAACATTGATGAAGAAATAACAATTTTAGAAAAATATAATATTACTCCTACTGAATTATTTGTTATTAAAGCTATAAATGCTTATATAGAAGATTATTCAGAAGATTATCTTCGTAGGTATTTGGCTATTGATAAAAAGTATGTAGGAAGTTTTATAGATATACTTAAATCTTTACAAGATAAAGGTCTTATCCTTAAAAGTTATAAAATTATTCCAGGAATGAAACTAGTTCCTGAAGAGATACCATTTAATAAAAACTTCCTAAAATGTTTAGCTAAGAGTTCCTTTGAAATGGGAAAAGAACTTAGAGAACATTATCCTAGATTTAGAAATATTAATGGATGCTTAACTAGTATGCTAGGTGTTTCTAAAAAGTTTAATAGTCTTGAAGATGCTTATAGAACTTATGGAAAGAAAATCCATTGGAATGAAGAACTTCATAAAAAGATTATTGATTTACTAGATTGGGAAGCTAATACTGATAATGGTATTATTAATTATAGCCTAGCTACATTTATTGTAGATGAAAAATGGGAAGATCTTGAAGCTTTAAAGAATGGAGACACTGGAATGGACTGTAATACTGTTGCAACTCTGTGAGTTTAGAGAGTTTTAAGAAAGAAGTAGAAAACGGTAGATTAGGAAGAAATCATGGATTAAGTATAGGGTTACCTAAACTAGAAGAAATAACAGGTGGACTTACTAAAAGTACTTTTACATTGTTGTTTGCTAGTTCAGGTATTGGTGATTAAAAAATTTCTTACAATATAATAAAATATTTATATGATAATTGCACTATATATTTAGATAGAAAATATGAGAAATTTATATATTTTCGCCAGCTATATGAGAAATCATATAGACCAATTCAGACCAATATCGGTGAAGGCTGTGATGCTAATACCGAGATAACTACAGAAACTAAAGAGTCTGTAGCATCGTAGAGCGTAGAACTTGAGCCTAATAAATAGTCTAGTTAATAGCTGAACTATTTCTGTTAGAATACAATAGTTCCAAGAGTGGTCTGCCCTTAACAGGCAATGCTGAAGGTGAATATGTACGCCGAGCTATAGTAAATAAGAAACTATAGAACTATAGGATAAAAAGCCTATAGGATAACATAACTGAAATCAAGTGCAGCCCTATATTCATATGTTTATATTCCATTAAAAGAGCACCTAGAAGATAATAAAATTAAGATTATCTTCTTTGCTCTTGAGATGAAAGAATTCTTTATTATAGCTAAACTATTAAGTACGTATTTGTATGATACTTATCATATTAGAATATCTGCTAAACAGATACTTTCTATAGGTAAAGATTATACTTTACCAGATGATATATATGAATATGTAAAATTAGGATATGAATGGTTAGAAAAGGTATATAAAAAATTAATTATATTTGATGGTGCCCATACTTCTGATAAAGTAATATCTGAAATTATGCAGGTTCTTAAAGAAGAGGGCACTTTTAAAGATGGTCATTATACTCCTAATAATCCTAAACAAACTGTTTTAGCTGTAATTGACCATGCGGGACTTTTAATACCTGCTAATGGACGCACTAAAAAAGGAGAGATTGACGAATGTGCTAATAAACTTGTAGTTGTTAGAAATAAAACTGATTTATCTGTTCTTTTCATTATGCAGTCTAATAGAAGTGTAGCTAACATGGAAAGAAAGAAAAATGAAGCTTTCATGGAACCAATGGTTGAGGATATCAAGGAAACTGGTACACTAACGCAATATTTTTATATAACTTTTAAAAAATAAAATAAAAGCTTTGATAATAATCCATTTTAGATAATATATTACTATAATATTAAAAATTATAGTATATGAAAAAAATTGAAATTTCTAAAAGTGATTTTATTGAAGCAGCTAATTCTTGCCATACTAGACAAGAATTAGCAGATAAACTAGGAGTAACTCTCTCAGTAGTTCGAAAGAGATTATCTGAATTTAATTTAAGTGCTAAAGATATTTTAAAACCTAAAGAAAAGAAAATTAATATTCCGAGTATTGGTCAGGGTATTTATGGGTCTCTTTATAAAAATCGTGCAAAGTATGATGAAGAAATGTATAAACTTTATAAAGAAGGAAAAAATGACTCTGAAATTGCTAGAATAGTTCAATTAAATCATGTTACTGTACGTAACTGGCGTATACGTAAAAATTTAGATTCAAATTTTGAATATAAACCAAAGTTTGATGAAAATAAATTTATTGATTTATATAATCAAGGATTAACTTACGTAGATATTGCTAAAGAATTAAATACTAGTAATAGTGCTATTTCAGAATATGCTAGATCTTTAGGGCTATCTCCAAATAAAAATAAAAATAGATTAAATGAATTATCTTCGGAGGAATTTCAAGTATTCTTAGGATGTTTATTAGGAGATGGGTATCTTAGAGATGAAAGTGGAACTGGAATGTTTGCACATAGTTTAAAACAAGCGGAATATTTTTATTGGAAATATAATAAATTAAGAAGATTTTGTGGAAAAGTATCTTTTAAAGATAACTTTAATGATATAAAAGGTAAATGGTATGCTTGTTTGTATACACATTTTAAAGTAAATGATGCTATGGGAGCCTATTATAATAAATTATATCATAATAATAAAATAAAATATATTAATAAATCTCTTATAGACAACATTGAACCTTTGGGTATTGCAGTTTGGATAATGGATGATGGATGTTATGACCATGGTTCTATAACAATTTGTACAAACTGTTTTACAGATGCAGATATTAAAGTTATTCAAGAAGTAATGCTTACAAAATTTAACTTGCATTGGTCTAAGCATTCAGATCAAACAATTAGACTAAGTATTTCAGATTTTGAGCACTTAAAAGAGTTAATAACTCCATATATGCATTACACTCTTATGTACAAATTAGGTGTACCTAAAACTCCGTTAAACAGGGTAAATCTTGAACAAGAGCAAGAAGTTCCTGTGCTAAACCCTCTAGAAATAGAGGAAAAAGCTAAACGACTAGAAGTGACGCTGAACTAATTTTATATTAGAAGCTATAAAATCTTCCACGAAAGCGGGGCACTGTTTAAAGTAAGGTTCGTGAGAATATGAAATAAATTAAAGATATAGTCTAAACTATACATATAAATAAAAGTATAGAACTGTGGGATAAAGAGCCCGTAGGATAATATATTGCAAGTGAGGCAGCAGAATTGATTCTAGCTGTCTATAATCCTCAAGTTGATAAACGTTCTTCTTATAGAGGATATCAAGTAAAAGAAATGGGTTATAGATTTAGAAGTATTCTTGTGTTAAAATCAAGATATGGAGAAAATCAAGTAGCTGATTGTTGTTTCTTTGATGGCATGGTGAATAAATGGGTAGAATTACCTCCCCCTTCCGAGATTTATGATTATTCTAAATACCGAGCTACAGATAATAATAATTTAACAGATAATATTGAAGATGAAAAAGTGAAAAGTAAATTAGACTATAGTTTATGATTATTGGTTTAGCAGGTTTGAGTGGTACCGGAAAAAGCACTTCTTTGCGTTATTTAGATTATAAATCAACATTTATCATTAGTTGTACTAACAAGCAACTTCAAATTCCTGGATTTAGACGTAAGTACAAGAAAGCTGAAGTTGTAAATAAGAAGCCAGTTGGAAATTGGCTTGTGTCTAATGATTATACTACTATTGGTAAGTGGTTAAAGATTATTGATAAATTACGTTCTGATATTAAGACAGTAGTCGTAGATGATGCTAACTATTGTCTTTCAAATAATATAATGGATTCTGCCCTTGAAAAGGGTTGGGATAAGCACGTTGTGTTTGCTAAAAATTATTATGATTTAATCATGGAAGCTAGTGAACTGCGTGAAGATCTTAATGTAGTATTCATTAGTCATATTATTAATGCTGGTACTGACCTCGATGAACATTGGCAGTTATATTCTAGTGGTAAAATGTTGGATAGAACCGTAAATATTGATGGTTTATTTTCTTATATTTTATATACTGAACGCCAGGTTGATGATGAGGGCAATATTAGTTATTTCTTTAGAACTAAAACCAATGGTAACGATACTTGTCGTAGTGTTGATGGATGTTTTAAAGATAAACTGATTGAACCTAATATGCAGAAGGTTTTAGATACTATCCATAACTTTGAATATGGTGAGGAAGAAGAAATCGCAGATGACCATAATGAAACCAATAATGATGACAATATTTTAAATGAAGCTAATTAAAATGACAATTAAGTCCGAGTGGCTTAATGAAGAAACTGGTGAAATTTTAACTGATACACGTGAGTTGAAGGATGATTCTGTAAAGAAGCCGTCTACTCGTAAGTCTTCTTCTAAAAAGAAAGATTCAGAAGTAGATGATACAAATCCTAATCCACTATTAATTCTTGAGGAGAATAAGTACATTCTTAATAAGGCTGCTGTTGAGGCTCTTGGTGTAGAACCAGGAGATAAAGTAGATATTAAACAGCAGAAACTTAATAAGAAAGAGTGCTTAGTTATCGGAGCTGCTGAAACATTTGGTACGCAGTCAGGTAATAAATTAACTCAGAAGAATGCAGTTTCATATAGAGGAAAGAATAACCAGAACCTTGCTGAGCATGGTAATGAGTTTACTTTTACTCCACATCCTAAAATTGATGGATTGTTTATATTAACAGGTAATCGAGAGCCTGAGATTAAAGAAGATGTAGTTCCTGAAGCAGAGGATATTGCATCAGAAGATGAATTAGATGACGAAATGGCTAGTCTTATTGACGGCAACGCAGATGATACAGAAATCTCAGATAATGATTTTAATTTCGATAATCTTTAATAATATAGCAATATGAATTTAAATTTTGGTGGTCTTGGTGATATTAATCCTACAAGTAAGAAAGGTCTTCGTCCTTATGGAATTTATCTCGTTCAGTTAAAAAGTATAGAAGTTAAGGAGGGTCAAGGTAAGCAAGACCCTAATACAACTTGGAAATCTCTGGTACTTCATTTTGAAGGAGAGCAAGGAACTTATCAAGAATCATTGTTTTATCCTAATGAAAGTTCTGCTAAAAGATATGAGGGTAAGAGAAAGGATTCTAAGGGTGTAGAATTCCCATATGTACTTCCTTCAGCATTTGAACAGCTTAAAGGTTTTATGCTGCATATTATAACAGTAGTAGGTGGTGATAAAGCTAAAGAATTGTTTATAACTAAAGCTCCTGCTTGTAAGAGTACTGACCAATTTATGCAGCTTTTCCAGGCAGTATTGACTAAGCATTGTATGAATAAAAACTTTTATTTAAAGCTTAGCGGTCGTAAGGAAAAGAAAAAGGATGAAAAGGGAATTTCAAAGGAAACTGGTAATGTATTTGCTAAGATTCCTGATATTGGAGCTATTAATAGTGATGGACAGTTCTATATCCGTGATAATTTTGCTAGCTTAGAGGAAGATAAATTGTCATTCTCTAGTTATGAGATTAAGCAGAAAGAGGATATGGAGAAGCGTAAGCCTACTACTCCTGTACCAGCAGCTGATTCAGAAGAGGCTAAATCTATTGACTCTACTGAAGGCAAGGAGGCTCAAGATGAAGACTTCGATGCTATGCTGGCAGATATGTAGTAATTATAAAGTAAGTAGTTTTTATGGAATTAGATTTTTCTTATAAACCAGATATTACTAAGGACTACTTACTTAAATATAACACAGAGGAAGCCTATATGGAGTATTATCTTGGCGTAAAAGTTTCAAAAAAATTAATTTGTAATCCTTTACGTAAAGATAAAAATCCTACGGCTTCCTTTTTTCGTAACTCTAAAGGAGAACTTATATTCCATGATTTTAATGGGAGCTTTTATGGAAACTTTATATCTGTAGTTATGACTAAATATGCTTGTAAATACCATCAAGCATTAGATATTATAGCTAAAGATTTTGGCTTATTAAAAGGACAAAATAATTATCATTCTGTAATACAATCAAGCACTTCTTTTGTTAAAACAAATGAGCCAGCAGATATACGAGTAGAAATAAAAGATTTCTCAGAAGATGAATTAAAATGGTGGGGTAAACAAGGAGTTTCTTTAGAATTACTAAATAAATATAAAGTATATTCTTGTCGTACTGTATTTTTAAATGGTAATATTCAAACTATAAAAACCAAAGATAACTTTATCTTCGGATATTATGGAGGAACAATGCAAGGTAAAGAATTGTGGAGAATTTATTATCCTAAACGTAAAGAATATAGATTTCTAACAAATTGGCCCTCTAAAAAGGTTCAGGGTTATAGTCAGTTACCTAAAAAAGGTACTTTATTAGTTATAACTAAAAGTATGAAGGATACTATGTGTTTAAGAGGTTTAGGTGTAACAGCCTGTGCTCCAAATAGTGAAACACAATGGTTATCTGAAAATATGTTAAATGATCTAAAAGAAAGATTTACTTATATAGTAACTTTTTATGATAATGATAGACCTGGAATGTTTAATATGGCTAAAATAAGAAGGAATCATCCAGAATTACTTTATTTCTTTATACCTCATAAATTCAAAGTAAAAGATATAAGTGATTTTTATAAAAAATATGGTCGACAGAATACTTTAAAATTTATAAAATATTATATAAAAAAATTAAGTAACTATGTCAAAAAGTAATTAGAATCTGAATACTGCTATTAGAATAACATATAAGAACGGCGATGTGCACGATTATACATCTATAGAGGAATGCTCTGAGAAAACTAAAATAAGTCAAGCAGCTCTTAAAATTAGGTGTAATAAATCTGGAAAAATGGCTGATGGCACTTTATATGAATGGATAGATAGCCATACTAAGAAGAGTTATCAAGCTAAAAAGTCTAGAAATAAAGGAAGTGCATGGGAAGCAGATATAATTCATCATCTTAGAGATATGGGGTATACTGAGTGTGTAAGTGCTAGAGGAGAGAGTAAGTTTACAGATAATAATAAAGTTGATCTAATTGATAGGTCCGGAAAATTACCTGTAAATATTCAAGCCAAACATACTGCTAATACTCCAGCATATTTTAAGATAGAAGATGCTTGTCCATATAAAGATAAACCATTTGTATTATGCTGGAAAAAAGCTCCGACAGAAGGTAGTGTTAGTCCAGGAGCAATAGCAATGGTTCCTATGGATTTCTTCTATACTTTATTAGAATGTTATTCTAAAAGTAATAATTTAATATAAGGGAATTATTAATCTTAGGAGTAATAGATTTTATAATAAGTATAATATTAATTTTACTTAAGATTTTTGGAATATTATTATGGAGTTGGGTAACATTAGCAGTGGTAATATTTTTATCACTCCCAATCACCATGATGATATTATTTATTATTATAATGATAATTATATATAACAATACCAAATGAATAATTATATTTTTGCAATTTGTCAGAGTAATAAAAATAAACTTCATAAGTTAACAGCATCTTCATATGAGGAAGCTGTTGAAAAGGCTAAAGAAGAAGTTGATAAGTACTTAAATTTAGACGATGATACATACGCTATTCTTGATAACAATGATAGCTGGATAAATATCAGAGCTGAATTGGCTAAGAAAGGTATTGGGGTAACATATATAAGAGATATTGAGGAATTATTTAATCTATGAAATTAAGAATTGGTTTAGATTTAGATGATACATTAAATGAGTTTATGAATCCATATTTAAAAAGATTTGGATATCCTAAGTCTGATGGAGAAATAACAAAAAATGTACAACAAGTTTTAATAAAAGACAGAGAATGGTGGATAAATCTTCCAGTAAAAAATAAAATAAACTTTATACCTGAATTATATTGTACTAAAAGAGTATGCAATAAAGACTATAGTAAAACATGGCTAAAGAATAATGGTTATCCTAATAAACCTGTTTATCAAGTCTTATATCAGCGTGCTAATAAAGCTCGGTATATAAAAGGTAGAGTTGATATTTTCATTGATGATTCTATTAGTAATTTTATTCAGATGAATCTAGCAGGATTGCCTTGCTTATTAATAGCTTCTGAATCTAATGAAAAATGGGGTCCTTATGGTAAGATTTATAGTTTAGATAAAGAAGAGATAGAATATGGGTATGAATGTATAAAAGAGTCGGAAGACTTTAACAATTACTTACGTGAAATTAAGTCAAATTTCTATTAAACCTCTGATAGAGACTTTAAGAGTTGAAGATATTGATGACAATACTTATTTCTCTAAAAAGTATAATAATTATATCTCAAACTCTAGATTATCTAAGATAAATCCAGATCAAGATGGTTCTCCAACAGAGTTCTTTGATAATTGGGGTAAGACTAAGTTAAATACAACTAGTTTGGAATTTGGTAGTTGGTTACATACTTTAGTTTTACAACCTGATGACTTCTTTCTAACAGATGTTAGCAGACCTACTGCTAAAATGGGGGCAATGGCAGATTATATTTATAAGAAAACACAAGGTATCAATGTTACTAATGATATTATATTAGAAGCATCTGATAAGTGTGATTATTATAAAGATAAAATGTCAGATAAAAAAATAGAAAAAGTGTTAGCAGACTGTGCTCAATACTGGTGTGATAGAAAAGCTTTTGAAAAAGAAAATAATGATGCTAGAACACCAATATTTACAGACCCTAAAAATCATGCTAAACTGAAAGTCTGTCTAGAGTCTCTAGATAGTGATACACAAATTCAATCTTTACTAAACCCTGAAGGATTACTAGAACAACCAATTATTGGTAATGAAATAGCTTTCCTTATAGATGTTTTAGTAGAGGCTCCAGAGCATAAACCTTTTATACTAAAAATTAAGTCTAAACTTGATAATTATAGTATAGATAAAGAAGAAGGAATAATCACTGTAAATGATTTAAAAACCACAGGAGATTTAATAAATAACTTTGCTAAAGGAGCTCTTATTAAATATCACTATTATAGAGAGATGGCTTTATATAGTTGGTTATTAACTATGGCTGCTAAGAAGAATTATAACATTGAGAATCCTAAAATTAGAAGTAATTTCTTAGTAGTAGAAACTATTCCAAATTTTAATACTAAAGTAGTTCCTATGACTAGAGAACTTTTTAATAAAGGATTTAAAGAGTTTACTCACCTTCTTAAATTAGTAGCATTCTATTGTATGCATGGTTATGAGGGATTCGGAATTACTCAAGAGACCTGATTATACTAAACTTTCCGATTTATATCGTAAATACTTTAGTTTAGGGTCTTTAGGAGAAAGTATAAATTTAAAATTTGCACTTATATCGTTACTTGGATATATGGTAAATTCTATGAAGAAGAAAAAACCTGGAGTTACTTATTATGAAGTAACTGCTAAATTAGCAGAAAAAACAGGTCTTGATGAAGATACAATACAAGCTATTGCTATCATCACTGAGGATTTTTCATATGGATGTACCGATTTTCCAACATTTGGCGTGCAACCAAAAGATATGCCAACAAAAATAAGAGAATTAATGGGAAAATTTCTTCCATTCTAAAAAAATTAATTTTTTATAATTTTCTTTTTGGAGGCAAAAAATATAGATTATATTAGCATTACAAAGATAAAGAAAAAACATCGCAGATGATTTGATAATAAGAATTAATGTTAATATATTTTTGAAAATGAGTGAAATTTTTAATTTTAAGAGTTTTGAAGTAAGTGCAGAAACAAAGGAAGCAGCAGTAGCACAGGTAGAGAAAGAGAATTTTCATATTAATGGTGATGCAACACAGGCATGGAAGAAATTCCATGAGAAGAATGCTAAAGTAACATCTAATGATGAGAAGGAATTTAAGCTGGAGTATTTGAAGAGAAAGACTAAGAATGCTCCTGGTAGTGGTTTCATTGTAACTCTTTCTAGTGCTGTTGTAAGTACACGTGAGCGTCCTTGGAAGATTGTTGATATTAAGACTGAGGGTAAGCGTGATACTCAGAAGAAGTTTGATTTGGTAGATCACGATACAAAGGAAGTACTGAAGACTTTGAAGTCTGAGCGTGTAAAGAATGAGAAGGCTGGTGAAGCAATTCTTGATAAGGATGGTAACGATACTGGTCGTGTTGAACCAGATACAAAGGTTATTCGTCCTACTAAGACCGCAGCTAAGGAAATGGCTAAGGAACTTATTAAGAAGGGCTTTAAGGGTCAGATCGATATCGTTCAGGGTAAGGAGTCTATTGGCTCTGACCCAGTAGTAGCTACTGTAACTTATACTCCATCTAAGAGTGCTCGTAATGGAAGATGGATGGTTTTTGGTTTGGAATTTTAATTTTATTCATAATTTTTAAAGTAAGGCAGGTGCTCGCGAGAGTATCTGCCTTTTTTAATTTAGATACCTTTTATTTTACTAGATACTTTTATTTATAAAGGCGTAACAGCTATCTAATTTTTAAAAAAGTATGAAACAAGCAACAAAATCTTCTTATATTAAGTTCTTTAATGATGCAATTAATAATAATCGTTCTTTAAAAGCTCAGTGTACTATATCAGGAAAAAATATAAATACTGTATATATTACAATGAGAAATCTTAGAAAGAAAGAAAATAAAGATGAAGATGATAAGAAGATATTGGAATTATATGACAGACTAAAGGATACTAAGAAAAAAGAAGTAAAGAAAGATACAGATGATGCTTCTAATACTTGGGAAATAAGAGACGAGGATACTGGTAAAATTACTGGATATAAGTTTGAGATTTTCAGAAGAAATAAGCCCGCAATCACAGGAGTCTTTACTAGAAACGAAATGAATAGTGTATATAGAATGTATACTTATTACGGTTCTGGTTTAACCCAGCAGATTGTCAGCAGATATTTCCCAGATTATTCTCTTATTGACTTTAAAAGAATTTTACGAGCTTTTAATATTACTAAAGCATCCTCTCCATTTGCCCCTCATATGTATGAAGAATATACTGAGGATGAATTAAAAGAAATGCATCTTAGGGAAAAAGAGAATGATTTCTTAAAAAGAATAGAGAAAGATGAAGTAAAGGATTTAAGAGCTTTAGTTACTAAGTTAACTAAGGAAACCTCTAAGTCTTTAAATAAGGAACTTATAGAAGATACTATTAAAAATACAGTAAAGGATTATAAAGAGCTTCCAGTAAACATTAATAATAAAGAAGCAAAATATCCTGATTTAATTATATGGTTATCTGATTTACATATCGGAGCTTATAATGCTAAATATAGTAGTTTTGTACAGTTACCTTCTTATGATGTTCCAGAAATTAAATCTAGATTATCTAGAATTGTGGAATCTTTTGTGGGACAAGAATATCATTCTGTATATGTAGTTAATCTTGGAGATTCTATTGATGGGTTCAATAAAGAAACTACTAGAGGGGGTCATGAGCTTCCTGAGATTCTTGATAATAAAGAAATTAGTGAAGCATTTATAGAGTGTATGATGGAGTTCTTTGCTACTCTTACAGTAAAAGTAAAAAGTAAAGATTTTAATTATCTCTCTATAGGAGAATCTAATCATGGTGGTGATTTTGAATGGTTAAATCAGAAACTTTTAGCTGCATATTTAACTAAATATAATGTTAAGAGTTATATTAGTAACTATCCTATTGATAATTTCATCATTGGAGATCATCAATTCCTATATGCTCATGGTAAAGATAATAATTCTCAGACTAGACAATTTCCTCTTACTTTAAATCCTCAGACTGAATTATTCTTTGCTAATTATATAGCAGAAAAAGGTATATGTAGTCCTCATATTTATGTAGTAAAAGGTGATTTACATAATTATGCTTATACTACTGGTAAGCAGTTTGATTATATATCAGTAGGTAGTATGTATGGTAGTAGTAATTATATTACAGCTAATTTTGGACATACTAAATGGAGTATTAATTATACTATTGTAAAAGATAAAGATATTTTGATGGGAACTATTAAAGGAAATAATTAATGAGAGACATAAGACTTCCAGAAATATCCGATAAATTTATAGATATTTCTGATATAAATGAGAATACTTCGGGTATTATTTTAGCATACAAATGTAATAAACCAGTTGGATTCATTGGCTATAACAATGAAGATATTACATGGGAATATTTCGATGATATTACTATAGATTGTAGTTTTAAATGTAATGAAAATTTGCTAGCATTACTAAAAGCTATAATGTCAAATAATTACGCCGATAGTTTTAAATTAATTGATTTTAAATAATGAAATATATTACTATTCCTAAAAGTAGTGATACTACTATAGACTTAGCAGCTATTACTAATAATTATAAAGGTATAATTATCGCTTATAAAGAAGGTATGGCTGTAGGAAGAATTTCATATTGCTCAGATACCGATCTGTGGTATTTTTGTGACAATATAGATAGTAATCAATTTGATACATGTAAAGGCACATTATTAGAAGTAGTCAATGAATTAATAGATACTAAACATATAGCAGATAATTTTAGATTATTAGAATTTTATACTAACAACGATGATTAGCAGAGAAGACATTTTACAGGAAGCTTTACATAAGTGTTTTGTAGAAATGTATAGATGGGCTCAACCTTCTATAGATTTGGATGAGCTTATTAAGAATGGATTTAAAGATAGTGAAGAAGATCCATTATATGCTAGACATTATTTATCTCAAGATAATTTTAATTATATAAGAGATACTTATATGTATGCATATGGTATTAAGGATACTTGGGATGATACTTTTGAAATATTAATTAAGCAACTCTTAGAAGGAGGTATAGAAGATGATTATAAAGAAGCTACTCCTGATAAACCTGCTTATAGAGATTATAAAAAAGTTCTCCCACTAAAAGAAGTTCTTACTTGTCCAGGAGAAGTTGATATTATTATTAATTATATAAAGAAATGTCAAAACTTTTATAAAGGACATTGCTATGAAACTAATAAATTTTCTTGTAGTATTGCATTAGGTCCTAGTCCCAATTGTAATGCAAAACATGTTACAGAATATTGGCATAGCCATGGCAAGCCAGAGTTTAAAATAGTAGAATATAATATCTCAGATGTTATTTACGGAGATGGAGATTTTGAAGAAGTATCTGATGAAGAATTCCTCGCTACATTAAAATGGTAACTAATGAAATTACTAAAGATAACAAGACACTACTTATCTGCTATAAAAATTCATATCCCTGTGGGCAAATATTATACAACGGGAGTAAGTGGATATATATTACTAGTGTAGATGTAAACAAAGTTAATTATGCTGAAGATACTCCGCATAATTTAGTACAAAAATTATTAGATAAAGAAATTATTGATAACATAATGTTTTTCACATACAATGGAGAGAATGCCAACTGAATTTACTTTAGAAGAAGTATTAAAAGGAAAAGCTACTAGTATTAAAGGTAAAGATTATCTTCCTACTAGAGGATATATTGAGCCTTTTCTGGAAAGAGTTCAAAAATTAACTTCTGATATTAGAGTACATGTAAAATTACCTGATCAAATCACTTATAATAAAAATGGTGATATAGATACTGCTGATTTAACTTTTAATAGAGTATGGTTGGAAGCAGTATTACCAAATGAATATCAATATGCTAATCATCAGCAGGTAATTGGTATGGTATATGGTCTAGACACTAGAAAAGCTGTTGTAAAAATGTACTCAGGTGCCGTAAATTCTGCTTGCACTAACCTTTGTGTGTTTAATCCAGACAGTTTAGTAGTTAATGAGATAGAACCAGAGACTCCGATTAACTTTAAACCAATTACAAGACTTGTAGAGCAAACTACAGAGATAGGAGTTACTCTCAGACGCTTTGCAGATACAGATTTTGACTATACCAATAAAAGTTTTGTAAATGAACATTTAGGTAGATGGATTCGTAACTGTATGTCTGAATCTATTGATAATGGTTTTGGTAAAGTAAAATTAGCTACATCAACTCCTATTGATGCTTATAAATTATTATTTGATAAAAAAGATAGTCCATATCTTCTATCAGATGATAACGCAAATATGTTTACTGTATATAATGCATTCACTCAAATTATAACTGACTCTATGAAAAAAGATATTATGAATCAAGTTGAGAAAACTTTACTAGTAAACAGTATTTTAACTTTGTAAATAATATTTTGAAATAACTATATAAGCACTATATTATTAGTTCAGTACTAGTATTATAGTGCTTATTTCGTAGATGATTTAAAATGTTAATTTATAAATGTTATTTATGGTAATAAAGAGAGACGGAATTAAAGAAGAGTTTAACAGAAACAAAATTAGAGATGCTGTACTAAAGGCTTTTGGAATTACCCAAAATTCTAGTAAAACAATGGACGAAGATATTTACAGAGCAGTTACTGAGATAACTAATTCTGTAGTAGAGACTGAAGATCAATCTATTGAGGATATTCAAGACCAAATTGAAGAACTCTTAATGGATTTAGGATATTACAACGTAGCTAAAAAATATATTCTATATCGTAAAGAACGTGAAGATATTAGAAATCATGCTACTAGGGATATTAAATTTATTCATAATTTTGTAAAGTCTGATAATACTGCTAATGCTACTATTGATGATAATAGTAATGTAGGAACTAAAGGTATTGGAGTATTAAACGCTGAAATACATAAAGTCGATAATAAACTTACTAATACAGAATGGTGGGAAAGTTTTGTAAAGAAGAGAGACCCTAACTTTAATATAAAAGTTATGAGGAATGACTTTAAAACTATTTTGTATCCTCATGACTCATCTTCCCAAGTAGGAGAACCATATTGTATGGCAGCTTCTATGTATCCTTTCTTGTTGTCTGGATTAGAGAAATTAGGAGGTAAATCAGCTGTTCCAAAGAACCTTGATTCATTTTGTGGTATTTATGTAAATCTAAACTTTGCATTAGCCTCTGAAATTAAAGGAGCAGTAGCTACTCCTGAGTTTCTGATGTATATGGATTATTTCTGTAGAAAAGAATGGGGAAATAATTATTATCTCAAACCAAGTGTAAAAATAACTACAGATTATTGTATAAAACAGAAAACTATTGGCAGTCAAATTGATCAATATTTCCAACAGGTAACTTATTCCATTAATCAAATAGCAGGAGCTAGAGGAATGCAGTCCCCATTTACAAATTTTTCATTCTTCGATAAATATTTCTTTGAAGGTATGTTTGGAGAATTTGTATTTCCAGATGGAACAAAGCCAGAATGGAATTCTACTAATTGGTTACAAAGACGTTATTTACATTGGTTAAATCAAGAAAGATTAAAATGTATTTTAACATTTCCTGTATGTAGTTATGCTTGCTTAACAGATAAGGAAGGTAATTTTAAAGATTTAGATACTTTTCATTTTATATGCAGTGAATATGCTCAAGGAAATTCTTTCTTTACTTATTTGTCTCGTAGTGTAGATAGTTTAAGTTCATGTTGCTTTTCTAAAGATACTAAGTTTTTATGGAAATCTAGCACTTCTGGAGTACATCTAACTACCTTTGAAGAATTTAAAAATCTTCCATATAAAAATATGAAAGAGAATTTTAAAGTATTTCACAATGGCTCTTGGGTAGCTGGCAAAGTTATAGATTTACCTAATCGTCCTATGTATAAAGTTACCACTTATAATAATAAAGAGTTTATTATGACTGATAATCATATAAATGTAACTTTACAAGGAGAAAAACCAACAGAACAGTTAACTATTAATGATTACTTATTATTCAATACTTCTAAGTTAAGTGCTATTCCAGATAATAATGAACATTTAACTTACGCCCAAGGTTATGTAATTGGATCATTTTTAGGTGATGGCTCTTTTAGTTCTGAAATAAATGGAGTTATCTATGATATTAATTTATCCCAAAATGAACAAAAATATAAACGTTCTAAATTTTATTGGAATCTCGCATTAAAACAAATGGGATATGAACCTAACGTGGTTTTAAAAGAAGTAGTAAATAATGTTTATCCATTAAGAGTATCTAATAAAAATTTAGTTGCTTTTATTCAAAAATGGACTAATTGGTATAGAGGAACTTATGCTTATAATAAGAAATTAAACATGAATTGTCTTCTTCAATCTGTAAAATTTAGAGAAGGTATACTACAAGGATGGTATGATACTGATGGGGGAAATTCTAACAGATGCTACACGACTTCTCCTGAATTAGCAGAAAATATGGAAGCCTTAATAACTTCTTTAGGAATGCAAAGCATTATTAATATATCAGATAGAACAGATGAAGAAGTTATAATACGCGAGGAACATTATAAAAGAAATTACCCATTATATTGTGTAAGATGGTATGAAGATGCAAATCATAGAGCTAATAAAGACAAGGAACATAGTTGGATAAAATATAATAATGGAATATACTTTAAAATAAAATCTATCGAACCATATGATTATAATGATAGAGTATATTGTATAGAATGTAAAAATACTTCTGAACCATATTTTACATTACCAAGTGGATTAATTACTCATAATTGTCGTCTTCAAAATGCCGTACAAGAAAATACATTTAATACTACTAATGGTCAAATAGGTATAATGACTGGTAGTAAGAATGTTATCACTCTTGATTTAAATAGAATTATTCAGGATTGGCAGCATACTTGGTCGGATTATAAAGACCATATTGATGTTAACACCAATAGATGTTGTTTCCCAGTAGATTGGATTACACATAAAGACTTCCAAGAAGGAATTAAGAAATATATAGAAAATATTCTTGAAAGAGTTTATTTGTATCAGTATGCTTATAACGACTTAATGCATTGGTGCAAAGATCATCATTTATATGCTGCTTATGATGCTGGTTTTATTAATCTTGATAAACAATATTTAACTATTGGAATTAATGGCTTAAATCAGGCGGCTGAATACTTAGGAATGGAATGTAATAATAATATTTATTATAAGACATTCTGTAGATTGATATTTAGTACTATAAAAGAACAAAATAAGAAACATAAAACTAAAACAGCTCAATTTAATACTGAACAAGTGCCTAGACGTGTGGGTACTATAAATCTCTTTTAATTGACTCGAAACTCCTTAGATTAAGGACAACGAGGGGCAAGCAATAATTATTATAATTATGGGCAGCCTGAGAGACTAAATAAAGAGAATTTTAAATAAATTTATTTAAAATATGCAATAGTCCGAACTCTATGGTAACATAGAGAGAGAAAATCGAAGAATTTTCTCCGTTAATAATATAATGTATATTATATTATATTATTAATCATCCTTCGCCAATAGAGGAATTAAATAAAATATTAGAAATTCCTTCTATAGAAGGAGCGTAACAGAATGGCAGAAAGCGCTTCAGTAAAACTTTATAATAGAGATAAAGCTGATGGCTATTGGATTCCTACAGATACTAATCTGTATGCTAGTTATATATTTAAACCTAATGATACACATATAAGTATACTTGATAAAATTATACTTCATAGTTCTGAATTCGCTGCTGATGAATTAGATGGAGGTTCTGCTTGTCATCTTAATTTATCTGAACATTTGAGTCAGAAACAATATGAGTATTTACTTAAATTTATGGCTAAAGTAGGTTGTAAATATGCTACTTTTAATATTCCTAATTGTGAATGTGAAGAGTGTCATTTTATAGCAAAACAACCGTTTAGTAAATGTCCTAAATGTGGTAGTACTCATGTAAGTCTATGGGATCGCATTATCGGCTATCTTACAAAGATTTCTAACTGGAGTGCTGCTAGACAACTAGAAGATAGTACTAGAAGTAGAAAGAATGAATTAGAAATTAATATAGAATTAGCACAATGAAAAGAATATTAAAATTTGAAGCAGAGTGGTGTGGACAATGTAAAGCTTTAGCACTTATTTTAAAAAGAGTATTAGAAAATCATACTGATATTACTTTAACTACAGTAGATATAGAGACAGAGGAAGAAACTACTCTTAAATATAATATTAGAAATCTTCCAACCCTTGTATTTATAAAAGATAATATAGAGGTAGGAAGAACTTCTGGAGTTTTAACTGCTGATATGCTTGAGAACAAAATTAAAGAGTTCTATGCTTAAATATGTTGATACAGCTGTTACTTTTGCAGAATTTCCTAATGAAGTTTCTCTATGTATTAACATCAGTGGTTGCCCTTGTTTCTGTGATGGTTGCCACTCACCTTATTTGTCAAAAGATATTGGAGAAGTACTATCATTGGAACGACTCCAAGAATTAATTGAATCTAATAAAGGAATTACATTAGTAGGATTTATGGGAGGAGATTCTGATCCAAAAGAAATAAATAAATTAGCTAAATGGGTTAGAGAAAATTATCCCGAATTACATATTGGATGGTATAGTGGTAAACAAGAATTAGCTGATAGTGTTATAGATATTGATAATTTTGATTATCTTAAACTTGGTCCTTATATGAAACAATTCGGACCATTAAATAATCCACATACTAATCAAAATTTTTATAAGATAGATAGAAATGCCCATATAATGGTATGGTGTACTGATATATTTTGGAAGGAGGCTGAATAAGCCTCCTTTTTTAGTTTTATGGAGTGTGCAATTTTAAATTACGGTGTAGGAAGTGTTGACTTAGTAACAGTTCCAGATGATATTAATGATATAGAAGTTTATTTATGTGATGTTCTTGGTTACAGAGAAGATGAAATAGAATTTATGATTAAAGAGGGTAAAATTAATGTAGAAGATGATAGAGACTAAACGAATAAATAATTTAGAATTTAAGGTCGCTACCTATCTTTTAAAAAATCCTCCTGAAATTAAAGCCTACCATATAAATAGATATATGCCTAATTGTTATTATGGTCATGAGTCTGATTTTATAAAAATAGATAATGATTGGTACAGAGACCCAAACTTTTCCTGGCATAGAATACATAAAAGCTGCTTTAAAAATTCTGAAACTTGTTATGCTATAGCAAGTTTTGAGTATAATAAACATGAAGGAGTTTATGAGTTTATGTGGATAGATGAAAGACCTTTAGATTTAACAGAACAAGAAGAAAAAGATTTTAAAGAATTAATTATTTATGGTTTTAATAAGTTAAATCATGGAAGTGACGAAAGTAAGTCAGATTACTGACAATCTTAAAAAATACACATATGGAGGCAAAGATTCCGACTATATAACTCTTACGGAATGGGCTAATGGAGAAGGATATGATATTGATATTAATGGTAAATTAATATCTTTATCTAATGATGAACTAGAAGCCATTAACTATTTAACACTAGTAATGCGCTTCGAAAACAAAAATAATGGATGACATAATTGTGTTAGATTATTCCAATGGTAAAGTTTATATTTATACCTTACCTAGATTACAAATGTATGATAGTGAGATAGAAGATTGGTTAGATTCTATGAGTTTTGATCTAAGCAATATAAACTGGATGGTTAATAAAAATATCACGATTAATGATGAAAGAAAGTAAGACAGAATTAGAACAGAATATTGATAAAATTATTGAAAGCTCTAGAAAAATTTCTAATATTTTTACTTTAGAAACTGCTAGATTGATTAAGGCTGCACTAGTTAATAATAAGCACTCTGAAAAGCCTGTTTCCGAATTAGAAGTTCTTCAGAAAATGGCTAAAGAGCGTGAAAAGGCTATAGTTCTCTATACAAATGCAGGTCGTCTGGACTTAGCTCGTTTAGAGTCTAAAGAACTTGATTGTATTAAAGAGATAATGCCTAAAGAACCTTCAGAGAAGGAGATTGAAGAACTTATTGCTGAATTAATGGAAGCAACAACTCTTACTATTAAAGATACTAAAGGTGTTATTGCAGATGTTCAAAGTAGATTCCCTACTGCTCAGAAGAGTACTATTGTTAAAATATTTAAATCTTTACTGTAATGAAGTTATACGGAAAATTGGATGAAGAGGCTATTACTGACATATCTTGTAATTTGAAAGCTTTTGAAGAGTATGATGATGTTTATTATACTACTAAAGAAGCTGTATCAATGTATAATGTTTACATACCTTATGAAGAAAACTTAGATGCAGATTGGCTTCCTTATAATTGTACTATCGTAGAATATGATATATTTTTCAAAGATGGTGAATACTATTATGAAGGAGAGGAGCCTGATGATTCAGTAAGAGGCGAACGAACATTTGAATATAAAGAAGGTAAGTTAGTAAAACAGGGGTTTAAGCCATATTAATATGTATTTTATATATAAGAAACAAATAAATGTAGCTAGTGAATATAGCTATAATGTAGACTCTATAGTTGAATGGTTTAAAGATTATATCGATCAAGATGATATTATAGAGGCACATGGAGGAGTAGAAGAAGTTACTGCTAAAGATATAGTAGACGATATTTTCTGTGAATCCGATTTTTGGTATGATGATTTTATACAAAATTTTGATATAGAATCAGATATTGTAGAGAATATGTATCCTGAAGATATTGCTGAACAGCTAAAAGAAGTAGCAGGAGATAAATTAATAGATTACTATACTAAGCGTTTAAAAGAACTTCAAAAATGATAAATTTAATATGGAGTGAAATTCGACAAGTATCTGTTGAAGAAGATACCCTTTACTCAGCTTTACTTTACATATATCGCACCTATATAGGAAGTGAAGACGATAGCATAGACGAGACTATTGAAGGCATTCAAGACAATATAGAAAATTATATAGAAGAATTAATTGAAGAAGCTTCCCCTTATGATTATTCTAATAGAGATATAGATTGCGAAGATATTACAGAATTAGTTACTAAAGATGAATTCTTAGAGAAATTTAAAAAGTGGTTAAATGACTAAAATATTAGTAATTTCGGATTTGCATGGTCGTGGTTTTGGAAAGAACCATGCCATAATTGGACAGGTAAAATTATATTCTTAGGGGATTATCATGACCCTTATGGAGAATATATAATAGGGGAGCCTGATAAGAAGAATCTTTAATCAATCTTAGAGAATTAGTTACTTTTGTAGAGAATAGACGTAAGATTTCTGATGTTATATGCCTATTAGGTAATCATTAGCTTCCATATTTCAATGGAAATGGTAAATGCAGATTTGATTATTGGGAACAAAAAGAAGTAAAGGAGCTAATTAGTAGTTTAAATCCTCAATTATATTACATATATGAAGATTTAACTCTTAAAGAGCCTCATAAATACTTATTCTCCCATGCAGGTATTACTAAAGACTGGTTAGATTATAATAATCTAGAATTAAAAGACTTAGATAGTATAGATATAACTAATCTTAGTGCTCTTGATCATATCCCTTATTCTAGAGGAGGTTATAATAAATATGGTTCTTGTGTTTGGAATGATTTAGAAGATTTCCAATTACAAACTCCATATAAAGGTTATTACCAAATATTTGGGCACTCTTGGGGAGGTAGAACTGAACCTTTAATTACAGATAAATATGCGATGCTAGATTGTTGTAAACCATTTGTGTTAGATACTGAAAATAATGAATTAAAAGAATGGAAATTAAATTCATAGAAACTTTAAAGATAGATACTTCTGAATATTGGGATTGGATTAGAAGTTTATTCCCTCCAACATTATCTAATGTAGAAGTATTTAATAAATGGATGCCAGAAGCTCGCATTTATACTTATAGATTTTTAAAATTACGGGGTTATAAAAATAATAACCCCTCAGATTCTGGTCTAAGAGAAGTTATAGACGATGTTGCACAATATATAACTAAATTATCTTTAGAATCATGAAAATTTCATATCAATATCTCACAACAGATGAATTAGATGTAAGTATTAAAGATATATTTGATTATATAAAATTCTTACATACTGATTCTGATATGTCTATTAAGTCCACTTTATCTTATGTGGAAGAGTGGCAATTAAATAAAGAAGAAATTATTCAAGCTTTATACGGGACTCTGGTATATGATGATGTTAGTCCGTCTTTTTATAGAACAATAGAAGATAAATTAATACCTTATTTAAGACGTGCTGATGGAGAACCCTCTTAGAACATGTTGGAAGGTTAGGAAATGGTTTAGAATTCCTAAACCTTCCATTTATTTTGGACCAATAATATCAGGATTACCTTGTAGATTTCCTAATAAATGGATTGAGCTACATAGTTATGACGTTACTTGGAAAGATAAATATGGTAATCCTAACTTTGAATTTGTTCCTCAAATAAATTTAGAATTATTTAAGAAATATCAATTATTATTAACTTTTCAAACTGATAATAATGATGTATATTGGGAGACAATCTTAGATATAATTTATTATAATAAATCTCTTAAAGACGCTATAAATAAAAATACTTGGGAGAATTGTAATAAAGAAAAAATAAACGCTTTTACTGAAGGATTTCTTACTCCTAAAGGAGAAAGAGTATATTTATATGAGTGATGAATTAATTTATATAGATAATTTCGATGGGTCTCCAGAAAGACCTAGTATGATAGATAATCCTTTTGTGAAAGGAAATAATTGGTTAAGATTTATCGAAGAAGAGAAACAGATAACATTAGGAGAAGAGCAATTACAAGTATTGCACGATATAATTGATATTATATTAGATAATTTCAAACAAAAAGACTTTTTAAATCCTATAAATTTAGGAGGAGCTGCTGGTTGTGGCAAGTCGCTTTGCACTAGCTTCCTTTTAGAGTGGATAAATACCAAAGGCTTCCCAATTAAGTTATGTGCTCCTACTCATAAAGCAGCTTTAGTACTTAAAAAGTATAATGATTATGATGCAACTACTCTTCATAGTATGTTAGCATTATCTCCTAAAGTAGATATTCTTAAACTGGATATCAGAGAATTAAGATTCTTTGCTTCTAATGATAAAAAAATGTCTATACCATATGATGGAATTGTCATTTGCGATGAAGCATCTATGGTAAGTAGTGATTTATATGATTTATTAGTAGAAAAATGTAGCTTAATGGGTACTATGATTATCTTTTGTGATGATTATGCTCAGTTAAATCCAGTAAAAGAAGATGAACAATCAAAAGTCTTTAGATGTAAACATCAATTTAGATTGACTAAAATATACAGACAATCTGAAAAAAGTGGTCTTAAAGGCATTTTACAGACGCTTAGAGAGTCTCCAATACAACAGTGGGACAACTGTGAAGATGAGGATGGAAGTCTCTTTATAGAGTCTAAATTAGAAAATTTTTGCAGAAAAGCAGTTTCGGAATTTAAACACGAAATAGAAGCTAAGGATATATTACATACTAAAATTCTAGCTTATACTAATGCTCGTGTAAATAACTATAATAAAGCTATTCATAAACTTTTATGGAATGATAATAATTTTCTTCATAAAGGAGAAATTTTAATGGCTTATGAGCTGTCTCTTATACACATCTCCGAGCCCACGAGACAGGCAGAAA